>Ga0075428_100007884_pt1 | contig 11807 bp, 9 predicted proteins | sample RhiMetdeltSRZDD2_FD_75291 | JGI IMG/M metagenome (GOLD analysis project Ga0075428, IMG submission 75291) | Populus rhizosphere microbial communities from Tennessee, USA - Rhizosphere MetaG P. deltoides SRZDD2 | ecosystem: Host-associated > Plants > Roots > Rhizosphere > Soil | place: USA...
CCGTCAAGTGTTCAGAGGAAGCAGGAGGACATGGGCCGAAAGTCGGAAAAAGTAGACACACAAGACATGAGGGAATACTCCGCTTGTTTCGTGGGCTATGAGAAAGGAGGCGGAATCGGCGGGAAGGATGGTCCGGTCCCTGATGTAGTTCACCGGTCCCTGATGTAGTTCACCCTTCGAACCATTTAGATCGCGCGGAGGAGCGACCTAGCCCTATTAAGGTCAACTCCGTGTCAGAGCCAGGTGCCCCGTTCGCCGGCCGAATGTAGATCGGCTGTTCGACCTGGATGCGGGCCACTTCCTTGCCCGACTTGTTGAAGCCCAGCACGGATCGTTGAACATCTCGAACCGCTTCCCGTGAATCTGGGTCTCGAACTGTTGCCTGGCGGTAACTCAACCTAGTTCCTGCGTGGCCTTTTCGTGCTTAGTATCGAGACGATCGTTTCGGTCCCTCGCAGGGAATCATAGGAATCACGGGGTTGACAGTCACTATAGCCATGGGTAGAATCGCCGGTCTTCACCCGGCGCGAGCGGGAATAGCTCAGTGGTAGAGCATCGCCTTGCCAAGGCGAGGGTCGGGGGTTCAAATCCCCTTTCCCGCTCCAATCACCCAATCAATACACTTGGGAGATGAACCCGCGACCAGGGGGTTGCGAAGGGGGTGTGTCCCCTTCGTGGGGAGCGTGCGAGGGGGCTGGCCCCCTCTGCAGGAGCGAGCGATGCAGGTTCAGGGCTGAGCTCGCGACGGAGCGTGGTTCAAATCCAGTTTCCCGCTCCAGTTTATGACCGAACGCAACCGTTTCTCTCCCCTGTCACGCAGCTTCGTCCCGCCTTGGGTCATCTAACCACAGTGCTAGGTGCTACCTGTCCCTGCTCTAGAGTATCCTCACCGTATCGCGATGGACTTCTCAGAGGCTATGGAAACACTCACATTCGGCGAAATCTGCGAAGCGGCGGCGGTGCTCAAAGGCATCGCCCATGTTACGCCGGTCATGACCAGTTACCAGCTCAACGAAACATCGGGGGCGCGAGTGTTCCTGAAGTGTGAAAATTTCCAACGTGTCGGCGCCTTCAAGTTTCGCGGAGCATATTACGCCATCTCGCGAATAGCGGTCGAAAAGCCCGATAGGCCCATCGTCACTCTTTCTTCCGGAAACCACGCACAAGGAGTCGCGTTGGCGTGTCGACTCCATGGTCTGCAAGCTCATATTGTGATGCCATTGCCGGTGAATCCGATGAAGAAACAGGCCACGACTGACTATGGCGCAACCGTGTACGAGGCTTCCGACCGCCGGCACGCTGAACAGATTGCGGCTTCGCTGTGTGAGAACTTGCATGGGATCTTAGTTCACCCGTTCAATGACGTGGCTGTGATGGCGGGGCAAGGCACGACAATGCTGGAACTATTCGACCAAGTACCGAACATGGATGTCATCCTTGCTCCCGTCAGCGGAGGCGGGCTGTTATCGGGCCTGTGTGTCGCGGCTCACGCGCTCGATGAGCGTCTCAAAATCTATGCCTGTGAACCTGCCGGTGCGTTGGATGCCATGTATTCGGTACAAGAGAACCGGATTGTCCCGATGACGGATCCTCATACCATCGCAGAAGGGCTGCGCGCGTCTCTAGGAACCAGGACTCTCCCTATTCTTCGGGAACATGTGGCGGGATTTTTTGTCGCAGAAGAGCATGAAATTATCGAAGCGATGCGTTTTGCCCATGAACGGCTCAAACTGGTCATTGAACCGTCGAGTGCCGTCGCGCTGGCGCCCCTGTTGCGCCGGGAACCCTTTTTGCTCGGGAAGAGGGTGGGCGTGATCCTTACCGGCGGGAATGTCGACCTCTCAGTCTTTTGGCAGTCATTGGAGCAGGCGGCGAATGACGATAGCGGTCGGAGCGTGAAGAAAGGGTAGCGGGGCCTATTTATCCCAGGTCCTGAAGCTGGTGGAGCAGTTGTTGCGCGACAGAGACGTCCTCTGATGTTAACGGATGCTGTCCAAAGCGTAGGCGACAATAGAGATCGGTCAGCTTCCGCACGCAGGAAGATCCTGCCGCCCATTCGCGCTCCACGTGTCGTACGAATTCAGCAGGGGTTTCATGAGCAGACTTCCGGATACCGTGTGCTGTCAAACAGTCCGTCATCTGGCCATAGACTCGGACTGCGAACAGCTGCTGTGCCGGCGCCCGTTTTTCCTCATGACTATTCTTCCATGGCTTCTTGAGAAGGATGGCTGTCAGTAAGAGGAGCCCGGTCATTATCAATACCGACATGAACGCCGCCTGTTTGACGTCCACGGCGGCCATAGTTGTAGAAGCCGTTCTAAGTCGATCGATGAGCGGGCCTAGCCGTGAGGCCAATGACTCAGAGAGGGCATTCCGCAAGGCATCGCTCCCCTCTCGCACGCCTTGCAGCACCGCGAGCTGATCTGTGGCGCTGTATTGAATGAAGGCCCGGTCCCATCGCAATCGAACGGAGTCTACGAGTCCTTCGACCGATTGCCACCACCTATTGGTTTCCGCCTGGACCACAGGCGGAGTGGGGTCGAAGGTAATCCAGCCGGAACGGGGGAAATAGACCTCTACCCACGCATGAGCATCCCGCTGGCGGACCGTGTAGTAGTTCCCGAATTCATTCCATTCCGATGCGAGAAATCCAGTGACAAGACGGGAAGGAATCCCGATGGACCGCAGCATCAGGATCATGGCAGTTGCGTAATGTTCGCAGTATCCTGTTTTGCGAATGAACAGAAAATCTTCGACCGGTTTGTTGGATTGGGTGACCTCAAGATCCAAGCTGTACCGATAGGTCGTTAGGAGATGGTGTTTGACAAGGGCGATCATCTCGTACGGAGTATGACCATCTTGCACGACACTATGAGTCAGTTCCGCGACTTGTTGGCTCAGAGGCGGGAGTTGGAGGTAATGCTGTCGGATCAAATCCGGATAGGGCAACAGGGTGGCTGATTGTTCCTGCGAGTCGAGGATGGAGGACCTCGAACGAATCGTGTATTCCGTGCGATTCGAAGCCGGAAACGGTAGGAAGAGGGCGCCCATCGCATCGGACTGGACTCCAATGAGCTCCCCGGTAATAGACACCGCGCCTGGTGCACCGAACAGGACCGGCGTGTCGAGAGGTTCGAGGACGATGTCCTGACGGATCTCAGGCGACCACTTCTTACTGAGATGCGAGCCACTGGTTAGGATAGTGAATGTGCCTTGCGGTTTCTCGTTGAGTGGTCGACGCGTCGATAGATGCGTGCTCCAGGACCTTCCGTTATAGTGGTCATACGCCATCCCGCGAAGGTAGAAGTTGCCTTGCGGGATCTCGCTATCGGGCAGTTCCACGCGCATAACGATGCTGGGATCTTGCTTGATTGAGCCCATGACACCCAGGTCCACCCTTTCGCTGAATCCGGTCGTGCGCAGACTTTCTCCTCGATCCTTTTGCAGGAGGCCGATCCCCACGCGAGGGATGATGAAGAAAATGGACAGGGTCAGGCAGACCGCGCAGACAGCCATGCCATTTGTCGTCCAGAAGAAGCGGGACGTAATCCGTCCTAAATCTTGTGCGGTATCGCGGACGAGGTGCGATGTTCCTGTCGCCGCGTCTTCTCGTTCCTTGGTGAGATGGTACAGCAGTAATGTCCAGATGCCCGCAAACAGATATGCGAGAAACACGGGGGCATACCAGACTTGGGTTGTCAGTGAAGCGGAGGCTAAGACGGCCATCAGGCTGATGGCATACAGGTGCAAAAAGTCCCGGCGCTGCTGCAGATTGAACAGCTTATTGATCATCAAGACGATCAGGAAGCGAATGCCTGCGGATAAGAGTTCCTGAGAAATCCATAAAAGGTCGATCCAGAATGAGGCAAAGGCCGTGAGCAATAGGATGTTCCACGTCACGGGAGAGAGGCGCAATGCCGCGAGCCATGGCCGAGATTGGGTGCCGGCCACAATCTGGGCGAGGCACACGACATAGGCGACACCACCGAGCGCGAGCAGCCACGTCGGCACATCGGCTGTGAGAGCCAGGCTACTGAACGCTGCGCCGGCCAGCAGGATTGAACTAAGGTAGAACGCGCGATCGAGACTCATAGACGACATGTTTGCTTCCACTTATCGTGATGATGCAGTCTGCGTCAGAGAACCGTTCTTTGACGGCGAGATCAGCCCATGGAAAGATTGCGATACGCATACTGTCTTCCGATGATGGCGTGGGATCGTGAACAGTCTGTCCCAGTGCCTCAGACGTGAGAGGTTCCCAAGACCGGCACAGTGCGAGCGAGCGAAGAATCTCAGTGTAATGGTCCTCACCGGTTGCAAACGAAAATGTGTCGTCGCCGATCACGGCTTGGATGAAATAGTTGCGTTGATGGAAGAGCGTGAGGAGCGAAGCCGCCAGCGAGACGGCGTGCTCGAAGTTGCCTTCATCACTTTTCGGCGAGAACAACGACAAGAAGATCGTCACACGTTGTTGATCCTCTGCCTCTGTTTCTTTGACCATGAGCTTTGATGTCCGTGCCGTCGTCCTCCAGTGGATGGCCCGAGAGTCGTCGCCCGGCTGATACTCTCGAAGGTTGTAGAGTGCCATACCGGGACCACGCCGGATGAGTCCTTGTTCTTGCCCGAGGGCGGCAAGGACGTGCGAGAGAGCGGCGGGAAGGGGCGTGAGTTCGGGACAAACTGTGATGGTAGCGTCCAAAGGAATCAGGGTTTTTTTCTGAAAGAGTCCGAATGGGAATGGAGTCGCCGCGCGAAGACCTGTCAGCCGGTAGATGCCGCGGTGTCGAGCGACCAATGAATAGGTGACGAGGATCGACGAACAAGGCGCTACATGCGCCACAGATAGCTTGTGATCGGTATCCAGTCCGTCGACGACATCAAAGAACCGCAGTGAGAAACTGGGCAGATATCGTTTTCGATTGATCACAAGGAGGGAGACCGGGACAGGGGTATTGGCAAAGATGTAGTCGGGTAGTTGCCGGCGGAACTCCAGACGGCGAAGGCATATTTCAGACAAGAGGCCCGACATCACGACCAGACTCAACATCATGGCCAGCAATAGATAGAACAAATTGTTTCCCGTGTTTACGGCGGCCACTCCGACGGCCAGGGTGAAGATGAGAAAGCGTAAACCCTCGGATGTGAAGAGAAGCGAGCGGTGACGAAACAGCCGGGAGAGGAATGTTGAGGAGATTCGCCACATGCTTGAGCGGTCGATGAATCACGCAGACGCGCGTTGATGATCCTGTCCGTGGATAGTCGATGCCCTACACCGGAACGGGAAGGCTTTCGAGAATGTCGCGGATGACTTGTTCGGTCTGGTCAAAACTTCGAGTCCGTATCCCTTGCGACCGATTCAACATCACACGATGAGAAATGATGACCGGTGCCAGCTCTTTGATATCGTCCGGTAGGCAATAGTCTCGGTGCCGGACCAGTGCCAGCGCTTTGGCCGCCTTGCACAGTGCAAGAGCCCCGCGGGTGCTCACGCCGAGCGACAACAACTCGCTTCGCCTGGTTGCGAGTACGATCGACAGCAAATAATCCATCAAGCTTTCTTCGAGCCTCACCTTTTCTACCTGATCCTGCAGATCCAAAATATCCTGAACCGATAGGACAGCCTGAATCTCATGCGCTGGATGCAGAGATTGGGGACGATCGAGCACTTTCTTCTCTTCTTCCGGGGCGGGATAGCCGATGCTGACCCGCATCAGGAAGCGATCGAGTTGGGATTCAGGTAGTGGAAAGGTTCCGTGGTATTCAGCCGGATTCTGAGTGGCGATGACCATGAAGGGTTGGCGTAACGGATATGTCTGATTGTCGACGGAGATCTGAGCCTCGCTCATTGCTTCGAGTAAACTACTTTGTGTTTTCGGCGTGGTCCGGTTAATTTCGTCGGCCAGAACGATATTCGCGAAGATCGGACCAGGCATGAATTCGAAAGCCTGTTTCTGCCTGTTAAACACCGAAATGCCTACGATATCGGATGGAAGAAGGTCGCTGGTGAACTGGATCCGTTTGAAGGAGCAATCCAGAGAGCGCGCTACGCTATGAGCGAGGGTGGTCTTACCCACTCCGGGGACATCTTCAATCAACAGATGTCCTCGTGCCAGAAGACACACGACGGCCATCTCAATGACGTGAGGTTTACCCTTGATGACACGAGCAATGTTGTCCTGTAGTGCGTGGATGGATTGTATAGAATTCACGATGGGATTTCACCGAAGGGGGCCAGGTTCGGGACCTGGCGGGCTACGGTCGAAGTCTAACAGAGGGTCCTGAGACCGTCAATTTTTCCGGTTAATCCGGTTGTTGGGGTGGTCATCGAATGACGCGAGCGGCTAATTCAGGACGCAGGTGTGAAGTCCGGCACAAGCGTGAGAAACCATGGCGGGGTTTCCTCGGTCATGTGTTGAAACGTTCTTGCGGTGCTGCTTGCGGGAATGCCTGGAAAGGTAGCGCCACGACGAACGACCACATAGCGAAAACGAAATGGGTCAGGATAGTGATTCAATACCGCGGGAAACGCGTGACGCAGTTCCGTGACATCTGAGAGATTCAGAGAGCTGCCGATAGGCAGATCGTCTAGCCGCTGGTATACGCTTCCCAGAGATTCCGAGAGCACAGACGGCGTGAGCAGACGGTCGGAGAGCCGGGCGCGGGGATCCTCGATGAGTTGCACAAGAATCTCCCAGAACACCTGCGAATCCACCGCTCCCAGAACGCACAGGCTTCCTCGCGTGGCCATGAGCTGTAAGAGGGCGAGAGGGCCTCGAATGTCAAATTTCCACGGGGGAAAGAGCAACGTCCGATTACGATGCCGGACTTCCAGAGCCTGTTCACCCCCCACTCGTATATGTCGAAACGCGCCCTTTGGCTGTCGCAGATCCTCTTGAATGACAGACGCCGTAAGCCGCGAAGGCTCATAGGCAAAGGTCGGCGTGGCAGGCGCCCAGCACGTTGCGATGGCATACCGTTGCGCGATGGACCGGGAGCGGTCCAGATCGGACAGATCGAACATGTCCCGGTCCCTCAGATAGCGGAATTGTACGTATTCATGGGAACGAAGACGGTCAAGCCTGGGTGGATCGGGATGCAATGGACCGCCGAGGTGAGAATCCGGATGGAGACGGTCCAGGCAGTGCACCACAAACGGGGTTCCTTTTTGGGCGAGTGTGCCGCCGTAATGAAGAGCCAATTCATCCGCGAATGAGAGGTCACCGGCACCCAGATCGAGCAGCGAGGCCACATCGGAGACCAATAGAAGATCAAACGGATTCGGATGCTCGCGAACTGTACGCTCGACGTCGGCAGAGGAAAGGTTCGGAGTCTTGTAAGCGCACGATGCGAGCGAAGTCAGGTCAAACAGTAGACAAAGCGCTCTGACGGCTTTTGTGGGTGGCAGGCCGGTCAGATGGCGTAACTCCTCGCCGGGAAGATCTTTGACCCGGCGGACTGCCACATTACCCAAAACCCTGCCGATCGTGTGTTTGATCGACGCAGGCAATGAGGACTTCACCGCTGCATCAATGAGTTGCTGTAACGTAGCCGGCAGATGCGTCTCGTCTACGAGGTGGCGGGATGCTTCCCACCCTTCGTGGGAGGTGCGCAGGGCCAAGACCTGGTAGCGAAATGCAGCCAGTTGTTCCGAATCGAGACTCATCCTACAGGCGGGCCTTGGCGTTACAGATGGTCCAGGTGGGCGAAGCCGTTTGATACAAGCAGATTAATTGGCCGCTTCTATGAGAGTCAAGACAGGAGACTTGTCGCTTGCATATTCATGTGATAGGTACTCCCTAAGGCTATGAAATTCTTGTCCGTCAATCGAAGGCAGGTCTTGTGGGGAAAAGGTCTATCCTTGCTCCTGTGCCTTTTCATGACGACGATTTCCTGCCAGGTTGCCGACAACTCTGTACTGCACAGCGCTTCAACAGAGGTGCATGTCGATTCCCAGCATGGATGGGGACTCTGGCAAGTCGTAGATGCGAGCACAGGTGTCGCGGTGGCTTATGAAGAGTGGCTCAAGCGCCTGTCCTCCTACGACGTCGTGTATCTGGGTGAGGAGCATTACAACAAATATCATATCGAAGCAGCTCTAAAAGTATTGGACTTTCTCGTGAGGCATGGAGCACGGCCCGTCATTGCGATGGAGATGTTTGGCTGGGATGGCCAGGCGGCGCTGGATCAATACCTCACGACGGAGGGTGAGGACAGGACCCGGTTCATTCAGGAATCACAATGGATACAGAACTGGGGCGGAGCGTATGAGGATTATGAGCCGCTGGTGCAGTTCGCCCGACAACATCGACTGGGGGTTCGCGCGCTAAACCCTCCCAAGGCCTTGGTCCGGAGCGTTGTGAAGCTGGGGCTGGCGAAAGCCAAAGAAGAACCGCTGTGGAGTCAATGGAGGATGCAGGCAGAGACGATCGTGGACGATCCCGCCTATCGCGACAAGATTCTGCATCAACTTCAAGAATGTCATGGCGGCGGAACTCCGGAAGATTATGAAACCATGTATCAGGCCTCAATGGTCAGGGACGAGGCGATGGCGAGGACATTGGTGGCTTTACTGACAGAGGGCCGGGCCAGTCCTGAGAGGGACGGCCCAATCGTGAGCTATACGGGCGGAGGACATATTCAGTACCAGTTGCCGGTTCCCAAACGGGTCGCACGCCGCAAGAACGATGGAGTCAGGCAAGTGACCGTGTACCTGACGTCGTTCGAGACATCGCGGACTGAAGAGATCAGACATCTTATGGAAGATGGTATCGCCGACTATGTCTGGCTGACACCTGTGAGTAAGAAAGGACCACCACGCCGATGCCGGTGAGCCATCGGGAGGAGTGTTCGAGCCAGGATCTCTCGCGCAGAATTGTCCTGGCCCCTACGTCCGTGAATGTCTCTGGTAAGATCGATAGGCGATCCCGCATGAAACGGTCATCCATTTAATACCTATGGCGCAGCTTTTCCGCCTACCCCCTTCGTAGAAACCCTTCCTCACCCAAGAACAAGTGAGCTCCGGTAAGTATATCTGTCACGCGTATCGTGCATCTGCTTGACACATTAAAGGTCCGTAGTCACACTAGGACAACGAGTCAATAACCCACTCCGTCCACCGCATGCTGGTCGATCTATGAAGGGGAAAATAGCTTGTTCGGCAACACGTTTGGGGTTACTCGAACCGGCTATGGTGCAATCGGTGGTAGAGGCCAATGCATTTCAGATAGGAAAGCAGTATAGCGCGGATAATAGAGTGCGCATTACTGAAGCCAACGATCTGCATCTGACGTCGGCTGTGATGGGCAATTCAGGATTATATGAACAAACGATTCAACTAAAGGATGGATTTCTAGACGCGCGGTGCACCTGTACCCTGTCGGAGCAGCCCTTGTGCCGACATGGAGTGGCGGCCTTGCTCGAGTACCACCGGTGGTCCAAACCACGTCCAAGCCGCAAGGACGCTGAGTTCAAGAAGAACCATGAATCCAAAACTGTGGTGGTGGCAGACCCTGCAGCGTTTCCTGACAGCTCGCCCGACCTGAAACTCAGCGAGCTGACAGTATTCATTGAGTGGATGCAGCAGGCGGTCCGATCGATTGAGCGCGGGCAATCCGTCCCAGCTTTGCCGAGTTCAGGATCCGGTGAAATTTCCTCGTGGATCCGTGCCGTCCGCCATCTGGATGACCGGCGGCGTGAGGGCGAGGAGATACAGGTCGGGCTGGAAGCCGATCTTAGGAACCGCGAGGCCACTTTGGCTCGACTTACCCAACAGTTAGAGGCGTCTATTGAGGAATCAAAAGCTCTGCAGCACACCTGTAAGGATCTCCAACGGGAGCTGACTTCCTATAGAGGGTTGGTGACAAAAGCAGGAGATGTCGCCAGACAGTTCGAACAATTCGATGCTGAAGTGAAGGCTATTGCCGGAGACCTGGCGGATAAGAGCATAAAGTTGGAAGCGCTGGCCGACAGCGTCAAACAGGTGACCGTGGCCTTGAGGCGCATGGACAAGAAGTAACGGTTCCTACCACAGCGATGAGCGGACTCGTCTGCTGTTCTCGATGTAGCCGAACCCATCCATTCTCAGTGACTCATGCGATCCCCCTTGCGCCCTAGGTCGTTCCCTCAGTACAATATGCCCCTATTTTCAGCTTTCGTTGTCTACAAGGGGGTGAATCGATGAACAGGCTGTTTCTAGCCATGGTCAGCGCAATGACGGCGCTGCACGCAAGCCTCGCGTTCGCCAACGTCAGTGAAGGCCCAGCCGACTACAGCGGAATCACCGGCATGTATTACACGCTGATTGGCCTCATCCTGGCGTATGGCGTGTATGACACCTTTTTCAAGAAAAGCTGACGCCACCCCGCTAGGCCTTGTCATGTCAGCGCTTGTCCGCCCTGGACGAGGGTGGATGAGCGCTGAATAGTCTTCGTGTGACTGTTCAGCCCCGCCCCTGACGAGCCATCTCCTGGAGAACCGGCTCAAGAACCTTCAAGATATTATCCACAATCAGCGTATAGCCCTTCCCGGTGGGGTGGATCCCGTCGGCCTGATTCAGATGGGCTCGGCCCCCGACATCAGCCAAAAAAAAGGGAATGAACGCCAGTTGATGACGCGCGGCTAACTCGTGGTACATCGCCTCAAAACGAGACGTATAGTCTGCACCATAATTAGGAGGTAGCTTCATCCCGGCAAGCACGACGGCCACGCCTGCTTGCTTCATTGTGAGAACCATCTCTTCCAGATTGGCACCAGTCTGTTCAACGGTGAGGCCTCTGAGCCCGTCGTTTGCACCAAGTTCTAGAATCACGAGACGCGGCCGGTTCTTCAATACCCACGACACACGACGCACGCCCCCCGCAGTCGTATCTCCGCTGACTCCGGCATTGATCACCCGGTAGTGGTAACCCAACGTGTTCAGACGTTCTTGCAGTTGCGCCGGATAACTTTCCTGTGATGCCACTCCCAGTCCCGCTGTCAAACTGTCCCCGAAGGCGACGATGTGAGGAAGGCCTTCCGTCTGCGGGACCGTGGAGTCAGATGAGGCGTGATGTGTCGATGTCCCAGTTGGGCGATATCCGGCGAATCCATCTTGCGAAGACACGGTTTGCGCAGGGGTGACGGGAGGGGGCGCGGAGGATCCGTCGCATCCGAACGAGACGAAACCAATCCATGCGCATAAAATCAGCAGGATGTGGCGCACAGAATATGAATGGTCATTCCATCGGTACAGCATCTTCGTACAGTATAATATGAATTCGATGTTCGTCGAAGGGGGAGGACATAGACATATATGATCGCTATTCAGCATCTCACCATGAGGCTTCCTGCCGCGGGCCATGAAGTGACCATTCTTGAGGATATCACGCTCGACATTCCGGAGAAGCAGATGGTGGCCATTGTCGGGCCTTCCGGCAGCGGGAAGTCGACACTGTTGGGGCTGGTCGCGGGTCTGGACCGCCCGACGTCGGGGTCTATTCGGCTGGACGGTATTGACATCACCACCCTCTCGGAAAATGCGATGGCGCGCTGGCGTCGTGAGAAGATCGGATACATCTTCCAATCTTTTCATCTCATTCCTACGCTAACAGCGGCGGAGAATGTGGCCGTTCCTCTGGAACTGACCGGCGATTCCAGCGCGCGATCAACCGCCGAATCGTTGCTGCGGTCTGTGGGACTTGTCGAACGGCTTGACCATTACCCGGTGCAGCTGTCGGGGGGAGAGCAGCAGCGGGTCGCCATCGCTCGTGCATTTGCCTGCCGACCGCCCATCTTACTGGCCGATGAGCCGACTGGGAACCTCGATTCTG
>Ga0075428_100007885_pt1 | contig 11807 bp, 8 predicted proteins | sample RhiMetdeltSRZDD2_FD_75291 | JGI IMG/M metagenome (GOLD analysis project Ga0075428, IMG submission 75291) | Populus rhizosphere microbial communities from Tennessee, USA - Rhizosphere MetaG P. deltoides SRZDD2 | ecosystem: Host-associated > Plants > Roots > Rhizosphere > Soil | place: USA...
CGCTGCGTGCCGCCGGTCGTGGCCCAGCTAGGCAACGGGGCGGTACAGTTCGACCGGGAAGTGGATTGGCTGGCACTGGCCACCGACAAGGAAATCCCAATGACCAAGCCCCAATGACCAATGATCCCTCCGTTGGTCATTGGGGCTTGGTCATTGGTCATTCGGCGGCATCTACGCTCCCGCCGTAACCGTCTCGGCTCGGGCTGGCTGCATCCGGCTTTCCGCCAGCGCGGTATTGGCCGTCAGCGTCATGGTCACCGTCCAGCGGCCGGAAGCATCGCCGCGGATCTGCCAGTGCGGCAGGACGGCAACCGATTGGTGCACCAGCTCGAAGCCCCCTTCGGATTGACTGACGGTTTGAATCGGGAACGTCCAGATGTGCGTGGGGCGGTTGGCCGTCAGCTGCACGTCGATCCCCAGCCACTCATCGACCAGCCCCAGATTTTGAACGTCGCTCAGGTCGAGATGAGTGCCGAGCTGGCCGAGGCGTTTCCCGGCCAGGTCGTGGAAGTAGCGGTCGTCAGCCCCAGCAGGGAGGGCGGCAAAATTGAACTCGACGGCAAAGTGCAGCGTTTCCTCGGGTGGAAGGTTTTCGAGTAGATACACGACCTCCAGCGCCGGGCTGCGCTGGACCAGGGTGAGAGCCTTGGTGATTTTGATCTCGCGTTCGACAGCAGATCCTTCGCTGCTGCTGCGGGTTAGAACGCGGCCCGTGCGGCTGAGCTGCACCTGGATGCGATCGGCGGCGCGGCGGATCCTGGCGTCGAAGACGCCGCTGACAAAATCGCCGCGCTCTTCGGCCTGACTGGCGGCGACCTGCCCCTGAGTTGCGTCGACGTAGTAAAAGTGATCGAGCAGGCTCTTACGAGGGAACTTGTCGTAGACGACGCGCTGGTCCAGACCCTCTTGCTTGAACACGACCCGGTCGTGAATGCTGGCGACGTCGGCGTTGTTCTGGTTGGCGCCCGCCAGTACCTTTTGGTGGTACGCCTCGGGGCGGCGGGTGAGCGTCGCCAGGAGATTCAGGCAGATCGACCGCACGTCCAGCTCGTAGAGCTGGCCGCCGGCAGCGGGAGCCAAGAGGCAGATCAGCTTGTCGCTGGCCAGGCGAACCTCCTGCCGCAAATCCAGGTTGTAGTCTTCGACCGCCGCCTCGACGAAGCCGCCGCTGCGTCCGCTGGCCTGGTCCACGAGATTGTCGCAGGCGATAAGCTGGTTGTAGATCGCGTTCCGTAGATGCGGCAGGTAAATGCCGCCGAAAGCGCCGTGCCAGTACGGGCAGTTGCACTGACCGCGGTACAGGGCCGTGCGCGCCTGACGAAGTAGATCGGGGTCGCCGCCGCCTTGCGACTGCGCGTGAGCCAGACGCTTGCTGGCGAGCATCATCCGGGAGTACATCTCGTTGGCTTCTGGATACTTCACTTTGAAATTCCGCCAGAAGCCTCCCTTGATGAACCGCTTGATTCGCGGCCAGCGCGGATCGTGCTCCAGTTCGTGAACAACGGCGTCGTATTCGACCTGCTGCGGGACCGGCAATGCCCATTCGGTCATCTCCCTGTAGCTGCCGTCGGGAAGATAGACCTTGCCCACCGGGAGTACGTTTTCGGCCGCTTCCGCCAGCGTCGTCAGCTTCAGCCACTGGCGGTTGGCCAACAACGCATCGAAGAACCGTTTCAGCCAGCCATCCTCGTAAACGTGCTTTTTCGTTTCCGGCCAGGTGCCGAACTTCTCGCCATCGTCCCCAAAGACCACGACCGAATTGGGAAACCGGTCGGCAATACCGCGGAGGTAATCAACCGACTGCTGCGGGTCCTGAAACGGGATGAAGTAACGCAGCGGTTCGCTGCCGGGAAAGACGGACAGCAGGCGGGCGTCGTCTTCCGTGAGGTAATAACCGTACAGCTCGTGGTCGGCGAGGCCGGCGTTTTTGAAGTGAAAATCATCCAGGACGGTGTACTTGATGCCGGCCGCCGCCAGGTCGCCCGTCAGCGACTGCTCCCACACGCGCTCGGGCATCCACATCCCTTGCACGTTTGCTCCTAGGCGGTTTTCCAGCCACGCCGTGTACGACTTGATCTGCCCGATCCGATCGCGCGACGGGATCATGGTCAGGATCGGCTCGTAGAAGGCGCCGCCCAGGATTTCTAACCGGCCAGAGGCTACCAGACTCGCCAGGCGATCGACGTAGTCGGGATGGCGCTCGTCGAGCCACTCCATCAGCGGGCCGCTGGTATGCAGCGATAGCCGCAGCTCGGCAGGATAGGACTCAAACAGATCGAGAAACGCGCGGTAGCTGTCCTGATACGCCTGCTCAAACACGCCATCGAAGTTGCCAACTGGCTGGTGGTTGTGCAAGACGAGGCAGAGCCGGAGGGGATTGGTCATTGCCCAAAATCAAACATGAGTTAGCGCGCCGGCGGCAAGCACAACTGGAATGCCTGAACAAGGAAAGCCGCCCTGCGCCCTCCTGGTAATCGGCAAGCTTTGCGTCGTTTAGCTAGTTTTTCTGTTCGGAACTGCCGTGAGATTTTTCCCAGCCGGAAGTCTTGCGGTTCGCAGCTCTTCGGCGGCAATTTCGGGGGGAGTCGTGTTGATGAACACGCCAGTGCTCCACTCGAACCCGGCCACCTTCGTGATGCGCGGAAAAAGCTCAATATGCCAGTGATAGTAATCGTAGCGGGACGTGTCAAAGGGCTGCGAGTGCAAAAGGAAATTATATCCGACCGGACCCAGCGCGCGTTCGATACAACCGATCAACTCCTGCACGAGCGCAGCAACTTCTCCAATTTCGCCAGATGGCACGGTCGCGAAACTCGGCTGCTGCTGCCGAGGCACGATCCATATTTCGTAGGGAAAGCGGCTGGCCCACGGACAGAAGGCGACCAGATGGGGGCTTTCGGCGACGATCCGCTCACCGCGAGCCAGCTCTTCCTGCTGCAGCGCGGACAAGAGCGCCTGCCCCTGCTGCTGAAGATAACGGCGGCAATTTTCCAGCTCATCTGCGACGTGCAGCGGCACGTGCGGCAAGGCCAAAAGCTGGCTGTGCGAATGCTCGATCGACGCACCCGCCGCAGCGCCGACATTTTTGAAGATCTGTACGTAGCGAAATTGCCCTGCCGCCTGAAGCACTTGCAGCCGGTCCCGATAGGCAGAAAAAACCAGCGTGCATTCGTCGGGCGTCAGCTCCGACAGGCTGGCGATATGCCGCGGCGATTCAATGATCACCTCGTGCTGGCCCAGCGCGGGGCGGGAAGCGAACAGCTCGTGATTGCCGGCGGCGCCATTGGCGGCTGGGGAGGGCTCAACCGCCGGATACTTGTTCGGCACGACGCGCACCGACCAGCCGTTGTCTGCCGCGCCGGGATAGATGGCCAGGGCGTCGGGCGTCTGATGCTCGTTGCCGGCGCAAAAGGGGCAAGGATCAACGCTCCGCCGCACCACCTGCTCCTCGAACTCATGCGGCCGGCCGGCGCGCTGGCTCCCGACGATCACCCAGCGGTTGTGAAGCCGGTCGTAGCGATACTCGGACATGCGGCGGCGAGCAGCAACAAAAAGCCCCCGGCAACAACCAGGGGCTTACGCAGGCTTCACTTGTGGTTGGCCGATGGCAGCGTCCGTCAGTATGCAGGTCGTCCGCCAGCGTGACAAGGGCGTGCTAGAACTGGTACGAACTGCCGCAGCCGCACGACTTTTTGGCCATCGGAATGTCGAGATGGAAGCCGCGCTGCTCCAGCCCGTCGATGAAGTCGAGCGTGGCGCCTTCCAGATACAACTCGCTCTTCTTGTCCACCACCACGTCCACGCCGTGGTAATTGAATTTGCTGTCCTTGGCGTCGTCGTAGTCCTTCTCGATGGTCAGCTTGCTGGAATGCCCGCTGCATCCCCCGGCCACCAGACGGACCCTCAAAAAGGACTCCGGCCCGGCATTCACGGTTTCCTTGTATTTTTGGACTTCGCGGGCGGCGGCTTCGGTCATCAAGATCGACATGGTCAAGGGTCTCCTGAAAGAACCATTTTTGACAGGCTTCTATGTCAAATATATCGTCCAATTGGCAGTTAGAAAAGGTGCAAATCCAAGCGCTAAACTTTCGCACTGCTCAGTTCACGCAGCCGCTGGACCATCTTGGACACCGCCTGGATCGTGAAATCGACCTCATCCTGGGTATTGAACCTCCCCAGGCCGAACCGCAGGCTGGCGCGAACCAGATCATCGGGCATTCCCAGCGCCCGCAGCACGTGGCTCGGCTCCGGGTTGGCGCTGGTGCAGGCGCTGCCGCTCGAAAGGGCCACGTCTTTCATGTTCATCATCAGCGCCTCACCGTCCACCAGCGGAAAGGCGCAATCCAAGTTTCCCGGCAAACGAATCAGACTTGCATTGGCAGACCAGTCCGGACCATTCAGGACCACGTCCGGCACTTCGCGCTTCAAACCGTCCCACAGCCGCTCCCGCAGGGCGGCCAGACGTGCTGTCTCGTGCGTCATTTCGGCAATGCACAGCTCGAGCGCCGTGGCCAGGCCAACGATGCCGGGAACGTTGAGCGTCCCGCTGCGCAGCCCACCCTCCTGGCCTCCACCGTCGATCAGCGCTTCCAGCCGCACGCCTGCTCCTTGCCGCCGGACATACAGCGCGCCAATCCCTTTGGGCCCATATATTTTATGGGCCGTGAAGCTCATTAAATCGATTCCGAGCGCGTCCACATTCACGGGGATCTTCGCCACCGCTTGTGTCGCGTCGCAGTGCAGCGGCACTCCTCGCTCCCGACAAATGGCGGCGATCTCGCTGACCGGCTGGATCACGCCGATCTCGTTGTTGGCCAGCATCACGCTCACCAGCAGCGTGTCATCGCGAATTGCCTCGGCGACTTTCTGCGGCTCCAGCCATCCCGCGCGGGGACTGCCCGCAGGCTCGACCGGCAGCAGCGTCACCTCCAGGCCGCGCCGGGCCAGCCGCTTGAGCGGGTCGAGCACGGCTTTGTGCTCTGTCGCCACGCTGACGATGTGGTTCCCCTTGCGACGCGGCCGATCGGCCAGCCCGCGGATCGCCAGGTTGTTACTCTCCGTGGCGCCGCTGGTAAAGACAATCTCGCGGGCCGATGCGCCAATGGCCGCGGCAAGCGACTCCCGCGCGCGATCCACGGACGCCTTCGCCTCGTGTCCATAGCTGTGGCTCGTGCTGCCCGCGTTGCCGAACGTCTCCGTGAAATACGGCAACATCGCCTCGAGCACGCGCGGATCGACGCGCGTGGTAGCGTGGTTGTCCATATAAATCGGCACGTTCATGGGCATCCGCTACGCGTCATCTCCCGCAAACAAGTGACAAAAGCTCTCGTATCTCCGTGCATCGAGCCGGCCGTCGGCGACCGCGTCCTTAACCGCGCACTGGGCCTCGTGCTGGTGCGTACAGTCGGGAAAGCGGCAATGGCTGACAAACGGACGAATGTCGCGATAGTACCCGGCGACTTCCTCGGGAATCACGTCCCAGAGCTGGAATTGGCGGATGCCCGGCGTATCGACCACGAACCCGAGGTTGGCCAGTGGGATCAGCCGCGCCGAAGTCGTCGTGTGTTTTCCCTTTTGATTCTCGGAGCTGACTTCGCCTACCTTAAGCGCCAATTCGGGCTCGATGGCGTTGAGCAGCGATGACTTGCCGACGCCGCTTTGCCCGGCGACGACACTCGATTTTCCCGCGATTCGCCGTCTCAGCCGGTCAATGCCAACCCCCGTCCGCGCGGACACCAAATACACCTCATAACCCATCTGGCCGTAAACACCCACCAGCGGCATCAGATCGGCCGGGTCGATCAGATCGATCTTGTTAATGCAGATGATCGGCGGCAGCCGCACGCGCTCCGCCTCGACCAGCAGCCGATCTATGAGGTTTGGCTTGAGCACCGGTTCGGCGGCACTCGACACGATCAGCACCTGATCGACATTGGCCACCAGCACCTGTTGCCGGCCCTTGCTTGTGCGGCACAGAACACTCCGCCGCGGCTCGACGCGCTCGATCATCCCTTCGCTTTCACGCTCCGGCCGGAAGTAGACGACGTCCCCAGCGGCAATCACATGACGCTGGTCGGTGCTCAAATCTTTGAGAACGCCGCGGACCGCGCACTTGAAGAAGCGGCCGTCCTCGGCCTGCACCAGGCAGGTCAGTCCGTACATCTCCAGGACGGTCCCCCGCTGCATGCTGGGATCGACCGCCGGCAAGACGGCGAACCCACCCTGTTCTTTCTCCGCTTCCTGGCCGACGACCGTCCGCTTGCGAGTCAGTTCCCCCTTGCCGCTTACCCGTTCGCTTTTGACGATCCGGTCTTCGAGATTTTCGTCGCGCTGGAATTCGCGCGTCAGATCCTTGCGGCGCGCGCGCTCCTGGTGCTTTTTGCGAAAGTCCGCGCGAATCTTGCGTTTGCCAGACATATTCGAGTAGGTCCCGCTTGCCGAGCGGGACCTGTAAAGGACGGGCGCGTATACGTCCCGCCCGGCAGGCGGGACCTACCTTGCCGCGACCTTTGCCGCCGTCGCCTGCGACAGCGGCTCGGCATTATGGGCATGCGACGTCGGCGCTGCATGGACGCTCGGGCCGAGGACCACGGCAATTTCGTTGTCGTCCAGTTCTTCCTTCTCCAGCAGCGCCCGGGCCAGCGCCTCGATCTTGTCGCGTCCCTGGACCAATAGTCGACGAGCCCGCTCGGAACTCTCGCGGAGAATGCGGGAAACTTCGCCGTCGATCATCTCCATCGTGTGTTCGCTGAACTGTCGCTGCTGGTGCATCTCGCGTCCCAAGAACGGATCGTCATCCGCCAGCTTGAAGCTCACCGGGCCGAGCTTGTCGCTCATTCCCCAGTTCATCACCATGCGGCGGGCCAGGCCCGTGGCCCGCTCCAGGTCGTTTTCAGCGCCGACGGTCGTTTCGTCGTAAATCATCTTTTCCGCTTCGCGTCCGGCCAGCAGCACGGCCAGGTGGTCGCGCAGCTCCGACTCCGACATGCTGAGGCGGTCTTCGGCCGGCATCGTCTGCGTGCTCCCCAGCGAGCGGCCGCGCGGGACGATCGTCACCTTGTGAACACGATGCGCTCCCGGCAGCGTCCAGGCGAGCAGCGTGTGCCCCGCCTCGTGGTGTGCCGTCTTTTCCTTCTCCTTGGCCTGGAGCACTTCCTCCCGCTTGGGGCCCATCAGGACCTTGTCGCGGGCATATTCAAAATCCTCCATTTCCACCATCGACTTGTCATGCCGCGCCGCCCACAGTGCGGCTTCGTTGACAATGTTGCGAATGTCGGCGCCGGTCAGCCCGATCGTCGCCGAGGCCATCGTATCGAGATCGACGTCGTCGGCCAGCGGGACCTCGCGGGTATGAACCTTGAAGATCTCCACGCGCCCCTTCTGCGTCGGCCGGCCGACCGCGATGTGCCGGTCGAAGCGGCCGGGCCGCAACAGCGCCGGATCGAGCACGTCGGGCCGGTTCGTGGCTGCGACGACGATCACAAAGTCGGTCTGCGAGAAGCCGTCCATCTCGCTGAGAATCTGGTTGAGCGTCTGCTCGCGCTCGTCGTGGCCGCCGCCCAGGCCTGCCCCGCGCTGCCGGCCGACCGCGTCGATCTCGTCAATGAAGATGATCGCGGGGGAAGTCTCTTTGGCCACGCGGAACAAATCGCGCACTCGGCTGGCCCCGACGCCCACGAACATCTGGATGAATTCCGAGCCGTTAACCGAGAAGAACGGCACGCCCGCTTCGCCGGCAATCGCCCGGGCCAGCAGCGTTTTCCCCGTTCCCGGCGGCCCCATCAGCAGCACGCCTTTGGGAACGCGGCCGCCGAGTTTCTGGAATTTTTTCGGGTTTTTCAGGAACTCGACCAGCTCCTGAAGGTCAGCTTTGACGCCTTCCAGACCGGCCACGTCCTGGAACGTGATCGCCTGCCGCGAGGCTTCGTAGCGCTTGGCCGGGCTCCGCGTAAACCCCGACAAAAAGCCGCCCCCCATCATCTGATTCTGCGTCCGCCGCAGCCAGACCCAGAACAGGACGAAGATAAGGATCGTCACCAGGGTGGTGCCGACGAGCGCCGGAACCGTCAGGTCATATTGCGGCGCGAATTTGTGCGGAGTGCTGGCCAGCGCCTTTTCCAGTTCGGCAAAAGCGGCCGAGTCCGATTTTGGCAGCGTCACCTCGAATTGGACGCTGGCCTTCTTCGGCTTGCCATCCGCGGTTTTCTCCGGCTGGACCAGCTTGCCGTCCACGACCATGGGGGGCAGCTCGGGCGGAGTCTTGAACGTGCCGATGGCCCGCTGATCGAAGACTTCTACCGCCGTGACGTTCCCGTCGCGGAGCTGCTGGAGAAAAAAGTTGTAGTCGATCCGGGTGCGAGCCGGCCCGCTGTTCAGCCAGAACAGCGAGAAAATCAACATCACGATGAGCACCGGGATCAGCCAGCTCGTGGCTGCCAGCCGCGGCGAGGGCCTGGTCGGCTGTTCTTCGCCGAATTCGTCCTGCTCAGGATGTTCCTTGGCCATTCCTCACTACCCGGGCGGCCAACGGGCGCCGCCGCTAACTGACCATTGAAATGCGAGAAGGGCCGCATCCGAAACCCTTCCCCTGATGCATCTTATCCCGCACTACACAATTTGGGCAGGGCAGCCTTGCGTCGTTGGCCGCTGTCGCGTGCGGCTGGCAGGGATCAAAACGGTTGTGGTGGCTGTGGCGAAGACCTTGACCCCACGACCGGGGCTTCGGTGGCACTCAGCCCCAGCCACCACGATTCGCTAGCCGCGAATTGCTTCCGCTGCCGCCGCGATTGTGGCGTCAATATCCGCCTCGGTATGTGCCGCCGAGACAAACAGCGCCTCAAACTGACTGCACGGCAAATAAATGCCACGGTCGGCCAGGCCCCAAAAATACCGTGCAAAGCGGGCCGTGTCGCAGCGGCTGGCAGTCGGCCAGTCGTGGGGAGCCGGTGAGCTGAAAAAGAGCGTCAACATGCTGCCGACGCGAGTCAGCGAATGCGTTACTCCCGTCGACTGTGCGGCGGCAATCAGCCCTTTGGCCAATCGGTCGCTGAGCTGCTCCAGACGCTCGTAAGGCGGCCGCTCCTTCAGCTCGCGCAGCGTGGCAATTCCGGCGGCACAAGCGATCGGATTGCCGCTGAGGGTGCCGGCCTGGAAAACTTTGCCCGCGGGCAGCACGTGCTGCATGATCTCGCGCCGGCCGCCGTAAGCGCCGATCGGCATCCCGCCGCCCACGATCTTGCCGAGCGTCGTGACGTCCGGGTCGAACTTCAGCAACTCCTGCGCACCACCATAAGCCACGCGAAAGCCGGTCATCACCTCGTCGCAAATCAGCAGCGCCCCGTGCCTGCTGGTGAGTGAGCGCAGGGCTGACAGGAACTCCCGCGTCGGCACAATGCACCCCATGTTGCCGACGATCGGCTCGAAGATCACTCCGGCAATTCGGCTGCCGTGCTGGGCGAATGCGGCTTCGAGTCCCGGCACGTCGTTGTACTGGCAAATGAGCGTGTCCTTGGTCGTGCCGGCGGTCACGCCAGGGGAATTGGGAACGCCGAGCGTGGCCGCGGAACTGCCGGCGGCCACGAGCAGGCTATCGACGTGGCCGTGGTAATTGCCGGCGAACTTGACGATCACGTCCCGGCCGGTGAAGCCGCGTGCCAGGCGGATGGCGCTCATCGTCGCTTCGGTGCCGCTGCTGACCAGGCGGACCATTTCGATGCTGGGGACGGCAGCGATAATTAGTTCGGCAAGTTCGTTTTCAGCCGCCGTGGGTGCACCGAATGAAAACGCTTTGTCGGCCGCCTTCTTTACCGCCGCGACAACAGCCGGGTGATTGTGTCCCAGGATCATCGGTCCCCAGGAGCCGATGTAGTCGATGTAGCGGTTACCATCAACGTCCCACAGATAGGCCCCTTGCGCCCGCTCGAAGACGATCGGCTCGCCGCCGACGCCACCGAAGGCCCGCGCGGGGCTATTGACGCCGCCGGGCATCAGTTCTGTGGCGCGGGTGAAAATGGCGTGACTGTTCGGTCGGTTCATTTCGGCGAGCCACAGGGTTTATCCCTGTGTCCAATTCGATGTGACGCCACCAGGAGGAATGCGAGGACGGACTAGCTCACCCACTCGGCCGCTTCTTTTGCCCAGTACGTCAAGATGATGCTCGCCCCGGCGCGGCAAATCGCCGTCAGCGACTCCATCGCCACTGCCTTCTCGTCGATCCAACCCTTCTCGGCCGCAGACTTCACCATGCTATACTCGCCCGAGACGTTGTAGGCCGCCAGCGGCACGCCGGGAAACCGATCGCGGACCGTGCGAATGACGTCAAGATACGCCAGTGCCGGCTTGACCATGACGATGTCTGCCCCTTCGGCCAGATCGAGCGCCACTTCGCGCAGCGCCTGGTCCGCGCCGGCCGCGTAGTCCATCTGGTACGCCCGCCGGTCGCCAAACTTCGGCGTGCTCTCCGCCGCCTCGCGAAACGGGCCATAGAAGGCGCTCGCGTACTTGGCGGCATAGGACATGATCGGCAGATGCTCGAACCCCTCGCCGTCGAGTGCGGCGCGAATCGTCCGCACCATGCCGTCCAGCATGCCGCTGGGAGCTACCATGTCGGCTCCGGCCTTGGCATGACTGAGCGCCTGTCGCCCGAGCAGCTCCAGCGTGGCGTCGTTGTTGACGTCCGGCCGCCCCGTGTGATTATCCACGAGGCCGCAATGCCCGTGGCTGGTGTACTCGCAAAAGCAGACGTCGGTGATCACCAGCAGCTCTGGAGCCGCATTCTTGGCCGCCTTGACCGCCTGCTGGATGATACCTGCGTCGCTGTAGGAATCGGTGCCGCGGTCGTCCTTGTGCGACGGAATGCCAAACAGGATCACGCCGCCGAGACCGAGTTTTGCGGCTTCCTTTGCTTCCTCGGCGATCAGATCGACCGAGAGCTGGGCGTGCGGCGGCATCGAGCCGATGGGTTGGCGGACGCCCTTGCCGGGGCGGGCGAACAGCGGGAGGATGAAATTCCGCGGGTGCAGCCGCGTTTCGCGCACCAGCTCGCGCACGGCCGGATGATACCGCAGCCGGCGGAGGCGGGTGCTGGGAAAAACGCCTTCAAAGGACATACTTCTGTTATAGTCGGCGACTGATTTTTTGGGAAACGCCGCGGGCTCGCCACTGTGGAAAACACCTTCGTCACCTTGAAACGCACGGAAAACCAGGCCCGCGGCATTGGCCAGTACGCGATCGATTTTCTTGCCGGCCGGCTGGGAATGCCGAGTGAAGCGGTTTTATCGCGCGTCGAACAATTCCATCTGGACAGCATTGCCTGCGGCGTGGCGGCACTGGCGACTGGCACTAAAGCGCCGCGGATCTTGCGCGAAGAGGCGCTTGACTATCGGGTCAGCGGCGCGGCAGCCGGCGCGACACTGCTGGGATCGAAAGTTCGCGTGTCGCCCGAGAAGGCGGTTGTGGCCAACTGTGCGGCAGTGCGGGAGCTTGATGCCAACGGGACGAACTTCGGTTACAACCCTCGCACCGGAAACTGCCGCGGCGAGTTCGGGCACAATGACTTCTATCCGGTGGTCGTGGCGGCGGCACAGCAAGCAGGCTGGGACGGCCGGCGGACGCTCGTGGCCATGCTCTGCCTCGATGAGATTCGCGGGCGGCTGGCGGAAGTGTTTGGACTTAAGGACCACAAAATCGATCATGTGCTACATGGGGCAATTGCGTCGGCGGCGGTGTATGGCGCGATCCTCGGTGCATCAGCGGAACAGATCGAATCGGCCATCGGCTTGAACGTCGCCCATTTCGTTCCCTTTCGC
>Ga0075428_100007886_pt1 | contig 11807 bp, 12 predicted proteins | sample RhiMetdeltSRZDD2_FD_75291 | JGI IMG/M metagenome (GOLD analysis project Ga0075428, IMG submission 75291) | Populus rhizosphere microbial communities from Tennessee, USA - Rhizosphere MetaG P. deltoides SRZDD2 | ecosystem: Host-associated > Plants > Roots > Rhizosphere > Soil | place: USA...
TCATCGTGCAGTTCGGCGGGCAGACCCCGATCCGGCTCGCGCTGCCGCTGGCGGCGGCCGGAGTGCGCCTCCTGGGCACCCCGGCGGACGCCATCGACCGGGCCGAGAATCGTGGGCGATTCCGCGAGGTTCTGCAGAAGCTCGACCTGCGCGCGCCGGCCTGGGGCGTGGCCCGCTCGCTGGACGAGGGCTTCCAGGTGGCGGCGCGCATCGGCTACCCGGTGATGGTGCGGCCGTCCTACGTGCTGGGCGGGCGCGCCATGGAGGTGTGCTACGACGCCGCGCACTTCGCGACCTACGCGCAGCTCGCGGTCGAGGCCAGCCCCGAGCATCCCATCCTGATCGACGCCTTTCTGAAGGACGCCGTCGAGGTGGACGTGGATTGCATCGCCGACGGCACCGGCGCGGTGGTGGTGGCCGGCATCATGGAGCACATCGAGGAGGCCGGCATCCACAGCGGCGACTCGGCGTGCGCGCTGCCGCCCTACTCGCTCAGCAAGGCCGTGGTCGACAAGATCGCCGGACAGGCACGCGCGCTGGCGCGCGAGCTCGGCGTCATCGGCCTCATGAACGCGCAGTTCGCGGTGCAGGGCGACACCGTGTATGTCATCGAGGCCAACCCGCGCGCGTCGCGCACGGTGCCCTTCGTCAGCAAGACCACCGGCGTGCCCTACGCCAAGCTGGCCGCGCGCCTGATGATGGGGCGCACGCTGGCGGAGCTCGGCGTGCGCGAGAAGGTGCCGGCCCATGTGGCGGTCAAGGAGGCGGTGTTCCCGTTCGTGAAGTTCCCCGGCGTGGACACCCTGCTGGGGCCCGAGATGCGCTCGACCGGCGAGGTGATGGGCATCGATCGCGACTTCGCGGCGGCCTTCGCCAAGAGCCAGGTCGGTGCGGGCAACGTCCTGCCCACCAGCGGGCGCGCGTTCCTGTCGGTGCGCAACGAGGACAAGGCGGCGCTGGTGCCGGTAGCGCGCAAGCTCGCCGAGCTCGGCTTCGCCCTGGTGGCGACGCGCGGCACCGCACAGTCGCTGCGCGCGGCGGGGCTCGCGGTGGAAGAGGTCAACAAGGTGAAGGACGGCCACCCGCACTGTGTCGACCGCATGCTCAACGGCGAGGTCCAGCTGGTGGTCAACACCACCAGCGGCGCCAGCGAGATCCGCGACTCCTTCAGCATCCGCCGCGCCGCCGTGCAGCGCGCCATCGCCTACGTGACCACGATCCAGGCGGCGCGCGCGTCGGCGGCGGCCATCGCGGCGATGAAGCAGGGCCCCTTCAGCGTGCGTCCGCTGCAGGACTACGCGAGAGACTGAAGAAGCTGGGCGTCGCCACCTGGGTCACGCCGAGGTCGAGGTAGGTCCAGCCCAAGAGCAGCGCGACGTCGCCCGGGTTGACCGCGACCAGCGGATCGCGGATGCGCGACAGCGGGTTCCAGCGCGAGCTGCCGTCGGAGTAGTCGAGCAGGAGGCCGCGGTCGGCCGGGCGCGGCATGCGGTAACCGGCGGGCGACACCACGGCGAAGGGTCCGAAGGTGACCGGCGCGCCGCGCTTCTCGAGCGGGTGCCAGCCGGGGCGCGCGTTGTCGATACGCACGTTGTGGCCGCGCAGGCGGCCGTCGGCATCGCGGTGGAACGCCTTGCGGAAGCGCTTCCAGGTCAGCTTCTCGACCAGGTGCGGGATGCCCAGGCTGGTGCCGTCGTAGGCCGGCGCCAGGGCGTCGGGATCGATGGCGTGGCCGCCCAGCAGGGTCGCCATCAGCTCGGCGTTGGACATGCGGGCGAGATCGTCGGCGGTCATGCGGCTTGCTCCCGGGGGTCGAAGGTGAAGTCGCCGCGGCGCCAGGCGGCCAGCGTGGCGGCGGGGGTCGGCGGCTGGCGCGCGCACCAGGCCAGGTAGCCGCGGAACGAGATGTCGGCGTTGGCGGCGTCAGCGGGGTCGAGCTCGAGGCCGCGCGCGAGGGTGCCCTGGACCGCGCGCTCGAGGTTCTCGTGATAGCCCTCGAACACGGTGAGATCGCGCAGCCAGCGCGTGCGCGCGGTCTCGGCGGCGGTCAGCGCGCGCACCCGGCGGTCCAGCTCGTCGAGCGCGCCCGGCTCGCACGACAGGAGCTCGAGGTCGAACACGAACTGGCTGCCGTCGTGGTGCGCGGCCAGGAGGTGGCGGATGATGCGCTCGCGCGACGACGCCAGGCCGGTGAAGTCGAGCGGCGCCACCGCGCGCTCGGCGATCAGGAAGGGGAAGCGCAGCGGGCGCCACTCCAGGAGGCGCGCCCGCAGGGTGCGGCGCGGGCGGCCACCCGGCGAGGTGCCGATGGTGTCGGAGCGCAGCAGCACGCGGTGCCACATGCGCATGACACCGAGCTCGAGCTGCCACAGGTTGGGCAGCGGATCGACCGGGACGCCGGCGGCGCGCACCCGCTCCAGCTTGGCGAGGATGCGGCGCGGCCAGATCAGGAGCAGGTACGCGTGCCAGGGGATCTTCGTCAGCTTCGTCATCGAGACCTCTCGAGTCGCTCCAGCGTGGCGCGGTCGCGGCGCGCCAGCTCGGCGACGATGAGCGCGGGCAGGTCGCGGGCGCCGGCGTCGAGCGCGGCGATCACCGCGCGCCAGCCCGCCAGGTTGGACTGCGGATCGGGGAACATGGCGGCGCGCAGCTCGCCCAGCTCGGTGAGCACGCGCGCGATGGGGTTGAGACAGAGGCCGAGCACCGCGCTGCCCGACTCGGCCACCAGCGCACCCACGATGCCGAGATCGGCGCGCGCGATGGCGGCGTGGTCGCGGGTCAGCGCGGCCTGCGCGAAGGCCAGCAGCGCGGGCTCGATGCGCGCCGCGCTGGCGCTGGTCCAGCGCTCGGCGAGCCGCTCGAACAGCGCATGGGCGAGCTGGCGGCGCACCGCCAGGAGGTCGGCCGCGGTGGGCCCGAGCTGGTGGCGCTGGCGCGCCAGGGTGAGGATGCCGGTGAGCAGGTCGGGGCCGCCCTGGCTGCGGTAGTCCTGCACCACGTAGCCGGAGCCCTGGCGCACGTGGAGCAGGCCGGCGGCGGCCAGCTGCGACAGCCCGGCGCGCAGGGTCAGGCGCGACACTCCGAAGCGGGCGGCCAGCGCGCGCTCGGGCGGCAGGCGCGCGCCGGGCGCCAGATCGCCGCGCAGGATGGCGCCGCGCACCGCGGCGGCGCAGGCGTCGGAGGCCGCGCCGGCATGCTCGGGAAGAGGCTTGAAAAGGCTGACTGCGGACATTGGTTTAACCAGTTCATATATTGGTTAATCCAATTTTTGGCGCGCGTCAAGGGGCAAATGGCGTGAGACTGCGGTGCGGCCGGCGGTATAGCCCGGCCATGGCTCGACTGATTCATGTGGTGATGGGAGTCGCACTGCTGGCCGCGCCGGGGTGCGACCACAAGCGCAAGGCGCCGCCCCGGGAGACCCTGGGACGGGCAACCACCTCGGTGTGTTCGAGCAGCCCCGGGCTGCCGCCGGCGCCGCTGCCGCCGGCCGGCACGCCGGTCCCGGCGGCGGACGACAGCCTGCTCCTCCTGGCGGAAGGACGCGGCCTGGTGACGCTGAGCGACGCCGGCTTCTCGCCGCCGATCGCGAGCAAGAACGGCTTCATCGCGCGCGACGGCGACACCGTGTGGGTGGCCGGACGGCGCGGCGTCGATCGCGTGCGCGGCGGCGCGGCCGAGGAGATCCTGACCGAGGGCGAGGTCGGCAACGTGGCCGGTGTCGCGGTGGGGCCCGATCACACGGTCTGGGTGGTCGAATCCGACCAGGTCAGGCGCTTCGACGGCAGCGCCTGGACGGTCGAGGACAACGAGAAGGTGGGCGCCGGCTCGATCGACTACTTCGACGACATCGTGGTCGATGACGGCGGCCGGGTCTGGGTGTCGACCGACTGGAACACCTTCGTGCGCGGCAGCGACGGCTGGCACGAGTACCAGCCGTGCCGCGAGCCGGGCGCCACGGTGACCGGCGCCATCGCGCGCGCACCCGACGGCGGCGTGGTGCTGGCCAGCCCGAACGCGGTGTTCCGGGTCAGCGCGAACCAGATCGTGCGCACCCAGTTCCGCGACGGCGGCAGCCAGCACGCCGACTCGGTCGCGCTGGCGCCCGACGGCACCATGTGGGTGATCACGGGCGACACCGCGCACGAGATCAAGCCTGACGGCGCGGTGCGCCACCTCGACAAGGCGTATTTCGGCCTCGATTGGCTGGGCTCGGTGGCGGTGGACGGGCGCGGTCGGGCCTGGATCGCGGGCTCGGGGCTGGCCATCGTGGACGGCGCCACCACCACGCTGTGGCGGCATGCGACGGTGGCCGAGCTGGGCGCCGGCGTGTACGACATGATCCTGAGCGGCGGCGGACCCGCGCGCCTGCCGGCGGCGGCCGCGGCGCCGCTGACCACCTCGGTGACCGGGCGGGTCACCGCGGGCGGTGCGCCGGCGGCCGGCGTCAAGGTCATCCTGTGCGGCTCGCCCTCGATGTCGTTCCGCGGCAACCCGTGCGACGGGCAGCAGCCGCGCAAGGCGGTCACCGGCGCCGACGGGGTGTGGAAGATGGACGGCGTCATGATGGGCAGCTACGGGCTGGGCTACTTCAAGGGCGGCTGGACCATCACCGCCAGCGACGAGGTGATCGCGGCGGAGCCCGGCAAGCCGGTCGACGTGGGCGGCATCAGGTACGAGTAGGGGCGCGCGTCACGGCAAGTAGCGCGTCGATAGCGCGGCGCGCGCGGCGTGGCGCTCGAGCGCCAGGTCGATGAGCTTGCTCACCAGGTCGCGGTAGGCGAGGCCGCTGGCCTCCCACATCTTGGGGTACATCGAGATCTTGGTGAAGCCGGGGATGGTGTTGACTTCGTTGAGGTAGAGCTCGCCCGAGGTGCGGTCCATCAGGAAGTCGACGCGCGCCATGCCACACAGCTCGAGCGCCACGAACGCGCGCACCGCGAGGTCGCGCGCGCGCGCCGCCTGCGCGGGCGTCAGCGCGGCCGGGATCACCAGGCTGGCGCCGTCGGCGTCGATGTACTTGGCCTGGTAGGAGTAGAACTCGGCGTGCGGGACCACCTCGCCGGGCACGCTGGCCTCGGGCGCGTCGTTGCCCAGCACGGCGACCTCGATCTCGCGCGCGTCGACCGCGCGCTCCACCAGCACCTTGCGGTCGTAGCGCAAGGCGTCCGCCAGCGCGCCCGCCAGCGCATCGGGCGTCTTCACCTTGTGCACGCCGACCGACGACCCCGCGTTGGCCGGCTTGACGAAGCAGGGATACCCGAAGCGCGCGCCCACCTCGGCCGCCGCGCCCGCCGCCGTGCGCGCGGTCACCGCGAAGTAGTCGGCGATGGGCAGCCCGGCCTCGCGCAGCAGCCGCTTGGCCACGTCCTTGTCCATCCCGATCGCCGATCCCAGCACGCCGCTGCCCACATAGGGCACGCCCGCCATCTCCAGCAGCCCTTGCACCGTGCCGTCCTCGCCGTACGTGCCGTGCAACACCGGAAAGAAGACATCCACCGAGCCCGAGCCCGAGCCCGTGCCTCCCGCCGCCAGCAGCGCGCCGCCGCCGGGCTCCATCGCCACCACCGGCGCCTCGGCATCCAGCAGGAGCGGCGCCCCCGCCCCACCCAGGAGGGCCCGCCCGGCGTCCTCCAGATGCCAGCGCCCGTCGGGATCGATCCCGATCAAGACCGGCGCAAAACGCTCGCCGTCCAGCGCATCCACGATCGACCGCGCCGACATCAGCGAGATCTCGTGCTCGCCCGAGCGCCCTCCGAAGATGATGCCGACACGCAGCTTCGCTTTCACGGCGCGACGCTACCACGGCCGTGCTAACAAGCACGCCATGTCCTTGCCCGAGCCGCGCTTCGAGCCCCTGCCTGGATGGACGCCGCTCACAGGGGTGCTGCCGACCGGCGCGGGCGCCAAGTTCGTGTCGCGCGACGAGTCGGGCGAGCGGCTGCGCGTGCGCTACTTCCGGCGCGACGCCGACGGCGCGCTGGTGGGCAAGGTGTGGTTCGGGCCGCTCACCGAGGGACCGCCCGGGCACGCCCATGGCGGCGCCATGGCCGCCGTGCTCGACGAGTCGATGGGCTTCGGCGCCTGGATCTCGGGCCACGCCGTGGTGGCCGCCAAGATCACGGTCGAGTTCAAGCAGCTCCTGCCGCTCGGCTCGGAGGTCCTGCTCGAGGCCTGGGTCGACAGCGCGGCGGGCAAGAAGGTGCACATGCGCGCGCACCTCCTGGCGCCGGACGGCAAGCCCTACTCGCGCTCCGAGGGGCTGTTCATCATCCTCGGCACGCAGAAGTTCGGCGAGCTGGCCGCCGCCGTCACCCCCAAGCGGGCGAGTGACGGCGGTTCGCACAAATAGCTAGGGGCTTCGCCTAGCGGACGTGGCGATAGCCGCGGTGGGTGACTTCGGACACCAGGATCGCGAAGGCGTGGCCAGCGCGGCCCTCGTCGGGGTACTCGGTCACCTTGCGCACGCCCACCACGCCGACCTTGCCCTCGCGGATGAACACCTTGGCGCCCTCGCGGCGGATCTCGACGAAGCACTCCTGGCCGTTCTCGCTGCCCACCATGGAGCGGTGGTCGCCGGGACCGGCAGGACCGGGCGGCGGCGCGGGCGCGTTCGGGTTGGCGTCCGCGGGCGGCGGCGGCACAGCCGGCTTGGCCGCGGCGGGAGGCGCCGCAGGCTTGGCAGGCTCTGCCGGTTTGGCGGCCTCGACAGGCTTGGGCGCCTCGACAGGCTTGGGCGCCTCGGCGGGCCTGGCGCCTTCCGCCGGCTTGGCGGGCGCGTCGGGCTTGGCTTCCGCCGGCTTGCCAGCCGCGTCGGCGGGCTTGTCCTTCGCTTCGGCCTTGGACTCCTCGCCGCCCTCGTCCTCCTCGTCACCCTCGTCGTCCGCCGGTGCAGCAGCATCCTTGTTCTTCGCGGCGAGGGGCGCCACGACCCCACGCGCAACCTTCCTGGACCGTTCGGGCTTGTCCGCCATCACTGACCTCCCGAGCGGCATTCTACCCAACCCGCTGGCGGGCGCGAGTTTCTTTGCGCTGTTTGTTCCGGGTTGATTTCGGGAAGTTACAGGTCCCAGCGCAGGAAAAGTTGGGCCATGGTGTCGCGGCTCAAGTCGGCCTCGCCGGTGCCGCCGCTGAGGTCGGCGCGCGCCTCCAGGCGGAGCGCCACACCGAGCCGGAGGTGCTTCGACAGCGCGATGTCCGCCCCCACGCCCGCGAACGCCAGCGGGTACAGCGCGTCATCAGGTGCCAGCTCTCCACCAACTCCGAGCTGCACGAACGGCGACACCAGCAAACGCAGCGGGCGGAAACCCACCGCCGCCGACAGCCGGGTGGTCGGCCGATCTTCCTGCGCGGTGGGACAGCGATCGAGCGCCAGCTCGACGAACGAGCGTCCACCCACGTGCCCGAACAGCCCGTAGCACAAGCTGTCCAGCGCCTCCGGCCGCGGCGCCGTGGGCGCGCCGACGCGCGCGCCGATGCCGAGCGCCACGATGTCCGCGCGCGCCGGCCCGGCTGCCAGCGCACACAGTGTGATCGCGATCGAAATCTGCCCAGCCCGCATGAGACCTCTGCTTACTTCAAGCAGCGTGCCGAGCGGGGGGCAAGAAAAGTCGCGCCCTTCCGACCACGGCGCGTGTACCGGCGTTCACCTTTTCACAGGTACCGACATCACGGTGCGCGCTCGGCCTCCTGCAGCCGCTTCCGCGCGGCCGCCTCGCCGGTCGGGCGCTTCTGGCCGGCCGGCAGCGCGGCGTAGCCGGCCACCTCCTCGCGCAGCGTGGCCAGCGCGCCCGCCGGGTTGCCCATCGCGGTCAGGATCTCGGCCTTCAGCTTGTAGAAGCCGAGCTTGCGCGGCCCGTAGGCCATGGCGAGCGCGCGATCGACGGCGGCCAGCGCCTCGACGTTGCGCCCCAGCTTGAGCAGCACGCGCGCCAGGCGCGCCGGCGGGTTGTAGTCCTTGGGCAGCGCGGCCTCCGACCGGGTGAGCAGCTCCACCGCGCGCTCACCCTTGCCGAGCTCGAGGTAGCTCTCGGCGCGCGCGCCATCGTAGGTCGACGCCGCCTCCGCGTTGGCGGCGTGCGCGGCGGCCAGGTCGAGCACCTCGATGCGCTGCTCGTGGGCCCAGCGCGCGCCCTGCGCGTCGCCGGTCGCGCTGCGCGCCTCGGCGAGGATGGCGTAGGCATCGCCGCGATCGTCGGCGCTGAGCGGCGCGCGCGGGTCGGCGGTCAGCTTGGCCAGCCGCGTGATGGCCTGCTCGCGCACCTTGGCCTTGCGCGCATCGCTGTCGGGCAGCTCACCGGCGCACTCCAGCGCGTACGACGTGAAGTCGGCCGCCAGCGACGAGATCCCCACCGCAGCGCCCTCGGCCAGCGCGAGGTCGGCGCAGCCGCCGTGGTCGCCCGCCTTGTAGAGCGCCTGGACGAGCGAGATCAGCACCTCGGGTCGGCGCGACCACGCGCGCGGCGCCAGCTCCAGCGTGCGCCGGTAGGCGGCCGCCGCGCCGGCGTGATCGAGCGCGGTCGCCAGTCGCATGCCGCGCGACAGCTCGCCGGCCGGGTCCGAGCCGGCGTCGCCATCGCCGCGAGCGGGGGCCTTGCCGGCCATCAGGTCAGCGCTGGCCTCGACGAAGCTCCTCATCTGATCGGTGGTGGCGCTGCCCAGCCAGCGTCCCAGCACGGCCTCGTGCTCGGGGTCGATGACGAAGAAGGTGGGATAGTTCTCTACCGGGAAGCGCGCCAGAAAGGGGGCCGCGCCGGGCTTCTCGGTGTCGATCGACAGGAACACCGCGCGCTCGGCCAGCGGCGCCAGCGACGGCTGCCCGAGCACGTAGTGCTTCATCGACAGGCAGGTGTGACACCAGGGCGCCCAGGCGTCGACGAACAGCGCCTTGCCGCCCTCGCGCGCGCGCGCCAGCGCGCCCTCGTAGTCGTCCTCCAGGAAGCGCAGCGAAGCGGCCGGTTCGGGCGACTCGTGGCGCTGGTCGGATTTCGACCGCTTCCTGCACGCAGGGAGCGCGGCGAGGGCGAAAAACAGAACGATGCCGAGCTGATGCCGTGACATCCGCCCCCTCTTAGCATTAATCTGCTTCTGTCACCAATGCGCCTCGGGGAGATGCTCATACGGGACGGGAAGCTGACCCAGACTCAGCTCGACGCCGGGGTGCAGACCCAGGCCAAGATTGGGGGCCGTCTCGGCACCGTCCTGGTGGAGCTCGGACACATCGACGTGGAGACGCTGGCGCGCTATCTGGCGCTCGAGCTGGGTGTGCCGGCGGTCACGCGGCGCGAGCTCGACCGTGCGCGCGACGCGGCGCTGCGGCTGCTCCCGCGCGAGCTGTGCACGCGCATCATCTGTCTGCCGTTCGACGTGCGCGACCGCCATCTGCTGGTGGCGATGCGCGATCCTCACGACCTGGAGGCGCTCGACGAGATCGCCGAGGTGGCCGGACGCGCGCCCATCCCGCGTGTGTCGCCCGAGATCCAGATCGCCTATTACCTGAAGGAGTACTACGGCGTGGCGCCGCCGCGGCGGGTGGCCGCGCTGGGCGATCGCGCGGCCGGCCGGTCGGGCGCACCGGCGCCCGACGAGACCCCGACGCCGCGCCCGCTGCCCGGCCTGCCGCCGCCGGCCAAGGCGCCGGTGGCGTCGCCGCGCGCGCCCATCCGCATGGCCTCGCCGACCGGGCCGCAGCCGACCCTCACGGCGGCGCACTCGCGCATCACGCCGCTGGCGCTGGCGGCCATCAAGCCGGGCATGACGCCGGCCGAGCACGCCGCCGCCACCCCGCCCATGGTGCACACCGCGACCGGCTTGACCCCGCTGGTCGCGACCCCGGTCGCGGCGGCGGCCAGCGCGGCGGCGCCGCGCCACGCGCCGCCGCTGCCGCCGCTGTCGTTCGTCGACGCGGTCGACGTGGTGTCGCACGCCGAGTCGCGCGCGCGCATCGCGGACGCGCTGCTCGGCTATGCGCGCGGCCACTATGACGTGGCGCTGCTGCTCCTGGTGCGCGAGGACATCGCGGTGGGCTGGCGCGGGTTTGCACCCGGCGTCGAGCCGGCCATGCTGGAGGCCGTGCTGGTGCCGCTGCACGAACGCTCGCCGCTGGGCGAGGCGTTGACCGCCGAGGGGCCGCTGCGGCTGTCGGCGCCCGGCAGCGCGACGCTGGCGCACGTGCGCAAGCTGCTCAAGACCGAGGCGCCGCGCGAGGTCGTGGTGGTGCCCATCCGCATCCGCGACCGCGTCGTCAACCTGCTCTATGCGCACCCGCGCGGCGAGCCCAGCGAGGACGAGCTGGTGCAGCTGGGCGAGCTGGCGGTGGCCGCCGGCGAGGGTTATGCGCGGCTGATCCAGTCGCTCAAGCAGCACGCGGGGGAAGCATGACGTCGCCCGCCTCCAAGCGTGAGGTGCTGACCGCGATCCTGGCGCGCGGCGACGCCTTCCTGCACCTCGATGCCCGCCACACCGGGGTCGACGTGCCGCCCTGGCTGAAGGGCGATCCCAACCTGTGTCTGCAGCTCGGCTACGACCTGCCGGTGCCCATCCCCGACCTGGCGCTCGACGAGGACGGGGTGCGCGCCACGCTGTCGTTCCGGCGCGAACCCTTCCTGTGTGTGGTGCCGTGGGCTGCCATCTTCCTCATCGTGGACGCGGAGTCGCGCGGCATGCTGTGGGAGGACGACGCGCCGCCGGAGACCCGGGTGCAGGCGCCGCGGCCGGCCTCGCAGCCGCCGGCGCCGCACAGCCACGGCAAGAAGGCGGCCGCGCGCGCGCGCCTGCGCTCGCTGCCGCCGGGACCGGACGACAGCTCGAGCAGCTCGCCCGACGGCGACGGCGACGGCAACCCGTCGCCGCCGCTGCCGCCCGGGCCGCCGCCGGGCGCCGGCGGCCCCGATGACCCGCCGCGCCCGCGCCCGATGCTCAAACTGATCAAGTGATGCTCGTCATCGGCGTCGCCGGCGGGACCGGCTCGGGGAAGTCCACGGTGGCGCGCAACATCGTGGGCGCGCTGCCGCCCGAGCGGGTGTCGATCATCGATCACGACTCGTACTATCGCGATCGCAGCGATCTCACCGCGGCCGAGCGCGCCGGGCTCAACTTCGATCACCCGGACTCGCTGGACACCGAGCTCCTGGTAGCGCAGCTGCGCGCCCTGCGCGGCGGCGAGGCGGTCGAGGCGCCCATCTACGACTTCAAGACACACTCGCGGCTGGCCCAGACGCGGCGCATCGCGCCCACGCCCATCGTGGTGGTGGAGGGCATCCTGGTGTTCGTCGACGCCGCGCTGCGCGCCCAGATGGACATGAAGATCTTCGTGGATACCGACGCCGATATCCGCGTGTTTCGCCGCATCCGGCGCGACATCGAGCAGCGCGGCCGCACCTTCCAGTCGATCCGCGACCAGTACTACAAGACGGTGCGCCCGATGCACCTGCAGTTCGTCGAGCCGTCCAAGCGCTGGGCCGACGTCATCATCCCGGAAGGCGGCGACAACCAGGTCGCGCTCGACCTCATCATCGGCAAGCTCAAGCACGTTCTGGCGGAGCGTGGCGAATAGACGATAAGATGCGCTCCAGGCCATGAGACTGGAGCGGCTCAGGGTGCGCGTCTCTGGGGATCCGGGCGCGGTCTCGGCGGCCGTGCACGTGCCGAGCGACTGGACCGGCGCCGGGCAGGCGCTGGTGCTCGGCCATGGCGCGGGCGGCGACATGGAGACGCAGTCGCTGGTGGCCATCGCCGAGGGGCTCGCCAACGCGGGCGTGCTCACCATGCGCTTCAACTTCCCGTACGCCGAGGCCGGGCGCGGCGCGCCC
>Ga0075428_100007887_pt1 | contig 11806 bp, 9 predicted proteins | sample RhiMetdeltSRZDD2_FD_75291 | JGI IMG/M metagenome (GOLD analysis project Ga0075428, IMG submission 75291) | Populus rhizosphere microbial communities from Tennessee, USA - Rhizosphere MetaG P. deltoides SRZDD2 | ecosystem: Host-associated > Plants > Roots > Rhizosphere > Soil | place: USA...
CCCAGTCGGCTGCGTTGAACGCACGCTCCTCGCCATGGAGCTTCTCGAAGAGGGTGCGGACGTGGTCGTGATCGAGCTGCGCCTTGTCGAGGAGGTCGCTGTGGAGCTTCTCGAGGAGGTTCCTCTTCGTCTTGGCCTTGTCCGTGTCGTCGAGCTCGGTCTCGTGGCCGTGGAGCTTCTCGAAGAGCGAGCGGACGTGGTCGTGGTCGAGCCGCCCCTTCTCGAGGAGGTCCTCGTGGAGCTTCTCGAACAGGCTCCTCTTCATCTTGGCCTTGTCCGCGTCGTCGAGCTCGGCCTCGTGGCCGTGGAGCTTCTCGAAGAGCGAGCGGACGTGGTCGTGGTCGGGCTGCGCCTTCTCGAGGAGGTCCTCGTGGAGCTTCTCGAGGAGTGCCTTCCTGCTCTTGTTCTTGTCGGCTGCGTCGAGTTCACGCTCGTCGCCGTGGAGCCGATCGAGGAGGTTGCGCACCTGGTCGTGATCGAGCCGCAGTTTGTCGAGGGTCTCGTTGTGGAGCTTCTCGGCGATGGCCTTCTTGATCTTGTCCTTGCCGGCCACGTCGAGCTCCCGCTCCTCGCCGTGGAGCTTCTCGATCAGGTCGCGCACGTGCTCGTGCTGGAGCTGCGCCTTGTCGAGGGCACGCTCGTGGAGCTTCTCGCCGGACTCCCTGTGGTCGGACCCGGCCATCCGGCTCAGCTCCGCGCGCAACGCCTCCATCTCTTCGCGCAGCTTCCGGATCTCCTTGCGCGCCGCGCGCAGCTCTTCGCGGGAAATGGCCTCCTGGGGTTCCTGTGCGAGCGTCGGGGCGAGCGGGAGCACCAGGGCTGCTCCCGCGCACAGAGTCAGGCGCAGGATCCAGGACATCGGTCGGGTGGGTGCAGCGGTCATGATCATGGTCAACCTCGTCTTCATGTCGGTGAACGGGCCGGCGCCGCACGCCACGGGCGGCATGCCGCGCGTCGCGCCAGCAAGGAGATCCAGGGTCGCCAACAGGGCATTGGCGTAGTCGCGGCTGCCGCCGGGGATCGCGGCCATCACGCACTCGTCGCAGCAGCGCTCCTCGGCGGCGCGCAGCGTGCGCCGCAGCAACCACGCGGTCGGCAGCCACCAGTACAACACCGTGGCCAGCAGCTCCAACGCGCGCACCCAGTGGTCGCGGCGGCCGGCGTGGGCGAGCTCGTGGGCGACCAGCGCGTCGAGCTCCGGGGCCGGCGCGGTCAGCAGCGCGCGCGGCAGCAGGATGTGCGCGCGCCGGCCCAGGACGCACAGCATCGGCGAGATGCGCGCCGGAACGACCAGGAGCTGCGGGCACCGCCGCAGCTGCATGCGTCGCGCCAGCGTGTGCGCGCGTGCCGCAAGCCACCGGGGCGGTTGGTTCGCGACGCGCAGCAGGCGCCGGAAGCGACGCGTGCGCAGCGCGGCGCGCGCGGCCAGCAGGCACGAGCCGAGCAGGGCCGCCGCAGCAAGCAGGACCGGCCAGCGCCACCCGGTCGCGGCGCTCGTGGACTCGCCGTCGGCGAGCACCGCCGCGAGCCACGCGTCCGCGTTCCATACCGGCGGCTCAGGAGACGCGGCCACGGGCAGCCGGACCAGGGGCGGCGTGACCAGTTTGATCAGGGCCACGACGCACACGAAGTGCGCGACCCGGTGCTTGCCCCTTGCCAGCAGGAGCCACGCCATGAGCGCAAGCAGGCTCGCCACCACGGCGTTCGAGGCCGCGACGACGAGCAGGTCCTGCGCGACGGAGCTCATGGCCGCTTCCTGCGCTTGCTGTCGATCTCCTGCACCATCGCGCGCAGGGCCTGACGCTCCGCGTCGGTCAGGCGCTGGTGCCGCACGAGGTTGGTGAGCAGCGGCGCGAGCGAGCCTTCGCACAGGTCCTCGGCCAGCGCTTCGAGCCGCTGGGCGATCAGCGCCTCGCGGTCGATGGCGGCCGCGAACACATGCGGCACCTGCGCCCGCTCGCGCCCCACGCACCCCTTGCCCTCGAGGCGCTCGAGCAGCTTCTGCACGGTGGCGTACGCCGAGGTCCCGCCCCCGCGGTACAGCCGATCGGTGAGCTCGCGGATCGTGGTCGGACCGCGCTCCCACAGCTCGCGCAGGACAGCGAGCTCGGCATCGGTCACGTCGCGCGTGTGTTTGGCAGCCATCGGCTTGGTCCAGACAGGATGTCTGATCGGCATCTAAGACGAAATGTCTGAAGCGTGCAAGCCCCCGGCCGCGCCGGTGCCGCGACCGCGGTGCGCCTGCCACCAGCAGGCATGGGCGAGGGGCTCGGGATTCCTGCCCGCGCGGCGCCAGACTGCTGGTCGCCTGTACTTGGCATCGTGTCACTGCGTGCTGGCACGAGCTGCTCCCATGGTTCGCGCTGCGCAGCCCTGATCGCAGCACGCGCCGCGGTCATCGGGTCGTTGATGCTCGTCGGCATCGTCAGCCGCCCGCTGATCCCGCATGCCATCCAGGTGACGCCAGCAACCGCAGTGCTCGCGCTGGCTCTCGCCCGCTCTGCAAGCGTGCACTTCGCGAACACCGGCGAAGCGGCGTTCCACGTCGTGCCAGCGGGCGCCGACGACATGGTGCACACCGTCGTCGCGCGCCTCGTGCGCCGGCGCGCTGGCGCCAAGGGACTGCTGCCATCGGACCGTTCGCGCCGGGCGACTACGAAGTCTGCCGCGGCGACGAGCCAGCGGGCGACACCGTGCGGGTAGCGGGCCCGGAGACGCGAGTCAGCCTGCGCGCGACACGATGATCCGTGAATCCGGCTTTGCGGGCGCGAGCGGCATGGGTCGGGGACGCAGGCGCAGGTCTCGCCTTCCGCGGCGCAGGCTCCTAGGCTGGCAACGATGTCCGCTAAGGTGTCGGTCAGCGCAGGTGCAGGGACGCAGCACTTCGGGCTGTCGCAAGGCCACCGGTTGATCCTGGGCCGCGACGCCGGCTGCGACCTCGTCATCGACGAGGCCTCGGTCTCGCGCCGCCACTGCAGTCTGCTGCTGCATGGGGACATCCTGGTCGTCACCGACCTCCACTCCGCGTATGGCCTCGTGCGCGACGGCACACGAACGATGCAGTGCGACCTGCGCGTCGGCGAGCGCGTCCGCCTCGGCCGGGCCGAGCTGTGCTTCGAGGAGTTGACCTCGACCGGGCCACCTCCCGCAGCGATCAGCGAGGTCAGCGAACCGGAGCCCGCCCGCGAACGCGACGAGACCGACCACGCGCTGATCGGCCGCACGCTCGGTGGTTATCGGATCCTCTCGCTGCTCGGCGGCGGCGGTTTCGCCGCGGTCTACCGCGCGGAACAGATCCAGCTCGCGCGCGAGGTCGCGATCAAGGTTTTGCGGCAACCGGCCGACGGCGCGCAGCCCGAAGCGTTCGCGGCGTTCCTGCGCGAGGCGCGCCTCGCGGCCGCGCTCGCGGATCCGCGACTCGTGCAGATCTTCGACCTCGGCAGCGACCAGGGCCGCCACTTCCTGTCGATGGAGCTCGTGCGCGGCGGCAGCCTCGCGCGCCGCATCCGCACGGCGGGCCCGTTGCCGTCGGGTGAGCTGTTGCCGATCCTGCGCGATGTCACGGCCGCGCTGCAGGTCGCGCACGACTCGGGTCTCGTGCACCGGGACGTCAAGCCCGCGAACGTGCTGCTGACCAGCGATGGCCGCGCGAAGCTCGCCGATCTCGGCCTCGTGCGCAGCATCGGCGACGTCGCCGACCGGGTCGGCACGGCGGCGTTCATGTCGCCCGAACAACTCAGGTCGACGCCGATCGACGCACGCTCCGATCTCTACGCGCTCGGGTGCACGGCCTACGCCGCGCTGACGGGCAGGCCGCCGTTCGTCGGCACGGTCAAGGAAATCGTCAAGGGGCAGCTGACCGGAGAGCCGCCGCCGTTCCCCGAAGAACTGGAGATACCGCCGGGACTCGATCAGCTCGTGTTGCACGAACTGCTCGCGAAGGACAGAGACCTGCGCCCCGCCGATGCGGGCGCATTGCTGCTGGCCCTCGATCGCATCGAAGAGGGCATTGCAGGCGAGGACAGCCGCGCCGCCACGCGGCCGCGCAAGCGGCGCGACGGCAGCGGCGTCGTAGTGCTGATCCTCGTGATCCTGTTGGCTTCCGTGGCCGTGTGGATCCTGACCCAGAAGCGGTAGCCGCAGCCGCGGTCTTCTCGCGACGCGACTGGACACAGCCCGGCAGCCGCTCCAACATGGCCCCCCCGATGACGGACCAGCTCCAACATCTGATCGATCGGATTCGCCGCGATGCCGTCGAGGTGGGGCAGACCGACGCGGCCCGCATCCAGCAGCAGGCCAAGGACGAAGCGAGCCGCACGATCGAGGCGGCGCAGACACGCGCGGCGGCGATCGTCGCCGAGGCCGAGCAGAAGGCGACAGCGCTGATCGATCGCGGCGGCAAGGCACTCGAACAGGCGGCGCGCGATCTGTTGATCGCGATCGGCCAGCGCCTGCAGTCCATGATCGACGCGCTGCTCGCGAGCACGGCGCAGGAAACGCTGCGCCCCGAGATCATCGAACAGATGCTGCTGCGGCTCGGCGAAGCGCTGGCGAAGAACGGGTTCGACGAGAAGGCCATGACCATCGCCGTGAGCCCGGGCGAGCGAGATCGCGTGGCCGCGTTCGCGCTCGGCAAGCTGCGCGAAGCGCTGAAGCAGGGCGCCCAGGTGCACGTCGACCAGCATCTGCGGCAGGGCTTCCGGATCAGTTTCGGCAACGACACGGTGCGACACGACTTCACGCCGGCGTCGATCGCGGCCCTGCTGTCGCAGTTCGTGCGGCCGCAACTCGGCGAAGTCGTGCAGCGAGCCGCACTCGGCATCAGCGCGGGCAAGCCGTGAACCACTGGTATCTGGTCGCGAGCCTGCCGCTGGTCGCGCTCGGCGCGGAGCCCCCGTTGTCGATCGACGCATTCCGCGCGCTGTGCGGCGAGCATCTGCCCGATCGCGACCTGCGCGAGCTCGACGCCGTGCTCGAACGTGGCGCGGGGACCTCGGAGTTCGCGCGCGCGTGGCGCGAGACGAGCCTGCGCATCGACGACGAGTGCGTGGTCCTGCGCGCCGCGCGGCTCGGCATCGACGCGAGTCCGTGGCGCAAGGACATCGGCGTGCCCGATGCGACGCTGATCGCCGCGGTGCGCGAGGCGTTCCAGCAGCCCGATCCACGCGGCCGCGAGCTGCAGCTCGACACGCTGCGGTGGCGCACGCTCGAGGATCTCGCGCGCACGGCGCCGTTCGGACTGCCCGCGGTCCTCGCCTACGGTCTGCGGCTTCGTCTCGCGGCGCGCCAGGCCGCACGCACCGAGACGGCTGGACGGCAGCAGCTCGCGCGACACCTCGATGCGATGTTCGCCGTGTTCGATCGCAAAGCGCAGGAGAACCGACCATGACCGCGCACCAGGACCGCGTCCACGAGGGCAGGGTCACCGCGGTGAACGGCAACCTCGTGACGGCCGAGTTCGGGCAGCCCGTCACGCAGAACGAGGTCACCTACGTGCGGCTCGGCGGGCTGAGGCTCAAGTCCGAGCTGATCCGGATCCGCGGCCGCTTCGCCGAGATGCAGGTGTTCGAAGACACGACCGGTCTCAAGGCAGGAGACAGAGTCGACTTCAGCGGCGAGCTGTTGTCGGCCGAGCTCGGCCCGGGCCTGCTCGGCCAGACCTACGACGGACTGCAGAACCCGCTGCCCGAGCTCGCGGCGCAGTGCGGCAACTTCCTGCAGCGCGGCACCTACCTGCTGCCGCTCGACCGCGCGCGCAAGTGGCCGTGGACGCCCGTGGCGAAGGCCGGTGCTGCGGTGTTCGCGGGCGACACGCTCGGCACCGTGCCCGAGGGCATCTTCACGCATCGCATCATGGTGCCGTTCCACCTTCGCGGCGCGTGGACCGTGCAGCAGATCGCAGCGGCCTGCGAATGCGACGTCGAACGCGTGATCGCGAAGCTGCAGAACGCGGACGGCGCCATGCACGAAGTGCGCCTGATGATGCGCTGGCCCGTGAAGCTGCCGATCAAGGCGTACGCCGAGCGGCTGCGCCCGACCGAGCCGCTGATCACGAAGGTGCGCATCATCGACACGTTCTTCCCGGTCGCGCGCGGCGGCACCTACTGCATCCCGGGTCCGTTCGGCGCGGGCAAGACGGTGCTGCAGCAGATCACGAGCAGGAACGCCGACGTCGACATCGTCGTCGTCGCCGCGTGCGGCGAACGCGCGGGCGAAGTCGTCGAGACGCTGCGCGAGTTCCCGGAGCTGATCGATCCGCGCACGGGCAAGAGCCTGATGCAGCGCACGCTGATCGTCTGCAACACGAGCTCGATGCCGGTGGCCGCGCGCGAAGCGTCCGTCTACCTCGCCGTGACCGCCGCCGAGTACTACCGGCAGATGGGCCTCAACGTGCTGCTGCTGGCCGACTCGACGTCGCGCTGGGCGCAGGCACTGAGAGAAGTATCGGGCCGACTCGAAGAGATCCCCGGCGAAGAAGCGTTCCCGGCCTACCTCGAATCGGTGATCGCGGCCTTCTACGAGCGCGGCGGCGTCGTGCGGCTGCGCGACGGCTCGACGGGCTCGGTGACGATCGGCGGCACGGTCAGCCCGGCCGGCGGCAACTTCGAAGAACCCGTGACGCAGGCCACGCTGAAGGTCGTCGGCGCGTTTCACGGTCTGAGCCGCGAGCGCAGCGACGCGCGCCGCTACCCGGCGATCAACCCACTCGACAGCTGGAGCAAATACGTGTCGGTCGTGCCGCAGCGCGACGTCGAGTTCGCGCGGGCGACGCTGCAGGCCGGCAACGATGTCGGCCAGATGATGAAGGTCGTCGGCGAGGAGGGCACCTCGATGGACGACTTCGTCGTGCACCTGAAGGCCGAGTACCTCGACGCGAGCTACCTGCAGCAGGATGCCTACCACGACATCGACGCGGCGACGCCGGCCGATCGCCAGCAATACGTGTTCGCGGTCGTGCGCCGGATCCTGGCCACGAGGATGACGTTCGCCGACAAGAACGCGGCGAGGCGCTTCTTCCAGCGTCTCGTACAGGTCACGAACGACTGGAACCGCACGGCCTTTCAGCGCCCCGAGTTCGCGGCGGCCGAAGCCGCGATCGAGGCGATGGTCCACGGCGTTGCGGAGGCTCGGGCATGAACACCGTCTACACGCGCGTCGAGCAGGTCGTCGGCAACGTGATCGTCGTGAACGCGAGCGGCGTCGGCTACCGCGAGCTCGCCGAGGTCACCTGGCAGAACGGCACCTCGCTCGCGCAGGTGATCCGGCTCGAGGGTGGCCGCGTCTTCCTGCAGGTGTTCGCGGGCTCGCGCGGCATCCACACCGACGCGCAGGTGCGCTTCTTCGGCCGGCCGATGCAGGTGTCGTTCTCGGACACGCTGCTGGGCCGCGTCTTCACGGGCAGCGGCCAGCCCAGAGACAACCGGCCCGCGCTGAGCCACAACCTGATCGAGATCGCCGGACCGTCGGTCAACCCGAGCAAACGCATCATCCCGCGGCGCCTCGTGCGCACTGGCATCCCGATGATCGACGTGTTCAACTCGCTCGTCGAGTCGCAGAAGCTGCCGATCTTCTCGGTCGCCGGCGAGCCATACAACGCGTTGCTCGCGCGCATCGCGATGCAGGCCGAGGTCGACGTGATCGTGCTCGGCGGCATGGGCCTCAAGCACGACGACTACCTGTTCTTCCGCGACACGCTCGAGGAGAGGGGTGCCTTGTCGCGCTCGGTCATGTTCGTGCACACGGCCGCCGATCCCGTGGTCGAGTGCCTGCTCGTGCCGGACCTCGCGCTCGCGGTCGCCGAACAGTTCGCGCTGCAGAAGAAGCGCGTGCTCGTGCTGCTGACCGACATGACGAACTTCGCCGATGCGCTGAAGGAGATCGCGATCACGATGGAGCAGATCCCGAGCAACCGCGGCTACCCGGGCGACCTCTACAGCCAGCTCGCCGCGCGCTACGAGAAGGCCGTCGACTTCGCGGACGCCGGCTCGATCACGATCCTCGCGGTCACGACGATGCCCGGCGACGACGTCACGCACCCGGTGCCCGACAACACGGGCTACATCACCGAAGGCCAGTTCTACCTGCGCAACGGACGCATCGAGCCGTTCGGTTCGCTGTCGCGCCTGAAGCAGTTCGTGAACGGACGCACGAGGGACGACCACCGCACGCTGATGAACGTGATGATCCAGCTCTACGCGGCGTGCAAGGAGTCGCGCGAGAAGCGTTCGATGGGGTTCAAGACGAGCGCGTGGGACGACAAGCTGCTGACCTACGGCGAACGCTTCGAGCACGAGATGATGGACCTCTCGGTCAACATCCCGCTCGAGCAGGCGCTCGATCTCGGCTGGCGCATGCTGGCCGACTGCTTCGAACCGGCCGAGACCGGGATCGCGACGAAGCTGCTCGAGAAGTTCTGGCCGAAGGCCCAGGCTGCGGGAGCGCAGGCGGCACCAGCGCCGGCACCCACCGCCAGCGCCATGGCCACGGCCGGCAAGGCGGGACTGACGCCTCCAGTGTCCTAGCTTTGTCACCTCGTCGGGGGAGGCTGGACTCCCCCACACCAGGACCCTTACTCCGCACGGTTCCAAAGCGAGGTTGCCGAGTCTCTGCCCAGGCTCCGGGACCCGCATGTCCCAGTTCCTGTCCGCGATCCGGAGAATCTCCATGATGATGCATCGCTTCCTGTTCGTCCTTCCTGTGCTGAGTGCGGCGCTGCTCGCGCAGAAGATCGAGTTCAAGACGCCCCCCACCCAGGACCAGCCGCTGCGCTACTCGCTGCAGACGAAGCTGAAGACCACGGAGACCGGCAAGACGCTGGTCAACGGCGCCGAGCCGGAAGCAGGTGGCGCCGGCGGCCGCGGTGGCGGTGGCGGTGGCGAGATGTCGCTGGCCCAGGAGATCGTGTTCGACGAAGGCCCGAGTAGCGCGCCCTGGCGCGACTACAAGACCGTCGCCGCGACGCAGACGCGTCCCGGCCGCGACGGCACCCCGCAGGAGACCAAGACCGAAGGCGGCCTGCAGGGCAAGAAGGTGACGCTGAAGACCGGCGACGACGGCAAGGTGAAGTTCGCCGAGGGCGAAGGAGACAAGCAGGCCGACGTCGCCGCGGCGCTGGTGCGCGGCGTCCCCGGGCGCATCTCGTTTCAGGGCTTCCTGCCGGATCACGGCGTCGCGACCGGCGAGGAGTTCGACGTCGCCAAGTCGTTCCTGCCGGCTCTGCGCAACCTCGCGCACGCGGTCAACCGGGCACCCACGGAGGATGCGGGTGGTGCCGCGGGTGGCGGCCAGGGTGGCCGTGGCCAGGGCGGTCGTGGCCAAGGCGGCCGTGGCCAGGGCGGCGGCAACGTCGTGCTGCAGTTGCTCAGCGGTGGCAAGTTCGACGTCGATGCCAAGGGCAAGGTGACCGGCGTCGACAATGACATCGCGACGCTCGCGATCAAGGCCAAGCTTACCGGCAAGGGCACGAACGAGGAGATGGGCATCATGGGCGGTGGTTTCGGTGGCGCGGGCGGACGCGGACAGGGCGGCGGTGCCGCGGGCGGCGGCGCCGCCGCACCGGCGGGCACCAGCAAGGTCGACGCCTCGTTCGACCTGACCGGCACCGTGCGCTTCGACCTCAAGGCGCAGCGCGTCGTCGGCGTCGAGTTCACCGGCGACCTGCAGGTCGCGCGCGAATCGAGCAGCAGGATGCCAGATCGCAACGGCGAAGAGCAGAAGATCGACCGCACGTCGCAGAGCAAGGGCAAGGTCGAGCTGAAGGCCACCTGCGAAGCCGTCGCCGCCAAGTAGGCGGTTGGCGCACCCCGCCACGCGCGCCGGCGCACGGCAGCGCGTGGCGCGCCGCGGTTGCGCGCATCGCGAGCACGGCGAACACGCTGCCACCGCGCACCACTCGTCTCGACACGGCGCGTTGCCAGGCGACAGCGGCGCCATTCTGCGCGGCGAGAACTGGACATCGTCCGCGAGCCGTCCCAACATCGCGCGCCATGCTCGCCGCGGCCGTCGGCCAGCACGATCGAGATTCCGCGCATGGCCCGCATCAAGACCACGAAGAACGAGCTCAAGGCGCAGCGCGACACGATGCGCCGACTCGAGCGCTACCTGCCGACGCTGCAGCTCAAGAAGACGCAGCTGCAGGTCGAGGTGCGCCTCGTCGACGCGCGCATCGAACGGAGCCAGCAGCACGAACAGACGCTGCTCGAGGGACTGCGTTCGTGGGTCGCGCTGTTCAGCGACCCGGTCGACTTCCTGCCGTGGCTCGACATCGGGCGCGTGCTGACCGACACCGCGAACATCGCCGGCGTCACGGTACCGCTGTTGCGCGAAGTCGAGTTCGTGCGCACGCAGCCGCCGCTCGACGCGACGCCGCCGTGGTACGACGATGCGCTGGACAACCTCGCCGAGCTCGCGCGGCTGCGGCTCGAACGGCGCGTGTTCGAACAGCAGCGGCGCCTGCTCGCCGAAGAGCTGCGCACGACCAACCAGCGCGTCAACCTGTTCGAGCGCGTCAAGATCCCCGAGTGCAAGGAGGCGATCCGCAGGATCCGCATCTTCCTCGGCGATGTGCAGACCCTCGACGTCGCGCGCAGCAAGATCGCCAAGCAGAAGAGCCTCGAACAGGAGACCGCGTCGTGATCGTGCCGATGCAGCTCGTGACCGTGATCTGCCGGCAGCGTGATGCCGCGGCAGCGCTCGAGCAGCTGCGCGATCTCGGCGTGCTGCACCTGCTGCCGCAACAGGTGCGCGCGAGCTCGCGGCTCGATCGAGCACAGAAGCAGCGCGACCGGATCACCGAGGCGCTCGCGCTGCTGCCGGCGGACCGAGCCCACGCGGACCGGGGGCACAGGACCCGCGGCGCCGACCTCGACGCGGTCGTGACCGAGGTGCTCGAGCTCGGCAGCGAACGCCGCGCACTCGAACAGCTGCGGGCCGAGCTCGCCGCCGAGCGGTTGCAGCTGCTGCCGTTCGGCGACTTCGATCCGGCGGCCATGGCACAGCTGCGGCAGCACGGCATCGCGCTGAGGCTCTACCAGCTGCACGGCAAGGGTGACCTGCCGCCTGCCCCCGAGGGCTGCGCGCTCGAGGTGCTCGGTCGCACCGCGACGACCGCTACTGCGGTGCTGGTCGGGCCACCGGCAGCCGCGCTCCCGAGCACTGCGCTCGCGGTGCGCGAAGTGCCGCCGCCGGCCCGTTCGCTCTCGGCCATCGAGAACGAGATCGCGGCCAATACGGCGCGTTGCGCCGAGATCGAGACGCGCCTCCGCACGCTGGCCGTGTTCCAACCGGGGCTGACCGCACACAGCCTGGCGCTCGCCGAAGAGATCGAAATGCTGCAGGCACGCGCCGGCATGAACGAGGAACCCGACCTCTGCTGGCTCGGCGGCGCCTGTCCAGCCGGTCTGATCCCGCAGGTCGAAGCGGCCGCGGCAAACCACGGCTGGGCGCTCCACGTCCGCGAACCGGGCCCCGACGATGCGGTACCGACGCTGCTGCGTTCTCCGGGCTGGGTGAAGCAGATCCACTCGGTGCTGCAGATGCTCGGCATCACGCCGGGCTACGCGGAACCGGACTCGAGTGCTTTGTTCCTGCTGTTCCTCGTGGTGTTCGCGGCCATGTTGATCGGCGACGCGGGCTACGGCACGCTGCTGCTGATCGCGACGTTCGTCATCGCGCGCGGCCGTCCGGCCCCGCAGCCCGTGCGGCTGCTGCGCACGATCGCCTGCGCCACGATCGGCTGGGGCGCCATCACGGGCACCTGGCTCGCGATCCCGACGCTGCCCGCGTTCCTCGACCTGCCGCGCATCGA
>Ga0075428_100007891_pt1 | contig 11800 bp, 11 predicted proteins | sample RhiMetdeltSRZDD2_FD_75291 | JGI IMG/M metagenome (GOLD analysis project Ga0075428, IMG submission 75291) | Populus rhizosphere microbial communities from Tennessee, USA - Rhizosphere MetaG P. deltoides SRZDD2 | ecosystem: Host-associated > Plants > Roots > Rhizosphere > Soil | place: USA...
CGACCCGCGAGCCGCCGGTGGTCGCCCTGGCGAGCCCGTCCGCCGCACCCGCCGCCGCACCCGCCGCGCCGGCTCCCGGTCCGGACAGCGCGCTCGTCGACTTCACCACCCTGGCGGCGGAGTCGCTGGGGGCCCCGCGGCCGCTTTCGATGCCGCCGGCGCCCGCGCGGCCGCGGATCGCGGTCGAGGCCGGCGTCTTCGGCCGCGTCGTGGTCCGCGTGACGGTGGGGACGGCCGGCACGGTCGAGGACGCCCAGATCGAGCGCGGCATTCCGGAGCTGAACCACGCGGCACTCGCATGGGCCGGAGCGCTCCACTTCGAGCCGCTCCTCCGCGAGGGGCACCCGGTCCGGTTCGCGCTGCTGCTTCCGGTGGCGTTCCTTCCGAGTCGTTCCGGCACCGAGGGAGGCAAGCCATGACGCTGCCGCTCATGACCGCGGCCGAGATGCGCGAGCTGGACCGCCGCACCATCGCCTCGGGCGTTTCGGCCGAGACCCTGATGGAGCGCGCGGGCGCCGGAGTGGTCGAAGCCATGACGCGCCGCTACGGCCCCCTGCTCGGCATGCGGGTGCTGGTGCTGTGCGGGCCCGGCAACAACGGCGGCGACGGCTTCGTGGCCGCGCGCCACCTGCTCGCGCAGGGCGCCGAGCCGCACGTCGGCCTGGTGGTGCATCCGGACAAGGTGCTCGGCGAGGCACGCGCCCAGCTCGAGCGGATGCGCGAGAGCGGGCTACCGGCCAACGTCGTCGAGGACGGCGACACCCTGCGACGGTTGATCGCGCGGCACGGGCGCTGGGACTTCGCGCTCGACGCGCTGCTCGGCACCGGCGCGCGCGGCACCCTCGAGGGCGCGGTCGCGACCGCGGTTCAGCTGCTGCGCGAGCTGGACGAGGCCGGCACGCGTGTGGTGGCGGTCGATCTTCCGACCGGCGTCCACGCCGACACCGGAGAGATCGCGCGCCGCGCGGTGCGCGCCGACCTGACCGTGACCTTCGGCGCGCCCAAGCGCGGCCAGCTCCTCTACCCGGGCCGCGCGTTCGTGGGCCGGCTCGAGGTGGTGGACATCGGCCTGCTGGGCCCCGAGCCCGAGCCCGGCAAGCACACGCTCGAGCTGGCCACCGCCGACGCCATGGCGCGCCTGGTTCCGTTGCGCGACCCGCGCGCCCACAAGAACTCGGTCGGCCGCGTGCTGGTGCTGGGCGGCTCGGCCGGCATGACCGGCGCGGTGGCGCTGGCGGCCCGTGCGGCTTCCCGCGGCGGCGCCGGCTACGTGCAGGTCGCGGTCCCCGAGAGTCTGCTCGACGTGATGGCGATCAAGCTCACCGAGGAGATTCCGGTCGGGCTGCCGGAACGGCGTCCGCGGGTGCTGGCCGTCGAGGCATCCGCCCCGGCGCTGGCCCTGACCGAGCGGGCCCACGTGGCGCTGGTGGGCCCCGGCCTGTCGCGCGTGCCGTGCGCGGCCGAACTGGCTCGCCGCTTCCTCGACGCCTGCGCTACGCCGATGGTGGTGGACGCCGACGCGCTCAACGCTCTGGAGGGCGCGACCGACTCGCTGCCGCGCCTCAAGGCTCCGGCGGTCCTGACCCCGCACCTGGGCGAGATGTCGCGCCTGACCGGGCTCGCGGTCGCGGAACTCGAGCGCACCCGGATCGACGCCGCGGTCGAATGGGCCGCACGCTGGGGCGCGGTGGTGCTGCTCAAGGGAGCGCCCACCGTGGTGGCCGCACCCGACGGACGCGCCTGCGTCAATCCGACCGGCAATCCGGGCATGGCCGCGGCCGGCATGGGCGACGTGCTGGCGGGGCTGCTCGCCGCACTCCTCGCCCAGGGCCTCGAGCGCTACGACGCGGCGCGACTCGCGGCGTGGGTGCACGGTGCGGCCGGCGATCGCGCGGCCGCCGACCTGGGCCGGCACGGCATGACCGCCGGCGACGTGCTCGAGCGCCTGCCGCTCGTCCTGCACGAGCTGTCGCGGCGCGCCGACGCGATCGCCGAAGCACCCCGCAATCGATAGGGCCCGCGCCGTGAGGCGCGAGCCCTGGAATCTGCGGCGATCCGGCGGCCGGATCGGACCTAGAGGTGCTGCGAGATCTTCGAGAGGATGGCCGGCTTGGGGTACGCGCCCACCAGCCGCTCCACCATCTCGCCGTGCTTGAAGAGCAGGAGCGTCGGGATGCTGCTCACCATGTAGCGGCCGGAGACGTCGGGGTTCTCGTCGACGTCGAGCTTCACGACCTTGAGCTTGCCGTTGTGCTCGCGTGCGATCTCTTCGAGCGCCGGGGCGATGGCTCGGCACGGGCCGCACCACTCCGCCCAGAAGTCCACCAGCACCGGGACATTCGACTGGAGCACTTCCTGGGTGAAGTTGTCCTCGGAGACCGCAACCGTATTCGCCATGACGACACCCCCTCCAACCACGGTAGACTGCGTTTCGTGCGTCCTTGGATGCCGTTGCCGGCGAAAGCGTTTCAAACGGTGTTGGACCGGCTGGGGAGGATAGGTTTGGGGGTGGGGAGCGTCAATCGCGGGGGGCCAGGGCCGGTTCCCATGCCCGACCCGGCCGGCCGGGCTCCGGGGCCCCCGGGAGGGCGGCAGCCGTGATTCCGATCCGGGACGAGAATCCTTCGGCCACGGTCCCAATCGTGACCCGCGCCCTGATCGCCGCCAACGCGGCGGCGTTCGTCTACGAGCTGCTGCTCGGGCCGCGCATCAACGACCTCTTCTACGAGTACGGCATGGTGCCGCTGCGACTCACGATGGCGCTCGACGGCGCCGAGCCGCCGCTCGCGCCGGCGCTGACGTTCGTGACCTCGATGTTTCTGCACGGCGGCTGGATGCACCTGATCGGAAACATGTGGTACCTGTGGATCTTCGGCGACAACCTCGAAGACCGCATGGGGCGGGTGCGTTTCCTCGTCTACTACCTGCTCGGCGGTCTGGCGGCGTCCGCGATCCAGTACGCGCTCCACGTCGACTCGCGCGCGCCGACGGTCGGCGCGAGCGGCGCGATCGCGGCGGTGCTGGGCGGCTACGCGGTGCTGTTCCCGGGCGCGCGCGTGCACACACTGCTGCCGCTCTTCCCTTTCTTCCAGGTGGTGCCGCTGCCGGCCGTGCTGGTGCTCGGGCTGTGGTTCGTGCTCCAGTTCTTCAGCGGCGCGCTCGCCCTCGGCGCCGGCGCGAGCGGCGGCGTGGCCTGGTGGGCGCACATCGGCGGCTTCGCCTTCGGGCTGATCGCGGTGCGCATGTTCATGCGGCGCCCGCGCCCGGCCTCCGGCGCGTGGATCGAGTCCTGACGCCCGCGCGCGTCATGCGTTAGCATCCACGGTCGCCTCTCACACCCGAGCCCGCCTCCGGAGGAACCGTGCGTCAAGATCTCGATCGCCTGATGAAGGAGCGTGGCCTCTCCGGCCTGGTCGTGTTCGCCTACGACCGTGAGAGCCCAGCGATGCACTACGTCACCGGTCAGCCGATCGTGCACGGGGTCTACTTCCGCACCGCCGGAGGCCAGGCGCTCCTGATCCACGACCCGATGGAGCGCGATTCCGCGGCCGCGGTGGGCTGCGAGCATCTGGGCTTTCCGGCCGCCGGCGTGCCGCAGCTGATCGAATCGGAAGGCACCCCGGCGCGCGGCTTCGGGCGGTTGATCGGCGAGACCTGCCACCGGCTCGGCATGAGCGGCACCATCGGCTTCTACGGCGATCTGCCCGGCGGCTTCGCGCACGTGCTGTTCGCGCGGGTGCGCGAGATCGTCCCCGGGCTCAAGGCCGACGACGCGCATCCCGACCTGCTCGCCACCGCGCGCCTCACCAAGGAGGAGCACGAGGTCGAATCGATCCGCCGCGCCTCGCGCGGCGCGGTGGCGGCGATGGAGCGGGTGCGCGAAACCCTCGGCGCGTTGCGGCCGGACGGCGACGCCTTCCGGCTCGACGGCGCGGGCCCGGTGACGCTCGGGACCCTGCGGCGGGCGATCCAGCGCACCTACCTGGACCACGGCGTGGCCGAGATCGGCGAGAGCATCGTCTCGATGGGCCGCGACGCGGGCGTCCCGCACAACCGCGGTGACGACTCCCAGGTGCTGCGCGCCGGCACGCCGATCCTGGTGGACATCTTCCCGGCCGATCCGGCCGGCTACCACAGCGACATGACCCGGACCTTCTGCATCGGACCCGCCCCGGCGCCGCTGCGCGAGCTGTACGACGACGTGCGCCGCGCCTTCGATGCCGCCATGGCCTCGCTGGCGGTGGGCACCCCGTGCCGGTCCCATCAGGAACGCGTCTGCGACGTGTTCGAGGCGCGCGGGCACGCCACGCTGCGCAGCCGCCCCGGCACCGAGGAGGGCTACGTGCACGGCCTCGGCCACGGCGTCGGCATGACCGTGCACGAGGCGCCGCGCCTCGGCGGCCCGCCCTCGAACACCGCTTTGGTCGAGCCCCGCATGGTGCTCACCGTGGAGCCCGGGCTCTACTACCCGGAGCGCGGCATGGGCGCTCGCATCGAGGATCTGGTGCACGTGCGCCCCGACGGCGGCATCGAGAACCTCACGCCCTGCTCGTACGAGCTGGAAGTGGCGCCGCGCGGATGAGGAATCCGCGATGAAGAAACGCATGCACGAGGTGGTTCCCCCGCCGGGGACCGAACGCGCGGTGCTGGTCGGCCACGCGCAGCGCGACGGCCACGACCTGCCGCGCTCGATGGAGGAGCTGCGCCGGCTCGCCGACACCGCGGGCGCCAAGGTGCTGGGCGAGATCGTCCAGCGGCGCGGGACCATCCACCCCGCGCACTTCCTCGGCAAGGGCAAGGTGCTCGAGCTCAAGGAGCGCGTGGCCGAGCTGGGCGCCGACCTGGTGGTTTTCAACGACGATCTCTCGCCGCCCCAGGTGCGCAACCTCGAGAAGATGGTCGACGTGAAGGTGGTCGACCGCTCCGAGATCATCCTCGACATCTTCTCGCGCCGCGCCCGCACCCGGGAGTCGCGACTCCAGGTGGAGCTGGCTCAGCTCGAATACACGCTGCCCCGCCTCACCGGCATGTGGAAGCACCTCGAGCGGCAGGCGGGCGGCATCGGCACACGCGGTCCCGGCGAAACCCAGCTCGAGACCGACCGGCGACTGGTGCGCGAGCGGATCGCGCGCCTCAAGCGCGAGCTGGAGGGAGTCGAGCGCGAGCGCGAGACCCAGCGCCGCCGGCGCCGCCGCGAGTTCCGGGCCGCGCTGGTGGGCTACACCAACGCCGGAAAGAGCACGCTGTTCAACAAGGTGGTCCGCGCCGAGGTGTTCGTCGAGGACCGGTTGTTCGCGACCCTCGACGCCACCACCCGCCAGCTGGTGAGCCCCGACCGGCAGGTGGTGCTGCTCACCGACACGGTGGGTTTCATCCGCAAGCTGCCGCACCATCTGGTGGCGTCGTTCCACTCGACCCTGGTCGAGGCGATCGAGGCGGACCTGCTGCTGCACATCGTGGATGCCGCCGATCCGGATCTGCCGCGCCAGATGGCGGCGGTCGAGGGTGTGCTGGGGCAGCTGCTCGAGACGCCGCGGCCGACCACGCTGGTCTTCAACAAGTGCGACCGGCTCGACGACGAGACCACTGCGGGACTGCGCGCGCGCTACCCCGGCTGCCACGTGGTCTCGGCGCGGACCGGCGAGGGGTTGCCTGAGCTCAAGCGCGAGCTGTGGGCGACCAGCGCGGAGCGGACGGTCGGGGCCTAGGGCGACAGCCCCCGGTCCCGCATCGCGATCACCTGGTCGAGGCTCGCTCCCGGCCGCTTCGACCGCACCCGCTTCGCATAGTTCGCCGAAACGCCGTGGTCGCGGGCCCGGATCACCTCTTCGAGGGTGAGCTTGTCGAACCCGGCGCGGCGCAGCCCCAGGACGAAGTTGCCGTCGACGCCGTGATCGCGGGCCTTGATCAGGGTCGCGAGCGGCAGATGACCGTAGCCGGCCTCGGTCATGTCGGCCACGTAGTCGGGATCGGCGCCGTGGTCCCGCGCGCGCAGCACGGTCTCGTAGTCGAGGTTCCGGTAGCCCGCTTCGGCCATGCCCTCGATGAAGTGGGGATCGACTCCGTGATCGCGGGCCTGGACCAGCACGTCGAGGCTCTCGAGCCGGAAGCCGGCACGCGCCATGCCGTTCACGTAGTGCTCGTCCACCCCGTGATCGGCCATGCGCAGCAGCATCCCCAGGCGCGGCGTCTCGTAGCGCTCGCGCTTCAGGGCGTCGAGCAGGCTGAAGTCCGCGCCCGAGACCAGGAGCTTCGCCTGCTCTCCCTGGTTCGGGCGTCCCACGCCGCGCTTCTCGAGCTCGGCGGGGAAATCGGGATCGAGCTCGAGCACGAAGGTGCCGGCGCCGCGCGGCCCCGCGAACTCGCCGGTCAGAACGATCGTGCCGGCATCACGCTTGAGCCGCAGCTCGACCGGCCGGCGCTCGGTCCCTTCGAGCGAGGGCATGCCCGCGATTTCCTTCGCATCCAGGCGCGTGCCGCGCTGCCAGCGGGAGCCGTTGCCGTAGTCGTTGCGCAGCCCGAGCCACACCTCGCTGTCGCTCTTGGTGCGGTGGATCTCCCACGTCCCGCGCATCAGGGCCTCGGCCCGCGGCGACGGCTCCTCGCTCCAGTTTTCGGATCGTGCGGGCACGGCCCCGAGCGCGGACAGGGTCAGCATCGACGCCGCAAGCGCGGCGAAGCGGGGAAAGCTCGGAGTCAGCAGGCGGTGAGCGGGCATGACGGGACCTCGCGGATCGAGGGGCGGAGTTCGGGCATCACCCGGTTGGACGCGGGGCGCCGCTCCGGGGTTGGAACGGCGCCTGGCGGGCCGGGATCGGCGCGTGCACGGGCGACGAGCGCGGGGGATGGCCTGTCCGGCGAGGCTGCGCTATCGTCCCCGTCCCATGACGACACCCGCCACCACCGCGCTCCGCACCCTGCGCTTCGGGCACAGCCCGGACGCCGACGACGCCTACATGTTCTACGGCTTCCACACCGGTCTCGCCGAAGTGCCGGGCTGCCGGGTCGAGCACGTCCTGCAGGACATCCAGAGCCTCAACCGGCGCGCGCTGGAACACGCCGACCTCGAGATCACCGCGGTCTCGGCGCACGCCTACGCGTTCCTCGCCGACCGCTACGCGGTGATGAGCTGCGGCGCCTCGATGGGCATGGGCTACGGCCCGGTGCTGGTGGCGCGCGAGGCACGCACACCATCTTCGCTGAGTGGAAAGCGCGTCGCGATTCCCGGCCGGCTCACCACCGCCGCGCTGCTGCTCAGGATCGAGTGTCCGGAGGTGGTGCCGGTCGAGGTGATGTTCGACGAGATCCCGGCACGCGTGGCGGCCGGCGAGTTCGACGCCGGCGTGATCATCCACGAGAGCCAGCTCACCTACCGCGAGGAAGGGCTGGTGAAGGTGATGGACTTCGGCGAGGTCTGGCAGGAGCGCGACGGCCTGCCGGTGCCGCTCGGGCTGGACGTGGTGCGCCGCGATCTCGGTCCCGAGCTGATGCGCGCCGCCACCCAGGGCTTCCGCGCCAGCATCCTCGCCGCCCGCGAGCACGAGGACGAGGCGATCCGCTACGCGCTCCAGTTCGGACGCGGCCTCGACGTGAAGCAGGGCAGCCGGTTCGTCCACATGTACGTGAACGAGCTGACGATCGACATGGGCGACCTCGGCCGCCGGGCGCTCGACCGGCTCTACGAGCGCGCGGTCCAGGTCGGCGCGATTTCGAAGTTGCCGACACTGAACGTGATCTAGCCTTAGATCGTCATCACTCCAACCAAACCTCTCGGGAACGCAAGCGTAAGGAGATCCATGTCACTCTATGGTGTTCGGCAGCTCGCCGACAGCATGCGCGCGGTCCGCCAGAACACGATGCTGATCGCGGGCGACATTCCGGAGTCGAAGTACCCTTTCCGCGCCACACCGGAGACCCGGTCGGTGGCGGAAACGCTGGTCCACATCGCGTGGCTCTGGACCTCAGACCGCCTGATGCACGAGGAACGACATCTCGATTCCCTCGAGGGATTCGATTTCCCGGCGTTGCTGGCAATGTCGGCGGCTGAGGAGCGGGTCGTGAGGTCGAAGGCTGAGATCATCGAGCTGCTGCGCGTCGAGGGCGAACGCGCGGTGCGGTGGGTGGAGGGGCTTCCCGATGCCATCCTCTCCGAGCGGGTCCTCCTCCCTGGCGGCGGTTCAGTGACTCGCTTCGAGATGCTCCTCGCGACGAAGGAGCATGAGCTTCAGCATCGGGCGCAGCTCACGGTAATCGACCGGCTACTGGGCATCGTCCCGCGTTTCACCGGCCTCGCCTAAGGAACCTGCAGGATGCGAAACGGGCTCGGTGGCAATGGGGGTCGCTGCCGTTCGAACGGAGGCTGGAGTCCCGGCCACTGACGATTCAGGGTTCGCCCCGCTGCACCGGAAACGCCCTCGCCATCCAGTCGCGCACCGCGACGAAGTCGTGCGGCCCGAGCCCGTGGCCGGCCTCGCTCCACACCAGCGTCACTTCGGCGCCCGCTCGCGCCAGGGTGTTGCCCAGGGTTTCCGCGTGGATCGGCGCCACCATCTCGTCGGCGCGCCCGGCGCCGATCAGCACCGGGCGGCCGGTCAGGTCCGGCAGGACGTCGGCCTCGAAGGGCACCATCGGCCGGAGCAGTGCCGCGCCCGCCAGCGTCTCGGGCCGGCGGAGCATGAGGCTCGCGGCGATGTTGGCGCCGTTCGAGAACCCGACCGCCACCACGCGCGCGGGGTCGAACCCGTAGCGCTGCGCCGCGGCGGCGACGAAGCCCGCCAGATCATCGGTGCGGCGGAGCAGATCGGGCACGTCGAAGACGCCTTCCGCGAGACGGCGGAAGAAGCGGGCCATGCCGTTCTCGAGCACGGCGCCGCGCGGGCTCAGCAGGTTGGCTCCCGGCGCCAGCGCGGGCCCGAGCGGCGGCAGATCGTTCTCGTCGCCGCCGGTGCCGTGCAGCAGCAGCAGCGTGAGATCGCTCCGAGTGCCGGGCATCCAGCGGTGGACGAACGAGTCGACTCCGATGGCCTGTGCCGCGCTGAAGGCCGCCTCCCCGCCGTCGGCGGCGCTCACGACCCGGCTCCCGCGGGAACGCGCAGCTCCGGCAGCGCGCGCTCGAGCCCCGGCCGCATGCTCTCGAACCACGGCGGCAGGCGGAGCGCTTCGCCGAGCCGCTCGAGCGGCTCGTCGAGGGTCATGCCCGGCGGGTCGGTGGCGATCTCGAACAGCACGCCGCCCGGCTCGCGGAAGTAGATCGATTGGAAGTAGCAGCGGTCGGCCACCTCGGTCACCCGCAGGCCGTGTTCGGCGAGTGCCTTCTGGAATTCGAGCTGGTGCGCGGCGTCGCGGGCCCGGAAGGCGACGTGATGCACCGAACCGGCACCCGGCTCGCCACGGGTGCCGCTCGTCTCGACCAGATCGACGATCGCGCCGAGGCCCGCCTCGCCGGCGACCAGGCGCTGCCTTCCGCCTTCCTCTCCCGCCGGAGTGAAACCCAACAGGTCCACCAGCACCTGCCGCGTGCGATCCGGGCGCAGCGAGGCCAGGGACACCGAGTGGAAGCCGCGAATCGCGTGCTCCTCGGGAACGCCGGCCCCGCTCCACGGCCGCACGCCGTCGCTGCCTGGATCCTCGATCAGCTCGAAGCGCATGCCGTCGGGGTCGGCGAAGGCCAGCACCGGCGCGCCGAAGCGCGATGCCGCCTCTGTCAGTGCCACGCCGTGCGCGACGAGCCGCGAGCGCCACCAGCCACCCGAACCACGCGGGATACGGTAGGCGGTCGCGGCGGTCTCCCCCGCTCCGAGCCGGCCGCGGCGCGCGCCGGGCCAGGGGAAGAAGGTGACCAGCGTGCCGGGCGAGCCGGGCTGGTCCCCGTAGTAGAGGTGGTAGGTGCCGGGGTCGTCGAAGTTGATGGTGCGCTTGACCAGCCGCAGGCCCAGGACGCCGGCGTGGCAATCGACGTTGCGCTGCGGATCGGCGGCGATCGCCGTCACGTGATGGAGCCCCGCGCTCTGCATGGATCTCTCCCGATGGATGCGGCCGCCTGCCCGCTCAAACGTCCTGCTGGTAGAACTTCTCGCACAACGCCGACAGGGTCTCGGCCTCGCGTTCGGTGAGCCGGCCGGCAAGATCGCGGAACGTCTCGGTCAGCTCGGGATCGATGCGTTCGAGCAGCGCCTGTCCCTTGCGCGTGATCCGGGCGACCGACAGCCGTCCGTCGGCTTCGGACCGGCCGCGCTCGACCAGCGAGGCGCGCTCGAGCCGGTCCACGATGCGCGTCACGTCGGGGGCGCGTTCCAGCATGCGCGGCGCGATCTCGCAGCGCGGCAGCCCCGACGGGTGCGCGCCCCGCAGAATGCGCAGCACGTTGAACTGGCTGGAGGTCAACCGATGGCGCGCGAGCACGCGGTCCACCCGCTCCCGCAGGTGTCCCGAGGCCACCAGCACGTTGAAGAACGCTTCCTGCACCGGGCTCTCGAAGCGCGCCTGGCGCAATCGCTGCCGCAGCACCTGTCCCATGGGCCCTAGGATGCGGGGCGCGGTTGTGTGTCGCAACAAGCTTTTGTTCGGCGCCCGCCCGCGGCCAATGGCGAGCGGCCCGGCCCCGGCGACGCGTGCTAAGGTGCGATCCGTGCGATCGACAGGGACGTCGCTACCCAACGCCCTCATGCTCGTGGGCCTTCTGCTGGCGGGATCCCTCCTGTGGGTGCTCCACGCGGGAGCCTGGGACCTGGGCCGCCGCTCCTCGGTGCTCAACTACGACACCGCCCAGTACGCGGTGGCGGCCCGCGAGCTGGCGTTCACCGGCCGTCTCGCCACGCCCTTCGCGCTCCCGATCGAGCTGGCGCGCCACACCCAGCCGCCGTGGCCGCTGGCGGTGGTCCAGCCGGGCATGGTGGTGATCGAAGCACTGGTGCTGCGCCTGCTTCCCCACCCCACCAACACCGAGGGCCGACAGGCGGGCCCCTGGGCGAGGCCCGACCAGCAGCAGGGGGCGCTGCTGATCGTCCCGTTCGTGAGCCTGATGATGATTGCCGCCTCGCTCGGCCTGGCGGCGCGCCACCTGATGCGGGTGACGGTGCCCGAGCAGGCCGCGGTCGTGCGTGCCAGCGCCGGTCTCACGCTGGGCCTGGTGTTCCTGCTCGACACCGAGGCCCAGCACTTCGCGGTCGGCCCCTTTACCGAGCTGCCCTTCACGCTGGGGCTGATCCTGGCCGTGGTGGGGCTGGCGATGGGCCGGGCGGCACTCCATCCGTTCCTGTTCGGTGTGTTGCTCGGACTCACCGGCTCGTTCCGCGCCAACATGCTGTGGCTGGCGCCCATGCTCGCGGTGGGTGCGGCGATCAGCGCCCCGCGCGAGCGCCGCGCTCTGGTGCTGGTTCGGGTGCTGGCCGGCTTCGCCCTGCCGCTCGCGCCCTGGTGGTTCTACAAGTGGCGCGCGTTCGGCTCGCCGGGCTGGGACCTCACCCGCTACATCGTGTGGGACGGGATCGCCGGCCACACCTGGTTCTCGCTCTACCATCTGCCGGCGCCGCCCGAGCTGCCGCAGGGATCGGCGGCGGTCGCCGCCCTCGCCGCCAAGATCGCGCGCAACCTGCCGGACCTCCTGCTCGCTACCATGACCGGCCCGCGCGCGCTGTGGGTGGCGGCGCTGGTGGCCTGGCTCCTGGTGGCGCGTCCGCCGCGCGAGAAGGCGGTGGCGGGCTGGTGCGTGCTGGCGATCGGCGCGGTGAGTCTGGTCGCGGCGGCTGCCAGCATCCCGTGGCTCCGCTACGTGTTCCCGGCGCGGATCCTCACCGAATGC
>Ga0075428_100007892_pt1 | contig 11799 bp, 7 predicted proteins | sample RhiMetdeltSRZDD2_FD_75291 | JGI IMG/M metagenome (GOLD analysis project Ga0075428, IMG submission 75291) | Populus rhizosphere microbial communities from Tennessee, USA - Rhizosphere MetaG P. deltoides SRZDD2 | ecosystem: Host-associated > Plants > Roots > Rhizosphere > Soil | place: USA...
AGAGATCGATGTCGGACGCGTAGTTCATGCAATCGACCGTGCGCGCGCCGGGGGGCCGCGCCGCGATTTCGCCGAAGATCGTTTCACCGTTTTCCTTGCGATACCATTCCATGTGCGTAAAGCCGGTTTGGAAGCCGAGCGCCTTCAACACCGCCCTCCCCATCTTTCGTCCGCCGGCCAGGTGATCGGCGTCCACGTCGCGCAGCGCGACGGTTTGCGGGCTGATCCATTCCTCCTGCCGCGCCGTCAGGGGGCGCGGCCGGTAGAGGCAGATGTTCCAGTACACGATCTTTCCTTTGATGCAGATCGTGTCGAACGTGTATTCCACGGCGTCGATGAACTCTTCGACGTTGACGTCCCGCGCCTGCCCCAACCGCGCGAGGACCGCGTCGAGCTCGAGCCGCGAATTGACGCGAAAGGTGTCGGCCGACCCGGCCCCGGCGATCGGCTTCACGATCACCGGGAAGCCGATTTCCTCGGCGGCACGCTGGCACTCGGCCGCATTCGTCGCGCGCCGATGCTTCGGCGTACGGATCCCTGCTTTGACGACGGCCTGCTTCATCGCATCCTTGTCGCGGAACAACGTTGCCTGCGCGAGGTCCTGCCCCTTGACGCCGAGTTTCTCGCGCAGCCGCGCGGCCAGGATGACGCCCGGTTCCCACAGGCATTCGACCTGTTTGATGGGCTGAGCCGCTTTCCACCCCGCCACCTGCTTCACGACGGCTGCCTCGTCGAGCAGCGACCCAACCTGCAGATAGCCGGCGAGATGCTCCCGCACCAGCTGGGGAAGGTCGTGTTCGGGTTGGTCGCCGATGCCGAACACGCGGGCTCCCTGCACCGCCAAGCCGCGGGTGAAGTAGTTGATCTCCGTGGGATACCCGGGCGAAATCATGAGTACGTTCATTCCCGTTCCCCCCTCCCCCGTCCCTTTTCCCCGCATTTAGCCCAGCTCCACGCGAACGAGTGAAATCAACCGCTGCAAGGCCCGCTGCACTACGGCGGTCTCGGGATGCCGCAGAATCACGAACCCTTCGCCCTCGTAGCTGCCCGTTGGTGCCTGTCCCGTGGTGGGGAGTTTGGCGTCAACGACGAGCGATCCGATTTCGCCCTGCACCTGATCCAGACCATGGATCGCTTTCACGCGTCCATTTCCCTGCCCTCGCAGGTACGCCGCCCCGACGGCGTACTTGCGCGGCGGCGCGGCAAAATCGCCGAAGACCATCAGGCGTGCCCACGCCGCGACGAAATCGAAGTCATGCGCGCGCGACACGATCGTCATGATTTGAGCCCCCGGCGGGCGCGCCGCGACTTCGGAAATCGCGATCGTGCCGTCCGGACGGCGAAACCACTCCATGTGCGAGAGTCCCGTTTCCATGCCCAGCACGCCGAGGGCGCGGAACGCTGCACGCCGGATGTCGTCGTACTGTGGTTCCTCCACCTCACGCGGCAGAATCAGACACCACTGAATCCACGGATTGCGCAGCACCTCTAGCGGGGACGGATGGTAATGGGTCAGCGAGTGCCACACCGCGCGACCGCCGATCGACACCGTTTCGAACGAGTGCTCGTCGCCGGTGACGTACTCTTCCAACAACACCGGACGGTCGGGACCGGGCGACGCGGCGTCGACGGCGCTTCGCAACGCGTCGACCCCATCAACTTTCGTGGTCGCCTGCGCTCCCGCCCCTGCCGGAGGCTTGACGATCAGCGGAAACCCGATCTCCCGCGCGAACTCCATGGCATCCGCCTGCCCCGTCGCGAGCCGGTGCCGAGCACAGGGGAGGCCCGCATCGCGCAGCAGCGACTTCATGCGCGCCTTGTCGCGAAAATTCCGCGCCGCTTCCGCGCCCATGCCGGCGATTCCCCGACCCTCGCGGACCTCGGCGAGCGGTACCTGCAGTTGCTCGTAGGCGCCGAACAAGCGGTCCACGGGTCCGAGCCGCTGCTCGAGCTGCCCGACCGCATCGTGCAACTGCGCCGTGTCCAGCACATCGGGAACGCGCCAGTGCGCCAGCTGCGATCGCATCGGAAGGGGCAGATCCTCGAGCGGCGCCTGACTGATCACGCCGACGCGCACACCGGGGAGTCCCACAGTCGCCGCGATCATTCGCGCGGCGTTCTCGGACAGGATCGGTGCAGCGAACAGCGCGACGGGCACGGGGAGAGTACGGTAACCCCCCGCGACACTCTTTGGAACCCGTAGAGTCATGCATACATTTGGGGCTGCCAAATGCCACGAATCCCACGGTTTTACCTGCGTTGGAAGGTTCGCGCCCGAGCTCGCGCCCACCAGGGCACGGTCCAGACGATCCACGCGGTCGAGAGCCCTCAGCTGGGCAATCGGCGCAACCTCCTCGTGTACACCCCCGCGTCATATGCGCGCGGCGAAGCGCAGTATCCGGTGATCTACATGCAGGACGGTCAGAACCTGTTCGATGCGGCCACGAGCTTCGCGGGCGATTGGGGCTTAAAAGCGGCGCTCGGCTGGGCGAGTCGCCGCGGGCTCGAAGCGATCGTCGTCGGGATCCCGAACATGGGACCGGCGCGGATCGATGAGTACACGCCGTTCATGGATCCGAAGGCCGGCGGTGGCAAAGGCGACCGCTATCTCGACTACCTGATCCACACCGTGAAGCCACTGGTCGACAAACGATTCCGGACCCTGCCCGACCGCGCCCATACGGGCATTGCCGGCTCCTCGCTGGGTGGGCTGATCAGCTTGTATGCCTACTTCCGTTATCCCTCCACGTTCGGTTTCGCCGCCGCCCTCAGTCCCTCGCTGTGGTTCGCCAACGCGGCGATCCTCGATTTCGCGGAACACGCGCCGCGCGTGCCGGGACGCGTCTATCTCGACGTGGGGCTGCGAGAGGGGCACGCGCACGTGATGCTCGCCCGCCGCCTCCGCGCCATCCTGCTCGCCAAAGGCTACGAATCATATCGCGAGCTGCGTTGGGTCGAGGACCAGGAGGGCCGGCACCATGAGTCGGCCTGGGGGCGACGGTTCCGCAAGGCGCTGCCCTTCCTGTTGCGCAACGGCAAGCCGGAATGAACCAGGAGCGCCATCGTTGGCGCAGCCCCGCCCTGGGACGGGAAATGGAATTGCAGGTGCTGGGCCATGCGGGCGCGCGTGTGTTTGTATTTCCCACCACGCTCGGCACTCTCAACGAATGGACCGACCGCTGGATGCACCGGTCGAGCGTGCTGGGGGAGCATCTCGAGCGCGGCTGGATCCAGCTCTACTGCGTCCACCACGTGCACGAGGAAAGCTGGTACGCGCCGGATCACGTTCATCCTGGGCACCGCGCGTGGCGCCACCTCCAATACGATCGCTACTTGCGCGACGAAGTCGTCCCGTTCAGCCTGTCGAAGAACCAGACGCCGTTTCTCATCGCGGTCGGCGCGAGCTTCGGGGCCTACCACGCGATGTGCTTCGGACTTCGCAATCCCCACATCGTCAATCGGATCATCGGTCTCTCCGGGACGTACGATATCAAGCGCCTCACCGGTGGTTACTCTGATGCCAATGTGTACGCGTGTAATCCGTTCGACTTCATCCGCCATGAGCATGATCCCGCGCGTCTCGCGGCATTGCAGCGGCAAGACATCATTCTCGCGATCGGGGAGCACGATCCCGCCTGTGGCAACAACCGGGAATTGTCGGGGATTCTCTGGAGTAAGGGGATCGGCAATGCACTGCGGATTTGGGACGGCTGGTCGCACGACTGGCCCTATTGGGAGAAGATGATTCGGCAGTACATCGGGGGGCACGACTGAGAGAACAATGATCAATGATCAACGTCCACTGATCATTGATTGTTGATGATTCGCTCCAGCGTGGGCAGCACATCTGGGAATACGTCGTCGCGCAGCCGCAGCTCTTCAGCAAGCGCACGCCCGGACGCGAGATCCTTGCCCTTCTTCTTTAGTGCCGCGAGCAAGCGCTCCAAGTCGTCGCAATGGAGGTTGAAGCGCCGGATCGCGTAATCCTCCACCTCGCCCGTCGAGATGATGAACTGCCAGTCCGACGCTTGTGCCAAAAGCAGCTCGCGTGCGGCCTGCTCGAGAATCGGCCGCGCGCCGGGTGAAGCGAGCGCCGATGGCACCGCGTCCCAAAAGGCAGCCTCCAACGGCCAGAGACGCTGCCACGTCCAAACCGTCTGATCATTGAGCCACATGCTGTAGTCGCCATTCGCTCCCCACGATCCCGCGGCGAGCTGTAACGCAGTGTCGGGGGGGTGCTCGCTGAGATGGTGACTCGCCGTCGTGGGACGCACTTCCAGACCGGCAAAAGACCGATAGACCTCGCCCAGGAAGTCGGGCCCCTCAAACCACCAGTGTCCGAAGAGCTCGGTGTCGAACGGCGATACGACGACACTGCTGCCCCCGCCTCCGCCGTCGCTCTCCGCCTCCTCTCGAGCGATGCGATCGAGCAGATGGACGAAGTGCCTGGCATGATCGGCTGCGCGCCACCGCGCGGCGGTCGGATCATAGGGCTGCTTGGCGCCGAGGTCGACGCCGTTGCCCGTGACGCGCCAGAGCTTCAGCCCGCCCGGCCAGCGGATCTTGTGGAACTCGAGATAGGTCCCGTCACCAGGGTATCCGCTGTGGCGGCTCCACACCTGCGCGGACGCGAGAGGATCGCGTACGAGAGCAGCGACCCGGCCGCCGCCCCGGGATGCCAGTCGATACGTCCGATACGGCGAGTTCTCGATGATGCCCGCGAACGGCTTGGTTTGAGCGCGCCCGCCGTGCAGATCGAATCGCTCGGCTCCCATCGGCAGATCATCCTCGTACGCGCTGAGCGGCGTCCCCGCCGCGGCCTGGTGCGCGTCGGTGAAGAAATAGCGGAACCCCGCCTCCGCGACGAACTCGTCCGTGCCCGGACGTTCTCCGGACCCCGGCGCGTCGGGCACGGGCTTCCAGGTTCCACGGCCGCGGTAGGCGCATTCGGGCAGCCAGCAGCCCGCGGGTTTGCGCCCGAACAATCGCTCGTGCTCTGCCCGTCCCAGCAGGAACTGGAGCCGGACGCTCTCGTCACGCGCCAACAAAGGCGAGAAGCCGTGCGTTGCCGCCCCGCCCATGATCTCGATGTGGCCGGCTTCCTCGAGCGCGCGAAATGGCTCGACCAGGTTACCGTTGACCGAGCGAAACAGCGCACGCAGGCGCTGCAGCCGATCGCGCCAGTAGTCGGTCAGAGGGAGGAGATGCGCGTCGTTCGTCCCCGCCATGGCTGTGACGGCTTCGTCACACGCGGTCAGCCGCTGCTGGAAATAGGCTTCGAGCTCGTCGGCAAAGGTGGGAGAGACGAGCTGATTGGCGAGGACCGGCGTGAAGCCGATCGTGACCGGCGCGGCGACGCCGTCCGCGGCGAGCCCACGCAGCGTCTCGAGTAGCGGCAGATACGTATCGATGGCCGCTTCGCACAACCAATCACTGCCGTGCGGCCAGCGCCCGTGGTTCAGCACGTACGGGAGGTGACTGTGCAGCGCGAGGACGAAGTCCATCAGTCCGTGCCGCGCCCGGTCCGCTCGGCGACCTCGAGCGCCTTGAGGTAGACGGCGAGATACTTAAGGGCGGAGTGCTGCCAGCTGAAGTTCTTGGCCATCGCACGCCGCATCCGGATCCGCCAGCCGCTCTCGTCGTGGTAATCGTGCACGGCGCGCTGCAGCGCCGACGCCAGTGCCGGGACGGTGAACTGGTCAAAGACGAAGCCTGTGCTGCCGTCGTCGACGGTATCGTTGAGACCGCCCGTGCGCCGCACGACTGGCAGCGTGCCGAACCGCTGGGCGCGCATCTGCGTCAGACCACAGGGCTCGTACTGACACGGCATCAACAGCATGTCGGCCCCCGCGACCACAATATGCTCGAGCGGATCGGTGAAGCCTGTCTCGACCGCGATGCGATCGGGAAACCGCGCCGCGAGTCGTCGCAGCGGCTCGACGTAGCGTCGCTCCCCCTGCCCCAAAAAGACGTACTGCGCGTCATTCGCGAGCAGCGCGCGGCCGTCGACGAGCAAATCGAGCCCTTTCTGAGCCACAAGCCGCGCCGCCATTCCGAATAGCGGCGTGCGCGGCGATTGCGCCAACCCAAAGCGCGCTTGCAGCGCGGTCTTGCATTCCCGTTTGCCCTCGAGGTGGTGCGCGCTGAACCGCTGGGCGATATGCGGGTCGCGCGTGGGATCCCAGATGTCGTAATCAATTCCGTTTGTAATACCGAACAGCCGGTCGCGCAGCGCGCGGAATGTGTCGCCGAGACCGAAGCCGCCGTCCGGTGATTGCAGCTCTCGGGCGTGCGTCGCGCTCACCGTCACTACGGCGTCGGCCGAGATGAGGCCGCCCTTCAGCCAATTCACCTTGTCGTACCACTCGAGGAATTGCCAGTTGAACAGCTCCCATGGCAATCCGATCTCGGGCAGCGTCGCCGGCGGGAAATGTCCCTGATACCCGGCGTTGTGTACTGAGAGCACCGCGGGCACACGGCGGTAGTAGGGATGCCGAGTCAGGAGCGAGCGCAGATAGACGAGCGCCATCGATGCGTGCCAGTCGTGCGCGTGCAGGATGGCGTTCGCCGGCGCGATGCGCGGCAGCGCCGTCAGCGTTGCAAGCGAGAAGAACGCGAAGCGCCGGTGATTGTCGGGATAGTCCCGTCCCTCGCCGTACAGCGCGGGCCGATCGAAGAATCCCGGATGCTCGACGAACACCACATCAGTGCCACGCGGGGTCCCTTTCGCGCGCCAGAGCCGCCCGGTTTCCCGGGTCCGGCCGAGCTGGACGCTGAACGAAGCCCCGATCGGCTCCATCGCGGTCACGACGGAGCGGACTTGCTGATAGAGCGGCATGACGATCGTCGTCGGCAGCCCGGCCGCGGCCTGGTAGGTCGCCAGGCTCGCGACTGCCTCGCCGAGGCCGCCCGAGCGCGCGTACGGCCAGCACTCGGAGACGACGTGCACAATGGGGATCGGCTTGCCGTCGTTCGTCCGCAGGACGGACTTGCGGGTCCGGGCGCGTGCACGAGCGCGCGTTCTGCGCTCGCGTGAGGGCTTCGTTGCTCCGCTGTTGGCTCCGGCTGCGTCCGCCATGTCGGTCGAAATTGAGCGCCGAATGAGAAGAATGTCCAACGCTCACCACAGGTGGCACGACTGCGCCGCCGTTCGCTACATCACCGGGATGCCCTTCGCCAGCTCCCAATTGACGATGGCGCGGATCTTATTCTCGATCTGGTAGTACCGGGCCACTTTGAGCGGGGGCAATGCCGCACTGAATTGCTGGCGATACGTCTGCAGCAGGGCCGCCCGGTCACGTTCCAGCGCGAGATACTCGTCCGTCATCCGGGTCGCGGCGCTGTCGGTCATCTTGCTGGCGTTGGCCGCGTAGAACTCGACCAGCTTGATGGCTCGATCGCTCAGCTTCGCGAGGTCCGCCTGAAAGGCGTCATAGACCGGCCAGAACGCGTTCGCTTCGGTGTCCGTCATCTTCATGTTCTCGGCCACCAGCAGCTTCTTGTCGGCCCGGAGCTTCTGGCGCACCAGCTCGGTGTTGTCGGCCGGATTGTTCTGCGCTAGGGCCGGCACCGTCAGCGCGAAGGTGAGCCAGCAGACCACATTGAGCCACCGCATAGAGCTCCTCATCGTGAGAAGGGAAAGACGTTGCACGGTCTACCTGGCGGGGTGCGGAATAGCGAGCGTATCGGTCACAGGATCCCAGCCCCCGCCCAACGCCCGATACAGCTGCACGACGGCCACGCGCTGCTGCCGCTGCAGGCTCGACTCCCCCAGCTCGGCATCGGCGAGCACGCGCTGCGCATCGAGCAGCGTCGTGTAACTGTCCACTCCGCCCTGGTAGCGGTCGGCTGCAAGCACGACCGCGCGTCGCGCAGCGGCCGCCTGACGCACTGCCGCACCCACCTGGATCTGGAGTTGCTCCAGCGCGACCAGCCCGTTCTCGACCTCGCGGAACGAGTTCAAGACGACTTGGTCATAGCGCGCCACGGCGGCTTCCGTTCGCGCGCGCTCCAGCTGCACCTGTTTCCCGCTCCGGCCGGCGTTGATGATCGGGAGCAGGACATTCGTGGCCAGGTGCCAGAAGCCGGTCCCCGCCTTGAAGAGGTTTTCAACGGCGTCGGTGCGCGTTCCCGCAGCCGCGGTGAGCGAGATCGTCGGGAACCGCGCCGCGATCGCCGCCCCAATCAGGGCGTTAGCGGATCGCAGCTCCTGCTCGGCCTGCCGGATGTCCGGACGGCGCTGCAACAGGCTCGACGGCAACCCCGGCGGAATGTCGGTCCGGAAACTCTGGTTGATCAGCGCGGCGCCGCGTGGAACGGTGCCCGGCATCCGTCCCAGCAGGACATTGAGCTCCTGCTCCTTCTGACTGGCCTGGAGGCGAAGGTTCGCCAGTCGCACCTCGGATCTCGCCAGTTCCGCCTCCCCCTGCCGCACATCCAACTCCGACGTCAGACCGCCCTGAAACCGCGCCCGCGCAAGCTCCAGCGACTGACGCCGCGTCTGGACCATCGTCTGCGCGAGGACGGTTTGCTGATCGAGATCGCGCAGTTCCAGGTAGGCGCGCGCGACGTCGCCCACCACGGTGATAATGACGCCCCGGCGTGCGTACTCAGTGGCGAGCAGGCCGGCCCTCGCGGATTCGTTGAGGCGCCGCAGGCGGCCCCAGAGATCGAGCTCCCAGCTAACGCTCGCCCCCAACGCGAAGAGATTGTACTCGCCCGTGCGCGCGCCCGTCAACGAGTCGCTGACTTTGACCCTGCCCACTGTTCCACTGACATCGATCTGCGGCAGGAACTCGAGGCGCTGAATGCCGAGTCGCGCGCGCGCCTCGTTCACACGCGCCAGCGCGATGCGCAGATCGCGGTTCTCGCGCAGCGAGATGCGGACAAGCTGCTGGAGTGTGGTGTCACCCAGGACTTCCCACCACGCGAGATTCGCGTACGACGAGTCCTGCGTTGAGATCGTCGTATCGCGCCAGTGCTCGGGAACGGCCGTCGGTGGAACCTTGAAGTTCGGACCGACGGCGCACGCCGCCACGACTAGAGCGAAAAGGGACAGCCCCAGCCGACGCCGGAAAGTACGGGACATCAGCGCGGGCTCGTGGCTTTCGCGGCGAGCGCCGGCTCGGCTGGTGCCGCGCTCTTCGCGGCCTTCTCATCCGCCGTCTTTTTCTTGCCGAAGCTCCAGCGCTGGGTCCACGCGAACAGCCCGGGAATGATGAACAACCCAATCACCGTTGCGACCAGCATCCCGAAGACGACCGCCGTGCCCATCACGTTCTGTGAAGCGGCTCCGGAGCCGCTCGCCCGCATGAGCGGGACGCAACCAAGAATGAAGGCGAACGCGGTCATGAGGATGGGACGGAACCGCAGCTTGGCCCCCTCGAGCGCGGCGTCTTCGATACTCGATCCCTGGTCCTGCTTCATCTTCGCGAACTCGACGATCAGGATCGCGTTTTTGGCGGCGAGTCCGATGAGCATGATCAGCCCGACCTGGACGTAGACGTTGTTGTCGAAGCCGAACACCCACGCGCCCAGAAACGCCCCCAACGCGACGAGCGGCGTGTCGAGCAGCACGGCCCATGGTAGACGCCAGCTTTCGTACTGCGCCGCGAGCAGCAGGAAGACGAAGACAATTGCGAGAATGAACGTCGGAGCGGCGGGCGGTGCCACCTTTTCCTGGTATGACATGCCGGAGTAGGCGAAACCCATCTCGGGGGGCAACACGGCGCGTGCCACGGACTCGAGCGCCGTCATGGCCTGCTGCGAGCTGTAGCCCGGCGCCGGAACACCGGAGATTTCGACCGAGCGGAACAGGTTGAAGCGCGTCGTGATCTCCGTTCCAGAGGACGGCGTCACGCGGAGCAGCGTGGACAGCGGCGCCATGTCATTGGTGGTTCTGCTGCGAACGTAGAGCTGCCCGATGTTCTCGGGGCGCGAGCGGAACTGGGCCTCGGCCTGCACATACACCCGGTACAGGCGGCCGAACCGGTTAAAGTCGTTGACGTAGGCGCCGCCCATGAAGGCCGAGAGGCCTTGGAACACGTCGTTGATCGGGATGCCGAGCTCCCGCGCTTTTTCGCGATCGAGGATCACGGAAACTTGCGGCGTCGTCGGATTGAACGAGGTGAACAGGTTCGCGAGCTCGGGACGCTGGCGCGCGTCGGTCAAGAAAGCCTGGGTCTGCCGCCCCAGATCTTCCACGGTGAACGTGCCGCTGCGGTCCTGCAGCAGGAAGTTGAAGCCACCCGCAGCGCCGAAGCCGGAGATCGTGGGCGGCATGAACGGGAACGCGACCGCGCCGGGAAGCTGCGCCAGGGCGGCACCCACCGTACGCTGGATGCCGGCGACGTGCAGCGCCTTCCCCTTCCGCTCGTCCCACGGCTTGAGGCGGCAGAAGAACGAGCCGAACTCCGGGCTGAAGCTGTTGGTGAGCATGCCCAACCCACCGATCGCGTTGCACGCCTCGACGCCTTCGGTCTGCGCCAGGATCGTTTCGATCTGCCGGAGCACGGCGTCGGTACGCTGCAGCGAGGACCCGAGCGGCAGCTGGACGTTGATCATGAAAATGCCCTGATCCTCGTCCGGCACGAATCCGCCGGGGAGCACCTTGGCGAGGCCGCCGGTCAGGACGGTCGAAACCGCGATTACGCCCAGCGCGAGCACCGCGCGTCGCACGAACAGGCGCGAGACGGTCACGTAGCCGTTCGTGGTGCGCTCGAACACGCGGTTGAACCAGCCGAAGAACTTCCCGAGCGGTCCCTTCGACGGCCCGTGGCCCGGCTTCAGGATCATGGCCGACAGAGCCGGCGAGAGTGACAGCGCACTGAATGCCGACAGCAGCACCGAGATCGCAATCGTGAGCGCGAATTGCTGGTACAGGCGTCCCGTGAGTCCGCCGAGCAAGGCGACCGGGACGAACACCGCGCACAGAATCAGCGCGATGGCCACCACGGGTCCGGACACTTCTTTCATCGCCTGGACCGTAGCCTCATGCGGTGTCTTGCCGTGCTCGATGTGGTGCATGACGGCTTCCACCACCACGATTGCATCGTCCACCACGATGCCGATCGCGAGCACCAGGCCGAACATCGTGAGCGTGTTGAGCGAGAAGCCCAGCATTGGGAAGAAGATGAACGTGCCGATCAGCGACACCGGAACCGTCAACAGCGGGATCAGGGTGGCCCGGAAGCTCTGCAGGAAGATGAAGACCACCAGCGTGACGAGGATGAACGCCTCGACCAGCGTGTGCAGAATCGACTCGATCGACGCCTCGACGGCGGGCGTTGTGTCGTACGTGATCTTGTAGTCCATGTCCGCCGGGAAGAACGCCTTCAGCTCATCGAGCGTGTGATAAATGCCCTCGGCGGACTTGAGCTGGTTGGCACCGGGCAGGAGGTAGACGGCGAGCACGCCTGCGGGCTTCCCGTCCAATCGTCCGAACGACCGGTAGTTCTCGCTGCCCAGCGTCGTCCGACCGACGTCGCGGATGCGCACGATCCCCGCCCCCGTCTGGCGCACGATGATGTTGTCGAACTCCTCGGGGGTCACGAGCCGGCCGGGCGCGCGGACCGTGTAGGTGAATTCCTGTCCGGGCGGCGCGGGCTCGTCGCCCACCTTCCCGGCGGGGGCCTGCAGGTTCTGCTCTTTGATCGCAGAAATGACGTCCGACGCGGTGAGCCCGAGTGAGGCGAGCCGGTCGGGCCGCAGCCAGATCCGCATGCTGTATTCCGCGCCGCCGTACAGATCGACCTGGGCCACGCCCGGGACGCGCAGAATCGCGTCGCGGACGTTGATCAT
>Ga0075428_100007895_pt1 | contig 11796 bp, 13 predicted proteins | sample RhiMetdeltSRZDD2_FD_75291 | JGI IMG/M metagenome (GOLD analysis project Ga0075428, IMG submission 75291) | Populus rhizosphere microbial communities from Tennessee, USA - Rhizosphere MetaG P. deltoides SRZDD2 | ecosystem: Host-associated > Plants > Roots > Rhizosphere > Soil | place: USA...
CTGGCCACCGCTGATCGAAGTCCCGAAGTCGCACGCCTTACTTTTACCATCGAAGGACGTCGCGGCGCATCGGGCGTGGGCACCATGTCTTCGCCAAGGTCTCGCGCCCGAGGTCGCCGCCCAGTTCATGGCGCCGCCCCGGCCGAGATGCTTCGCGCGCTGGTCGAGCAGTCTAGGGCTGGGCCTGCGTCCATAGCTTCCGCTCCGACGCCTTGTAGGCCAACGTACTTACTAGCCAGCCAATCACCAGTGCCAGGATCACAAGCCCACCGAGGCTGATCCAGCCCACGGTATTGTTGTATACAAGATCACGATTGCCGGTCGAGATAGCCACGGAGGCAAGCACTCCCCCGACAGCCCCAGCGATCATGAGACCGCGCCTACGGACAAGACGAGCACTACCGCCAGTTGCCCTAGGGAGTTCGCCTTGCCATACCTTCTTGAGCGCATCGCCGTCTGATTTGGAGAGTCTAAGCAGTTTGGAAGGCGACTCGGAGGATATCGCGTCCGGTGGGGCCTCGGGAGGGCAAGCAGGGCAACCCTGAACAACCCAAAAATGATATTTCCTATGGTGTACCGGACTTTCTGGCTCATCGAACGTTGTGCGTTCATATTCATCTGAGCACCTCCAGCGGACAGCTGCCGGCACAACCTTGCGGTACACCCTGCCATCACGATGATGAACCGCGGCGTCAAGGATTGCGACAAAGGAAGAAAGCCAGCCAGGCTTTGCCGCTGAAGCTTGCCGCTGCCGAGGTACGCCCGCGCCACTCGCAGCATTCCCTGCGACCACGCGTCCAGCAGCGAACTCGGCATCGATCGGCGGTACATCCGAGCGGATCGCGCCGCCGCGCATATTGAGCTGGCGGCGACCCACAATATGTCGGCGGCGATGACCAGGATGGCCTTGCGGCGTAACTGATCGGCCGGCGCGGCGGCGATACCGGCGACCATGAGCCCGAATCCCGCCACATGGGAACTCCTTCCACAGGTAAGTCTTTGTCTACAGGTTCATCACGGTGGACAGCGCCGCGGCGAAGGCGCGGGTGGCCGGCGCTCGCAGCCGGGTCTGGATCCGGCGGTGTAACCGGTCGACCACCTGCCCGGCTACCGGGGCGAGGTCTATCGCGGTCTGGGACAACCAGACCCGGGTGGCTCGCCGGTCGGCGGCGTCGGGGCGGCGGATCACCAGGCCGTCGCGTTCGGCGAGGCGGACCAATGTGGTCATGGTTTGCTTGCTCAGCCGGGCGCGGAACGCCAGCTCGCCCATCCGCAGGCCGTCCTGTTCCCACAGCGGCAACAGGACCGAGCCGTAGGAGGCGCGTACCTGCCGGTAGCCCGCCGCCGCAAACGCTTCGATCAGCAACTCATTCCACCGTTGCGATGCTTTCGCCAGCAGGAACCCCAGGTTGTCGACGGCTGGAGCGCTCGCCATGAAAGTACGATATCAGACTAATGTCGAAGCGGTGCAGCCCAGCAACTATCAGGCCCGTGTCGGCCCCGCTACGGCCGACACGGGCTCCGCCTAGCCATAGCGCCGCGAGGCTATCGCCAGACGATCGCGCTGTGGCCGATGGAGGTGGCGGTCGGTCTGATCGCGTATCCCAGAACCCACCCTTGGGGGCCGACGGTGGAGGCCGACGGGCTGCTGTGTCCGGGCGGTGCCGCTAGCGTCTGCGGCTGAGCGTCGGGGCTGCTCCACAGCAACGCTCGGGTGTTGAGCGTGTCGAGCGAGGCGGTGCCGACGATGTTTCCGGCGTCGTTGATCGAGGCCGCGTTGTAGGACTGGACGTTGGGCTGGTCGATGGGCAACTGCCGGATCGAGCCGGCTTGCCAGACGAAACCGGCGGTGCGCCCGTCAGCAGTGCCCGTCTCGCCGACGACCTGCCCAGTGTTGTTGATGGCGTAGGCGAAGATGTTCTGCCCGCCGAGGGTACCCAAATCTGTGCCGGTGCCGTCCTGCCAGAGAAACGCCCGGCTGGTGATCCCGAAGCTCGACGAGATGGTGTACCGGTAGACGCCGACGACCTGGCCGGAATCGTTGAGGCCGAACGGTATGACGCCTGGGTCGAGGTTGAGCGTGGTGATCGTACCGTTGCGCCGGATGAAGCCGCGGCTGCCCTGGAACTGGGCCTCGAAGCCCTGCCCGAGGGTGTAGCGGCCCACGATCACACCGTTGTTGTTGATGTCACGGGCCTCCGCCCACGGCCCGTCACCGAGCACACCAAGGTCCGTGATCCTCCACGAGGTCCGCGGGGGTTTGCGACCCCGCGGGTCTGAGGTGGTCACCTCCTGCCACATGACCGCGTGGTAACGGTTGTCGGCGGCCAGGCTCTGCCCGACCACCCGGTTCTGGTCGTCGATGTCATACGCCTCGCTGGACCCGCCGCTAACGAGCGTGCCCAGGTCCTCGGCCCGCCCGTTGCGCCAGGCCACGGCGTGAAAGGCACCCGTCGAGGTGGTGCTGGTTCCGACGATGACACCGGCGCTGTTGATCCCGTCGGCGAAGGCTGTGTCGCCACCGAGCGTGGGCAGGACGACCGGCTGCAGCGTGGCTATCGTGCCGTCAACGGTCTGCGGCCAAACCGCCACAGCCGGCGAGGCAGGCACTGCGATCGTCGCCACCACCGACAGGGCAACCAGAGCGGCCAGCAAGCGTGGCTTGGACATAACTTCCCCTCTCTGTCCAATTTCTACATGCTCGCCACCTGACGATATTGCCGAGAAGGCTCCAACAACCCTTATCACTTCCTTACGGTGACATGCACCACCTGATACGCATCGCTGCCTTCCTCGGACTGCGGTCGAATGACGCCGACGTGACAATCAGTCTGTGTTTTTTGTAAGCACGTCGATGATGCTTGCCTTGCAGCCGGCCGCCAGGAGTCATCAACGGCCATGCCGCCAGGCATTTGCGGCCCCTCACCTCGCCGCCAGCGGGGCGGCGCCGAAAGACACAGCAAAACGCTTACACCAGATCGTCACCGACGTGAAGGCGGCAAGATCAACATTGGCCGGCAGGTCATAGACCAGAGTGCCGTGAGTTCCCTTCAACCGGCCTACCTCGACGTACTTACCGTCATCAAAAAGGTGCCAGCCGGCCCTGCCCGCGACCACAGGTTGGTCGGTGAGCCACACCCGCAAATCCGGTCCGTCGCTTGTGGACAGATCCCGCAACACCAGCTGGTTCCTACCATCGGCCAGCCGCACGATTTCCGCGGTGCCCAAGGTGTCGTGCTCGTGCGTGACAAAGGTGCCCCTGGCGACCAGGACAGCCGGCTGAACGGTCAGGGACGACACATCGCCAGCAGTCGGCGACGGCGTATCGACCGATGCGACCACGACCGGTGCCGTGTCGTTGACGGTCTCGGACGTGAACAGCTTCCACGGCTGGAACCAGTAGAGCCCGAAAGCTCCCAGGACCACAACACCGGCAGCGCCGATTCCCCACACCCTCTTGCCGCGCATGCACTAACCTTAAGGCAGCCTTGCCCAAACAGCCGATTCCGTAAGCCCTCTGTAAGACACGTCGGGCCAGCGATTACAAGGGTTCTTCTTCGGATACGACTGCGGCTGCGACTTCTCTGGGAGTCGGGTGCCGGCTTGGGGATGTCATGCGGGTAGTGATCTTCATCAGCGTGGTGGGATGCGGCACTTCGCCGTCGATGTCGATGCGGCAAAACCGGTGCCAGGAAAGCGAATCAGCGGCGACAACCTCGACAACCGCCGTCCTATACGATTGTCGTCCGTACTAAGATCGACCCGTTGATGTGGGATTTTTGTCGAGGGCGGCGCAGGCGCTGAGCTAACGCAGGAGGCCAACCGTGCGCTGTTCGACGCCGCGATCTCATTGACGCCTGTGCGTTTCTCGCTGTGGGAGGCGGTGCAAGCGTGCCCGGGCATCGTCGGCCTGCGGGTGGTCCAGGTCGGTAAGGACGTTCAGAGCCCGTTGCCAGGCCACACGCGCAGCGTCGAGGTCGCCAGTGGTGTGGTGGGTGTCGCCGAGGTGGATGAGTGCTTCGGCCTGGTAGTAACGGTTGCCCTGGTCCCCGTGCAATTCGATGGCGTGCTGGTAGCAGATGACGGCCTGTTCGTGGTGGCCGAGGTGGTGATGGGCGTAGCCGAGGCTGTCCCAGCTTGCGGCTTGTCCAGGGCGGTCACCGAGTTCCTGATGCAGGCTAAGGGCTTGCCCGCAGCTGAGGAGAGCCTCTTGGTACGCGCCTCGTTGGGCGTGGATCCAACCGACCCCGTTGAGTGCGTCTGCTTGGCCCGACCGGTGACCCGCGGCCTGGTACAGGATCAGGGCCTGTTGGGCGTGGTAAAGCGCTTGGTCGTGGCGGCGCTGCCGCTCCCATCCGAAGGCGAAATGGATATGGGCGCGGGCTTGCCCCACAGGGTCTTCGGCCTGCATCGCTAGATCGAGCGCACGCTCGAAATGAGTGTGGGCTTGGTCGAACCGGCCCAGGTGGGCGCAATCGAGGGCCAGTAATCGGTGGGCTCGGGCCTGGGCAGCCGGGTCGGACGACCGGGAAGCGGCGGCCACGGCAGCGCACTGCAGTGCGGCGTCGTCGTCCCAGTGGCCCCCTCGGCTCAGGAAACAGGTCAGAACCCAGGCCAACTGCCACACGTGCATGTCGAACCCGGTGGACTCCGCATGATCGACGGCCGCCAGCAGGGTCGAGCGTTCCGCCGTGAACCATGCCATCGCCTGATGGTGATCTATTGGGCTTTCGGGCGAGGTCCCCGGTCGGGGCGGGCTGAGCGTGACCGACTCGCGGGCTGGCGAGAGCAGCCGATCGGCGGCATTCGCGGAGTGCAGATAATGATCCAGGAATCGATGGGCGGCCATGTGGCGCTGGTCGTCAGGCTCATCGGCGTGGGCTCGTTCGGTGGCATAGGCCCGCAACAGGTCATGAAGAAGGTAGCGGCCAGGCCTGTGCTCAATGATCAGATTCGCGCCGATCAGCTCAGTCAGCAGCGGACGTACCCGTCGTAACGGGAGCCCGGCGAGACTGGCCGCGGCGGGTGCGGCGATGTCGGGTCCGGGATGTACTCCCAGGAGCCGGAACAGTCGCGCTACCGCAGCGCCCAGGCTGTGATACGACCATGAGAACACGGTCTGCACGCAGGTGGCGGCATCCCCACTGTAAAACGCCTCCAAGCTGCCCTGCGCCCTGGCTAGCTCTTCTGCCAGGGCCGCAAGAGGAAGGTGCGGCTGGGCCGCGGCGCGTGCGGCCACGATTGCCAAGGCCAGAGGTAGCCCCGCACACCGGGTGGCGATCCCTTCGATGGCGTGTGGCTCGGCTGAAGTCCGATCTGTGCCTAGACGAGCGGCCAGTAGCTGGTGAGCCTCATCGACGGTGAGCACATCCAACGTGATCAAGCGGGCGCCGTGGCTGGCTGCCAGGCTGGTGAGCTGATTGCGGCTGGTCACCAGCGCCAGGCAACCGGGTGCACCCGGCAGCAGCGGGCGGACTTGTTCGGCGTCGTAGGCGTTGTCCAGCACAATAATCATCCGCCTGTCAGCCAGCAGGCTGCGGTACAACCCGATCTGAGCCTCTAGACTGGTGGGCCATCGCCTCGGCGGTATGCCCAAGGCCTCCAGAAAGAGTCGCACCGCGGTTGCGTGGCTCATCGGAGAGTGACCGGGTTGGAACCCTCGCAGGTCCACATACAACTGTCCGTCGGGAAACTGCGCCCGCGCCTGATGACCCCAATGCACAGCGAAAGCGGTCTTCCCGATTCCCGCCATGCCCGAGATCACCGAAACCGCCACTGTCGACGAATTCCCCAGCAACTCGTTCATTGCCTTGACGTGCAAGTCCCGGCCGACGAAATCGGCCACGGCCGCAGGCAACTGGCTTGGCGACACAGTGCCTGACCCAGACGCAGCCTCCCGCATCGCAGCCGGCCACGGCACCGCCGGCCGCGATGCCGCCACAACAAAACCCGCACGCTGCTCGTCGGTGAGCTCAAGCGCGACCGCGAGCCGGGCAATCGTGTCACGATGCGGGAACCGTCGATTACCGCGTTCGAGTGCACCAACCGCCTGACCTGTCAGGGCCGCCCGCTCGGCCAGGGCCTCCTGGGTCAGCCCCGCCGCCCTCCGGTAACGTCGCAACAACGTGCCAAACGACTCACCCAATCGACCTCCCCGACAGCCAAGTCGTATCGGCCCACATCGCCCAATGCGGCGCCGAGATCAGGATCGTGACCGTGAACTGGCTCGTGTAGAGCAGCGGGCGTCAAGCGCACGTCGATGCCAGCATAGCGTCGCAGTAGGTGGCCGTCGCCGTAACGGTAGACCAGAGCATTGGGATAGGCCGGCGGCACGCTCCGGATTGTCCAGCGCCTGTGCAGCGGAGATGCCATGGGTCGTGACCCAGCCAGGAAAGGCGGTCCAGCCCGCGCCGGCGACCCGCCGAGTTGGCGCCGACGGTGAGAGCGTCGCCGTCGCCGCGGTCGCCCACACGATCGGCGTGGGCTGGTGGTCGGTTATGCGCGCCGTGGCCGACACGGCCCTGGCCGTCGGTGAACCGACGTAGGTCACCGTCGCCTGGTGGGCCGTCGAACGGCTGCGCCTGGCCTACACCGTCCGCGACCTGACTGCCGGAGTCCACGCCGACGGCCGGGTCGACGAGTTCCTCGACTGTCCCGTGCCCGAGGTAGCGGTCCCCGCTTCGCGCCGGAGAGCCACCAAGTGAGTCGTCCCGGCGCCCCGCTCGCACACCAACGACTACCTCCACGGCCGGATTGTAGAGGTCGAATGTATAGGTTGTCGCTGGCCGGTCGCGTGCCTGAGCGACAAACTCAACTTCGCCCCTGGACCCCGGGTGTCACTGCCCTCGGGCGGAACGCGTTCGAAGGGGTTTGCGGGTGGCGGCTGCGAGTGGTCAAGCACTGCGCCGCTGAGTCGTCGCACCAAACCAAAGGAGGGATTATGAGGACTAGGTCCATCGTGCCTACTCGGGCGCTAAGTAGGGTCGGGTTGGTAACAGTCGCCGCCGTTATGGCGCTCGGACTCGGTGTGGAATCGGCGTTTGCCGACGCGCCCACGCCTGTTCCTGTTTCGCCCGACGAAGTCGTGGCCCTCGATGAGGGTGGGGAGTACGTTCCCGAGGACCCGACGGTTTCACCGTGCGGAGGCGGAGCGCTGGGGGCATTGAATTCTGTAGCGCCCACACCCGACTGCACCAGCTCGAATCTCTGCGATGTCGGCTGGAGATACGGCATCTACTTGAACCTCACGAACGATCTACGTGTCTTCGATCGGTGGTTCGTAACAAACGGCACTGGCAGTACGGTTTTAGCAACGTTCAAAGCCGAGACGGGCGGCACAGTCACCGCCACCGCAGGCATTACCTTAACGGCTGAGGCATCAGCGCTGGTCTTCGCGAAAGTGTCAGCCAGCGTCAATGCCTCGATTTCAAGGTCGGTGACCGCGTCCACAGGCGTCTCCGTTACGTCGAGTGTGAAACCGCACAGCACCCTGAAGGGCGACTACGGCATTTGGCGTGAAAAAGTCAGGATGAAGAGGTACTACGTGTACTCCAACTGCACTCACACCACGATCCAGTACTTCGACTATATCGCGCCCTATAGGAAGGGCTGGAGGCTCTACTACTGAAGCGCGACAATCGGAGCGAGGGCATCTCATGCGCTTTACGCGAAATCTGGCAGTTGCCTTGGTCTGCATTGCGGTCCCGATGGCCGGTTGCGGCGGACCTAGCGGTCAGCCAGTCCATTCCGACTCCGAGAGTAAGAACCCGACTGGAAGGAATGGCTGGTGGGACGCTCCGCTGCTGACCGAACCTCAGTACACGAGCAAGGTAATTGTCGTTGAGCAGAAAGGGCGTGGCGACAGGACTCTTCCCGCCCTTCTTTCGAACGGCATAGACCCTGTCCGTGTCGTGGTGGCCTGTTCGGGCGGCGGATACCTTACCGTACTCGTCAACGGTGTCGACAACGGTTCACGCGCCATGTGCGATCAGATGCGAACGTTCATCGATGTATATACGGAAGCCGGAGAGCAGAGCATTACAGTCCGGTCGGGGTCGGATATCCGTTGGAAGGCAGCGGTGATTCGATAAGGTGGCTGGTCGGCGTCCCCGTTGAAGGCTCGAAGCGGCTCGGGATTTACGGCGGCTTCGGGCCTTCCTCGCTCACTGGCCGGCAAGTCTAAAGCGGTGCGGCGGTCGCGCTAGAAATCGCCATGCCCGGGCTGCCGATATGGCCTCTGGCCAGGGCGAATCCGGTTCGGATTCAGGCCACCATAAGTCCAAGCTTTGGCGTTGTGCGAAATACCGGAGTGACGATCGACAGTACCGCCGCCAGCAGACCGAGCCGCAACCTGAATTTCATGGAAATCCCCCTCCAGTTGACTGGTCCGGCAACCGAAAAAGATAGACCGAGGTCGTTTGCTGGCTGTAGCGCACGTGTGCGCGGAAACGAGTCGCGCCACCCCGGCCGAAGCCAAGGGTGGCGCGGGTTCGATATGCGGGTGTGCCGGCTACGGACCGGTGGGGGTAAGGGGCCCGAAGACCTGGCTCGAGAAGCCCTGGCAGACGCTGAGCACCAGATCGGCCCCGTCACTGCGGCTGGACCCTTGCACGCTCAGGCACAGCGAGCCGTTGACCCGGTAGTCCCACCACGTGTTCTGGCCGGCCGGCTGTCTGGCGATCAGCCAGCTCTGCGTGCCGGACCCGTTGCAGCCGTTGAGCACCACGGGTTGTCCACTGGCCAGGACGCCGCCCTGAACATCGAGACATTTGCTATTGCGGTTGGACTGGACCCGGTAGTGCCCGAAGCCAAGGTAGACCAGGCTCCACAACTGGGTCGCCCTGGCGTTGCACGCCCACTGCGTGACCTGCCAGCCGTCAGCGAAGGTGTCCGCCGCAGTGAGGCATTTCTGACTGTGTCGGGGGATGAAGCTGCCGCAGTTCGCGCTCGTGAGCCTCTCCCCGTTGCCCCATGGGCTCAGGTTGCCCGTCCAGGTGTTGATGTCGGACCCGTTGAACTGGACGCGCACCGCATTGCCATCACTCCATTGGCTGTAATGCAGATGCATCTCTCCGGTGCCGGTGTTGCCTACCACGCCGATCTGCTGTCCCGCATTCACCACCTGGTCTTTAGCCACCAGCGGTGCGTCCCTGAGGTGCAGGTAGTTGGTCACCCAGCCGCCGCCGTGATCGATGTAGACGAAGTTGCCGTGCGGCGGGTTGGTGACTTCGCCGTCCCGCCCGACCTGGCTGACCGTGCCCGCGGCGCTGGCGAACACCGGCTGGCCCGCGCTGACGTTCACTTTCCCGTTGGGGCTGTTGTACCACATGCCGAGGTCGATGGCGTTCTGGTTGGGCCAGTGGCCGTCGTAGGTCGACGCCTCCCACAGCTGTCCACATCGGAAAGGCATCTGGAACAGGGGTCGCGGCCCGGCCGCCATCGTCGGCGATGGCGCCCAAAGCAGGCCGGCGAGAATCACGGCGACCGCGGCGATCCGGCCGACCATCCAACGAGACATTTCTATCAAGGGGTACCTCCCGGAGGTTGCGTGCGCCCGGATGGTTGGCATGGTCGCAGAAGGTTGGCCCGCTCGCGCCGGATCTTGTACATGTCGGGACGCTGTTGGACAGAGCCTCACCTCACCGGGAGGGCAGCCCTGACCCGGGTTGCCATCCCGGTGGCGGGTCCTGTTCAAGACGCCGACCTGGGCGGGACCACGAGCGAGGACGGGTCGACGACATCATGGACCAAGCCTGCCTCGATCTTGAACGACGCCAACGCAACAGACCCCTCTCAGGTCTGGCGGCGCAGCCGGTCAAGGCCATCCAGGATGAGGTCCAGCCCGACCTCGAACTCGTCAGCATAGGAGTAGTCGGGCTGGAGAGCGTGGTGGATGATCATCTCGGTGAAGTGGGGGAACTCGTCGGTCGGTAGCTGCTGCAGGATGCCGCCCGCGACCTCCTGCACTCCGGCGCCGGTGGCGGCATCGAACGGCAGGGCGTGCTCCTGCATCACGAAGCCGTACACGTAGCTGTCGAGCACGGATATGGCGTGTGCGGCCGCGACGAGGCTGAAGCCGTCGTTACGGAGGCTGCCCAGGACGGTGTCGTGGTGGCGCAGCGTCGCCGGTCCCGGCCGGGCGCGGGAGTCCATCATGCTGATGGCCCAGACGTGGCGGGCGAGCACCTGGCGTGCCGACACGGCCCGGTCGCGCATCGCCATGCGCCAGCCGATGTCTGCCGATGGCAGCTCGATCTCGGCGAAGACGAGGTCGACCAGGGCGTCGAGGACATCCTCCTTGTTCCGCACGTGGTGGTAGAGCGACATCGCCTCCACGCCAAGTTTCTCGGCTATCCGGCGCATCGAGACGGCAGCGACGCCGTTCTCGTCGGCAACGCTGACCGCCGCCTCGAGCACGGCTTGCCGGCTTAGTGGCGTCCGGCGGTTCGTCCTGGTCATGTGTCTCCTGCCCGATCGTCCTTGACTTACCTTACGCTCGTAAGGCAGACTTACAAGCGTAAGGTTAGCCGATGCGCATGAGGAGCAGCGATGGACGGCAAGAGCTCAGAGACCCACAAGGTGTGCGTGGTCGGCGCGTCCGGCAAGCTCGGGCGGTACATGGTGCAGCACGCACTCGACCGGGGTCACGAGGTCGTTGGGGTCTGCCGCGAGCAGAGCGTGCACAAGCTCGCCGACTTCGGCGACCGGATCACGATTTTCCCCGGTGCGGTCAACGATCCAGCCGTGATCGCACAGGCGGTCGCCGGCTGCGACGGCGTCCTGACCGTTCTCGTCCCCTGGGGGATGAACGACCACTCGTCCAGGACCGCGCAGGCGGTGCTTGACCACGCCGAACCGGGTGCGCGGTTGATCTTCTCCTGCGGCTGGCACATCACCCGAGACGGCGCTGATGTCTACCCGTTGAAGCTGCGGATCATCGTCTCGCTGTTCCGCCGGATCGGGAGGCTGGTGCGCCTCGCTGACCTCGATGACCAGGTCGAGGCGTGCAGGCGCATCTTCGCCAGCAAGACCCGCTGGACCGTCGTGCGCGGCAGTGACCTCGAAGAAGGCGAAAGCGAAGGGCTGCCCGTCTGGAGCCGGCACGTCGGTGACCCCGTGCTCACCAGCAACCTGACCCGCAGAGTCGACTTCGCGATGTTCATGGTCGAGGCGCTCACCGACGACTCGCTGGTGCACGAAGCCCCCGCGATCGTCGGCCGCCGCACGCCCTCCGCGCTGGCACACGCTCATGCACGCTAATCCGGGGGCTCATGGGAGAACGCCGGGCGCCGTTGCGTTGTTTGATTTGGCGGACGCGTTGGCCCTCTTGGCAGGCTGGGGTCAGATCGCTTGACCCAAAGAGACAACTTCGGCAACAGACGGCAAGTTCGTGCAGGAGATCAGGGTCCCGCAGTCGGCCAGCCACCGAACCCTGATCGACTCGGGACGTAGCCTCACAGTCATACGCGTTGTCTGTGTCGGCTTGGGCGGTGGACCGTAGCGCGCCAGCGCGCTGCCGGGTCGCGCATTGCGGCCACGAGCACGCAGGTCGCGCCGGCCAGAATGCCCGACCATCGCAGGTGAGCGGGAGTCCATTGTGGACCGGGGCCGACCAGTATCGGTGCCTGCCGGATCGAGGCCGCCAGTAATAGCGACGCCACGAGCGCGGGGGTGGTGATGATGCCGGGATGGTCGAATCCGTGGCGACGGCCCCAAGCGGCCACGGCCCAGATTACGGTGAGTGCGGCGGCGAGCTCGACCGTAAGGCCGAGGCCGAGGGCCCACCGATCGCCGGCC
>Ga0075428_100007897_pt1 | contig 11795 bp, 9 predicted proteins | sample RhiMetdeltSRZDD2_FD_75291 | JGI IMG/M metagenome (GOLD analysis project Ga0075428, IMG submission 75291) | Populus rhizosphere microbial communities from Tennessee, USA - Rhizosphere MetaG P. deltoides SRZDD2 | ecosystem: Host-associated > Plants > Roots > Rhizosphere > Soil | place: USA...
TACGGGAACGACGACTCCTCGAGCAGTTGCGGCTCGGGCTCGCGCGGCAGAACGTCTTCCGGCGGAACGCCGACGTAGACGAGGCGGCGATTCGTCGCCGCCAGGACGCCGTGCGTGACTCGGAAGTAATTCCACCAGTGACGCGCGATCACCGGCGCGCGCCAGTCGATTCCCTCGCCACGCTCGAGCATGAGCTCGACTTCGCGATTGGCGATTCGGGCCGAGCCCTCGGTATCGCCACGGTGGACGAACAGGAGCGCTCCGATGATCGCCAGCATGAGCGTGACGGCGACGCTCCAGGCGGAAAGGCGAAGCGCGACGCGCCATGGTGGCCCGGCCGGCGGCGCCGGACTCACGCGCCGAGCGGCTGCCTCCATCTCCTCTGTCCAACCGGTGGACGGTGGCTGAAACGCGGGATCGGTCGGGTGGCTCATCGACTCCGACGCTAGAAAGACGAGCGGCCCCGCGCAAGCGCGGAGCCGCGACGACGTTCGCCGTGACCGGACGGGTCGCTCAGTGCGCCCGTTCGCCTGCCGCGGCTTCACCCCTCGGCTGTTCCTGCCGCCGGTATTCCGCCGTCACGTCTCGCGGCGACCGAAACGTCTTTTTGTGAATCAGGCCGGCCGTAACGAACGCGGCCACCACGAGCGCGGTGATGAACAGAGCGGCTCCCCAGCCCTGCGAGAAATTCCCTTCGATGCGTCGGGTCGTCGGTTGCATGTGTCCGGGATGCGGGTGAAGTCCCGAAAATGTAGCCGGGCCTAGTGCAGATTCGCTACTCGCTGCCTGCCGGCCTTGGCGATCGCGGCGTCAGCGGCGGCTATCGCGCGCTCGGTGTCGCGCGACGACCCGCCGACCTCGATCTCCGACATCGTGCGAATGGCTCGCCGATACCAATCGGTCCAGGTGTCCAGGATCATGGTTTCCCTCTCGCGATCCCCGCCGTTGCCCAGCGCCTGCCGGGAGAGCGCGGTCTCGACATCGAGACGGGCCATGGCAGCGCGCTCGACCTCCGCCACGAGCGCGCGCGTCGTCGCGCCGTCCGCTGACGCCAGCGTGAGCGCGGAAACGAGCGCCGACACGCCGACGTTGGCCAGCTCGCCGGGAGAGACGTTAGGCAGCCGGTCGTTGTCCGTGTGGTAGTAGACGTCGGTGAAGTGCCAGAAGAGCACGCCCGGCTTGCGCGCATCGAGAAACGGCACGTGGTCGCTTCCCCCCTCGAAGGGGTTCGTGCGCACAACCCATCCCGTCACCGCCGCCTGGTCCAGGCATCGACGCAACACGAAGTCGTTGAAGAAATGCGGCCGCAGCTGGTCCACGCTCAGCGGGCTGCCGCCCCATTCGGTATGGCGGTCCTCGCCGCGAGTCCAGACGGCGGACGGGTCGGGCATCTTCTCGATGAGGAACGTTCCTCCGGTCTTCTTCGTGTCCTCGCCCACCATGTCGAGGCTGATCCCCCATTTCACCGTCGCGGCCCGGGACGCGTCGGCCAGATAGTGACGGGTCGCCTGGATCTCGTTGCCCCAGATGAACGTGATCGACCGACGCGGGTCAACGGTACCGGCCCGGACCAGCGACGCGACCACGCGCGCCATCTCCACCTGGGCGCCGACACCGGACGCGTTGTCGTTCGCGCCCGGCTCCTGCACGTGGGCGCTGAAGACGAATCGCTCGTTAGGCTTCGCGCTCCCGCGAACGTCGGCGATGACGGTTCGCTCCACGGACTGCGAGAACCGCGACCGCGTCATCACCCGCACGCGCACGGGACCCGCGGCGAGCGCACGCTGCAACGCCTCGCGCGCCTCGTACGAGAGCAACAGCCCCCACGCCTTCGCGTCCGCCTCTGCCGGGATCGAGGCGAACTGAATCGACGTGCGATGAGTCTCGGGGTGCGTGTACGGCGGCATGGCGTACGCGAGCACGCCGATCGCTCCTCGCTTCCGCGCCTCGCTCGACAGACGCCCGACGGGCATCTCGCCGAACACGATCTTGCCGGCGACCCGCACGCGGTCGAACGCCCCGCTGTCACCCTTGCCGACCGATACCACGTCGGCCTCGACGCCATCACCCGGCGTCGACGACGAGTTCACCGCGAGCATGTTGCGGTTCGTCGCGAACCGGAGGAGTGGCGCGGACGACCCAACGATCGTGAGCGAAGCGTCGAGCGGGTCCCACGCGGCCGCGGACATGGATCGCCGTTCGATTCGGAAGGTCAGCCGATCGGCGGGTTTTGCGGCTTTCTCGTCGACGTACCCCGCGGCGCTCAGCTGCTCGGCAATGTGGTCGATGCTTTCCTCGAACCCGCGGTTGCCGGGCCACCGCCAGCGCTGCTCGACGAAGGCTACGGTCGAGAGCGCCCGGTCACCAGAGAACGCGGGACGCACGGCGTCGAAGAGCCGCGATATCGCCGGAACGCCGGGCACGGCCTGCGCATGGGCGGCAGCGCGGAGAGGGAGCGCGACGAGCGCAACGACCAGGCACCCAAAAAGCGAAAACGCCGCGTCGGCGCGGCGTCTCGTGTCAATCGTTGTCTGCATGTCCTCTATAATCAGCTTGCAACACGTTCGATGCCACTGTCGTGCACGCTGAGGGGAATTGCCACCCGCGCCAGGTGATCGCTCATCGCGTGCGCGGCGCGGTCCGGATCGCCGTCGGCGATCGCGTCCACGATGTCGCGGTGGTCGGCGAGGGCTGCCGGGAGCCGCGTCATGTCGAAGTCGTCGCGATAGAGTCGCTCCGTCCTCAACAGCGCGACGATCGTCTGGCTGAGCAGCACGAGCACGGGGTTGCCCGTGGCGCGAGCAACCTCGACGTGGAATTCCGTGTCACCGTCCAGCCGCGCCGAGATGGAGTGTTCCTCCTCGAGCTCGGCCGAGATGGCGCGGAGCCGCGCGACGTGGGCGTCGCTTCGCCGCATGGCTGCAAGCCGAGCCGTAGGGACCTCGAGCAGCTCGCGAGCCTCCTGAAGGCTGGCGATGTTGTGTGGCTCGTTCCGGAGCAGAAGGGTCATCGACTCGACCACCCGGTCCGGCGACAGGTTCGTCACGAACGTACCGCGTCCGACAAAGACCTCGATCAGACCTTTTTCCGTGAGCGATTTGATCGCTTCGCGAACCGCCGTGCGGCTCACGCCAAATCGTTCAGCAAGATCGCGCTCGGCTGGGATCTGGTCGCCCGGCTTGAGGGCACCCGAGAGAATCTGCTGCTGGATCTGGTCGACGATCTCCTGGTAGAGCCGCTCTTTCGGCTTGATTGGCAGGTACACAGGCATCTTTTTCCGTCCTCGAGCCAGAGGTGAGTCCGGAGTGGAGCCGGACGTCGCCGATGAAACCGGTCGCGTGCTACGGAGCGTGCGCGCGTATGTATCTGCGACTACGCGGGCGTTGGGAAAAACGCTGACTGGCGCTGCCGTTAATGCGACGTTGAGGTGTGCGAGCCGGTTGGTGTCGCGCACCCGCGGCGCCGTTCCCTAGTGGCCGCTGGCCTCCGCCCATAGCTTCTCGTCGCATGCAACTCACACCCGTCTCGCGGCGGACGCCGCTCTCCCTCGATGATCGCGCGGCCGCGCGGCCGTCCGAGCTCGCCGACGACGACGAGCTGAAGCCCAAAACGAACGATCTGCTGAAGCGGCTCGGCGATCTGCAGGCGACGCTCTACGCCGACGCCCGATACGCGGTGCTCGTGGTCCTCCAGGCGCGTGATGCCGGTGGGAAGGACGGCACGGTCCGCAAGGTCTTTGGGGCGTGCAACCCGCTCGGCTGCCAGGTGACCTCGTTCAAGAGCCCGACACCGCTCGAGCTCAGTCACGACTACCTGTGGCGGGTTCACCAGGCCGTTCCCGCCCGTGGAATGATCGGGATCTTCAACCGCTCGCACTACGAGGATGTCCTGGTCGTCCGCGTGAAGGACATCGTGCCGAAGGCGGTGTGGTCGAAGCGATACGACCAGATCAACGAGTTCGAGCGGATGCTCGACGACAATCGCGTGAAGATCATCAAGTTCTTCCTGCACATCTCGCGCGACGAACAGGCGTCGCGGCTGCGCGATCGGCTGTCGGATCCGAAGAAGAACTGGAAGTTCCGCGCGGGCGATCTCGACGATCGCGACCTGTGGGACGAGTACACGAAGGCGTATCGCGATGCGCTGCGGCTGTGCAGCACGCCATGGGCGCCGTGGTACGTGGTCCCGGCCGACGACAACAAGGCGCGCAACTACTTCATCGCCCGCACGATGGTGGACACGCTCGAGGGACTCGGCCTGCGGTACCCGAAGGCCGACAAGGGTGTGTTGAAGCTCAAGCGGAAGCTCAAATGACTGGCGAGCGCCCGCGCGGTGGCCGCGAGATCGAGCGTCGCACCGTGTCCCGGAAGACGCCCGCCGACGGCAAGCTCGAGATTACGAAGGTGGCAGCAGGCCGCCTCGAATCGTTAGGCGCACGGTTTCCGCTCGTGGTCGACGACCGGACCGGCACGGCCGCGCTGGGCACGATGCCGTGTACCTGCCGCGGCCACGACAAGCCACACGTGCACTACTTCGTCGAGAGCGAGCTCCTTCGGTCGCTCACGGCGGGAAACGAAGTCGATCTCTTGCTCGACGACGACGGCCGGCGGCTGCTCGTCGTGACCGCCTGACCGCCGACCGTCCTTCGCGCGGAGCGATCCGATGGCAATGCCCTCACCCGAGTTCATGACGACCACGGCGAACTTCCTCGATGGCTACCGCATCGTGCGAACCTTCGGTGTCGTCCGCGGGATCACCGTCCGATCGCGCTCGGTGTTCGGCACGCTCGGCGCGGCATTGCAGCAGCTGCGTGGAGGGGAGATCTCCTTTCTCACCGAGCTCTGTGAGCGCACGCGTCATGACGCCTTCGCGCTCGCCATCGAGCATGCGCGCGAGCTCGGTGCCAACGCGCTCGTCGCGCTGCGGTACGACGCGACGGAGATCATGTCCGGCGTGTCCGAAGTGTTGTGCTACGGCACCGCCGTACGCGTCGTGCCCGCGCGCGACACCGACGCCGCGATGTAACCCGCGTCCTCACGAGTCTTCGCATTCTCGACTCCCGATCCCGTGCTTCTCGCTGGTGACATAGGTGGGACCAAGACGAGGCTCGCCCTGTACGACGAGTCGAGCGGAACGCTTCGTCGGATGGCGTCGACGTTGTACGAGAGCAAGTCGGCGTCGACGCTCGAGGAGATCGTTGTTCGCTTCCTCGACGAAACCGGCAACCCCGCCACCACGGCTGCCTGCTTCGGTGTCGCGGGGGCCGTTGTCGACGGAACGGTTCGGACGACGAACCTGCCGTGGCAGGTGAGCGAAGAAGGGTTGGCCGACCACCTCAACATCCCTCGCGTTCGGCTGCTCAACGATCTGGAAGCGGCGGCGCACGGAGTCGTCGCGATCACCGATCCCGCGGCGATGGTGACGCTCCAGGAAGGCGATCCTCCATCGGAGCGGCGCGCACTCGCGCTGGTGTCGGCCGGGACGGGACTTGGCGTGGCACTGATGTGGTGGAACGGGCGCGCGTACCAGGTCGCTCCGTCCGAAGGCGGGCACTGCGACTTCGCGCCGCAGGACGAAGTGGAAGACGCCCTCCTCGCGTGGCTGCGCGACCAATTCGGCCACGTCAGCTACGAGCGCATCGTCTCGGGCCCGGGGATCGTGAACCTCTATCGGTTCCTGCGGGCCTACCGAAAGACGCCGGAACCGGAATGGCTCACCACGCGCATCGAGCTCGGCGACCCGGCACCGGTGATCACGGGGGCGGCCCTCGACCACGCGGATCCCGTCTGCGACGAGACCCTAACGAGATTCGTGCGGATCTACGGCGCGGCCGCAGGCAATCACGCGCTCACCTCGCTGGCGGTGGACGGCGTGTTTCTCGGCGGAGGAATCGCGCCGAAGATCATCTCGCGGCTCAGGGACGGCCCGTTCCTCGAGGCCTTCGCCGCCAAGGGCCGCTTTGCCGGGCAACTGCGAAAGATGCCCGTGCGCGTGGTGATGGCCCTGGACGTGGCCCTCCTCGGCGCGGCCTTCTGCGTCTCCGGAAACCAGAAGCCGCACGCGACCAGGTAGACGGCCAAGCGCGTTAGGCTGCCGCGGCGCCGGCAAACCGGCGCGACAGGGTTACGCCTCCGGTGCCGCCGTTGATGCGGCCGGCAGCGTCAGCGTGAACGTGCTCCCCTGCCCCATTACCGACTCGGCCACGAGGTCGCCGCCCATGGCTCGTGCGAGATCACGACTGATCGCGAGGCCGAGGCCCACACCCTCGTTCGGCGCTCCCGCCGAACGCGCGATCTGAACGAACGGTTCGAAGATCGCCGTCAGCTTGTCGGCCGGAATACCGGGGCCCGTGTCGCGTATCCGGACCGTCACACGGTCACCGGCCGCCGAGCACTCCAGCACGATCTCCCCGTTAGGCTGCGTGAACTTGATCGCGTTCGCCATCAGGTTCACGAGGATCTGCTCCATCTTCTCGCGGTCCGCCCGCACCCATACCTCTTCGCCACAGCTGCGGCGAACGAAGCGAAGATTCCTGGTGCGAAGCTGCGGGGCCGTGACGTCCTCGACGTCACGAATGGCGCCGGCGAGCTCGAACTCCTGGATGACGTAGCGGACAGTGCCGGAATCCAGCCGAACGAAGTTCAGCACGTCATTGATCAGCGCCAGCAGATGCTTCTGGCTGCGCCGAATCCTCCGGATGTCTTCGCGCTGCGCCAGCGTGATTGGTCCGCGGACTTCGAGCTCGATCAGCTCCGCATAGCCGTCGATCGCGTTGAGCGGTGTTCGAAGCTCGTGGCTCATCATCGCCAGGAAGTCCGACTTTGCGCGGCTCGCCTGCTCCGCTTCCGCCCGCGCTGCTTCCGCCTCGAGGCGGGAGATATCCGCTTCCTTCCGTGCGCGTTCGGCATTCGACAACAGTCTCGCACGATCCTGTTCGGCCTGTCGTCGCTCCGTGATGTCCCCAATCACCGCGACGACCGACGGCCCGACCTGCTCTCGCCACGGAACGAGGGCCAGCCTCACCACGAACCATCGGTTCGCCCGCTGCACCTCGTATTGGAGCGGGTGCGCCGTCGTGAGAAGCGTCGCGACCGTGTCGCCCGGGGAATTGCTCGGCGGTGGAAACAGCTCATCGAACTTCCGCTGAGTATGTCCGTCGTCGAGCAGGCCGAGCAACTGATGGGCGGCACGATTGCACCGATCGATCTCGCCACTCGGGTCGATGATGCACACCGCGTCCGTGATCGCATCGAAGGTCGCCTCCCACTGCTCGGCCGCGACCCGGACGCTCTCCTCGGCCGCCCTCACGCGGAGCAGCGCACGAACGGTCGCGATCAACTCCTGCGGCTCCACCGGTCGCGTCAGGAACGCGTCGGCACCCGCATCGAGGCCCTGGGCGCGCCACTCGCCGGTCGTGAAACCCGGAGCGACGTGAATGATCGGAGTTCCGGCGGTCGCTGGATCGCGCTTGAGCTGGTTCGCGAGCTCGAACCCCGGTGTTCCCTGCAGCTCCGTGTCGAGCACGATCACGTCCGGATGATGCTCCACGCATTTCATGAGCTCATCGGCGTTCAACGCCGTGAGCACCTCGAAGCCCGCCTGCCGGAGCCAGAAAGTGATCGCCTCGCGACTGTCGTCGCGGTCGTCGGCAACGAGAACGGTCCGCGGAGCGGGGGCTTTCACCGTAGCCTCCTTCGACCCTCCGCGCTGACCTTGCAGGGGATGATGACCAGCCGGCGTCATGCCCGGTCCCGTAGGAAGATGCGCGCCAGCCCTGCCGTCGCCACTGGATTTGCTGTGCGCAGGCGCTCATCGTCGGCAACCTGCCTCGCCGACCGCGTACTTCCGGAGGATTCGTGCCCCTGACCGTCGCCTTTCGAGCAATGTCGTCGATCCTGTCCAGTCTCAGGACGCGGACGTTTCTCGCGAGCGCACTGTGTGCCTTCCCTGCGACCGCTCGCGCCCAGAGCGCGAGCTCCGCTCTCGCACGAGACATCGACCGTCGCGCACCACAGCTCGAGGCGAAAGCCATCGCCTGGCGACGCGACATCCACCAACACCCGGAGCTCTCGAACCGCGAAGTTCGGACGTCGAAGCTCGTAGCCGATCACCTGCGGTCGCTCGGCATCGAGGTCCGGACCGGTGTGGCGAAAACCGGGGTGGTCGGCCTCCTGCGAGGCGGGCGTCCGGGTCCTGTCGTGGCGCTCCGCGCCGACATGGATGCGCTACCGGTGGCCGAGGAGGTCGATGTGCCATTCAAGTCGACCGTGCAATCGACCTACAACGGCCAGACCGTCGGCGTCATGCACGCGTGCGGTCATGATGCGCATGTGGCGATCCTGATGAGCGTCGCCGAGCTGCTCGCGGGCATGCGTGAGCAGCTTCCGGGAACGGTGAAATTCATTTTCCAGCCCGCGGAGGAAAGTCCCCCGGCGGGAGAAGAAGGTGGCGCTGCATTGATGATCAAGGAGGGCGCGCTCGAGAACCCGAAGGTCGACGCCATATTCGGTCTCCACGTTTTTCCGTTCGAGGTCGGGACGATGCACTATCGGCCCGGCCCATTGATGGCGAGCTCGGATCGATTCGAGATCGTCGTGCACGGCCGGCAGACCCACGGCGCGCTTCCCTGGAACGGCGTGGACCCCAACGTGGTGGCGGCACAGGTCGTTGTCGGCCTCCAGACCATCACGAGCCGGCAGGTCGACCTCATCGAATCGCCTGCCGTGGTGACCGTGGGCCGCATCAATGGCGGGGTGCGCTACAACATCGTTCCCGACAGTACGGTGCTCGAGGGCACGGTCCGCACGTTCAACGAAGACATGCGCTCGGCGATTCACGAGCGAATCAAGCGCACGGCCGAGTCGATCGCCGCGAGTGCGGGCGCAACGGCAACGGTCAACGTCTATCGCTACACCGGCGCGACGGTCAACGACGTCGCGCTCACGGAGGGCATGGCACCCACGCTCAAGCGTGTCGCAGGCGCCGACAAGGTTGCGATCGCCAAACAGACGACGGCGGCAGAGGACTTCGCGCTGTTCGAGCAGAAGGTTCCGGGAATGTTCTTTTTCCTCGGGATCGTTCCCAAGGGGCAGGACGCGACGAAGGCGGCGCCTAACCACTCGCCGCGGTTCTTCGTCGACGAGGCGGCACTCGTGCCCGGTATCCGCGCGATGGCGAGCCTGGCCGTCGAATACCTACAGTCGGGAAAGGTGGTCCGATAGCCGCGGGGAGGAAGCTGGCGAATGCGACAGACCACAGTTCCGAGCTGCCAGTGGTGAGTGATCAGGCATCAGGTTCCGATTCCTCGAGTTGGGCACGCGAGTGGCACCGGCGCTCCGTAGACACCCGGGCCAACCACCGGAGGAAATGGGACATGATGCCTGATGCTGCCGTCCTCGCGTCGCTTCGATGGCAACGTGAAACCGGTCTTTCGAGCGGCCGTATGTCGGGGGAACCTCAACCCCGACCGTAATGCAGGCTGTTCTCAGAGACATTCGATACGGGGCCCGATCGCTGCGGAAGAGTCGCGCGCTGACGGCCGTTGCAGTTCTCGCCCTCACGCTCGGCATCGGCCTCACGACCACGATGTTCAGCATCGTGTACGGCGCGCTGCTCAAGGGGATGCCCTTCCCCGATCCCAACGAGCTCGTGGCCATCCAGCGACAGAACCTGTCGCGCGGTATTCGGCAGATGCAGACGCCCATTCACGACTACCTGGATTACCGCTCGCAGCAGCGGAGCTTTTCGGGGATTGCGGCGTTTTACGGCGGCACGGTCAACGTCAGCGGCGCCGAGAGAGCCGAGCGGTATGATGGCGCGTGGGTAAGCGCGGAGCTGTTCGATGTGTTGCAGGTGAGGCCACAGCTCGGCCGTACATTCCGCCGTGAGGAGGAAACGCCGGGACTCGGCAACGTCGCGGTGCTGAGTTACGCGATGTGGCAGGACCGCTATGCCGGTGACCCGCAGATCCTTGGCAAGGCGATTCGCGCGAACGGGCAGCCATACACGGTCGTGGGCGTGATGCCGCCGGAGTTCAGCTACCCGGATCGTCAGGCGATCTGGATGCCGCTGCAGCTGGACGCAACCAAGCTCGAGCGCGGCAGCGGACAGGGGCTCGACGTCATCGCGCGACTTCGGCCCGGCATTTCGCTGGACGCGGCGAACGCCGACGTGGCGGGGATCGCCCGGCGGCTGGCCGCCGAGTACAAGACCTCGAACGAAGGGATCAGCGTGTCGGCACGGCCGATCATCGAGAACGAGATCGGCCCGCAGCCGCGACGCCTCCTCTGGACGATGCTCGGCGTGGTGTCGTTCGTCCTGCTCATCGCCTGCGCGAACGTGGCGAACCTGCTGCTCGATCGCGCCGCGCACCGGACGAAGGAGGTCGGCATCCGCACGGCGCTCGGCGCGTCAAGGCTCGCGGTCGTTAGGCAGTTCCTGAGCGAGGCGCTGGTCCTCGCGATGATCGGTGCCGTGCTCGGCGCGGGCGTCGCGCAGGTCGGCATCATGTTCTTCAATCGCGCCATCGCCGACACGAATCCGCCCTTCTGGCTGGATATCCGGCTACATCCACCTGTGCTGTTGTTCGTCGCGCTGACCGCGCTCGTCGCGAGCCTGTTCTCCGGGGCGATCCCCGCATACCAGTCGTCGCGCGCGGACATCAACGAGATTCTCAAGGACGAATCGCGCGGTGCGTCGAGCTTCCGCATCGGGCGGCTGAGTCGGGCGCTCGTCGTGTTCGAGATCGCGCTCTCGTGCGGGTTGCTCGTCGCGTCAGGGCTCATGGCGAAGAGCATCATCAAGCTCCGCACGCTCGATCCCGGCATCGCGACGGAGGACATCTTCACGGCACGCGTCGGGTTTCCGACTACGTACAGCGACACGTCGGCGCAGAGACGCTTCTTCGACGAGCTTGCGCCTCGCCTGGCAGGGCTGCCAGGTGTACAGGGCGTGTCACTCAGCTCGCAGCTACCGGCTGCGTGCTGCGGCGGGTCGAATTTCGCGATAGAAGGCAAGACGTACGAGAAGGACCGGGACTACCCGTACACGCAATCGATGACCGTGTCGGACGGATTTTTCCGGACGTTCAAGGTCGCCGCCGTGCAGGGCCGGGTGTTCGCGGCCGACGACAAGGCCGAGGCCGTGCCGGTCGTGATCGTGAACCAGTCGTTCATGCGAAAGCACTTCGCGTCCGAGAATCCCCTCGGGCGGCGAATCCGGCTCGGCGGCGCGAAATCGACGGAGCCATGGCGCACGGTCGTCGGTGTCATTCCCGACATCTTCACCGGCGACCCCGGGAACCCCCGCGATGCCGGCGTCCTGATCCCGTTGGCGCAGAACCGATCGAGCTTCCTGAGCATCGCGGTCCGTGCGCCTAACGCGATGAGCCTGACGCCACAGGTGCGCGCGGTGGTGGCGTCGCTCAACGCCGACATCCCGATCTACTTCGTGACGCCCATGACCGACGCGGTGCAGCGCAACGTCTGGCACATCCGCGTGTTCGGCGGCCTGTTCATGGTCTTCGGCGTCGCGGCGCTGCTGCTGGCCGCCATCGGGCTCTACGCGGTGATGGCGTTCTCCGTCAGCCGCCGCGCGCGCGAAGTGGGCATCCGCATCGCACTCGGAGCGCGTACGTCGCACGTGCTTCGCCTGGTGTTCCGGCAGGGTATCATCCAACTCGCCATCGGCCTGACGTTAGGTCTCGGCCTCGGCGCGCTGGTCTCGCAGGGAGTCGCCGCCGTCCTCTTCGAAGTGCAGCCGCGGGATCCGACGACCTTTGCGGCGGTCGTCGCCGT
>Ga0075428_100007900_pt1 | contig 11795 bp, 10 predicted proteins | sample RhiMetdeltSRZDD2_FD_75291 | JGI IMG/M metagenome (GOLD analysis project Ga0075428, IMG submission 75291) | Populus rhizosphere microbial communities from Tennessee, USA - Rhizosphere MetaG P. deltoides SRZDD2 | ecosystem: Host-associated > Plants > Roots > Rhizosphere > Soil | place: USA...
GGCAAATGGCCCTAATATTGGTGTGCTCTGAGATTGTCGAAGGGCCGTCTAGATGATGCCTCTGCTATCTTTCCTCGCGCCCGGGCGCCTGTGGCTGCTCCTGCTTATTCCCTTGCTGGTTTTGCTCTATCTGTGGATGGTCCAGCGTAAGCGGAACCGCAGAACCCAAGTGAGCCAGACGATGTTCGACCTCGTGATCCCACGGGATCGTACCTGGTTACGGCATCTCGCGGTCGGGCTGTCGATCCTTAGCCTGCTGACGCTCACCCTGGCCTTCGCCAAGCCGAAAGATCAGGTCTCCGTGCCCCGGGAACGCGCGACTGTCGTGGTGACCATCGACGTGTCACTATCCATGGAAGCCACCGATGTCGATCCGAACCGGCTGGACGCGGCGAAAGCGGGTGCAGAGCAGTTCGTGACGTCCCTGCCGCCCAAGTTCAATGTCGCGCTGGTCACCTTCGCCGGCACCGCGACCACCCTGGTGCCGCCCACCCAAGATCACGGAGCGGTGACGGCCGCCATCCAGTCCTTAAGCCCGCAGGCCTCGACCGCCATCGGTGAGGGCATCTATACCTCGCTTGCCGCGCTCGCTCAGGTGCCGCCCGACCCGGACAACCCCAAGGCTGTCCCGCCGGCCCGCATCGTGTTGCTGAGCGACGGCAAGACCCAGGTCGGCCGACCGTCAGATCAGGCCGCGATGGCCGCGAGGGCCCAATCGGTCCCGATCTACACCATCGCGTATGGCACCCCCGAGGGTTACATCGACATTGGTGGTCGGCAGGAGCCGGTGCCCGTCGACCGAGCCGAGCTGGCGAAGATCGCAGAGATCTCCGGCGGAGAGGCGTACACCGCTGAGTCAGCGGGTGAACTCAAGCAGGTCTACAAGAACATCGGCAGCTCCGTGGGCATGGAGAAAGTGGACCGGGAGGTCACCTCGCGATACGCCGGCTTCGGGCTGGGTTTCGCGATCCTCGCTGCGCTGGGGATGATCTCTCTCGGCGCCCGCTGGCCGTAACGGCAACACCGGTATAGCGAGAATCACAGCTGCGGGCCTGGTTCCTTGGCCGCGCCCCTGGACGCCGGGCCTCGCGCGCCCAGATCAGCCAACTGTGTGATCAGCTGGTCAGGGATTGCCTGCGTTGGATCCAGCAGCTCTGAGTTTGGTGCCCGAGCTCCTGCTGCTCAGCCGGGCTTCTCATCGTCGTGGTTTAGGCGAAGAACGAGACTGAAGGTTGTGGGCGCTTCGCTCGCGAGGTAGAGGCGGCCGCCGCATGCCTCGGCCAGTGACCGGGCGAGGCCTAGCCCTATGCCGTGCCCTGAGTCGCTAGAGGCATCGCGGGCGAAGAGTTCGGTCGTTGGTCCCGATAGGGATCCTTCGTCTGCGATGTCGATGGCAGCGGCATCGCTGATGTCTCGAGCGGTGACGGTCACAGCGCCAAGTCCGTGCCGAGTTGCGTTGTCCAGCAATATGTCGAGGATCTGCCCGACCACTCGGCCGGGGACTTCTGCTGTAGCCATGCCTTGGCGTCGGCGCATGGTCAGCCGCCGCCCCTGGTTGGCGAACGGGCCGTGCCAGCGCCGTTCCGCGTCCGCCAAGACGTCCTCGAGCGGGATCGGTTCGGCCGCTGCCCATTGATCGGATGGAAGGCGGGCTACCTGGAGCAGGTCATCGATGGTGCGGTGCAACTGCTCGGCCCGATCTCCGGCCTCCTGCAACGCTGGCCGCAGGTCGAATCCTGGGTCCTGCGCAGCTTGCTCTTGGGCCGTCTCGAGTCCCAACTGCAGACCGGTGAGCGGCGTACGGAGCTGATGCGAGGCATGAGCAGTGAAGTCGCGCTCCCGCTGCAGCATGTTGCCGAGTTCGTCGACCATTGCATTGTGGGTCTCAGCGACTCGGCCGATCTCGGGGATGCTGCTGGGGTCGGCGCGTACGGTGAGATCCCCAGCCGCGATTCGCTCGGAGGTTTCCGCGAGCGCTTCCAGGGGTGCGCTGAGGTGTCGAGCCTGGCGCCGCGCGACGAGTACGGCCACACCGAAGGCTGCGCCCGCAAGAGCCGCAAGTGCGAGCCAGGCGAGCAGCACGCGGTTCCAGATGACTTGGACCGGCTGCGCGGCTCGAACGACACCCACCACCTTCTCTTGGGACGTTACCGGGACTGCCACGATCAGCTCTCCACCGATCTGACCGTCAGCAACCGAGCCGGCGGCGGCGCGCTGCACGACGGGGTCTCCGGTTTTGGGCCCGTGACCAGACCGCAACCGCGAACCAACGTCGTAGACGCCAACTTGTTGCTCGTTGGGCGGTAGCTCAACGGGATCGTCATGTGCGAAGTCCGGGTCGATCCGGACGGCCGCCTGCAAAGCCGCACCTTCCAGCTCGCGCCTCTCATCGTCGAACAGCGCGGTGCGCATGATCACCGCGAGCGGTACGGCGAAGAGCAGCAGGGCGATCGCGACGGCAGCAATCGCAACCCGGACGATGCGTTGGCGCACGCCCTCCATCATGGCCGGTGCCTTCGCCGCAAACCCGACGACTAGACCCTCTGGCGACCGCCATCATTTCTTACGCGAGACGTTTTGCCATCCCTTAACCTCCGGCTGACCAGCCGATAACCCTGCCGCTCCTAGCGTCGAAGACGTAGCAAGTCCCGGCGGAGGCGTCATGGAATTGAGAGCGGACAAAGTGGTGAGCTTGGTTGTGGTGGGTCTGACCGCGCTGCTCGCGGGGTGCGGCGCGTTGACGGCCACGCGTACGCCAAATCAGCCCACCGTCGGCACGTCGGGAAGCGCGCCAAGTTCAGCAGCATCAGCATCGGCGGCACCGGCGAAGACAGAGTCGAACCCACCAGGGGACATCCCGGATAACCAGGTGTATGTGCCGTTTACGGCACCAAACGGCCGGGTGTCGGTCAAGGTACCCGAGGGATGGGCCCGCTCCACCACAGGCACAGTGACCCAGTTCACCGACAAGCTGAACCGGATCGAGATCGCCCCCAGCACCTCGGGTTCCGCACCGACGGTCGCGTCGGTGACCAGCACCGACGTGCCCAATTTGAAGTCCAGCGTGCCGAACTTCAAATTCAGCAAGATCACCACTGACCGGCGGGCCGGCAGCACAGTGGTTGTGGTCCGCTACGAAGGCGACTCCCCGCAGGACCCAGTCACGGGGAAAGTGGTGCGAGACGCCTTTGAGCGCTACGTCTATTACCACGGCGGCCACCGTCTGGATCTGACACTGTCGGGACCGACCAACGCGGACAACGTGGATCCCTGGCGGATCGTGTCGGACTCGGTCCGGTGGCGATGATCATGACCGCCACCGGGGACACTCCCGTCTTGGAAGCCCGGAACCTCTACAGGTTCTTTCGCGCCGGTGATGAGGAAACTCTCGCCCTGCGTGGGGTGTCTTTGACTGTCCAGGCTGGAAGCACAGTTGCGGTGTTGGGTCCGTCCGGCTCCGGAAAATCCACCCTGCTCAACTGCCTTGCCGGCTTGGACGAACCGGCTGGCGGCACGGTGCTCGTACGCGGTGAGCGGCTCAGCCACCGACCCGAGACCGAGCGGGCCAGAATCCGAGCGCACCGGATTGGTGTGCTGCTCCAGACCGGGAATCTGCTCCAGCATCTCGACGTGCGTGGCAACGTACGGGTGGCGCAGTTGGCCCGCGGCACCGACGCGCCTCCGCGCCGCGTCGACGATCTGCTCGACGAAGTTGGGCTCTCCGCTCGTCGGCACGCCTATCCGACGGAGCTGTCCGGCGGCGAGCTGGCACGGGTCGGGCTAGCGGTGGCCCTGGCGAACGATCCCGATGTGGTGCTGGCCGACGAGCCCACCGGCGAACTCGATGGAGACACCGAACAACAGGTGCTGCAGCTGCTTGCAGACCACGCCCGGCGCGGGGCCGGGCTGGTTGTCGTCACTCACAGCCTTGCGGTGGCGCGGATTGCCGACCGAATCGTCACCTTGACCGATGGGCAGATATCGCCATGACCAGCGGTGATGCGCTCGTGATCTGCGAGGGAGTCTCGCGCGTGTTCGGCACCGGCTCGCGCGCTGTCGTGGCGGTGCACGGCACCAGTTGTGTCATTGAGCCGGGTGGCCGGGTGGCGGTCATCGGATCCTCTGGCTCGGGCAAGTCAACCTTGCTGCACCTGATTGCCGGGCTCGAGCAGCCGACGGTCGGATCTGTGACATGGCCAGGCTTGCCGCTTGCACCGGACCGAGCTTTCGAGATCGGGGTGGTCTTTCAGTCGCCCAGCCTGGTGCCAGCCCTCACCGTCGAGGAGAACGTCGCGCTGCCACTGATCCTTGCCGATACGCCGGAAGGGGAATGGCGGTCCCGGGCCGCGGAGGCGCTGGGCGCCGTCGGGCTGGACGATCTCGCGGGAAGACTTCCGGAGGAATTGTCTGGCGGGCAGGGTCAACGAGTCGCGGTCGCCCGGGTGCTCGCTCAACGGCCGCGACTCGTGTTGGCCGATGAACCCACCGGGCAACTGGACCGTGCTAGCGGGCAACACCTGATAGACGTGCTGCTGCGCACCGCCAGCCAGATCGGTGCCGCACTGGTCGTGAGCACCCACGACCGGACGGTCGCCGATCGCCTCGAGACCCATTGGTACATGCACGAGGGCCGGCTGCACACCTCCTCCGGAGAGCGGATCTTGTCATGATCATCACCTGGCTCGGGGGCCTGCTCAGTCGCCGCCTCGGTCGGCTGCTGGCCGTCTCAGCCGGTATCGCCCTAGCCGTTGCACTGATCGCGGCACTCGGGGCGTTCTTGACAGCCTCTCAATCCACCATGACTGCTCGCGCCCTACGATCGGTCGCGGTGGACTGGCAGGTCGAGGTTCAGCCTGGCGCCAATCCAGCCGAGGTCTTACGGCGGGTGACTGCCGCCCCCGATGTGATTGCCGCTCGGCCGCTCCAGTTTGCTTCGGTCAAAGGCTTTCAAGCCACCAATGGTGGTACGACACAGACCACCGGTGCCGGTGTAGTGGTCGGCTTGCCCTCCGACTACCGGAGCACCTTTCCGCAGCAGATCCGGACGCTGAGCGGGGCCGATACCGGAGTTCTGCTGGGACAGCAGACCGCCGCCAACCTGCGAAGCCGGCCCGGCGACACCATCCGCATTCAACGGGCCGGTCGGCCCGCGGTCGTTGCCACGGTGACCGGTGTCGTGGATCTGCCGCTGGCAGACACCTTGTTCCAGAAGGTCGGTGCACCACCTCAGTCGCAGCCGTCCGCTCCCCCGGACAACCTATTGCTGTTGCCATCCGCCACGTTCAGCCGGCTGCTTGGCAACAGCCCGTTCAAGGTCCAGATTCATGTCGCCCGCCGCCCACCGGCACAATCAAGTCCCGAAGCTGCATACCAAGCCGTCGTCGGAGCAGGCCGTAACCTCGAGGCGCAGCTGGCTGGGGGCGCGCTTGTCGGCAACAATGTGGCCGCCGCGCTCGACGCTGCGCGCAGCGATGCCGCGTACGCCCAGATGCTGTTTCTGTTCCTCGGGCTGCCGGGAGCTGTGCTAGCCGCGCTACTGACAGCCGCTCTTGTCGGAGCCGGTGCCAGCCGGCGGCGCAATGAGCAGGCGCTGCTGCGCACTCGTGGTCTGGCGCAGCGGCGGATTGGGCAGCTTGCCGTCGTTGAGGCGCTTGTCGTCGGAGTTGCGGGCGGGCTGTTTGGTGTCGTGGCCGCGCTGATCGCCGGGCGGATAGCGTTCGGGCCGGCCAGTTTCGGCATCAGTACGGCCGCAACAGCGATGTGGTTCGCAGGCGCGTTCGTCGTCGGCCTGCTGATCGCCGGCCTCGTCGTGCTGGTGCCCGCGCTCCGGGACCTGCGCGGTCTCACCGTCGCCGATGCCCGGCGCAGCATCCGCGGACGGACCAACCCATGGTGGATGCGTGCTGGGGTCGACCTGATTCTGCTGGCCGGGGCGGTCGGCGTGTTCATCGCCTCCAGCCGCAACAAGTACACACTCGTATTCGCGCCCGAAGGCGTTCCCACAATCTCGGTGTCGTATTGGGCCTTCCTCGGCCCCGCCCTGCTTTGGCTGGGCGGCGCACTGCTGCTGTGGCGGCTGGCGATCATGGCCCTCGCACATGGCCGCCGGCCGCTCGCCCGGCTCATCGCCCCGCTCACCGGCCGGCTCGCTCAACCGGGTGCGGCCGCACTCACCCGGCAACGTCACCTGCTGGCGCGATCCATCGTGCTGCTAGGTCTCGCTGTCTCATTCGCGGTGTCCACGGCCGTGTTCAACGCGACCTACCGGCAGCAGGCCGAAGCTGATGCACAGCTCAGCAACGGTGCTGACGTCACGGTCACTCCTGCTCCGGGGAGCCGCACCAGCCCTCGCGAGGCCGCAGTACTCGCAGCGACGCGCGGTGTGCGGGAGGTCGAACCGTTACAGCACCGGTTCGCCTACGTGGGTGCTGATCTTCAGGACCTGTACGGCGTCCAGCCCGCCACCATCACCAGCGCGACCGCGCTGCAGGACGCGTACTTCCAAGGGGGCAGCGCTGCCCAGCTGATGAATGTGCTAGCCGCGAACCCCGATGCAGTACTGGTAAGTGCGGAGACCGTTCAGGACTTCCAGCTGAATCCCGGTGACCTGCTCAATCTCAGGATCCAGGACGACACCACGAAGAAGATGCGCACCATCCCGTTCCACTACGCAGGCATCGTCAACGAGTTCCCAACGGCCCCCCGGGACAGCTTCTTGGTCGCCAATGCCAACTATCTAGCGCAACAGACCGGCTCCGACGCCGTCGGCGCGTTCCTGATCGATACCGGTGGCCGAAACCAGCCGGCTGTCGCGGCAGCGCTTCGCCACGAGGTTGGCACTAGAGCGACGGTCACCGACATCAGCCACGTTCGCGCCGAAGTCGGTTCCAGCCTCACCTCGGTCAATCTCGCAGGCCTGACACGGCTCGAGCTGACCTTTGCCGTGCTCCTCGCCGCCGCCGCCGGCGGTCTGGTGCTCGCGGCAGGGCTGGCTGAGCGGCGGCGTAGCCTCGCGATCATCTCCGTACTGGGCGGCCGCCGGCGTCAGCTTCGCGGCCTCGTACTGTCTGAGGCCGCAGTCGTCACGATCGGCGGCCTGTCCGGGGGAGCGCTGGTGGCATGGGGGCTGTCGGTGATGCTTGTCAAGGTGCTTACCGGGGTTTTCGACCCGCCGCCTTCGGTCATCGCCGTGCCGGTCCGCTACCTGGGCATTGCGGTAGTCGCCGTTGTGGCCGCTTTGACGGCCGCCGCTTTCGCCGCCGCTCGTACGTCGACCAGACCCCCCGTCGAAGAGCTCCGCGAGCTATGACCACCGCCGCCCGGTCGGGCACGTCCTCCGCGGATCTCGCCCGGCCTTCGCTCAAACAGCGCGGCAAGCCGCGGCCGCCGTTACCACCCCCGCTAACGGCGGCCGCACGTTCTTCCTTGCCATCGAGCCAACTGCCGGTGTGGGCCGCCCGAGTTGTGTTCCTGCTTGGGCTGCTTAACATCGCGTCCGCGGTGGTGCGCAGGTCACCCAGGCTGCTGGACTGGTCTCAGGACTACCTGCCGCCCTTCGGGGCCGTCGCCTCCGTTGCGGTTGTCGGGATCGGCGTCGGGTGTGGGCTGCTGGTCATGGCTCGCGGCTTGCGGCGGCGTAAGCAGCGGGCCTGGCTGGCAACGGTGGCGCTACTCTGCACGGCGATCGCCGTTCACCTGCTACGCGGCACGGAGCTGATCCAGGCAACAGTGTCGGCCGCCGTAGTAGCCATACTGCTGTGGGGCCGCCGCCAGTTCGTCGGCCGACCGGAGCCCAGGTCTCGCGCTGCGATCCCGCTCAGCCTGTTGGTGGTCGCCGTAGCAGGCTGGCTGTTGGGTGCCATTGCGATAATCGTTGATCACCGCGAACTGGTTCGGCCCTGGAACAGTGCGCAAGTGCTACAGCAAAGTTTCTTCGGATTGGTCGGGATCCCGGGACCACTGCGTTTCGTCACTGCCGACTCCGGAGCCGAGTCCAGATACCTGCTACTTGGACTGGGAATCTTGGCCGGGCTCGCGGCCCTGGCCGTGTTGCTGCACAGCTCGGGCCCGTTGGAAGCTGCCGATCACACCGAGCGCGATCGCGTCCGCGCGTTACTCGCCCGGCACGGCCAGGTTGACTCGCTCGGCTACTTCGCCACCCGCAACGACAAGTCCTACATCTTCTCTCCTACCGGGAAGGCAGCGGTCGCGTACCGGGTAAAGGCGGGGGTGTGTCTGGCTGCCGGCGACCCGATCGGGGACATCGAGGCGTGGCCGGCTGCAATCGAGGCCTGGCGGCAGCTGACCCAGCAGCGGGCCTGGATCCCTGCAGTGCTGGCCGCGTCCGAGACAGGGGCCGAGGCCTACCACCGGGCCGGTTTTGACGCCTTGGAGATTGGCGACGAGGCGGTGGTAGAAGTCGCCGACTTCACACTCCAAGGACGCGCCATGCGGTCGGTGCGGCAGGCCGTGAATCGGGCCCGGCGGGCCGGCCATCAGGTGCGGATTGACCCAGTGTGGGACCTTGATCCCGCCCAGCGCGCACAGGCTGAGCAGTTGTCACAGCGCTGGCGTCGCGGTGGCGAGCGCGGATTTTCCATGGCTTTGTCGCGGTTCGCGGCACCCGAAGACGCCGACTGCCTGATCGTTCAGGCTCACAACTTCGTCGGAGAGTTAGTGGCGGTGCTGCAATTCGTGCCATGGGGCCACGACGGGCTGTCGCTTGACCTGGTGCGCCGCGACCCCGATCTCGACAACGGGGTGATGGAGCTGATGATCGCCGAACTGCTCGCAGCCGCACCCGGCCGCGGTATCAGCCGCGTCTCCTTGAACTTCGCAGTGTTCCGATCGTCCTTGGCCCGTGGAGAGCGGATCGGCGCCGGTCCGCTCCTGCGGGCCTGGGTTTGGCTGCTGTTGGTTGCATCCCGATGGTGGCAGATTGCCTCCCTCTACCGGGCAAATGCCAAGTTTCGGCCGGGATGGGAGCCCCGCTTCATCTGCTTCAGACTGGCCCGCGATCTCGGGCCGATCATCGGCGCCGCTCTGGCCGTCGAGGGGTTCCTCCACTGGCCGCGAATCCCTCGACACCGTACGAACTCAACTCTCGCCGGTTGGTCATGTTGAGCCTCACGGGCAACCCGCTGCTGGTGGCCGCAATCTCGCTTGCGGTTGTTGCACCACTACTTTTGGCCTGGTGGTGGCGACACAAAACCAAGTCCAGTTGGGTGTCGGCGCTTCGCCCGCTGGTGGCAGTTCTCGCCTGTCAAGTACTCGCCCTTTCTGCGCTCTTTTTGTGGGTGAACAACCAATACGGCTTCTACTCCTCCTGGTCGGACCTTTTTGGGGTGCGAACTGAGCGGTCGACCATCCAGACCAATGCGCTCGCCCGGCCAGGCGCTGGCCGCGTTCAGGTATTGACAGTGCCTGGACGCACAGCCGGTGACCACGCCCGGAAGATCCTGGTGTGGCTTCCACCGGAGTATCAGCAGCCCCAGTTCCATACCGCAAGGTTCCCAGTCGTGATGGTCTTGCCCGGCCAACCTTCCACGCCGGAGGTGATGTTCCGGCATTACGACTTTGGCCAGGTCGCTTCGACCCTGATGAACGCTGGGCGCATCAAACCGTTCATCGCCGTGTTCCCGCCACTGATGACAGACCCGCCTCGAGACACCGAGTGCACCAACATTCGCGGCGGGCCGCAGGCGTACAGCTGGCTTTCGTCGATGGTGCCGAACGCCGTACACCACCAACTGCGCGCCCAACCGGGCCCCTGGTCCCTGGCCGGATGGAGCACCGGCGCATTCTGTGGCGCAAAGCTCATGCTCACCCAACCCAAAAACTTCCAAGCCGCCGTCTCCTTCGGCGGCTACTTCACCCCGATTACCGACCGTACGACAGGCGATCTGTTCCACGGAGACAGCGCCGCGCGGCTACGCAACTCGCCGCTGTGGCTCTACCAGCATCATGGCCTGCACGGGCGCAAACTGTTGCTGATCTGCGGCCGACAGGACAAAGGATCCTGGAAAGCCAACCGGCAGATGCTGGCAGCGAGCCGCGGCGATCGCGGAGTGTCCTTTCTCGACTTCACGACTGGCGGTCACAACTACCGGAACTACCGCCGCTACTTGCCCGACGCATTGCAGTGGCTCGACCATGTCCATGCGGCGCAATGACACTGACTGCGACACACGCGTAGGTTCGCCCGCATGAGCCGAACGGACCCCGGCCCATTGCCGGCAGTGCTGATTGTCGAAGACGACCCCACCATTGGGCACCACCTCCACCTCGGTCTCCAAGGCCACGGCTACCCGACAACATGGTGCCGCACCGGCGGTGCCGCCCTCATTCACGTCACCGAAACAAAACCCGGAATCGTTCTCCTCGACCTCGGCCTTCCCGACCTCGATGGTGTTGATCTTGCCCGCACCATACGCCGGGACAACCCCGAGATCCTGCTCGTCATCCTCACCGCCCGCAGTGACGAAATCGACGTCATCGTCGGCCTCGACGCCGGCGCCGATGACTACCTCGTCAAACCCTTCAGCCTCACCGTGCTGCTCGCCCGCCTCCGCGCCCACCTCCGCCGGCGCCCGATTTCCACAGCAGCAGAGACCGTCCTCCAGCTAGGAGCACTCACCATTGATCTTGCTTCCCGGCGGTGCCACGTCAACGGCAATGACCTGACACTGCGGCCGAAGGAGTTCGATCTGCTCGCCGCTCTCGCTGCCCACCCCGGCGCCGCCGTCAGCCGGGAGGAACTCATGAGCGAGGTGTGGGATGAGAACTGGTACGGCCCAACCAAAACCCTCGACGTCACCATGGCCGCCCTCCGGCGACAGCTCGGCGACGCCGCCCAAGATCACCACATCCCCGACCTTGCCTTGCCAACCATCACCACCCTCCGAGGGTATGGGTACCGCCTCGACCCGCCCCGATCCGAACAGGGATTGACCCGACGCTGTTGATGGTGTGGCGATGGCGCTCCCTCACTCCGCTGATCCTGATGATCATCGCGGTCGCCGGATCGCTCACCTTCACCACCGTCGGCAAGGCGATCGTCGGCCGGCAGCGGCCGCCGCTCAGCGCCGCCGTACCGCGGTACGAGCACGCCTTCCTTTCCGTCCGGTCACACGCTGAACAGCACCGTCATCGTCGGCATGGTCGCCTACCTCGTTGCGCGTCGGCTCAGCAGCAACCGCGCCATCGCCCTGTCCGTCGTCTTGGCCGTGGCCTGGTCGGCGGCAATGGGGTTCAGCCGGATCTTCCTCGGCCACCACTGGCTCACCGACGTCATCTTCGCCTGGATACTCGGCCTCGCCTGGCTCGCCCTGTTGATCACCGTGCACCACATAATCCTCGCCGTCCGCCAACCGGCAGATCACGCGAGCCTCTCAACAGCAAGTCGGCTAGCGAGGCATGAGATGCGCAATTCGTCGCTTATTGGCATTCGGAGCGCTCAACGATGTTCTCGTGAGCAGGATCCCTCGTCCGGCGAGCCCGCTGGAGGCTGTGGTCACATGGGCCTCCGCAGCCCGCCGAATGGTCGAGTCGCATACACGAACAGATCGGCTAAAACAGCCACAGGCCATGCCCCCGCATCGCGGGACCGCAATTTACGCGAGACGTCTCGTCCCACAGTGTCAGTTGAGACATGCTGAGTTGAGCAGAAGGCTCGATGCGCCTGTCGAGATCGCCTCACATGTCGAGCTTGATGCCATGCCATGATCGTCTCGGATGATCATGGACCGCGGGCTGGTTGATGTCGGATGTCGGCCGCTCACAGGTGGTGTTCCGGT
>Ga0075428_100007902_pt1 | contig 11794 bp, 6 predicted proteins | sample RhiMetdeltSRZDD2_FD_75291 | JGI IMG/M metagenome (GOLD analysis project Ga0075428, IMG submission 75291) | Populus rhizosphere microbial communities from Tennessee, USA - Rhizosphere MetaG P. deltoides SRZDD2 | ecosystem: Host-associated > Plants > Roots > Rhizosphere > Soil | place: USA...
CGCGCAGCGCCGCGAGCGCCTTCTCGCGCACGCCGCCCACCGGCAGCACGCGGCCGCGCAGCGTGACCTCGCCCGTCATCGCGACGTCGGCGCGCACCACGCGGCGCGTCGCGAGCGAGACGATCGCCGTCGCGATCGCGATCCCGGCCGACGGGCCGTCCTTCGGGATCGCGCCGGCCGGCACGTGCACGTGCACCTCGTGGCGCGAGAACAGCGAATCGTCGAAGCCGAACTCCGCGCCGCGCCCGCGCGCGTAGGTGAGCGCCGCCGCGGCCGACTCCTTCATCACCTCGCCGAGCTGCCCGGTGAGCACGAGCCCGTGGCCGCGCGTCAGCGTCGCCTCGATCGTCAGCACCTCGCCGCCGCTCTCGGTCCAGGCGAGGCCGCTGGTCACGCCGACCTCGCCGACCTTCCCCACCTGCTCGTCGAGGTGCGACGGCGGGCCGAGGAAACGCTGCAGCGCGCGGCGCGAGAGCGCGAGCGTCGCCGGGTCGCCCTCGGCGGCGCGGCGCGCCATCTTCCGGCACACCGCCGCGACCTGGCGCTCGAGGTTTCGCACGCCGGCCTCGCGCGTGTAGTCCATGATCATCGCCAGCACCGTCGCGTCGGGCCACTGGATCCGGTCGGCGGGCAGCCCGTTCGCCTGCATCTGGTTCGGGATCAGGTAGGAGCGCGCGATCTCGACCTTCTCCTCGGGCGTGTAGCCGGGGACGCGGATCACCTCCATGCGGTCGCGCAGCGGGCTCGGGATCGAGTCGAGCACGTTGGCGGTCGCGATGAACATGACGCGCGAGAGGTCGAACGGGACGTTCAGGTAGTGGTCGGAGAAGTTCACGTTCTGCTCGGGGTCGAGCACCTCGAGCAGCGCCGACGACGGGTCGCCGCGGAAGTCGGCGCCGAGCTTGTCGATCTCGTCGAGCATGAAGACCGGGTTGCTGGTCCCCGCCTGCTTCAGCCCCTGGATGATGCGCCCGGGCAGCGCGCCGACGTAGGTGCGGCGATGCCCGCGGATCTCGGCCTCGTCGCGCACGCCGCCGAGCGAGACGCGCACGAACTCGCGGCCCATCGCGCGCGCGACCGAGCGGCCGAGCGAGGTCTTGCCGACGCCGGGCGGACCGACGAAGCAGAGGATCGGCCCGCGCGAATCGGCGCGCAGCTTGCGCACGCCGAGGTGCTCGAGGATGCGGTCCTTGATGCCGGTCAGGTGCGCGTGGTCGTGGTCGAGGATCGCCTTCGCGTTGGAGAGGTCGAGACGGTCCGGCGACTCCTGCGACCAGGGCAGCTCGACCATGCAGTCGAGGTAGGTGCGCACGACGTGCGCCTCGGGACCGTCGGGGTGCATGCGCTCGAGGCGGCGCACCTGGCGCAGCGCCTCGACGAGCGCCTCCTCGGGCATCCCCGCCTCCTCGACCTTGACCCGGTACTCCTCCGCCTCCTCGAGGCGCGGGTCGGACTCGCCGAGCTCCGCCTGGATCGCGCGCAGCTGCTCGCGCAGGAAGGCCTCGCGCTGGCCGCGCGTCATCTCGTGGCGCGCCTGCGACTGGATCTCCGCCTGCACGGTGGTGACGTCGAGCTCGCGGCGCAGGATCGCGTCGATGCGGCGCAGCCGCGCGAGCGGGTCGACGATCTCGAGCACCTCCTGCGCCTCCGGCGGGCGCAGCTTGAGGTTCGCGGCCACGAGGTCCGCGAGCCGCCCGGGCTCGTGCACGTTGGCGGTGATCGAGAGCACCTCGGGCGGGAGGTTCTTCAGCGGCAGCAGCTCCTCGAGGCGGCCGCGCACGGTGCGGATCAGGGCCTCGGCCTCGACCGACCAGTCGGTCGCCTCGTCGGAGGGCAGCGGCCGGATCCGGGCCCAGGCGGCGCGCTCCTCCTCGACGAAGGCCTCGACGCGTGCCTTCGCGAGCCCCTGCACCAGCACCTTCATGCGGCCGTCGGCCATGCGCAGGATGCGCATCACCATCGCGACGGTGCCGACCGGGTGCAGGTCGTCGGGCTCGGGATCCTCGATCTCGGGATCGCGCTGCGCGACGAGGAGCACCAGCCGGTCGCCCGCGAGCGCGTCTTCGACGGCGGCGGCGGAGCGCTCGCGCACGACGAAGAGCGGCAACACCATGTAGGGGAAGACCACCAGATCCCGCAGCGGCAGGACGGGCAGCTCCTCGGGAATCGCCAGCGGCGGATTCTGCTCCTTCATGCATGGCGTTTCGTCGCGAGTTGCAGGCGACTTGAGAAGCGGCAGGAGGGCGGCAGGTCGGGGCTCCGGCGAAGGCTGTAGGAGCGCGCAGCGGGGAGGGAGATGCAGCGGACGGCGGCTTCGCCGCCGCTGATCTCCCCGTCGGCGAGCGCTGCGTTGCCCGGGGCCTGGCGCGGCCCGCTGGTCGGAGGATCTACTCGAGCTCGACGATCGCGCCGTGGTCGACGCCGAGCAGCAGCGGGCGCTTGCGCCCGCCGTGCGCGAGCGAGAGGACGCCCGTCACACCGGGCTGCGCCTCGACCTCGAGCAGGCCCTCGGCCACCGCGTCGCGGCCGCGGCGACCCTCGGCGAGCTGGCGCAGCAGCAGGTTCGCCGCGTCGTAGGCCTGCGCTGCGAGCTCCGCGGGCGGCGCCGCGTAGGCCTGCTCGTAGGCCGCCGCGAAGCGCTGCACGAGCTCGACGGGGCTCGCGGCGAAGAACGAGGCGGCGAAGCGCGCGCCCTCGACGTGGTCGCGCCCGATCGACACGAGCGCCGGGTCGTTCCAGCCGGCGGTGCCGAGCAGGTGGATCCCGCGCGCGTCGTGGAAGGCGAGCTGCGGCGCGATCAGCACCACCTTCTCGTGCGCCTCGGGGATGAAGAGTGCGTCGAAGTCCAGGATCGGCGGCAGCGGCGCCCCGTCGGGGCCCGTCATCGCGCGCGCCTGCTCGAGGAGCTTCGCGCCCTGCGCGGGCGGCAGGCGCCGGGCCCGGCTCTCGAGCTTCTCGCGCTCGTCGAGCGCCGCCTTCTCCTGGGCCGAGAGCAGGTCGAAGCCGAGCAGGCTGCGGATCGAGCGCGCGAAGTCCGTCGCGTCGGGGTCGTAGGAGGCGACCGCCGCGATCTCCCCGCCGCGCTCCTCGACGCTCTCCCAGAAGAGCTTGCGCAGACCGCGGCCGTAGGCGTCGCGCGGGTAGAGGATCGCGAAGCGCCGGGCGCCGAGCTCGCCCATCGCGTGGTCGACGACGAGCTCGACCTCCTCGCGCGGCAGGGCGCGCACGCGGAAGACGTGGACCTGCTCGCGGCCGAGCTCCTCGCGCGACGCGAGCGAGACGAGCGGCACGCCGGCGGACTCGGCGGCCTCGGCGGCGGCGGCGCTCTCCGCGGCGAGCAGCGGCCCGACGATCCCGATCACCTCCGGCTCGGCGGCGAGCGCGCGCACGGCCTCTGCGGCGAGCTCGGGCCGCCCGGCGCTGTCGCGGACGAGCACGCGCACCTGCTTGGCGCGGCCTTCGCCGCCGAAGACCCCCGCCGCGAGCAGCACGCCCTGCAGGCTCTGCTCGCCGAAACGCGCGAAGCGGCCGGAGAGCGGCAGCACGACGCCGAGCGTGCCGCGCGCACCATCGGTGGAGAGGTCCCCGCGCTCGGCCGCGCTCGCGAGCGTCGGGAGCGCCTCGCGAACGCCGGCACCGGCGCGCCCCGCCCGCTCGCGCGCGGCGATGCGCGACTCGAGGCTGCGCAGCCGCGGCGCATCGGCGGGCTCGATCGGGAGACGCGTCGCGCGCTCGAGCGTCGCGGAAGCGGCCTCGAGGTCGCCCGCCGCGAGCTCGAGCTCCGCGGCGCGCAGCAGCGCGCGGCCCGCGGGCGGATTCGGCCCGATCGCCTGCGCCGTCTGCTCGAGGGCGGCGGCGTCCATCTCGCCGAGCGCCGCGTCGATCTCCGCCGAGACCGCCTCCGCCGCGTCGCGCTTCGGTGTCGCATCACGCAGGCGCACGAGCCAGCGCACGCGCGACTCGGGGTCGGGCGCGGTGTCGGCGAGCGCGCGCCAGGCCAGCGCCCGCTCCGGCTCGGGGAGCCGCTCGACGCGCAGCCCGCGCAGCAGCGAGGCGGCCTCGGCGCGGTTGCCGCGCGAGAGCTCGAGGCGCGCGAGGGCGAGGCGCGCCGAGTCGGCGCGGTCGCCGCGCGAGGCGAGGGCTTCGCGGTAGAGGCGCGCGGCGCCGTCGAGGTCGCGGCGCTCCTTCGCGAGCTCGGCGAGGCGCAGCTCCGCATCGTCGCTGAGCGAGCCCTCGGGATGGGCCTCGACGAAGGCCTCGAGGCGGCGCTGCGCCTCGCGCGGATTCTTCGGCAGCGGCGCGACCGCCGCCGCGTACTCGCGCTGCTCCTCCTCGCTGGCGGCGCGCTGACCGCCCGGGAGCCCCGCGCAGGCGAGCGCGAGGCCAAGACACGGGAGGAGCGCCCCGAGGAGCGCGCGCGAACGCCTCACTCCCAGAGGTCTCGGAGCTTCTCGAGGAAGGACTTCGTGACGGGGGAACCCTCCTGGCCGTCGGCGGCGAACTCCTCGAGCAGCTCGCGCTGGCGGCGCGTGAGCCGGGTCGGCGTCTCGACGAAGATCTGCACCACGAGGTCGCCGCGCGTCTGCCCGCGCAGCCCCGGCAGGCCCTGCCCCTTGATGCGCATCGTCGCGCCGGTCTGCGTACCCTCGGGGACGCGCAGGGACATGCGGCCGTCGAGCGTCGGCACCTCGATCTCCGCGCCGAGCGCCGCCTGGGTGAACGGGATCGGCACCTGGCAGACCAGCTCGCTGCCCTGGCGCTCGAAGACCGGATGCGGCCGCAGCGAGATCACGACGTAGAGGTCTCCGGGCTGGCCGCCCGCGATGCCGGCCTCGCCCTCGCCGGCGAGGCGCAGGCGCATGCCCTCGTCGACGCCCGCGGGCACCTTCACCTTGATCGACTGCATGCCCTCGATGCGCCCCGCGCCGCGGCACTCGGTGCAGCGCTCGCGCACGATCTCGCCGACGCCGCCGCAGACCTCGCAGGGCCGGCTGATGCGGAAGAAGCCCTGCTGGAGCACGACCTGGCCGCTGCCGCGGCAGCGCGAGCACGCCTCCGGGCGCGTGCCCGCGCGCGCGCCGCTGCCCTGGCAGGTGCCGCAGGGGCGCATCTTCGGGATCTGCACCTGCGCGTCGAGGCCGGTCACGACGTCGCGCAGCTCGATCTCGAGGTTGTAGCGGAGGTCGGCGCCGCGCTGGCTGCGACCGCGCCGGCGCCCGCCCGGGCGCTGCCCGAAGAGGTCGCCGAAGAGGTCGTTGAAGAGGTCGGTGAAGTTGCCGAGGTCGCCGAAGTCCTGGAATCCGCCGGCGCCACCCGCGCCGACGCCTTCGAAGCCGAAGCGATCGAAGGCGCGGCGCTTGTCGGCGTCGGAGAGCACCGCGTAGGCCTCGCTCGCCTCCTTGAAGCGCTCCTCGGCCTCGGGATCGTCGGGATTGCGGTCGGGATGGTACTGGAGCGCGAGGCGCCGATACGCCTTCTTCAGCGCCTCGACGTCCGCGTCGCGGGGGACGCCCAGGATCTCGTAGTAATCGCGCTTCGGCACGCTGGCGGCTCCGGGGGAGTCGCGTTGGGTCGGGTGGCGGGGCTACTTGGAGTCTTCCCCCCCGAGCTCCGCGTAGAGGGTTTCGGTCATCTTGTAGGTGAGCGCGGAGAGTTCGTCAACCGCGGTGCGCAGCGCCGCCGCCTCGCCGGATTCCATCGCCTTGCGCGTCGCCGCGATGCTCTCCTCGAGGGCGGCGCGGCTCTCGGGGCGCACCGCCTCCTCGAACTCGTCGAGCGTGCGCTCGGTCGAGTAGATCAGGCCGTCGGCGCGGTTGCGCAGGTCGACGAACTCGCGGCGCGCGGCGTCCGCCTCGCGGTTCGTCTCGGCCTCCGCGACGAGTCGGGAGACCTCGTCCTCGGAGAGCCCGCTCGAGGCCGTGACGCGGATCGCCTGGGAGCGGCCCGTGCCGAGGTCCTTGGCCGAGACGTTCACCACGCCGTCGGCGTCGATGTCGAAGGTGACCTCGATCTGCGGCACGCCGCGCGGCGCCGGCGGGATGCCGACGAGCTCGAAGCGGCCCAGCGTCTTGTTGTCGCGCGCGAGCTCGCGCTCTCCCTGGAGCACGTGGATGCGCACCACCGACTGCGCGTCCTCGGTGGTCGAGAAGATCTGGCTCTTCGAGGTGGGGATCGTCGTGTTGCGCGGGATGATCGCCGTGGAGACGCCGCCCTGCGTCTCGACGCCGAGCGAGAGCGGCGTCACGTCGAGCAGCAGGACGTCCTGGACGGTGCCGGTCAGCACCCCGCCCTGGATCGCCGCGCCCGCCGCGACCACCTCGTCGGGGTTCACGCCCTTGTGCGGAGCGCGCCCGAAGATCTCCTCGACCTTGCGCTGGATCGCCGGCATGCGCGTCATCCCGCCGACGAGGATCACCTCGTCGATGTCGCGGGCCGCGAGCCCCGCGTCCTGGAGGGCGACGCGGCACGGCTCGACGAGGCGCTGGATCAGGTCGTTCACGAGCTGCTCGAGCCGCGAGCGCGAGAGCGTCGCCGCGAGGTGCTTGGGACCCCGCTCGTCGGCGGCGATGAAGGGCAGGTTGACGTCGGTCTCCTCGACGCTCGAGAGCTCGTGCTTCGCGCGCTCGGCCGCCTCCTTGAGCCGCTGCAGGGCCATGCTGTCGGCGCGCAGGTCGATGCCGTGCTCGGACTGGAAGCTCGCGATCAGCGCATCGCAGATGCGCATGTCGAAGTCCTCGCCGCCGAGGTAGGTGTCGCCGTTGGTCGCGCGCACCTCGAAGACGCCGTTCGCGATCTCGAGGATCGAGATGTCGAAGGTGCCGCCGCCGAGGTCGAAGACCACGATGCGCCGGCTCTCCTCCCGGCCGATGCCGTACGCGAGCGCCGCCGCCGTCGGCTCGTTCACGATGCGCAGCACGTTGAGCCCCGCGATGCGGCCGGCGTCCATCGTCGCCTGGCGCTGCGAGTCGTCGAAGTAGGCCGGCACCGTGATCACCGCGTCGGTGACCGCCTCGCCGAGGAAGTCGGCCACGGTGTCCTTCATCTTGGTGAGGACCATGGCGGAGATCTCCTGGGGCGAGTAGGCGCGGTCGCCCACGCGCACCCAGGCGTCGCCGTTCGGCGCGGCCTCGATCCGGAACGGCGCGATCTCGGTGAAGGCGCGCACCTCGTCGCTGTCGCGCTTGCGCCCGATCAGGCGCTTCACGGCGTAGATCGTGTGCTCGGGGTTCGTGATCGCCTGGCGCTTCGCGATCTGGCCGACCAGGCGCTCGCCCGCCGGCGTGAAGGCCACGATCGAAGGCGTCGTCCGCGCGCCCTCGGCGTTGGCGATGATCGTCGGCTCGCGAGATTCGTAGAGGGCGACGCAGGAGTTCGTCGTCCCGAGGTCGATCCCGATCACCTTGCCCATGCGCGCGCCGCCTCCTTCCGCGAGGCCGCGCCCGCCTGGACCTAGCCGGCGGACTCGGTCCCGCTCCCGCCGCCCCCTTCGCCGCGCCGCGAGACGACCACACGAGCCGGCCGCAGCAGGCGATCCCGCAGCAGGTATCCCGGCTGCAGCTCCTCGACGACGGTGTTCGGGGCCACCGAGTCGTCGCTCACCTGCGCCATCGCCTCGTGCCTCGCGGGGTCGAAGGGCTTGCCGCGCGCCTCGATCCGCGAGACGCCGTGCCGCCCGAGCGCCCCCGCGAGATCCCGCCGCACGAGCTCGACGCCCTGCAGAAGGCTCTCCAACTCCGCGCCCCCGCTCCGGGTCGCGTGGTCGATGGCGCGGTCCAGGTTATCGACCGCCGTCAGCAGCTCCTTGACGAGATTCTGGTGGCCGTACTGCTCGACCTCGAGCCGCTCGCGCGCGGCGCGGCGGCGGAAGTTCTCGAAGTCGGCGTGCAGGCGCAGGCCGCGCTCGCGGAGCGCGTCGAGCTCCGCGGCGAGCTCGAGCTCGCGGGGAGAAGGCCCCGCCGGCGACCCCTCGGCGCGCGGGCCGGCCTTCGCGCGACCCTCGACCGCCTCGGCGGCCTCGCGCAGCGCCTCCTCGAGCTCGGGGCTCGGCGCGAGCGAGCCGCCCGCCTCCTCCCCTTCCTCGGCGAGCGTCTCCCAGCCCTCGCCGGGGCGGCGCGGACCGGAGTGGTCGCGCGCGCCGCTCAACCCAGGCGCTCCCCGATCGCGTGCGACAGGAAGCCGACGAGCGCGATGATGCGCGGGTAGTCCATCCGGCTCGGGCCGATCACGCCGAGCGTGCCGAGGCCGGCGCCCGGCCCGCCGTAGCGCGCCGCGACGAGCGCGCAGCGGCGCAGCGCCGGCTCCTCGAGCTCGTCGCCGAAGCCGATGCACACGCCCTCGTCCGCCAGCATGCGGTCGAGGACCTCGATCAGGCGTGTCTTCGTCTCGACCGCCTCGAAGAGATCGCGCACGCGGCGCGGGTCGCGGAACTCGGGCTGCTCGAGCAGCGCGAGGCGGGTCTCGATCACGAGGTCGACCGCGGGATCGCCCTGCTCCGCGAGCGCGCGCCGGCCGACCGAGACCGCGAGGGCGAGCAGGCGGTTCGCCTGGTGGCGCAGCGCCTCGGCCTCGCGCGCCAGCAGCTGACGCACCTCGGGGAGCGTGCGGCCGTCGACGCGCTCGGAGAGCAGCGCGGTGATGCGGTCGAGCTCGGCCTGCGAGAGCGGCTCGCCGACCTCGACCACGCGGCGGTGCGAGCTGCCGTTGCTCGAGACCAGCACGACGAGCACGCGCTCGGCCGAGAGGCGCACGAGGCCCACGTGGCGCAGCACCAGGCGCTCGAGGCGCGGCGCCACCACGAAGCCGAGCTGGCGCGTGTGGGTCGACAGCAGCTCCGAGACGACGCGCACGACCTCGTCCGCGTCGGCGCCGTCGAGGCGCCAGGCGATGTCGCGGCGCTCGAGCGGGGCGAGGTCGCCCGCCGGGAGCAGCGCGTCGACGAAGTGGCGCAGGCCGCGCTCGGTCGGCACGCGCCCCGCCGAGGCGTGCGGCTTCTCGACGAGGCCGAGCTCGGCGAGCTCGGCGAGCACCGTGCGCACGCTCGCCGACGAGAGGCTGATCGGCAGCAGCGCCGAGAGGGTCTTCGAGCCGATCGGCGCCGCCTCGCCGACGTAGCCGGTCACGACCGCGCGCAGCACCGCGCACTGGCGCTCGCTCAGCTCGAAGGGAGACCGCGCGGAGGGCATCTCGCCGAGGGTACCCGCGGCGCCGGGGGATTGCGAGGCGGACCCCGCACTCCCCGGAGCTCCTTGGCCGGGCTCTTCGCAAGCGGAGCGCGTCAGCGCGGAGCGCGCAGCACGCCGAAGGCGTGCGGAGTGGATCGGGAGGACCCCGGCCTCCGGCCCGGCAGGCCACCCGGCACCCCGCTCAAACGAACTCCGCAAACACGCTGTCGGAGAGAAGCCTCCCGCGCCGCGTGAGAACCAGGTCGCCCCCGGGCCCTTCCTCGAGGAGCCCTTCGGCGGCGAGGCGCGCGATCTCCGCGCCGAAGAACGCGCGCGGCGCTGCGCCGAACTCGGCGGCGAAGGCGCCTGCGACGAGGCCGCGCGCCGTGCGCAGCGCGAGGAACGCGGCCTCGCCGCGCGCGGTGCGCAGGTCGATCACCTCGGCGGGCTCCGCCGTCGCCGCGAGGCCGGCCTCGACGCGCGCCAGGTACGCGGCCTCGCTGCGGGCATTGGCCGCGCGCGCGCCGAAGGGCGCGCCGGGCGCGGGCGGATCGAGCGAGACCGCGCCCGGCCCGAGTGCGAGCACCGGCCGCCGCTCCCAGTAGCGGCGGTTGTGGACGCTCTCGCGGCCGGGCCGCGCATAGCTCGAGATCTCGTAGCGGGCGAAGTCGCCGGCGACGAGCTCCGCCTCGACGCGCTCGTGCATCGCCACCGCGAGCTCCTCGTCGGCCGGCGCGAGCCGCCCGCGCGCCGCGGCGCGACCAAACGGCGTCTCGGGCTCCCAGGTGAGCTCGTAGGCCGAGACGTGCTCGGGGCCGAAGGCGCGCGCCTCGGCGAGGTCTCGCGCGAGCGCCGCCTCGTCCTGGCCCGGCACCGCGAAGATCAGGTCGAGCGAGAGGTTCGCGAAGCCCGCCGCGCGGCAGGCCTCGAGGGTGCGCCGCGCCTCGCGCGCGCGGTGCGCGCGCCCGAGCCGCTTCAGCACCGCGTCGTCGAAGGACTGCACGCCGACCGAGACGCGCGTGGCACCCGCCGCGCGGAAGCCCGGGAGGCGCGCGCGTTCGAGCGTGCTCGGGTTCACCTCGAGCGTCACCTCGAGCGCGCTGCCCTCGGGCGCCGGCGCGGGGAAGGCCGCGCGCACCGCGGCGGCGATCCGCGCCAGCGTCTCGGGTCGCAGCAGCGAGGGCGTGCCGCCGCCGAAGTAGAGGCTCGCGAGGCTCCGCCCGGCGAAGGCCGGCGCGCGCCGGGCGAGCTCGGCCTCGATCGCGCGCGCGAATCGCTCCTCGCGCCCGGCCGCGAGCGGGCGCGCCGCCACCACCGCGAAGTCGCAGTAGGGGCAAACGCGCTCGCAGTACGGCACGTGCACGTAGACGCCGACGGTCGCATCGGGCACGCCGCGATGGTAGGTTCGTCGGGTGACCCCGAGCCAGCTCCCGATCCGCCGCGAGGTCCTCGAGAGCGGCCTCGGCCTCCTGCTCTGCGAGTCGCACGCCGCGCCGGTCGCCGAGCTCCAGGTCTGGGTGCGCACCGGCTCCGCCGACGAGCGCCCGCACGAGGCGGGGCTCGCCCACTTCCACGAGCACATGCTCTTCAAGGGCACCGCGCGCCGCGGCGTCGGCGAGGTCGCGGGCGAGATCGAGGGCGCCGGCGGCCGCATCAACGCCTACACCTCCTTCGACGTCACCGTCTACCACGCGACCGTTCCGAGCGACGCGACGCAGGTCGCGCTCGACGTGCTCGCCGACGCGGTGCAGCACCCCGCCTTCGATCCGGCGGAGATCGACCGCGAGATCCAGGTCGTGCTCGAGGAGATCTCGCGCGCGGAGGACTCGCCGCCGCAGGTGCTCGGCGCGGCGGTCTTCGCCGAGGCCTACCGCGTGCACCCCTACCGCGCGCCGATCCTCGGCACGCGCGCGAGCGTCTCGGGCTTCGACCAGGCGCGCGTGCGCGGCTTCTTCGAGCGCTGGTACCGCCCCGAGCACATGGTGGTGGTGGCGGTCGGCGACTTCGACGCCGACGCCCTCGTCGCCGCGGTCGGCGAGGCCTTCGCCGGCGCCCGGCCCGGCGGCGCGCGCCGCGCACGCCCGCCGGAGCCGCCGCAGGCGGGCCTGCGCAGCGTCGTGCTCGCCCGCCCCTTCCAGCGCGTCGGCGTCGAGCTCTCGTGGCCGAGCACGCCGCTCGCCCACCCCGACGCCGCGGCGCTCGATCTGCTCGCCTTCGTGCTCGGCAACGGCGACAGCTCGCGCCTCGTGCGCGGCGTGCAGGATCGCGCCGGGCTCGTCGACCGCGTCGACGCCTCCTGCTACACGCCGCTCGAGACCGGCTGCTTCTCGGTGGGCATCGACACCGACGCCGAGCGCGCGGCCGAGGCGCTCGCCGCCGTGTGCGCCGAGATCGAGGAGCTGCGCAGCGAGTCCGTCGCGCGCGCCGAGCTCGAGAAGGCGCGCACGAACTTCCTCGCGGCGGAGCACTTCGAGCGCGAGAGCGTGACCGGGATCGCGCAGAAGCTCGGCGGCTTCGAGCTGCTCGCGGGCGACTGGCGCGCCGAGGAGCGCTACCTCGAGGCGGTGCGCGTCGCCACGCCCGAGGACCTCTGGCGCGTCGCGCGCGCGCACCTCGACCCCGAGCGCCTGACC
>Ga0075428_100007904_pt1 | contig 11792 bp, 13 predicted proteins | sample RhiMetdeltSRZDD2_FD_75291 | JGI IMG/M metagenome (GOLD analysis project Ga0075428, IMG submission 75291) | Populus rhizosphere microbial communities from Tennessee, USA - Rhizosphere MetaG P. deltoides SRZDD2 | ecosystem: Host-associated > Plants > Roots > Rhizosphere > Soil | place: USA...
GGGCCAGGAAGCGCTCGCGGACATAGGGCAAGTGCAGGAAGAATCCGGCGACGCCGTACGCCTGCCCCTTGGCATCGAAGAGACCGAACGCCGTCAAGTGGAAGGGCTCGCCGCCCTCCTGGCCGCGGAAGAAATGCGCCTCCGTGGAGCCGAGCAGGTGTTCGAAGGTGTCCGAGTCGAGAACCTCGTCGAGAATGCGGGCGGCGCGGTCGCGCAGCGAATCCCCATCGCTTCGCTGCGAGAAGGCCACGCTGCGGTCAGGGCGCAGGAGAAAGGCGCGGTCGACGTAGGGATAGGTCGCCTCGACCCGTGCGAGCTCGGTGGCGGGATCGAAACGCTGCAGCAACGCGACCATGCGGAAGTGCATGTGGATTTCGCGCTCCTTGGCGCGAATCCGGTCCTGCACCTGGGAAACGGCGTGATCGGCGGTGAAGTGCGCCGTCTCTTCGAGGATGTGGTTCTGGAAGCCGAACATCTCCCGCTGCAGGCGGATGCTGAGGAAGGCGAGGAACGCGGTGGGGAGCAGGATCCCGAGCGCCGCCAGGACCAGAGTGCGTTTGCGTGTGAAGCGGAAGACAGCCATGCGCACCACCCGTGCCGTGATTGCGTACGAGTGTAGCCCGGGACGAGCAAAGCGAAAAGGCGAGGGGGCGTCGCGCTCGCGGACTCCCTATAGGGTCAGTTTGGCGGCGCTCACCATGCTTTGCAGCCGGTGCACGACCTCGGGGTCCGTCGAGGTGTACAGCAGCAACACGCCGTCAGGGAGACGCAGGGCGTCGATCCGCAAGGAGGCGAAGGCGTCCAGATTGGCCTGGCACGGAGCACAGAGCGGAACAGCTTCGCGCCGCTGCAGCATCTCGAGCAAATGCTGACGCTGCGTGCAAGCGTTCCAGAGCGTGGTCTGGACCTGGGGATCGAGAGAAGTGGCGCGCAGGAGCACGCCGTCGGGGATCTCCTCGGCTTCGAAGGTCACCGCGTCCACCGGCACACCCGCCATGGCAGTGTCCCACAACCGGCAGGCAGCGCAGGGCGTTTCGGGGCTGTCGGCGGCTCGGACCGGAGCCGCGAGGAGGAGAGCTTCTGCCGCAACGAGGAGAGTGGCTGCCGCGACGGCGAGGGCAGCCCAGAGTCGGGATCCCCGTGACAGCCCTGTCCGCCGGGACCGCATGGTGTCCTCCCCCTCTTTCCCCAACAAGCGGCCGGGCCCGATTCTTCCGGAGCCCCACACAAGTGGCTGCCAAGGCCGGCGGGGCGTCCTCCATGATACTCGCCGGACCGGTGCCGCGGAATCCTGCGGCATTCAGAGGCCTCAGGAGGAAGGCGGCCCTCTCCTGGCCTCCTACCTCTGTGAAGACGCCGGTGGGGGCTTCTAGGTTGCAGCCGGCCGCGAGGGTCGCTCCACCACCGTCCGCCGCTGCCCTTCCTCGAGCAGAGCACGGAAGCCGCCCGCGTCGCGAGCTGCCACCGCGCCGACGATGCGATCCAGCGCCGACCGCAGCCGTTCGAGCGCCTCCGCCGAGTGCGGATTCATCGCTTGGATCTCGTAGTAGACGTCCGGGCTCTCGCGCACGACGGCGGCCGCGAGCGACTCGAGAGCTTGGAAGGTCGTGCTGCGCACCGGATGCTCGGTTTCCGGCAAGGTGAGGGCGAAGGCGATGGCTGTGGCATGTGCGAGGCTCAAGAGATCTGCCATGACGCGGTCGTGGTCGGCAAGCGGCAGGTGCACGAGGTGGGCCGTGGTGGGCTGGAAGAGTCGCTCCACCGCCGCCGCCGCTTCACGATCGCCGGTGTCGCAGATCACCAGGTCGGCATCGCGCAGCAGGAAGATGCTGGGTCCGAACATCGGATGGATCGAGGCGACGCGGCCGCCGGCCCGCTGGAGAGCGCGGATCGGCTCGAGGAGCGGTGTCTTGATGCTGGCGATGTCGACCACCACTCCGGCGGGCGGCTTCCTGACCCAATCGGCGTACAGCGCCGCGGTGGCTGCCGGTGGCGTGGAACAAACGACGAGCTCCGCTGCGGGCAATGCCTGATGGGCCCAGTCGTTTTCTTCCGGCGCCGCCGCCGGATCGAGGGAACCGGTGGTGTAGCCCTGCGCCGAGAGGAAGCGGGCGAACCAGCGGCCCATGCGGCCGGCACCGCCGACCACCACGGCGCTCTTGCCCGCGCCCACGGCGGCAAGGCGCAAACTGTCCGCATCCTGCGCGGTCACCGAGGCGCGGATGAGCCCCGCCAGGAGATCCTCCGCCACCGCCGGATCGAGCCCACGCTGGGCGGCAGCGGCACGGGCGCGCTCCAGCACCACTCTCTCTTGCGCGTAGTCCACCGTCGCACGCTTCTGCAGGCGCTTGAGCTCCCCCACCTGCCTGGCCAACCCCACGCGCTCCGCCACCAGCGCCACGAGATGCAGATCGAGCTCCCGAATGCGCTCTCGTAATGTGTCCAGGTCTTCTTCCGCCACTTTCGGTGCCCCTCACAAGCGCTGCGCCCTCAACCCCTTCGCAGTCGGAGCACGATGCCATGGAGACCCAGGAACAACGTGAGCGAGATGAGGATGCTCGGCGCTGCCGGCATGTCCCAGCGCAGGGAGGCCAGGAGACCGGCGAAGCTGGCAACGAACGCGAAGCTCCAGCCCATGGCGAGTGCCGGGAGCGTGCGTCCTGTGGTCAACAAACCGGCCACCGCCGGAATGACCAGGAGTCCGAAGACCAGCAGCACGCCTGCAATCCGCACCGAGGACGTGACCACGACGCCAAAGAGAGCATAGAAGACGAAGTCCCAGAGGAACAACCGGCGGCCGCGGACACGTGCGCCTTCGGGATCGTTGGTGATCTCGAAGAACGGCCGGCGCAGGAGGAGGTGCGCGCCACCGATCACCGCGTACAACATGGCCGTTTGCAGCAGGTGCCGCGGATCCACGGTGTAGAGGGTGCCGACGAGGGTTTCCTTCAGGTGCTCCGGCCCCGATGGGCTCTTCTCTAGGACCAGGAACACCGCGGCCTGAGCGGTGGCGAAGACGATGCCGATGAACGCCTCCAGAGGGACGCGCCGTTCCTGGCTGCGCAGCCACGCGAAACACGCCGCCCCGACCAGCGTCATGGCCAGCGGGAGCGAGTAGGCCGCCACCGGATCCTCGTGGTGCTCGACGGCGACTGCCAAGGCCACACCGAGCGCCGCCATCTGCGCCAGCGCCAGATCCACGAAGATGACCCCTCGCCGCACGACGTGGAACCCCAGATAGGCATGGATGCCCCCGAGGACCAGGATGGCGAAAAGCGCAGTACGGAAGAACGGCATGCCGAGCGCTTCCATCGTCCCACCTTTCTTCAACGACTCATGGCTGCCCCGCCGCGGCGTTGCCCGACAGAAGGGCGAAGAGCGCCTCGAAATGCGAGGCGTAGCTGCCGGCGGCGGTGTCGTCGCAGGCGGCGGCGATCCTGACGATGCGAATTCCTGTCTCACGGGCCAGGAACTTGCCGGCGTCCTCGGAGAAGTACGGCTCCTGCAGCGCCACCGTCACCTTGCGCTCCTTGATGACGCTGACCAGGTCCTGCAAGTGCTTTCCGGTCGGTGGGATGCCCGGGATGGGCTCCATCGTCGACACCACATTCAGGCCGAAGGTATTGGCGAAGTAGCTCCAGGAACGATGGAAGGTGATGATGTCGCGGCTCGGGATCCCCGCCAGGGCCCGCTCGCCATGCTGCACTAACGCTTCCATTTCCTTGGCGAAGCGCTCACTCCCTGCCGCGTACTCGCTGGCGTGCGCCGGATCGAAACGCGACAATGCCTCGGCGATCGTGTGCGCCACGATGCTCCCATTGCGCGGGTCGAGCCAGTAGTGCGGGTTGCCGTCGGGGTGCACGTCGCCCATCGAGGCGTCCACCTTGCCGGTGGGTTTTTCCAGGACAGGAATACCGCGGGAACAATCCACGATGACCAGGTCATTGTTGTGCGAGCCGTCGATGATCTGGTCCGCCCACTGATCCAGCCACAGCCCCACCTTGAGATAGATGCGCGCCCGTGACACCCGCACCATATAAGAAGGCAGAACCTCGACGCGGTGCGGGTCCGCGTTCGGGCGTCCTATCGCAACGACCTCGACCAGATCCCCGCCCACGCTGGAGGCGATGGAGGCGAGATCGGTGGTCGAGGCCGCGACGAGAACCTTCGCAGCCGCCGGGCCGGCGGCGAAGCACACCAGCACTCCGACGATGAGGACGAATCCGAGGTGCCAAGAGTGGCTACAGCGGTTCCCCTCGGGGTTCCCGCTGCGCCTGGAGTGATTCAAGCTCATGATCGTTCTCCTCATGACTAGAACTGATGGGCCTTGTGCGGACCCATCGAGAAGATGACCCGCAACGTGAAAGTGTCAACCGCGTCTCCCGTCTCGGGAATGAAACGGCGCCAGTCGGCGGCGAACACCGTGGTTTCCTCGAGCAGCGAATAGCCGGCGAAGGCGCCGACGCTCTGGCTCCAGGGCTTGTCGGGCTCCGGTTCTTGGTACTGCTCATAGGAAGCGCCGACGTTGTAGCGCAGCGCGAAGTTGTAGTTGGCGTACATGGAGCCGCCCACCGGCCGCACCCGTGTGCTGGTGTAGCCGGCGGACGCAGAGTCCCAGGCGGCGTCCTCGCGTTCGAGCACGAGCCCCTCCGCCTGCAGCACCAGATACGCCCGCGGCGAGGTCCAGAGCTTCGCCTTCAGGTCGGCGCCGTAGACTTGCGTGGTCGTGCCCGCCGCCACGTTGTTCGTTCCCCCCAGGCCGGAGAGTCCGAATTCCAACGCCGACTGCTCGCCCAGCATGGCGAATCCCGTGAGACGGCCGTTGTAGGCGGGCCGGTGCTCGCCGGCGTGGTCGTCGCCGCCGGTGTTGAGCGGATCGGCGGGATCCGTGCTCGGCTCGCGCTGGATCCGGAAGGAGTCGCCTCGCAACCAGTCTGCGGCCAGGTCGACGGAGAAATCCCCGTGGATCGGGATGCGGTTCGAAACGGACGCGCCGATCTCGATCACCGCTTCCTCGCCGGGAAGGTAGGCCGCCATGACGCCGAAGCGCTCGGCGAAAGGCAGCATGTGCGGGTGCATCTGATTGAGACGTCCGAAGCCGACGCGATACTGCCCGCCCCGGAGCGAGAATCCGAGGGGCAGACCGCGGAGGAGATGGAAATAACCCTCCTCGACCTCCAACCCCTCCTCGCCGATCGTGGGCCGGAGATAGCCGCGGGCATAGGGATTCAAGTACGCCTCGAAAACGAGCTCGACCTCGCCGAGGTCCGGTACCAGACGGTTCCGGTCGAGATTGTTCGGGTCGTCGGTGACAGCGAAGAAGGGTTGTCCGACGACCGAGATATCGGGGTTGGTGACGCCTGCTCGCGCCAGCTCAGGGAGCATGGCGCAGAGCCCGGCGCACGCCAGAGACAAGATCCGACGGGACATCCGCGACCCTCCGTGAAACTCGAGCCTTCGGTGTCGCACCAGGGGGTGCCACCGAGAAAGACCCTTGGCGACGGGCGAAATGACGCCCGCCGCTCGGGAACGGCTTCGCAGGAGTTTCAGGCGGAGGGAGGACCGCGGCGGCTCTGAGGGCTGGGAACTCGGGTCTCGAGGGTGCAGATCAGGGGCTCGAGCCCTTGGATCTCGGGGATCTCAGGAACGCTGCCGAGAAGCGCGCTGGAGGCCGCCGGCAGGTCGAGCACGGTGACGAGAACGCGGCAGGCGACACAGGCGAAGTCATGGGCCAGGCCGGCGTCATGGCTGTGCGGTGTGACCACACGCACGGCCAACCCGGCGAGGAGAGCCAGAGCCAGGACATAGGGAGCAGCCTTCCGCAGGCGCTGGAAGGTTGCCCGGAGTGGTGTGGAACCAGTCATCTTCCTGCCTCCGCGCAAACTCTATGCCCCGTTCGCGCGGTGGATCAAGCCAAGAACGGCCGGGTCATGCTTCCAGAACTTCCGGGTCATGTCTCTAGGCACCCTCGCCGACTGCCAATGTTACTTTCACCGACTGGGGGCATCGCTCCACACCCCCGAAACGAGGCGTCCCCACCCCCCTGGGTTCTAACCGAGAGGCCCTCCAGAAAGTCCCGGGTCGACACCCCTTGACGTTGCCGGCCCAGCATCGTAAGGTACTCTTGAGACTGAGTCTCAATCGCAGAGGTGGCGGCTTGACTCCCATAGCGCACGGCGACGACAACAGCGGCGCGGAGCGCAGCCCCGAGGAACGACTGCGCGAACACCTGAAATCGCGCAACCTGCGCATAACGCCGGAACGCCTCACAGTGCTGCACGGCGCCATGACGCAATCCGGTCATTTCGACGCCGAAGAGCTCCTGGAGGCGCTGCGGCGCTCCAACCGTCCGGTGAGCCGCGCCACTCTCTACCGCACTCTGGACCATCTGGCGGAAGCCGGGCTCGTCAAGCGCCATCACTTCCAAGAAGGACACGCCCGCTTCGAGAGCAACTTCAACCGGGCCCATCACGATCACATGGTGTGCGAGCGCTGCGGCCAGGTGATCGAATTCGTGAGCGAGCAGATCGAGGCGCTGCAGGAAGAGATCTGCGAGCAGCACGGCTTCCGTGCCCACGGACACGTGCACCAGATCTTCGGCCTCTGCAAAGACTGCCAGGCGGAGCATTCGTGAGCACAGCGGTCGAGAAACAGTCGTCGCTCGCCTTCCACCCCCGGGTCGTCCTGGTGGGGAACCCCAACGTGGGGAAAAGCGTGCTCTTCGGCGCCCTCACCCGGCGCTACGTCACGGTGTCCAATTATCCCGGGACGACGGTGACGGTGACGCGCGGTTCCATGCGTCTCGACGGGCACCAGCTCGAGGTCCTCGACACCCCCGGCGTCAACAGCCTGGTGCCGACCTCGGAGGACGAGGAAGTCACCCGCGACATTCTCCTGCGCCAAGAGCCTGGCGCGCTGGTGCAGGTGGCGGACGCCAAGAACCTGCGCCGCGCCCTCATCCTGAGCGTGCAGATCGCCGAGCTCGGCCTGCCCTTCGCCCTCGACCTGAACATGATGGACGAGGCCGGCGATCAAGGTTTGCACCTCGATCGCGCCGGACTCGAGGCGTTGCTCGGCGTCCGCGTCCTGGCCACGGTGGCGGTGCGCCGCAAGGGACTCGACGAGCTGCGCGACGCTCTCCTCGAACAGCGCCGCTCCACCTTCCAGGTGCGTTATCCCGAAAGCATCGAGGCCGCGATCCAGGAGATGGAAGGGCACCTGCCACAGACGCATTTGCAGCGGCGCGGCCTCGCCCTCACGCTGCTCGCCGGCGACACCACGCTCCTCCCCTGGCTGGAATCACACACGAGTGCCGCCGACCTGCAAGTCCTGGACGGCATCCGCACCAGGACGCAGGCGCTGTTGCGCGAGCCCTTGAGCACCGTGATCCACCGCCACCGCCTGCTGGCGATCGACGCCGTGCTGCGCCAGGTGGAACGGCGCCCGAGCCGGCGCGTCGGCTCGCTCCTCGACACGCTCGGCAGCTGGAGCATGCATCCCGTTTGGGGCATCCCCGTGCTCCTCGTGGTGCTGTGGGGCATGTACCAATTCGTCGGCGTCTTCGGTGCCGGTACACTGGTGGATCTCCTGGAGACGAAGCTCTTCGGCAACGTGCTCTCGCCTTGGGCGATGCGGGCCGCCGACTTCGTCTTTCCCTTCCCGCACACCCACGCCCTGGCGCAAGGCGTACTCCTGCCGCAGTACACCCACGGTGTCCTCGGCTCCGGTCAAGAGGTGCTCCGCTTCTTCCACGATCTCCTCGTCGGGCCCTACGGGCAGATCACCATGGCCCTCTCCTATTCCATCGCCCTCATCCTGCCCATCGTCAGCACCTTCTTCCTGGCCTTCGGGATCCTGGAGGATTCGGGGTATTTGCCGCGGCTCGCGGTGATGGTGAATCGCCTGTTCCGTTCGATGGGACTGAACGGCAAAGCGGTGCTGCCCATGGTCCTCGGACTCGGCTGCGACACCATGGCGACGCTGACGACGCGCATCCTGGAGACGCGCAAGGAGCGCATCCTGGTCACTCTGCTCCTGGCGCTCGCGGTGCCCTGCTCCGCCCAGCTCGGCGTCATCCTGGGGATGATGCGCTCGCTCTCCCTCGCGGCGACGCTGGTATGGGCCGGGTGCACGCTGCTCGTCCTCTTCCTGGTCGGCTGGACCGCCGCCCGCGTCGTGCCCGGGCGCGCTTCCGATTTCGTCCTGGAGCTGCCGCCAATCCGCCGGCCTCAGCTCTCCAACCTCGGGGTGAAGACCATGGCGCGCATCGAGTGGTATCTGCGCGAGGCGGTGCCGCTCTTCCTGTTCGGAACGCTGCTGCTCTTCGTCCTCCAGGCGATGCACGCTCTCCAAGTCATCGAGCGGCTCTCGGCGCCTCTCGTCGTTGGCATCCTGGGACTCCCCGAACGCGCTGCCGAGGCCTTCCTCATCGGCTTCCTGCGGCGGGACTACGGCGCCGCCGGCCTCTACGACATGGCCCGCGACGGGCAGATGGACAGCGTGCAGCTCGTGGTCTCCATGGTGACGATCACGCTCTTCGTCCCCTGCGTCGCCAACTTCCTCATCATGCTGAAGGAACGCGGCGTCCGCACGGCGCTCGTCATGGTGGCCTTCATCGTGCCCTTCGCTTTCGTGGTGGGAGGCGCGCTCAACCTGAGCCTGCGCGCCCTGGGGGTGCACTTCTGATGCAACCCGAACCCAGCACCGTCCGTTGCCCGCTCTGCGGCGGCGACCTGCACGACAGCGTCGGCGGCTGCAACTCCTGCCCCATGCACTCTGGCTGCGCCATGCTCTGCTGCGATCGCTGCGGCTACACCACCGTGCAGCCCCGGTCCGCCACCCTGGATTTCTTCGCCCGGCTCTTCCGCCGGCGCCGACAGGAGAGCCATGCATCCTGAGTTCCAAGCGCAACCCACCGACGAGATCCTCGAGCAGGTGTGGTCGCGACGCGAAGTGGGGGACGAGACGCTCTCGGGGTTGCTCGGCGCCGTGACGCCGGAGGACGGCGGCGAGGACACCGCGGCTCTGGTGCAACAACTGCAGCGCGAAGGGTTCCTGCGCCTGGAAGGCGACCGCGTCCGTCTCACCGAGAGCGGCGAAGCGCGCGCTCGACTCATTATCCGCGGCCACCGGTTGGCCAAGCGGCTCCTCTGCGACGTTCTCGCCCTGCCGGCCCTGGAGGCCGAGCGCACCGCCTGCCTCATGGAGCACGTGCTGCATCCGGTGGCGGCGAACGCGGTCTGCGCGCTCCTCGGGCACCCGCCGCGCTGTCCCGAGGGCCTGCCGATCCCGCCGGGGGATTGCTGCCGCGAGCGCGACCAGCGCCAGTTCAAACCGCTGGTGGTACCGCTGCCGGAGCTGGAGCGCGGCCGCAGCGGCCACATCGTCTTCATGACGCCGGACTCGCAGAAGCGCTACGAGCGCCTCGGCCTCTTCGGCGTCGTCCCGGGCACGAGCATCAGGCTGCGGCAGACGCAACCTTCCGTGGTCATCGACGTCGACGGCACGAGCCTCGCCCTCGACCGCGACGTGGCGCGGGAGATCTACGTCCGCCGCGATACTTGAGGAGGTTTCCCGTGGCTCAGTACGTCGACGGTTATGTCCTGCCGGTGCCGAAGAAGAAGGTCCAAGCCTACCGCCGGCTGGCGCAGAAGGCCGGCAAGATCTGGCGCGAACACGGTGCCCTCGAGTACAGGGAATGCATCGGCGAGGACCTGAACGTGAAGGGCATGGCCTCGTTCCCCCGCCAGGTCAAGGTCAGGCCCGGCGAGACGGTGGTTTTCTCTTGGGTGGTGTTCAAGTCGCGGACGCACCGGGATCGCGTCAACGCCAAGGTGATGAAGGATCCGCGCCTGATCAAAATGGCGACGCAGGCGATGCCCTACGTGCAGCCGAAGCGCATGCTCTACGGCGGTTTCGAGGTCCTCGTCGACGCCTGAGCACGCCCGGCACGACGCGTGGCGGAAGCATCCCGGCCGACAAAGCGGCATCGATTTGCTTCCTCGTCTTGTCCTGGACGTGCGCCCCGCATGGGGCTTGGCCTGGCCATCTGCCGGTCGCTCATCCAGGCTACATGGTGGCCGCATCGGGTTCACGAACAACTCTGGCCGCGTGACGACCTTTTGGTGCATGCTCCCCGCCGTGGAAAAGGTGAGAGTATGAGTGCGGCAGAGTCGACCGTATTCGTCGTCGATGACGAGCCCTCGGTGCGCAAGAGCCTCGGCCGTCTCCTCAAGGCGGCCGGGTATCGCGTGGAAGCGTTCGCTTCTGCTCGTGATTTCCTGCAGCACGATCCCGACGTCGGAGCCGGTTGCCTGGTGCTCGACGTGCAGATGCCCGAACTGAACGGGCTGGAGCTGCAGCGAGCGCTCACGGAAACGGACCGCCCCCTGCCGATCATCTTCATCACCGGCCATGGCGACATTCCGATGAGCGTTCGTGCCATGAAGGGTGGCGCCGTTGATTTCCTTTCCAAGCCCTTCGACGCGAAGGATCTGCTCGAAGCAATCGCGCGGGCGCTCGAGACGGCCCAGCTGCAGTCGAAGCAGCGAGCCAACTCGGCCGACGTCAAACGCCTACTCGCGAGGCTCACGCCACGCGAGCACGAGGTCATGCTCCAGGTGATCACGGGCCGGCCCAACAAGCAAATCGCCGCGACGCTCGGCACCTCGGAGAAGACCGTCAAGGTGCATCGTGGCCGGGTGATGCACAAGCTGGAGGTGCAGTCCGTCGCCGACCTGGTGCGGCTGTGCGAGAAGGCAGGGATTCGCGTGCCGTGAGACGGAGATCCTGCCCACCGCCATTGCTCCCTGACCAGGTCACGGCGACCGGCCTCTTTTGAGCACGATCGGTTGAACCGCATCCGTCAGAAGTCCGGCGCCGACCGCACCACCAGCCCTCCTCCGGCCGCTTGGCGAGTCTCGTCTCCTGTCAGCCGCCGGACCGACGGGATCCATCCTGAGTCGGACGATGGCCCTGGAATGTGGCTTTTGAAATGGGACTCTAGTCCTAGCCGGGTGTAGTGAAGGCAGACGCGGGACTAAGGTCCTATATCAAGCCCCTTGCTATGGGTCCATCCTTCCAGTATGAGTGATCGACCTATCATCGTGGTGATCGATGGCGACACGTCCATACGCAGGGCGCTGACGCGTTTGCTGCGAACCGCCCAAATGGGAGTGGAAACCTACGCTTCGAGTGAGGAGTTCCTTCTCAGGCTCGATGGCCGCGATCCGGACTGCCTGGTCTTGGATAGTGACATGCCAGGAATCACGGGCACGGAACTGCGCGATCGGCTCGCAGAGATGGGACACCCGATTCCCGTGGTCTGCATCACGGCGACGAACGGAGTGGACTTGACCCGTCGCACCACCGGGCCTGAAGTTCTCCACAAACCCTTCAACGACAAGACTCTGCTAGACGCCATCGGCCGTGCGATCGGCAAGCGCGAGGCGAAGTAGGATTCTCGGCCCGCATCCGGCGCCTGCACATGCGCTTCGCGGCCACTTTGACGTCGTCATCCTCGAAGCAAGACCCGACCTCGCGCGTCATGACATCCTGAACCGGCGCCATGTTGGGTTCGAGACCTTCAGCGGTAGCGCGGATCGTGATGTCGCACCGCGTATCTGATATTGGCCTTACGTCGTACGTCCTAGGTCGAGCTTCACTCGAAGAGAGTTTCTAGTACTGTCACACATCGTGAGAAACGACAGCGCGCTGCGGAGCGTCACTGTCACAAGTGGCTGCGCAATTGTGGAGGTAAACCATGAATTCTAGATACAGAATCATCGTCGGCG
>Ga0075428_100007905_pt1 | contig 11791 bp, 7 predicted proteins | sample RhiMetdeltSRZDD2_FD_75291 | JGI IMG/M metagenome (GOLD analysis project Ga0075428, IMG submission 75291) | Populus rhizosphere microbial communities from Tennessee, USA - Rhizosphere MetaG P. deltoides SRZDD2 | ecosystem: Host-associated > Plants > Roots > Rhizosphere > Soil | place: USA...
AAAATCGCCGCCGAGCGCAAGGCGTTGAAGTACAGGGCGCGAGTTTATGAAAAGTTCCCGATCCGCTACTGGGATCACTGGCTGGATGACACCCAGCCTCATCTGTTTGTCCAGTCTATTGAGCCGGGAGCCAAAGCGACGGACCTTCTTGCCGGAATTCAGCTGATCAGCGAACGGGGGTTTGCGGGCGTCGCTTCAAACTCGGGAGAAGAGCTCAATGCGACCTGGACGCCTGACGGCGCCGGGATCGTCTTCGTAGCTTCGCGAAACCGGGACGCAGCCGCTAATGCCAACACCAACACACAATTGTTTTTGATCTCAACCGCGAACAAAGAGGTGCGTCAGCTCACAACCGGCACCGAGAGCGCGGACGATCCGGCGTTTAGACCTGATGGCAAGGCCCTCTATTTTCACGTTACCGCCGAGAATGACAGTGCCTACAACCTGACTCGGTTGGCGATGCTTGCATGGCCGGCTGCCGCCCGGGCGTCACAACCTCGAACAATCACCGCCTCGTTTGACCGCTCGGTTGGAAGTTTCGCATTCTCACCCGATAGCAAAACCGCGTTTGTGCTTGCCGAAGACAGCGGACACGAGAAGCTGTATCAGGTTTCAGCCGAGGGCGGGGAGGTAAAGACCGCAATCGATTTGACGTCTGGCGTGTACACCAACCTTTCCGCGTCGGACGGCGCTCCTATTCTGGTTGCCAATTGGGGCAGCGCGGTGAGCCCGGCGGAAATAGTGCGTATCGATCTATCAACCCGCAAGCACGCTGCGCTCAGTCAGTTCAACCGCGATCGAGTAGCTGCCATCGACTGGCAGCCGCTTCGCGAGTTCTGGTTTACGAGCAAGGGCGGCAAGAAGATTCACAACCTCATCGCGTTACCGCCGGGTTTCGACGAGAACAAGAAGTATCCCCTGCTGGTACTGATGCACGGTGGCCCTGCCAACATGTGGCGAGACGAGATCACCTATCGATGGAATTATCACCTTCTGGCCCAGCCCGGATATGTAGTATTGCTAACCAACTACACGGGCTCAACCGGGTTTGGCGAAAAGTTTGCGCAGCAAATCAAGCTCGATCCGTTTATTGGGCCGGGCGCCGAGATTAACCAGGCGGCCGACGAAGCGATACGCCAATTTAAGTTTATCGACGGCGCGCGACAGGCTGCGGCAGGCGCGAGCTACGGTGGGCATCTCGCAAACTGGATGCAGGCGACCACGACTCGTTATCGCTGTTTGATCAGTCACGCCGGGTTGATAAACCTCGAATCGCAATGGGGGACGAGCGATACGATCTATCATCGCGAAACAAACAGCGGGGGCCCGCACTGGGAAGGTTCCCCAACCTGGCGTGAGCAGAACCCGATCAAATTTGCGAAGAACTTCCGCACGCCGATCCTGCTGACAGTGGGCGAAAACGATTTCCGCGTTCCGCTGAATCAAACCATTGAGAACTGGAGCGTGCTGCAGCGGATGCGGATTCCGAGCAAGCTGATTGTTTTCCCTGAAGAGAATCACTGGATACTAAGAGCCGAGAACAGCCGCTTCTTCTACCGCGAAGTGCATTCGTGGCTGGGGAAATATTTGTCGAGTGGCGGTCAGAATTAGAGGTCCTATTGGTCCGATACTTCTTTGGAGTTATCACAATGAAAAAACCTGTTGTTGCATTGTTGCTGCTGTTGGTTTTGACCACCAGTGTAATCGCCGATGATCGCTGGCCTCAATTTCGAGGGCCGGGCTCGCTGGGGGTTGCCGAAGATCCGGTGCTGCCGGACAAATGGAGCACGACCGAGAACGTCGCCTGGAAGACTGAAATTCCCGGGATGGGTTGGAGCTCGCCGGCTGTTTGGGGCGATCACATATTCCTGACCTCGGTAGTAAGCTCGGTTGCAGGTGAAGCGCCCAAGAAGGGGCTTTACTTCGGCGGCGAACGCAAGCCGGCAAGCGATGTCCACCGATGGATGGTCTACTGCGTTGATTTCAAAACCGGAAAAATCCGTTGGGAACAGGAAGTCAAGAAGGGTCCGCCCGAAATCTCCCGGCACCTGAAAAACAGCTATGCCTCGGAAACTCCGGTGACTGACGGCGAGCGTGTCTATGCATACTTTGGCAACATCGGTCTATTCTGCTTCGATATGCAAGGCAAGCCGTTGTGGTCCAAGAAGTGGGGGCCGTTTGCGACTCGCTACGGCTGGGGTACCGCGGCGTCGCCGGTCCTGTACAAGGATCGGCTGTACCTTGTAAACGACAACGACACCGAATCGTTCATGGTCGCGTTGAACAAAAAGACCGGCGAGCAGATCTGGCGGGTTGAAAGAGAGCAGGGAACGAATTGGGCAACTCCGTACATATGGGAGACCGGTTCGCGTACCGAGATCATCACTCCGGGCACAAAGAAAGTCCGGTCATACGACTTGAACGGAAAACCGCTTTGGGAGTTCAGCGGCATGTCGTCGATAGCGATACCGACGCCGTTTTCACGCCACGGTTTGGTGTACATAGCTTCGGGTTACGTCGGCGATCAGCACCGGCCGGTCTATGCGATAAAGCCCGGCGCCATGGGCGACATTTCTCTGAAGACTGGAGAGACCAGCAACAACTTCATCGCCTGGTATCAGCCGCAGGCCGGGCCTTACAACCCGTCGCCAATCGTTTACGGCGACTATTATTACACACTTTACGATCGCGGCTTTTTCACCTGTCACGATGCGAAGGACGGCACAGTGGTCTACGACAAGGTCCGCATCGACCCGGGTGTCAATGCCTTCACGTCTTCACCTTGGGCCTTCAACGGCAAGATATTCTGTTTGAGCGAAGACGGCGACACGTTTGTTATTCAGGCCGGTAAAGAATACAAGTTGCTGGGTAAGAATTCGTTGGATGAGATGTGCATGGCCACCCCGGCGATTGTGCGAGGGAGCTTGATCATCCGCACGGCGACCAAGCTCTATCGAATCACCAAAGGCGGATCTGCGAAGGCATAAAGGGAAACCGAAGGCGCTAGACAAGGGAAACCGAGAACCGCCGGCATGCTAGAGGAAGGGAAGGGTGGCTTGCCCCCGCTCCTTAAAGGTATGGGCTCATCGATAGGCGGGGGCAAGCCACCCTTCCCTATTTCCAGCATGCCAACACACCGAGTGTCCCTAAAAGCGTAACTGCGGGATAAGGAGAGACTATGAAAAAGCTTTGCGTAATCTTATTAACTGCATACTGTGCTGTGGTGGCTTCTGCTCAGATTCAATCCGAGCAGCCGGCGATTTTCAACTTCACTCGCGTTAGCGATCAATATTGCACCGGTGGACAGCCGAAACTCGAGGCCTTGGAAAAGCTGAAGGCGGAAGGCGTAAAGGCAATAATCAACCTTAGACAACCCAGCGAACACCGCGCCGGCGATGAAGAAGCAAAGGCGAAGGAACTCGGGATCAAGTACTTCAACATTCCTGTCGTGTACAGAGACCCAAAGGAAGAACAGGCAACCGAGTTCCTAAAGATCACCGACGATCCCGCGAATCGCCCGGTCTTCATCCACTGCACTGCGGCGATTCGAGTAGGCGCGTTCTGGATGATCCGTCGCGTGTTGCGTGACGGTTGGACGGTCGAGGCTGCCGAGGAAGAAGCGAAAAAGATCGGCCTCCGCGAAGCGCCCCACATGACAGAGTTCGCCAAGAACTACATCGCGAAGTACGGCAAGAAATGAGACCGGAGCTGTGAGTTGCCTGAAGCCGGCAATCAAAAGCTGATCATCACTCACGCCGTGCTCACCGGGCTCACTCCATTGATCCCCGTGCCGGTCGTCGACGATCTGGTAAAAAGCTATTTCCAGCGCCGGCTCGTTCGCCAATTGTCACGCGCATACTCAATCAACCCAACCGAGCAGGATCTTCGATCTCTCGCCGACGATCCGAGCAGCGGCTGTCTCGCCGGTTGCCTGGGCGGCGCGCTGCTGCTTCCGTTAAAGCTGATATTCCGAAAGCTGTTTTTCTTTCTCGAATGGAAGCGCGCCGCGGACACCGTGAGCCGCACTTTTCATCAAGGCTATCTTCTCGATTACGCACTACAGACCGGCTGGTATCCGAATCAACGAACCGCCGGCGAGACGCGCGCCGCGATTGACGCCGTTTGTCGTGAAGTCGGGACGGGACCGGTTGAACGGGCGGTGAGCCTTACGCTTGCTCAGTCGAAGACAACGCTCAAGTCGGCGGCGCTTCTACTCAGACGAAGCTTAAGAAGTATTCGCGGCCGACCTGATTCGGAGCGAGTTGCGCTGGCGGCCGAGTCGGTGGAAGCCGAAGAGAAAGCCAAGATCGAGGGAGTGATCACCAGGCTTCAAAACTCGATCCAGGCCATTCCCAAAGAATATTTTGACGATCTTCGGGCGCGACTCGCCTCGCGACTTGGAGTTAGTTAGGGTAATTATATATTTGACTAACCTCCGGCTGACCGCCTGCGAATACGTGTCAACCAGCCGACAGCAAAGCAAATAGTGGTAGCCCACAGAACACTAGAAATGGCCATGAGGATTAGCCCCCAAGACTCCTGTAGCCAGCTATCAGTATGCGTGGCAAACAGGTTCGCGAGATTTCTAACCGGAAACAATAAGACAATAAGAGCGCAGGCAATTATCCGATCCGATTGACTTGATTCCGCGCCTAGGATCGTTCCTAAATGAGAAATGAAGATAAGAAAAGAGAGCCCAAAGCAAATGAGGAAGTGGATAATCGCTAGGACTGATACGTAGAACGTTCTGCTCCGCTTTCTTATCACGCGGCCTTTCGTTTCTTTGCAGCTTTTCTTGCCTTCTGATATTCAGCTTCGCGCTTGTCTATCTCCGATTTTGGAACGGAGATGATTTGCTTAGCGAAGCGTTCAAAGGGTCAAATATATAATTACCTTAGTTAGCCGCACATTTTCAGCGGACTTCAAACGTGAGCGTAACCGACATCGATGAACCTGACTGCTTCTTGAGGGCTTCGAGCTTATCCACATCGAAAGTCTTGCCGATGTTATTTCCAGCCAGATCCTCAATAGCCGTCTGGACCAGAAGCTTATACTCGCCCCGCTGCCACGGACTGTCTGGGATCAGCGTCCAACGACGCTCCTGATCTTCCAACCCAATCTTTCCTGCGATTGAGTCTTTTGAATTTCTGGTAACCCCGATCGAGCGCAGCGTCACCGCGCTGTCCATTGGCTCCGGGAAAACTACCGATAGCGGTTCGAGCGTCCCGGCAGGCGGAGGCTGAATCTTCCAGAGCCGATGATCCACCGGTTTGCGATCCGCCGGCCGAGCCTTGAATGTCTTTTCAAAGGACTGTTTGAGCGGAACTCCGGCGCCGTCTTTCCATGCACTGTCGATCGCCAGCGTGTAGCTCTTTCCGGCTTCCAGCACGGGTCCGATCTCCTCCAGAGGTCTCACGCCTCGCTTGATCCTGCCCGGATCAATGATCAACGTCAGCCGAGTCATCGCCGGATCCCACAACTCCTCATCGATCTCAAGGAACGGAAGCTCAACTTGTTTTCCCGCGCTGTCCCGCAGGTGGATGTGATCGTAGATGCGGCCGCGGCTCATCGGCGCAGAGAAGTGGACGTAAAACTTGAGAAGGTTTTCGGGCAAGTCATCAGCGCTGGGATAGATGTGACTCACGACCGTTGTGGGCGATGAGTCTCGAGACGGCGGTTGATAGACCGAAGTAATCGGTTCGCCGTCTTCTCCGGTCAGCACGGCGGGATAAAAAACTGCGCGATATTCGGCTTCGGGTTCAACCGCGAACTGAGATTCGAAGAGGAGGACACTTGCCTCCACTCGGTATGAGCCAAGCATCGGCGGTAAGTTCTGTTCCGACGTAGAGCCTCGCTTTCCTGCGTAAACCGACAACAGTCGCTGCCAATCGGCGGACTGCCATCTGGAATCGCGCAATCGATCCAGCGAAGCAGCGTCGATCCCGTGCACTTCTACCAGGAGCTTATGCGAGCCTGTTTGATCTAGTGTCCAGCGGATGGAAAATCGCTCAGGAGAGTGCGGAGAAGCTGTTTTGCAAGCTTGATGAAATTGGCCCAGGGGGATCAAGCCCAACAGAAAAATCGTGGGCAGTGCGCCTATTTTGAAGCGCCGGAGGTATTTGGAGTGCGCCGCCCTCATTTGGAGTGCGCCGCCCTTTTGCGCATTGAGCAGCTTTCGCATGCGTGGCGGCGCTTTTGAAGTGGTGCTGATGCCTAAAAAGCCCTCTTGGGAGCGCTTCAATGATGACAAAGCGCCGGCGAATAACAATAGGCTGCGAATGACAAAGGTCCTACGAATAAAAAGCGCCGCCACGCATGCGAAAGCTGCTCAATGCGCAAAAGGGGCGGCGCACTCCAAATAATGGCGGCGCTTCCAAAGCTGAGTACGTGCTCCTAAGGCAACGGCAACGACTCGAGGATCATCGGCCCGCCTTCGACGCGTCGAATAACGATCGCGTGCCTGGCGTCTAGTTGATCAAGTTGGTCGACGCCGGTCCAGCCGGTGATCGTCTCATAGCTCAGCCCTTTCTTGTCCTGGACAGGAGCAACGATGCTCTCGGCTTTGTCGATGTTCTCGGTGCTGATCTTCATTACTCCGCGGCTGCTGTTGGCCATCAGAAGATAAGTCTTGCCGTCCTTCTCGTAGACGATCATATCGAGAGGACGATTCCGGTTGCCCAGCTCCGCAATTGTTTTGCCCTGAATCTTTGCGCCGGGCTTTAGTTCGCTGATCGGGAACTGTACAAGCGGCGTGCAAGTGTAAGCGGCGAGCAGATGCTGCTGGCCGCCGACTTTGAATGATGCGAAGGTTCGCACCGGCGCTCGAGTTTCGAATCGCCCGTGATTGCCGTGATAGATCTCGACGCTGGTCGGCGTTGCCGCGCTTTTGAACGGGAACGGCACGGCGCGAAGAGTTGACGCGAACTCCTCGTTTGACAGCCCGGCGATCATCACCCGGCCGTCGACAAACGCGATGTCGGTAATTGATTCCTGTCGCGGATTGCTTTGCCTGTTGCCTTGACCGGTCATTGCGTCCGCGGGCGGACTCGGCAATTCGGCGCGAGAGAACTTCACCTTGTCCAGGGCTACCACTTCCAGCTGCCCGTCTGTCTTCACCCGTACCAGCACGGGAACGGCATCGGGGCCACGACCACGCGAGACGGCCAGGTAGGCGTTGTGCGAAACCGGGTTAACCGCCAGATCCTGGATCTGGATTTGATCGGCGCTTGTTCCGAGGAGGCTCGCGAGTTTTTGATCGATGCCCTCGATTTTGATCTGCTTTGCAGACGAAACCTTCGCGTCACCGGTGGCGATTGCGGTAACCGCGGCGGCTTTTGTGTCGCCAACAAACAGAATGCCCTCAGGCCCAAACGCGAGCGGACCCATGAATTGAAAAGCCGGTTTGCCTTCTTTTAGATCGGCGGTCCAGCTGGCGGTGCCCGCGCCGTTGGCGAGCATGCAGATGGTTAGGACTACAAGCAGCAACGGGAGTAGGGAACGTTTCATAGATGCTCCTTTCGTTGACGGAAGGTGAGTCGCGTAACGCTTGTGTACGAGTTTGTCTGGACCATCATCAAGTGCTGGAGCGAGTCTGTCAAGATCTCCAGGTGCTTCTGGTGACGACCTGGTAGCTTCCGGCAAGGACGCGACTGAAGTATTGATATGGTCTTGATTCACGCCGGCATTGAGCTTGCTCGGGGATATCGAGGTAACCCGAGCAAGACTCAATAAAGAAACGAAGACTTTATCGCCGGCGTGCTTTGCGCTTTTGTTTGGGGCCTGGCCGGCGAAGCGCGATTCCAACTGCACCTACGGCCTCGCCATTCCACAGTTGACGCACGGCGAGTCGATAGCCGTCATGAAGCGACCGCCGGTTGGGATGATCGAATAGATCCTCCGCTGGCAGCACGTAGTCGATCTTGAGCTGGAAAGGCTTCTCTACAAGCAGATTTCGAAAACCGTACGCCGGACCACCCACCTGACCGTTTAATCTCAAAAACGCCTGGTGTCGGACTAAATCCCGTCCAACGAGAACGTCATAAACGTTTTCATTTTTGGTTCGTTCCGCTAGCTTGAGCCCCTGGGCTATCGCGCCATCGAGAGCTTGCTTCGGGCCGCGAATGCGCAGTTTCGCGCCAGGAACAAACGCACCGAGTTCGATCTGTAGATCGAATCTCTCTCGAACCCGCGGTAGACTCTTCACTTCGAACTCAAGGACACCGGGTAGGCCAGGCACCAAATCCACAACATCCATGTTTCGGTAAGCAATGTTGTTCGTGTTGCGGACGAAGTAAAGGTAGTCAGAAACCGAGCTGATAAGCGTGTGATCAGGTGCAGGGTCCAGTCCATCGGAAACGACTGCGATCATGCAGTAGTGACCTGGAGCAGGAATAAGCGCCTGTGGGAAGGTCAGCGGGCCTGCAATGCGCACAGTCCCCGGGACGACCCCGGTCTCGGCGAGTGATCCGATGTGGGTCCACGACGCTGGCGTGCCGAAGGTCGTGGCCGCTGAGAGATAGACATTGATCGAGACGTCACCGTTAGCGGCGCCGCGATTTTGAAGCCGCACATAAACAAAGTTGTTCTGCCCGAATTCGATATTCTGCCAGAGTGCATCATCTGACATGTTTGCGAAGTCAAGCGCCGGGTTTGTTGAAGGTGCGGTGCGATTGATGATGTCCGGGCTGGCCCACAAATAGCTGCCTCCAAAGGGCTCCGCTCCGGAGTCTGCGAGATTGTCACGTACATAAATATCAGGTCCAATGCCCACGGCGTTGAACGCGTTCTTAACCTGGGACAGTTTGACGAGGTCGGTAGGGAAGAGATCCAAACAGGCGTCGAGCATGGCCTCGCGAAAATCAAGAAAGTTCGCAGTGGGATTACCAACCAGGTTGACTGACATGCACCGAAACAACATTTGCTCGGCTGCGCTTTGGCCAATACCGGTCACCGTGATGCCGCTTACAGTGTGCGTTCCACCAATGGTCAAGAGGTAGAAGAGATTATTGATAATCCCGCTGTTCACGTGGACTCCGCCGTTATCCCAACTCAACGTAAAGCGGACGCTGTAGTGGCTGGGGCAATGGCCCGCGAAAACGCTGGCCTGTGCGGTTGCCAGCGAAGAGTTGTCCCACTGTCCCCCGTTTGTTGGGTCAATCATATTGCGCCACGCCGGCGCGGAAGCCTTGAGCCACGCGTCCTCAAAGACAAGCCAGTCACCGGTGATGAACGCGGCGAAGATGTCGGAAAATGCTTCGTTCAAGGCGCCTGATTCATTCAGATACTGAAGCGCGCAGGTGAACTGCGTGTAACCATGTGTAAACTCATGCGCTAGCCAGTCATCGCTGCATTCGTAATTATCTCCGGTGGCTGCCACTCCGCTCCCGTCGCCGAGGTTAACCTTTGACCCGTCCCAATATCCGTTGCTGTAATTTGAGCCAAGGTGAACAACTGTCGTCAAATTCATACCAGCGCCGTTTAAGCTGTTTCTGCCATGCACGGTTTGATAGTAGTCTACAACGTCACCCGCGTAGCGGTGCGCATCAACTTCCGCTCCTTGATTCTGGTCTCGCGGCGCAGTCGTAAGGTTGTTCCAATTGTTATCAAGGTCCTCCGAGGGTGACGCGCCATCTTCATCGTTGGTGATGATCTCCGGGCCGCCAGCTCCCGTCCGCGTGGTATCGCGGAGCTGAAATGTCGTACCGGTGCTCCAGGCGTTTACAAACCCGGCACCGGAGTAGAAACCCGTGCCGTTGCCAACCACCGCCGTAGTCTGCACGTTGTCATAGTACAAAAGTACCTTGCCATTGACCGCGTCAACGTAAACAACCCAGTGGGCTGGCGCACCGCGTTCTCCAGGTTTTGTGTCGACCAACCTGACCTCCCATACCAATCGCGGGCTTCCTTTATATCGGTAAACCAGCACTTCGGGCTTACTTTCTAAGCGCCCTTGGGATTTTGTCGCTTTCTGTGCAGCGTTTACCGCCCGGTCTTCGGTGATGCGCGGCTCCAATGGAACCTTAGCCAGATCAGGGAAAAGATGGTTGCTTATCGTGTCCAGCGTTCCGTTTTTGGTGACATGGAATCGCACGCTGCCGCCATACACACGGTTCGCTCCGTGATATTGCTGAAGCGCGAGACTCAAACCGCCTTGTGGGTCTGGGCTCTCGTCTATCACCGCCAGGCGCCCGCTGCTGATCTCTCCAAATAGATCAGCGTGAGATCGTAAAAAACGCGTGGCTGAACTTCGCAATCGCTTTATCGCTAGATTGCCAAAGTCTGCCAGATTGCCACGAAGATACTTAATGACGTCCAGGCTTTCGTCATAACGAAATCGCAGCGACGAGTCTCGGAGCTGAAGCTTTCGAATACTATCCTTTTCTTTCATGACTATTCTCCTTTTGGTTTGTGGCGACGGATACAATCGCCGCCGACCAAACCTCGGCGAATCAAGCGGCCGCGATTGAGCGATGGAAATGCACTAGAGCTGCGCTTTCCCCTCAAACAGAGTGTGCTGTCGGCAAGAGTTGCTTCTGAACGAAGACTCCGCCGCAAGTAAACAGCCGTCTGGAGGCTGGCGCAATTGCAGCCGGGCTTTGTTAATGTTCGATTGACAAGTTCCGCGGACGAATGTCTTCGCTCGGTCGCGGAACTCTAAGAGGTGGACCGGTTCAGCAAAATTTGGGACACGTGCGGACAGTCACTCAGTTCTCACTGATACCTCCTCCTTGAAAGGCCAATGGTTGAGAACTCAGTCTCCACCTACTATTCATGGACGGACAATCCGAACCGGATGGTTCAGAAAAGTTGGGGTGGCATCAATTTAATGAAACGGGCGTGGATAAAGTGATGGGCTTTGATCGTTTCCAGTTTTCGGACGCGATGCTGACTAACGCACCACCCCGGGGGACTTCTTCCCGACGCAGAACAGAAACGTATCGGTTCGGATAAAAATCTGGCCGCCGGATATTGCCGGCGACGCCACGATTCGCTCGGCGATGTCGTTACGAGCAAGAACCTGAAACTCGCGCCCCGCTTTGAGGACGATTGTCTCTCCGGTCTCGCTCATCATGTAGACCTTTCCATCGCCGGCTACCGGTGACGCGCTGAATATTCCGTCCATCCGCTGCTGCCACACTTTCTCCCCGGTTCTGGCATCAACACAGCTGGCGACTCCTGCGTCATTCGCCATATAAATCAAACCCTGATACTGAACAAGCGAAGAAATGTACGGCGCTCCGGTGGGAACGTGCCACTGGACGTGAGTGTTTGTTATGTCGCCCTTGCCGCCTAACCGGATTGCCATAAACGGGCCGCTTCGATAACCGCGGCTCGCATACAGCACGCCGTTCTCGTACGACGGCACTGGGATCGGAAACCGATTGGGCTCGCCGGTATACCACAGATGTTTGCCGGTGTTTGGATCATACGAATCAATTCGTTCGCTGGCGTTTACAATCAGCTCATCGCCGCTCGGACCTCGAACCACTGTGGGTGTGCTGTAAGATCGCACTCCCTTGCCGCGATCCACTTTCCATCTCTCTTTTCCGGTTTTTTTGTCCAGGGCCAGCAAATGCGAAGCGGGGATGTGATCACAAAGAAGGATCAGCGTGTCACGGTAGATCGTCGGCGAACTTCCGTGTCCCCATTCGATCTCAAAGGGCGAGACCTCGGTTCCCAGATGCCTCTGCCAGGCAAGCTTGCCGTCGAGATTCAACGCAACAAGCTGACCGTTTCCGAACCAAGCGTAAACCAGATTGCCATCTGTGACTGGGCTGGGGCTTGCGAGGTT
>Ga0075428_100007907_pt1 | contig 11789 bp, 8 predicted proteins | sample RhiMetdeltSRZDD2_FD_75291 | JGI IMG/M metagenome (GOLD analysis project Ga0075428, IMG submission 75291) | Populus rhizosphere microbial communities from Tennessee, USA - Rhizosphere MetaG P. deltoides SRZDD2 | ecosystem: Host-associated > Plants > Roots > Rhizosphere > Soil | place: USA...
GGTCGAGCGAAGCCGGAGGTGCTCGCGCAGTTCCTCAAGACGGCGAATGCGCGCATCGATAAGCTCGGCGCCCGGACGACGGCGGACATCTTCGGCTTGGTGACGACAGTGGGTGGCGCGCTCGAGATCGGGCAGGAATGGGAGAAGGTCTCGCCGGCGGTGGATGTGGTGCTGCCGATGACGTACCCGTCGCACTACCCTCGCGGCGCGTTCAACATCCCGCGGCCTAACGCGGACCCATACCGGGTGCAGCTGACGGCGATCTCCCGCGCCCGCCAGCGCGATGCGAAGCTTGGCCTGACGGGTGAGCGCGTACGTCCGTGGATCCAGGCGTTCTCGCTCGGCCAGCCGAAGTACGACGCATCACACGTGAAGGAGCAGATGCGCGGCATATACGACGCGGGATACAACGGGTGGGTGTGGTGGCACCCTGGCTCTGTCTACGAGCCATACCTCCCCGCGCTCGAGAAGAATCTCGTACCCCACGCCAAGCAACCGTAGCGGCACCCGGCACGCCTTCCGGCGGCGCCGGATGCCATCCTCTGGCGGCCGTCTAGAACTCGGCGGAGAGTCGGATAAGTACGTTGCGCCCTGGGTCAAGCGCGAAACTCTTATACCGACTCAGGAACGACTTGTACGCTTTGTCCGTGAGGTTCCGAACGCGGACGTCGAAACGAATCGGAACCGAGCCGATGTGCCGCGCGATGCCGGCGTCCAGGCCTAACAACGTGTAGCCATCGGTCGCCGTGTCGAACTGGCCAAGGCGCGTCTGCTCCGAGTTGATCTCGACATCGAAGCCGGCGTGCGCGTGCTCCGCCCAGCCGAGCGCCACACCGTGCAGCTCTGCCTCCAGTGTGGTGCGCGGCGGCGGCATCAGCGGCAGCGGCTCGTCGGTGTCTTCGTTCGTTCCTCGGACCATGTCATAACGCGCGCGGAGCGTCAGCATCCTGGCCGGATCGAAATCCGCCGACACCTCGGCGCCGCTCAGGGTCGCGAGCGCATGCTCGTAGCGATACACCTGCAGGTTGCCCTGTTGTTCGCCCGTCGGTGCGACGTAGATGAAATCGTCGATCCGATTGTGAAACGCCGCGACCTCGGCCCGGGCACGGCGGTTCGCCCAGCGGATGCTTCCGTCCAGGTTCAGGCTCGTTTCCGGATCGAGCGTCGGGTCACCGATCTCGTAGCGCGCTTCGCCGAGGCGCGGGCCGTTGGCGAACAGCTCGAACAGCGTCGGTGAGCGCCACGCGCGGCCAACGTTCGCGGTCAACGCGAGGTCGTTCATCGGATGCACCATGACCCCGAGGTCGCCCGAAAAAGCGCTCGTGCTCCGCGACTGATCCGACAGACCCAGCTCAGCGTTCGCATCGGCATGCAAGGAGTTCGCATCACCGCGCGCGCCGGCGACGATGCTCACACGACCCAGATCGATCTGCTCGAAGCCAAACAGTGCGCCCGCCGTCAGCCGCGCGTCGGGCACCAGCGGAATGATCCCGCGCGAATCGCTCGTCTGGTATTCGCCGGTGATGCCTAACGTGCCGTGAAGCGCGCCCTCCTCCCCGTGATGCAGGAGAACGTCCGCTCGCGTGGTGTTGAGGAGCAGGTTGAACACCTCGGTCTCGACACCGGTCGGCGCGCCGCCCGGACCCAGCTCGTCGGCCATCTCGGCGAGGCTGTGGCGCTGCCACTGCACCTTCGGCTCGAGGCGGAAGCGGCCGGCGACGTAGTTCCCGTTGAACTGCACGCGGTCGTCGGACGCCTTTCGCTCCGGCCCTTCCTCCTCGCCTTCGCCCTCGGGCTTGGGCGGCTCGTTGGCCTCGAGGAGGTGGCATTCGCAGCCGTACCGGGCGTACCGCAGTGTGGACGTTCCACGGGCCGAGCGGTAGGCCGCCGCGGCCTCGCCGGTGACGGCCGAGTACTTTGTGTTCTCCAGTTTTCCGTCCGGCGTCGTCATGTCTTCGGCGAGACGCGCGATCGCCGTGGCGCGCCAGCCGAGACGCGAGCGCGCCCCCTCGGTGCCGAGCAGCAGGTCGGCCTCGCGATTGTTCGTCGCACCCGAGAGCTCGACCGTCGAGCGCATGAAATTGCCGGCACTCGCGTCAGGCAGCGCGGCCGGAATGGCGTTGACCACGCCACCGATCGCGTCGGACCCGTACAGCACACTTGCCGGACCGCGAATCACCTCGACGCGCTGCGCGAGACGCGCGTCGATCGAGGGACCGTCTTCGTCGCTCCAGGAATAGTCCTCGAGGCGATGCCCGTCGTCGAGCACGAGGACGCGCGCCCCCGCGAGCCCACGAATGACTGGCTTCCCGATCTGCTGTCCCGTCGTTAGGTTGTGCACGCCCGCCAGCCGGTCGATCGCGCCGGAGAGCGAGACGCTCTGCTCCCGATGCAGGCGGTCTCCCGAGAGTTGCGCCACCGGAAACGGCGATCGGTCGACGCCCGTTGCATCCCGAGTCGCCGTCACCACAACCGGCTCGATGTCTGTGGCCAGCCGGGTCAACCGAATGACGACCGGCGGGCGCACAGCAGCTCGGTCGACCCCGATGGCCTGGCCGGGCGCTACCCGTACGGTATCCGATACCGCCGCGTAGCCGAGGCGGCGAGCCACGAGCGTGTATCGCCCGGCCGGGACACCACCGAACACGAATGCGCCGCGTTGGTCGGTGTTGGCTCGGCGCGCGAGCTCGACGAGCGTCACCTGGACACCGGCGATCGGCCCGCCCGTCGAGTCGATGACCTGACCTCGAAGCGAGTCCAACACCGGCGCACGCACGGCCGTCGGCGCCGAGGCATTGTGCGCCGACAGAGCTGGGCGGGCCGGAGCCACCAGCGACACGATCGCAGCAAACCCAAAGGAAAGCATCGAGGTTGTCAGTAAGTGTTCGCAGTGCCCGTGGTGACGGGTGCAGGTAATGCCTGCCCTACGCCACCCGCCAGAGGCTTACGCAGAGAGAGGCGGTTTCGCTCAGTCCCGGGAAATCTCCGCAACGGCGGCGATCAGGCGATCCACTTCATCGGGCGTCGTGTAGCACGCGCACCCCGCACGGACCACGCCGTCCGCGGCATGGCCGAGTCGCTCGATGACGGTGGTCGCGTAGAAGTCACCGTTCGAAACGAACACGGCACGCTTGGCGAGCGCGCGCGCGACGTCGTCGGACACGACGGTGTCCAACGTGAACGCGACGGTCGGCGTACGTGCGTGGCCCGGCGGGCGCCCGTACATCCGCACGCCCGGGATTGCGCGGAGACCGTTCCACATGCGCTCGAGGAGCTCCGTGCCCTGCTCGTGCAGCGTTGCGTACGCGGACACGAGCCGGTCCCGTCGGCTCGAGCCCTTGCCAAGGCTCGCCAGGTAGTCGACCGCCGCGGCGGCGCCGACGATTCCCTCGTGATTCTGCGTACCGGTCTCGAGCCGCTCCGGTGGTGCTTCCGGCGCGGGGATGAGCTTGGGGACGTCGACCGACGCGACCAGATCCCGCCTCCCCCACAGCACGCCGACGTGAGGGCCGTAGAACTTGTAGGCCGAGCAGGCAAGGAAATCGCAGCCTAACGCCTTGACGTCGACGAGCATGTGTGGCGCATAGTGCACGGCGTCCACGAACACGAGCGCATCCTGCGCGTGCGCCAGCCGTGCGGCAGCGGCCACGTCGGTCACCGTCCCGAGAGCATTGGACGCGGCACCGATCGCGAGCAGCTTCGTGCGCGGCGTGATCGACTCCTCGAGATCGGCCCAATCGAGCACGCCCGCGGTCGGGTCCATTCGCACGGTCTTGATGACGATGCCGCGTTCGGCCGCCAGACGCGTCCACGGCGCGACGTTGCCGTGATGATCCAGCTCGGTGACCACGACCTCGTCACCCTTCGCCCAGCGCGCCGACAGACCGCGCGCGAGGTGGAAGGTCAGGGTCGTCATGTTCAGGCCGAACGCGATCTCGGTGGCCTCGCCGTTCACGAAATCGGCGAACGCTACCCGCGCGGCGTCGAGCGCGGCGTCGGTCTCGGCGCTCGTCGGGTAGTTCCAGTGCGTGTTCGCGTTGTGGTAGCACAGGTAGTCGTTCATCGCCTCGACGACCTGTCGTGGAACCTGCGTGCCGCCCGGGCCGTCGAAATAGGCGACGGGCAGGCCTTCGTGCTTGCGCTCGAGCGCCGGGAAGTCTCGCCTAACGTTCGTCGTCATCCCCGCACCTCGCAGCCCGCCCATTCCTCGATCAGCTTCACCGTCTCGACGTGATCGGCCTCCTCGCCTAACGCACGGCGGGCAACGCGCAGCAGGTCGGCCACGCTCTGCGTGAGCGGTGTCGGCACGCGATTCTCGCGGGCGAACTCGGCGGCGATGGTCACGTCCTTTTCCATGAGCGCGAGCTTGAACGTTCGAGGGAAGGCGCGCGTGATCACGCGCTCCGTAAACAGGTTCTGCGAGACGTTCGACCGGCCGCTCGATGCGTTGATGACGTCAAGCGCCAAGCGCGGAGAGATACCGGCCTTCGACAACGCGACGAGGCCTTCGCTCAATGCCCAGATGTGAATCCCGAGGAGCGCCTGGTTCACCGCCTTCACGGCGTCGCCCGCGCCGACAGGTCCGCACTGCACGATCTTCTTCCCGAACGCCTCGATCACTGGCCGAGCGCGCTCGAACGTGGCGTCGTCGGCCCCACACATGACCGTGAGCGTACCCTGCTGCGCGCCCGACACCCCGCCGCTCACGGGCGCATCCATGAACGCCGTCCCGCGCTCGGCCAGCCGGGCCGCGATCCGGCGCGATGTCGCAGGGTCGCCGGAGGTGCAATCGATGAACAGCGCTTGCGGCGCGAGTCCGGCCAGCAGGCCGTCGGACCCGTCGAGCAGCGCCTCGACTTCGCGCGACGTCGGCAGGCAGGTGATGACGACATCCGCACCGCGCGCGGCGTCCGCGGGAGAGCCTGCTACCCGTGCGCTGGCCTCGCTGGCGAAGGCGTCGGCACGCGCCCTCGTCCGGTTCCAGACGGTTAGCGCGAATGGCGGCTTTGCGAGGTGCCGGGCCATTGGCGCGCCGATGGCGCCGAGCCCGAGGAAAGAAACATTCACGATGATCGCAGCTCGAAGGCGAAGACGTGCGGGGAAACGCGGGACGCATCGAAACGATCGGAAGGTCGTGGGGCCGAACGTGCGCGTCAACCGGCTTTCGTCACTTCACCACCACCGAACGATCGCGCTGTACGTTTCCGCGCCATGGTATCGATCCTCACGATCTCGGGCATGGTCGCGGTCCATGCGAAGCGCGCGGTCTTCACAGCGCTCGCGGGCGTGCCCGGCGTCGTGTCGGCTCAGGTCGAGATGGGATCGGCCGTCGTGGAGCACGATGCATCGACGACATCGGACGCGCTCAGGGACGCCGTCGTGTTAGCTGGCTGCGAGGTGACGTCGGTAAGAATCGAGCGTCGCTTGCCCCTCGGTGAGCCGTGATGCGAATACGACCATGACTGGCTTGTTCGACGCTGGCCGACGTTCGTAACTTGACGCCCCGCCTCGGCAGGCCCTTCACCGCACTCCGATGACGCCATCCCAGCGAAAGGAAGAACGCCCGATCGCGGCGCTGATCGCGCCGGACATTCTGGCGTTACTGGAGGAGTCGCCGTCGGACGTCCCCGCTGAGACCGAGGAGATGCACGCGGCGGACCTCGCTGACGTCGCCGAGTCGCTTCCCATCGACAAAGTGAGACTTCTCCTCCGCGTGCTGCCGGCGGATCGCGCCGCGGACGTGCTCGAGTATCTCGACGAGGAGCTGCGCGCCGAACTGCTCGAGGAGATGCCTGCATCGCAGGCCGCGAAGCTCGTCTCCGAGATGACGCCCGACGACCGCGTCGACGTCCTCGAGGAGCTCGAGGCAGAGCGGACGAAGGAGATCCTCGCCGAAATTCCGGCGGAGGCACGCCGCGAGACGGAGGAGCTGCTCACGTACGCGCCGGATTCGGCCGGTGGTCTCATGACCACCGAGTTCGTGCAGCTGCCGGAGACGATGACAGTGGATGAGGCGCTCACGAACGTGCGGCGGATTGCGCGCGCGGGCCGTCGAGAGGCGATGCACGCGTTGTACGTGACCGACGCCCAAGGTGCGCTGCGTGGAGTCATGTCGATTCGCGAGCTCCTCGCCGCACCGGAAGGAACGCGCATCGCGGATATCGCGTGGGAAGAAGTCGTGAGCGTTCCCGCGACCGCGGATCGAGCGGAAGTCGCGCGAATGACGTCCGACTACGACCTCGTTGCCGTGCCGGTCGTGGATGACGCGGGACGAGTGATTGGCGTAGTGACGGTCGATGACGTCATCGACGCGATCGTGGAGGAACAGACGGAGGACGTGCAGAAGCTCGGCGCGGTGCAGCCGCTCGAGGAGCCCTACTTCCAGGCGGGGTTCTGGTCGCTCGCTCGTAAGCGCGGCGGGTGGCTCATCCTCCTCTTCATCGAGGAGATGTTCACCGGGACGGCGCTGCGGCATTACGAGGCGACGCTCGCCAGCGCAATTGCGCTGACGTTCTTCATCCCGCTCATCATCAGCTCCGGCGGCAACTCGGGCTCGCAGTCGGCGACACTGATCACGCGCGCGTTGGCCGTCGGCGACGTCGAGATGCGTGACGCGCTGCGTGTGTTCCTACGCGAGCTCGGTCAGGGCCTGGTGCTGGGTGCGTTCCTCGGCGCGATCGGCTTTGGCCGAGCGCTGATGTGGGGGAATGGGACGGACGTCGCGTGGGTGGTCGCCCTCACGCTGTTGTTCGTCGTGATCACGGGCACGATCGTCGGCGCGATGCTGCCCTTGCTCTTCACGCGACTCGGCTTCGATCCCGCGATCGCATCATCTCCGTTCGTCGCGTCGCTGGTAGACGTAGCGGGGATCATCATCTACTTCAACATCGCGATCCACTTACTAGGGCTCCGCTAAATGGCCGGCGACGACGCCGTACAGGTTACCGGTAATTGGTTGCTGCAGGTGGTATACGCACTGATATCAGCAACCAATAGCCGATAATCAGTCGTCAGACGCTAGCCGGCTCCGGCCCAGCAACGCGCGCCGTTTCCATCTCGACCGTCTCGGCTTCGGTCGGGTCGACCGGTGTCAGGCCCACGATGCCCTGCTCGAGCCAGCTGTGCTCACCGCGCAGCACCTGCATGGCGACTTTATAGAGCGCGGGATCGGAGGAACCGAACAAGCTGCGGAAATGCCCACGGATACGCTGGCGTGCCTCGATGCAGAACGCGTCGGCGAGCACGATTGCTTCCGGGCGGCCCTGCTTGGCCAGCATCTGTGCTCGCGAGCAGGCAGCGGCCATGGCATACAGGTCGGCGCCAATGTCGACCGCGCGGAACAGCACCATCTGCCTGCGCTCGAGCTTCGGACCGAAGCGGACCATCGCGTGGAAGATTGCGCGTCCGAGCTTGTTCGTGGCGCGATCCGCGAAGCGCAGGTGCTTCGCCAGCTTGCCGAATTCGCCGTACGGGCGCGGACGAACGCGCGCGAGCCATCGCGCCGGGTACCACGTTGCGTAGAACGGCGCGGATTTCGACAGCGCCGTGAGGCGCTGCCCCATCGACGACTCCGGCGCGACGATCGGGAACGCGAGCTTGAAGTGGTGGTCCACTGCCTCACGCGCGATGAAGAGCCGCATGATCTCCGACGACCCCTCGAAGATCAGGTTGATGCGGAAGTCGCGCATCGCACGCTCGACCGGGATCGGCTTCTCGCCCCGCGCCGCGAGCGACTGAGCGGTTTCGTAGCCTCGACCACCGCGGATCTGCACGGTGTCGTCGACGATCCGCCAGCCTGCCTCGGTGTTGTACAGCTTCGCGATCGCGGCCTCGAGCCGGATGTCGTACCCGCCCCGCTCGTACAGCGCGGTCGACAGCTCGGCGACCGCTTCCATGGCGAACGTATTCGCCGCCATGCGGGCGATCTTCTGCGCGATCGCCTCGTGCTTGCCGATCGGCTGGCCCCACTGCACCCGCTCGTTCGCCCAGTCGCGTACCACGCGGAGCAGCGCCTTGCCCACGCCGGCACACCCGGCGGGAATCGTTAGGCGCCCCGTGTTGAGCGTCACGAGCGCCAGCTTGAGACCCTTCCCTTCGCCCCATAGGATGTTCTCGCGCGGGACCCGAACGTTGTTGAACCCGATGACGCCGTTCTCGATCGCCTTGAGCCCCATGAATCGGCAGCGGTGCACGATCTCGACGCCGGGGAACGACGCCTCGACGATGAAGGCCGTGATCTGCTTGCGCGTCTTGCCCTTCGCGTCCACGACATCCGGGGTGCGTGCCATCACCACGTACAGGTCCGCACGCGTGCCGTTCGTGCACCACAGCTTCTGCCCGTTGAGGATGAAGTACTTCCCATCCTCGGTCGGCGTCGCCGTGGTCTTCATGTTCGCGGGGTCGGACCCGGCGTCGACTTCGGTCAGCGCGAACGCCGAGATCGCACCCTTCGCGAGCCGCGGGAAGTACTTTCGCTTCTGCTCGTCGGTGCCGAACAGCTTGAGCGGCTGCGGCACGCCGATGGATTGGCTCGCCGAGAGCAGCGCCACGAGCGACCCGTCCTTCGACGTGACCATCTCCATCGCGCGCACGTAGGACAGCTGCGAGAGCCCGAGGCCGCCGTATTCCTTCGGAATCTTGATCCCGAACGCGCCCATCTCGCGAAGCTCCTGGACGTACGACTCCGGGATCTCGCCCGTCCGATCGACTTCCTCTGACGGGAACCGCTCGAGAAACGCGCGCAGTCGGTCGAAGAACGGCGTCGCCCGCGCGGCCTCGGCGGGATCGTCCACGACAGGGTGCGGGTGGATGAGGTCGAGGCGGAAGCGGCCAAGAAACAGCTCGCGAGCGAAGCTCGGATGCTCCCACTCGGTCTCGCGCGCCGATTCGGCGACATCCCGCGCTTCCTTCTCCGAGGCAATGTGTGACGTGTCAGCCATGTCGCGTCCCGGAAGGGGTGATCGTCACTGGTCGTGTTTGCTTTGCATGTTGACTGCCACGCCGATCGGCACGGGCGACGACGCCGGCGCCCACGAGGCCGATGACGGCAAAGGCGAACCACTGGATCGCGTACCCGAGATGCGGGCCTTCATCGAGTGGCGGTGGAGGCAACCGCGCAGGAGTCGAGTCACGCGGCGGTGTTGGTCGTCCGGACGATCGGCTTTCGGTCGCCACCAGAACGAATGGCGCGATCGGGTACGGCAGTCGTTTCGCCAGCGAGTCGTACTCCAGGCGTCGAATCACTCGCGGGCTGCTTGGTGTGGAGATCGACCCGCGCCCGCGCCGGGCGATCTCGAGAAGGTACCCTGTGACCACTGCGTCGGTCGGCTCCCGCCATCGCGCGAAGTCCACGCTCATGGCGTCGGCCGCGTAGACCCAACCGCGATTGATCAGCACCGCGGTGTCGGTCCCCGGCACGCGCAGCGGCGTGATGATGTTCGCTCCCGGTGAGCCCTCACGTGTTCGTGACGCGAGCGAGAGCTCGTTTCCGAAGTCGAAGGTACCGGTCGCCGTCGCGCGCCGGTAAGGCGCAGTGGTCGTATCGCGCATGGCCTCGAGCGCCGGCGCCGCCGGCATGGAGAGCCGGCTCGCGAGCTTCGCATTCGCCGCTCGTCGCTCCGCCAGCCGATTCAGCTGCCAGAAGCCGAGGCGTACGCAGCCGACTGCGACGGCGATCGCGAAGATCACGAACGCGAGGGCGCGGCGACTCACGCGGGCGTTGGTAGATGCTCGGGCACAAGGAAAAGCTACGCGGGGGACCACCGGGCGCCCGTCGCCTAGAACAGTGACATCTGTTCGCCAAGCTGGTCCGGTTCCACGGGCCGTTGGCGAAGCAGCCGCTGAAGATCGCGCGCCGAAGCGGGGCTGTGACCGGCGAAATGGTTGTTGACGTACCCGTACACCGTCTTCACGCGCCGTGCGAGCGCGGCGATGACCGCCGCCCAAGACTCGAGCTCGCGGGAGCGATCGACCTGGATGCGCGAGTAGTCGACGATGTCCCGGTTCGGTCCCATCCATCGGATGTAGGCGAAGTCCGATGTCGGCCGATCGGCGAGCGTCATCATCACCTTCCGCGGAATCCAGCGCGCATCGACGAGTGCGACGCCCACGTTATGCTCGGCGAGCAGCGCGATGATCCCGTCGTGGATCCAGCCGCGCTGGCGGAACTCGACGCTCACGCGCATGTCGCGCGGAATGAGCGGGAGAAAGTTCGCGAGCGCCGGCAGCTCGGACGGCGCGAAGTCCGGACCGAGCTGCATCAGCACCGGCCCCAGCTTCGGACCCAGCTCGCGCGCTCGATCGAAGAACAGCGCAGCCAGGTCCGCCGAATCACGCAGTCGGTTCTCGTGTGTGATCTCCTGTGGCAGCTTGAGGGCGAACGAGAAGTCCGATGGCGTCCGCTCGGCCCAGCCGCGGATCGTCTTCGCCGCGGGAATGGCGTAGAAGGTAGAGTCGACCTCGACCGTGGTGAACGCACGCGCGTAGACCGTGAGGAAATCGGCCTGCCGCGTCTCCGGCGGATAGAACGGTCCCACCCACGCGTCGTAGTTCCATCCTTGCGTGCCGATGCGAATGTCGCCGGAGGCGTTGCTCATCGCGACACAATCGATGCCGCGAAACTGGGATGTCAAGTTGAGGTCGGTCCCGATCTTGCCTTTCTGACGGCAGCAACGATCGACCACCAATGCCGGAGGCGAATCATGGATGAGATGGATCGCAGGAACGTAGGCGAGGATCCTACGCTCATGGGGAACGACGCGCCGCGCGGCGCGAACATCGACGACCGCGAAGTGACCGGGAAGCCGATGCGCGATGAGCCGACGACGGCAGACTACGTCGGCGAAACCGCTGGCGGCATCTCGGGCGGGCTCGCTGGTGCGGCGATTGGCTCGATCGGCGGCCCCGTCGGCACGCTCGTTGGCGGGCTCGCCGGCGTGATCGGTGGATGGTGGGCAGGCCGCTCGATTGCGGAAGCCGCAAAGGACTACGGCGAGGTGGACGACCGCTACTATCGCACGCATTACGAGCGCGCTCACACGGGCACGCGCTCGTTCGACGACGTCCGGCCGGCGTATCAGCTCGGTCATCTCGCCAGCAGGAACCCGGACTATCGCGGCCGAGACTTCGACGCGGTCGAACGCGATCTCCGTCGAGGATGGTCGGACGACATCGGCGCGCGCCATGGAGATTGGCCGTCGGTGCGCGACTACGCGCGCGAAGGCTATACGCGCGGCACGTCGACGCTCGGCGCGACGTCAGCCGGGGCGGTCGACAGCGCCGTGCGCACGAGCGACCGACTCGACAACCTCGGCGATCGTTCGGCGCATGCTGCCGACCGCGTCGCGACGGGACTCGAGGCTGGTGTCGACAACATCAAGGATCGCATTGATGGGAACCCGGCGTCGAAGCCGGGCCTCGATCCGACGGACGCGCGTGCCGGCGGCCGCAACTTCGCCGAACGCGCGGCGGACAAGGTTCGCGGCCCGGATGATCGCGTCGCGGACACCGGAAGCAGCGTCGGCGGAGCAGCCCGCCGCGGCGCGAACAAGGTGGTGGATGCGGTGGACAACGTGAAGGACCGCATCGACGGAAACCCGGCATCGAAGCCCGGGCCTGATCCGACCGACAAACGGGTCTAGAACCGGCCGCCAACGGGGGACTGAACTACAGGGACTAGGGACTGGGGACTGGGCCGGGGAGCTATTACTGGTGAGGAGGTTTCCTCTCGACTAATAGCCTCCCGGCCGAGTCCCCAGTCCCTAGTCCCCAGTCCCTGTAGTTCAGTCCCC
>Ga0075428_100007912_pt1 | contig 11784 bp, 9 predicted proteins | sample RhiMetdeltSRZDD2_FD_75291 | JGI IMG/M metagenome (GOLD analysis project Ga0075428, IMG submission 75291) | Populus rhizosphere microbial communities from Tennessee, USA - Rhizosphere MetaG P. deltoides SRZDD2 | ecosystem: Host-associated > Plants > Roots > Rhizosphere > Soil | place: USA...
TTCGGCTCCGGATCGTCCACCGAGTGACCGCCCAGCACGAATGCCCCCGCTTCTTTCGCGATGTCGGCGCCGCCGCGCAGCACCTCCCCGAGCAGATCGTACGGGACCTTGTCGCGCGGCCAGCCGACGAGGTTGAGTGCGAACAGCGGGGTCGCGCCCATGGCATAGAGGTCGGAGAATGCGTTCGCCGCGGCGATGCGGCCGAAGTCGTACGCGTCGTCCACAATCGGCGTGAAGAAATCGACGGTCGCCACGATCGCGCGGTCCGGCGTCAGTTGATACACGGCGGCGTCGTCCCGCGTCGAAGCATCGACCAGGATGCGTGGGTCCGAGAGAGCAGGCACGTGGCGCAAGACCTGCGCCAACTCGGCGGGGCCGAGCTTGCAGGCTCAGCCGGCGCCGTGCGAGAGCGCGGTCAGTCGAATCGTGCTCATGGGTCCTGCGAAGATAGCTACGAAAGGAGCCAGGCGAGCAGCCCGCCTGCAACGATGTAGCGCGCGACGTCGGCCACCGCATGGATCAGCAAATGGCGTCGTCGCCGCGCGTCCACGTGCTGCCACATCACGAGTCGTCGCGGGAACGCGACGAGCAATCCCACCAGCGTGAACAGCAGCCACCATCCGCCGGAACCGAGCGAGTCGAACCACAGCGACGCGAACAGCGTGAGGACGCCGGCCTCGGCGAACCGCCAGCCGCACTCCCAGCTGTTCGGGTGCACCGGGAGCGGCCGCTGTTGTTCGGGCGCCTCATTCCAGCGGTAGCCGATGGGTGGCGCGAGACAGAAGAGGGCCGCGACCGGCAGCCACGCGACGATGAGCCGCCCGAAGCTCACGCTAGTTGCGTCGGTATCCCGGACCCCTGAGCCCGCGGCCCGGACGCGCGCTGGTCAGCTGTCCCTTTCGCAGGACGAGCTGTCCGTTGACGAGCACGTACTCGATGCCGGCCGACGGCTGGTGCGGATTCTCGAATGTCGCGCGGTCTGCGACCGTGGCCGGATTGAACACGGTGATGTCGGCGAACATGCCCGGGCGAATGAGCCCGCGCTCGGTCAGCCCGACGCGCTGCGCGGCGAGCGAGGTCATCTTGCGCACGGCGTACTCGAGCGGCATGAGCTTCTGCTCGCGCACGTACCGGCCCAGGATCCGCGTGAACGAGCCGTACGTGCGGGGATGCGGGCGAATGTCCCCGAATGGCCCGTCCGGCGCGACGCCACCGTAATCGGTGTTGACGGCGACCCACCACGTCTTCATCGCGGCCTGCAGATCCTGCTCGTTCATCGAGAAATAGATCGCACCGGTGCGGCTGTGATCGGCCAGGAGAATGTCGAACAGCGTCTCGACCGGATCGCGGTTCCGCGCTCGCGCGATCTCGCCCACCCGTTTTCCCTGCAGGTACTTGAGCGAGTCCTCGAACGTGCTCGCGATCAGAATGCCATTGGCGCCATCCGCGCCGCGCCACATGTTCTCGCCGCGCTTGGCCGCGGCGGGCCCGACCATCTCGTCGCGAATGCGCGCCCGGGTATCGGGATCGCGCAGCCGGATCAGCAACGAATCGCGGCCGCCCGAGAGCGCCCAGACAGGAATCGTGGCGTCGAGGGAGGTGGCGGAGGCGATGTAGGAGTACTGGTCGGCGGTGACGTCGATACCCACGGCGCGGGCGGAGTCGATCCGGGCCAGCACGTGCGGCATGCGCCCCCAGTTGGGTCGGCCCGCCACTTTCAGATGCCAGATCTCCACGGGAATATTGGCCTCCCGCGCGATCTGGAACGTCTCGTTCAATGCGGCGTCGATGCCCGCGCCTTCATTGCGCATGTGGGTGGCGTAGACGCCGCCGTAACGGCGCGCCACGCGGGCCAGCGCGATCAGCTCGCTGGTCGGCGCGTAGATCGCAGGCGCATAAATGAGCGAGGTAGAAACGCCCAACGCGCCCTGCCGCATCGCGCTATCCACGAGCGCCTCCATGCGGGCCAGCTCCGCCGGAGTCGCCTCGCGGTCGGCTTCTCCGACGACGGCGCGGCGCACCTGCGTCGCCCCCACAAAGGTCGCGATGTTGAGCGTCGGCGGCGTGCGCTCCAGGCGCCGGAAGTAACCGTCGAGGTCGCGCCAGTCCACGTCCAGGCGATAGCGCTTGAGGAACGCCGAGTCGAGCGCTACGAGCTGGTCGGTGAGGGGCGCCGGGGAGTCGCCCTCACCCGTCACCTCCGTGGTGATCCCCTGCGTCACCTTACTGAGGACCCGGCTGTCGATGAGCGCGTTGGTTTCGGACTGGCCGAGCATGTCGATGAATCCCGGCGCGACCACGAGCCCGCTCACGTCGAGTGTTTCGCGGGCGGTCGCGGCGCCGAGGAAGCCGGCCGCGGCGATGCGGTCCCCACGCAGTGCGACGTCGCCCTGATAGCCCGGGTTGCCGCTCCCGTCCACGATCCAGCCACCCTTGAGGATCACGTCGTACGGCCCGTCTGTGGCAGCGGGCTTGGACCCGGCACAGCCAGTGACGAGGAAGAGGAATAGCAGACGGCTGATAGCTGACGGCTGACCGCTCATCTCCAGGTCCTCCTCAGCGAGTCTGGTCGAATTAGCCGGCCACGCAACATCACCAGCGCGATGTTTCGAGTGGCGGCGATGTTGTTCACGGGATTGTCGTTCAGGACGACGAGATCGGCGACCTTACCGGCGGCCACAAAACCGAGCGAGTCGGCGTGCAACAACTGCGCTCCGCGCCGCGTCGCCGCGGTGATGGCCTCGAGCGGGGTCAAGCCCGCGCTCACCAGCAGCGCCAGCTCCTCGTGCAGCGAGTAGCCCGGAATCAGGAGCTGATTCGCGGCGTCTGACCCCGCGGCAATCGCGCCGCCGGCGCGTTTGTACTCGCGCACGAACTGGTCCTGGCGCCGGCGCGAGCGACGGAATGCCTCGAAGTCGCTCGCTTGCCAGCCCGTCCGGCGCAGCAGGCTCGGGACGCTGCGCACGCTCTCGGCATTGTCGGGCACGTCCTCCATTCCCGGACGACTCAACAGGATCGGGTTGTCGAGCCGCGACAGCATGTCGTGGATCACGAGCGTGGGCACGATCGTGACCCTGGTCTGCGCGAGCGACCGCGCAGTCCGCGCGACCGTCGCGGAATCGAGACTGGCCCAGCCTTTCTCTTCGGTGGTCCATCCCGACAGGAATGAGTTGTGCGCCGTGGCGTACAGCGGATTGCCGGTGGCCGCCTGGACCACCCCTGCCATGTGCTCGATCGACACGACGCCGGCGCGCGCTGCCGTCAGCGCATCGGTCTTGCCGAGGTGCGCGGCGACCGGAAGCCGCAGCTTCTCCGCCTCATCCAGGAGGGGCCCCAGCAACGCAGGAGTGATCTTCGTGTAGATCTTGAGATAATCGACGCCGGCGACCGCATGCTGGTCCACCGCGCGCCGCGCTTGATCGCCGGTGCCGACACCGGTCGCATTGGGATACGTCGTCGGCATTCCATCGATCATCGCGCCCGCGACGAACATGCGCGGCCCGAGCGCCGAGCCGAGATTGAACGCGTGCTTGAGTCCGATCACGTCGTCGCTCGCGCCGTGCAGATCGCGCACCGTGGTTACACCCCAGGCGACGTAGCGTCCCGCCGCCCAGCGCTCCACGTGCGCGTGCGCGTCGATCAGCCCCGGAATGATCGTCTTGCCGGCAAGATCGATCCGCTCCGCGCCTTTCGGGACCTGGATCTGGTTCACCCGCGCAACGGTTTCGATGTGGCCGTTGCGGATGATGATGATCGCGTCGCGTTTCAGCTCCCCGCCCGCTCCATCGATGAGCGTCGCGCCTTCGAGCGCGATGACGGTGTCGGCGCCGCCGGGCTTGAGCTTGCTGCAGCCCGCGATCAGCAGCAGCAGCGCGAGGTGCTTCACTTGGGATCTGCGGAGGTATGGTCGTGCAGAATCTTCCACCCATCCCCTTGACGCTGGAGCACCAGCGTAAATGGCCCGCTGGCCACCACAGAATCGCCGCGCGACAGCTTGAAGCGCGCCGTGGCGTAGGCGAGATCCGTCGTCAACGCCCGCACGCGCACCTCATCAAAGGAAAGGGAATCGCGGGACTTGCCGGGCGCGAAGTAGTTCTGCTGGTAGCGGTCGTACAGTGGCTGCCAGCCATACTGCATATGCGCGCCGGCTCTGTAGCTGGTCAGCGAGTCTTTTGCGTAATCGCTCATGAAGCCGGCGAGATCGCCGCGATTCCAGTCCGCGGCCGAGCGCTGCAGCATCGCACCGATTTCCACCTGTGGATCGCCGAGCGGGACTTTGGGCGCGGAGCATGCGGCTAGCGCGACGAGAACGATGCACGACGCACGACGCACGGTTGTGTTCTCCCCCTGAACGTGACGCGCGGGAGCGCCTCGTCGAGACGCTCCCGCGATGTCGGAGTGAAATGATCTAGCGGCGGCGTTTCTTCTTGCCGGACTTCTTTTTCTTGGCAGCCTTCTTCTTCTTCGCCTTGGGCCGCGCCTTCTTGGCGGCTTTCTTTTTCTTCTTGGCCTTCGGCTTGGACGAAGAACGCGCAGGCCGCGACTCTTCCTCCGGCATCGAAGACGGCGTGGGTGCTGGCGACGGCGCCGACGGGAACATCGGCTCCATGAACCCGGGACCGGGCCAACTACTCTCCGTTTGATCCATCTGCTCAAGCATCGGAGTCTCTCCTATGCTGGTTTGGTGCGAGGGCGGCTGGGTGGCCTATAGCTTACCGCGGGATTTGCACCTCGCAAGTGACATGCGCGACCGCCTTTTGGGACGGTTATGTTCCGGCGCACTGTGACAAGTTGGCTTGACAACGACATTTAGCCGGACACACATTGGCCAGCCCATGACCAGACCGGGAATCCTCGCGGCAGTGGCGCTGGCATTTCCCGCCGCCGCCGCCGCGCAAAACGTGGCTGAGGTTCAGGTCGCCCCGCCGTCCGTGAACATCCGGGTGGGGGAACGCACGGGCCTGCTCGCCACGGCCTTCGACCGCATCGGGAACGTGATTCCCACCGTCCGGATCATCTGGTCCTCGAACAACCTCAACATCGCCAAAGTCGACAACAACGGGACCGTCACCGGGGTCGCGAACGGCGTCGCCATCATCGAAGCGCGCGTGGGCGCCAGGCGCGGCCAGGCGGCCATCCAGGTTACTGGCGGCGCCACCCCAGCTCCTCCCCCGGCGGCTGCACCTCCCCCGGGGGCGCCACTGGCGGCCTCCGCAGGAATCGACCCGCTCGCCGGGCAGCCTCCGGGCACCGGGCCAGCGGCGGCGCTGCGGCTCGAGCCGGGCATGGTGTACCTGCTGCCGTCCGAAAACACGCGCGTTTCCCCGCGAGCTCTCAGGGACGACGGTTCGCCGGCCGCGCCGGTGCAGGTGACCTGGACATCGCTGCGCACCGATGTCGCGAGCGTCGACCAGAGCGGGAATGTCGTGGCGCTCGCCCCCGGGCAGGGGACGGTCCAGGTGACCGCGGCGGGGGGACTGACGGCCACCGCGCCTGTCGTGGTGCAGCAGGCCGAGTTCTCGGTGCGTGAAGGCACGCAGCTCGCGCTGTCACCGGGCCAGGTGGACACCCTGCACGTCGTTGTCACCACCCAAAACGGCAGAAGTGTGAATCCACTCACGCTGCAGTGGGGCTCGACCGACCAGAGCGTCGCGCGCGTCAGCCTGACAGGCGTGGTCACCGCGGTGGGGCCGGGCAAGACGACGCTCATCGTCTCGGGGCTCCTGCAGAACAAGAACGTCGACGTGGCGGTGCACCAGGTCGTGGACAAGTTGTCGGTACGGCCGCGACTGTCCGTCGAAGTCCAGGTGCCGCTGACCGGCACGGCCAGGTTCGAGGCGCAGGCGCTCACGGCGGCGAACGTACCGGTTCCCGAAGCCCCGCTGCGCTGGAGTGTAGCGGACTCGGGCGTCGCGACATTCAATCCGGTGACCGGGATCCTGACCGGCCGTGCGGTCGGCAAGACGCAGCTCACGGCACGCGGTCCAGCAGCGGGGTTGGCCGTCACCTGGAACGTCGCGGTGATCGCGGGCTCGCCACGATTCACGCAGCCGCGCGTGGGTATCGGCGTGAATCAGCGCCACACGCTGCGCGCGAACTACACCGACAGCCTCGGCAACGTCCTCGGCCCGGCCGCCAACCTCACCTGGAGCAGTGACAATCCGCAGGTCGCCGCGGTTGGTGAGGACGGCACCGTGTCGGGAGCCGGCTACGGCCATGCGCGCGTGTCGGCCACTGCACCCGGCGGCAAGAGCGCGGTCGCCGACGTGTATGTGGTGGGGGAAATCGTGGTCGCCAGCTCCCGCGCGGGACCGGGGAAGTTCCAGCTCTATTCCGCCGAGCGCTCGAATCTCGCGCAGTTCACGAAGCTCTCGTCCGATACAGGATCGGCCAGCGACCCGGCGTTTTCGTTCGACGGCTCGCGGATTGCGTTCGTGTCGCAGCGCGACGGCAACGCCGAGATCTATTTGATGAATGCGGATGGGACCGGCACCACGCGCGTCACGGCTGATCCCCTGACCGACGGGCGTCCCGCGTTTACGCCCGACGGGCAGACGATCGTCTTTCATTCTTCCCGGACGGCCGGCAAGCAGCAGATCTGGTCGGTCAACGTGGACGGGACCGGGCTCACGCAGCTCACGCGCGACTCGGTGAACGCGTCGCCCAGTGTCTCGCCCGACGGGCAGACGATCGCCTACGTCTCCACCCGCAACAAAGACGGCGATATCTGGCTGATGGGGAAGGACGGGTCCAACCAGCGCCAGTTCACGCGCTCGCCACAGCAGCGCGAATCCGAGCCGCGGTTCCTGCGCGACGGGACTCTCGCGTATCTGGTGGAACGGCGTGAAGGAAATCGCACGGTGCAGCAGGTGATGCGCGCCGACCTCGCGACTGGAAACGTGACGGCGCTGACGGGGATCGACCTCGCGATCACGTCCTTTGCGGTCTCACCCGCGGGAGACGTGGTCGCGCTGGTGGTGAACGCCGAGCCACAGAATCGCCGCAATCCAACGTTCAAGGTCTACATCCAGCCGGTCAGCTCGGCGATGCCGGTGCCGCTGCCCACGACTGGCGCGGAGCAGATGATCAGCCCGGCGTTCCGCCCCTAGATTACAGGCGCGATGCGCGCCTGCGTTCTCACCGCCACCGGCGGAATCGACAAGCTCCAGGTCACTCAGATTCCCGACGCGCCCCCTCCCGGACCGGGAGAGGTGCGCGTCGCGCTGCGCGCCGCCGCGCTCAATCACCTCGATCTGTTTGTGGTGGACGGACTGCCCGGCACCGCGGATCGACTCCCGTGGGTGATGGGAGCTGACGGAGCCGGAACCATTGAAGCGGTCGGCCCCGGCGTGACCACGCTGCACGCCGGCGATCGCGTCATGCTGAACCCCGGGATCTCCGACTATAGCTGCGAGTTCTGCCGGGCGGGCGAGCACTCGCTGTGCGTCAATTACCGCCTGCTCGGTGAGCATCTTCCCGGGACGCTCGCCGAGCTGGTTACCGTGCCGGCGCACAATGTGGCGCGGGCGCCCAATCTGTCTCCGGGGCTGACCTGGGGGGAAGCCGCGGCGTTCTCGCTGGTCACGCTGACGGCGTGGCGCATGCTGGTCACCCGCGCGAAGCTGCGCGCGGGGGAGACGGTGCTGGTCTGGGGTATCGGGGGCGGCGTGTCGCTGACGGCGCTGCGCATCGCCAAGCTGTTCGGCGCGCGCGTGATCGTCACCTCATCGGACGATGCGAAGCTCGCCGCCGCGCAGCAGCTCGGCGCCGACGTCACGCTCAATCACAAGACGCAGAAAGTGTCCCAGGAGGTCCGCGCCCTGACCAACAAGCGCGGGGTGGACGTCGTGATCGAGAATGTCGGCGCCGCGACCTGGGATGAATCGCTGCGGTCACTCCGGCGCGGGGGACGACTGGTGACGTGCGGCGCCACCAGCGGGCCGCAGGTCAGGCTCGATATTCGGCGCCTGTTCTGGCATCACTGGAGCATCCTCGGCTCCACCATGGGGAATGCCGCGGAATACGCCGAAATCGTGCGGCGCCTGAGCCAGGGAGAGCTGCGGCCGATCGTCGATCGCGTGTTTCCACTCGCGCAGGCGCGCGAGGCGTATGAGCGCCTGCGGAAGGGGGAGCAGCTCGGCAAGGTGGTCGTCGAGATCTAGTGCTCGGGCTGGATGTACAGGTCGATCGCGAGCCACAGCATCCAGACGCCTGGTTTCCGTTGCTTTTCCGCATCTAAGTATTTAATTTCTAGCAACTTAGCCGACTTTCCCTAACCCCGAAACCAGATCCCTAGCCCCCAATAAATGACCGGTCCAAACGTCCGCGATCGCATCCTCCCGCGCCTCATCGAAGACGAGCTGAAGGAATCGTTCCTCGACTATTCGATGAGCGTCATCGTGTCGCGCGCGCTGCCCGATGTCCGCGACGGCCTGAAGCCTGTCCACCGCCGCATCCTCTACGCCATGCACGAGCTCGGCCTCGTCCCGGGCCGACCCTACAAGAAGAGCGCAACGGTCGTGGGTGACGTACTCGGCAAGTACCACCCCCATGGCGACGTGGCCCTGTACGACACGCTGGTGCGCATGGTCCAGGACTTCTCGCTGCGCTACCCGCTGGTGGATGGCCAGGGGAATTTCGGCTCGGTCGACGGTGATTCGGCTGCGGCCTACCGCTATACCGAAGCGCGTCTCACCCGCGTCGCGATGACGATGCTGGAGGACATCGACAAGAACACCGTCGCCTTTGTCCCCAACTTCGACGACCGGCTCAAGGAGCCGACGGTGTTACCCGGCCGGCTGCCCAATCTGCTCGTCAACGGTTCGGCAGGTATCGCGGTAGGGATGACGACGAACATCCCACCGCACAATCTGAGCGAAGTCGTGCAGGCCGTGGTGCATCTGGTCGATCATCCCACCGCCACGGTCAAGGACATCCGGAAGTTCATCAAAGGCCCTGATTTCCCCACCGGCGCGATCATCTATGGCCGCGACGGGATCAAGGAGTGCTACGAGAAGGGCCGTGGGCGCATCGTCATCCGCGCCCGCGCGATCGCCGAAGAGAAAGAGTCGAGCGGCAAGCAGCAGATCGTCGTGACGGAGTTTCCGTACCAGGTGAGCCCGGAGCGCGTGCACGAGCAGATCCGCGACCTCGCGCTCGCCAAGAAGCTCGAAGGCATCAGCGACGTCCGCAACGAGTCGGATAAGGAGGGGATCAGGCTCGTCATCGAGCTGAAGCGCGACGTCATTCCGATGGTCGTCCTCAATCAGCTCTACAAGCACACGCAGATGCAGCAGACCTTCGGCGCCATCATGCTGGCGCTGGTGGACGGCACGCCGAGGGAGCTGACGCTCCTCGAGCTGTTGCAGCATTTCATCGAACACCGCCACACCGTCATCACGCTGCGCACGCAGTTCGAGCTGCAGCGCGCGCAGGACCGCGAGCACATCCTCGAAGGCTTGAAGATCGCCGTCGACAACATCGACGAAGTCATCAAGCTCATCAAGAAATCGAAGGACACGCCCAGCGCCGACGCCGCGCTGCGCAAGCGGTTCAAGCTGTCGGAGAAGCAATCGGCCGAAATCCTCAACATGCGCCTGTCGCGGCTCACCGCCCTCGAGATCACGAAGCTCGAGGAGGAGCTGAAGGATGTCCGCAAGTTCATCAAGGAGTGCAAGGAGATCCTCGCCTCGAAGCCGCGGCGCATGAAGATCCTGAAGGAAGAGCTGACCGAGCTGGCGCAGGGCTTCGGCGACGAGCGGCGCACCGAAATCGTCGCCGATCAGGGCGAATTCTCCATCGAGGACCTGATCGCCGAAGAAGACATGGTGATCACGGTCTCGCACTCGGGCTACATCAAGCGTCTGCCGGTCTCGGCCTACCGCCGGCAGCGCCGCGGCGGGAAGGGTGTGATCGCCGCGCATCAGAAAGAAGACGACTGGGTCGAGCACCTGTTCATCGCGTCGACCCACGACTACGTCATGTTCTTCACCCAGCAGGGGCAGTGCTACTGGCTCAAGGTGCACGAGATCCCGCAGGCGGCGCGCGCCGCGCGCGGCAAGCCGATTATTTCCTGCGTCGCGATGAAGCCGGACGAGCGCATCGCTGCCCTCGTCCCCGTGCGGGAGTTTTCCGAGGATCAGTTCTTGCTCTTCGCGACCAAAGACGGCGTGGTCAAGAAAACGGTGCTGTCCGAGTTCGGGAACCCGCGCTCGGTCGGCATCCGCGCCATCAATATCGAGAAGGGCGATCAGCTGATCGACGTGCAAGTCACCGATGGGAAGAACGACATCGTCCTCGCCACGGCGCGCGGCATGAGCATCCGGTTCCACGAGAAGGACGTGCGCGACATGGGCCGCACAGCGACTGGCGTGAAGGGGATCGAGCTCGACAAGAAAGACGCGGTCATTGACATGGTCGTGGTGCGTCGCAAGTCCACCCTCCTCACCGTCACGGAGAAGGGATTGGGCAAGCGATCCGAGCTCGAGGAATACCGCGTGCAGCACCGCGGCGGGCGCGGCATCATCACCTTGAAGCACGGCGACAAGACGGGTGACATCGTCGCCCTGAAGGAAGTCTTGCCCGATGACGAGCTCATGATGATCACCGAGAAGGGCATCATGATCCGCGTCCCGGTCGAAGGCATTCGCATCTCCGGCCGGAATACCCAGGGCGTGAAGATCATGAACCTGACGCCCGGCGATGTGGTCGTGGATGTGGCGCGCGTGGTGAAGGAGGACGAGGACGAGGCGGAGGAGGACGACGATGAGACGCCGCCTCCCGCACCGAAGTCGAAGGCTGCTCGGGCCAAGACGCCCGCCAAAGCCAAGAAATAGCGTGGTCACGGCCCGGGACATCCAGGAAGCCGCGGCTGGCCTGCGCGGCGTGGCGCGCCGCACCTCGCTCGTCTACGTCGCCGAGCTGGGCGCCCATCTCAAGCTCGAGAACGAGCAGTCCATCGGCGCCTTCAAGATCCGTGGCGCCTTCAACGCGATCCGCAAACTCCCCGACGCGGCGCGGCAGCGCGGGGTGATCACGTACTCCTCAGGCAACCACGGCCAGGCAGTCGCGTATGCCGCCAGGCACTTCGGCGTGCGCGCGGTGGTCACCATGCCCGAGACGGCCCCCGCGGTGAAAGTGGCCGGCGTGAAGCAATGGGGCGGAGAGGTCGTATTCGCCGGGCGCACGTCCGAGGATCGTCGCCTCAAAGCCGAGGCGATCGCGCACCAGGACGGACTGGCCATCGTCCCGCCGTTCGATCACGCGGACATCGTCGCGGGTCAGGCGACCGTCGCGCTCGAGATCGTCGAGCAGTTGCCCGAGGTCGAGACGATCGTGGTGCCGGTGGGCGGCGGCGGGTTGATCTCGGGGATCGTGGCGGGGTTGGCGGCCGTCCAGAGCACCGCGCACGTGTGGGGGGTCGAGCCGATCGGCGCGCCCAAGCTGCACCGCTCGCTCGCCGCCGGAGAAGTCGTGCGGCTCGAGCGGACCGGCAGCATTGCCGACGGACTGATCACGCTCAATGTCGGCGACATTCCGTTCGCCGAGCTCACCCGGCAGCGGGAGCGGATTCGCGGCGTCGCCCTGGTCGAGGATGACAGCATCCGGGCCGCCGTGCAGTTTCTCTGGCGCACCTGTCGTCTCGCCGTCGAGCCGTCCGGTGCCGCCACGACGGCCGCGCTGCTCGACGGCCTCGTCCCGCGCAGCCGGACCACGGTGCTCGTGGTCAGCGGCGGCAACGTCGATCCTTCGCTGCTCGAGGCAACAGACTAATGGCCCCAGCCG
>Ga0075428_100007913_pt1 | contig 11783 bp, 9 predicted proteins | sample RhiMetdeltSRZDD2_FD_75291 | JGI IMG/M metagenome (GOLD analysis project Ga0075428, IMG submission 75291) | Populus rhizosphere microbial communities from Tennessee, USA - Rhizosphere MetaG P. deltoides SRZDD2 | ecosystem: Host-associated > Plants > Roots > Rhizosphere > Soil | place: USA...
GAGCACCTCGGCGGCGACGCCGTCGCGGTCCTGCTCGACGAGCCGCGCCTTCGGATCCCAGCCGCCGGGGTGGAGCTCCTCCCAGCCGACGTGCTCGAAGGGGCCGATCTTCTCGGCGGGGCGCCCCGCGCCGGCGATCATGCCGTAGGGGACCCAGCTCTTCCCGGCGTCGATCGCCATCACGGCGCCGACCTTCTCGTCGGTCCGGGCGACCGGCGCGCGCTCGCGGAAGCGCGGGTCGATGCGCGGCAGGTAGCAGTCGCCCGGCTCGGTCACGTGGGAGTCGGCGGAGATCGAGTACATGCGACGCCTCCTAGAGCTTGGCCGCGCGCGCGAAGGCCGCGAGCTCGCGCGGAATGTCGGGTCCCGACGGCATGTAGGCGATCTCGGTCGCGCCTCCGGCCACCGCCTTCTCGATGCGCGCACGCACGCTGGCCTCGTCGCCGGTCCAGCCGATCTGGGTGAGCAGCGGGCCGGCGGCCTCGAGCAGGAAGCGCTCGCGCTCCGGGATCGCCTCGACGTGGCCCTCGTGCACCGCGAGGTGGCGCTCGCCCTCGGGGCGCAGCGCCTCGATCTTCCGGCGCCACTCGGCGCCGCCGGGCAGGCCGTCGACGGCCGACGGAGACTGCTCCCAGGCCGCGTGGTACATCGTCTTGAACCAGCCGCCGGCGGCCTCGCGCACGCGCGGCGTCGCGTGATCTTCTCCCGCCTCGAGCACGGTGCCCGAGACGAGGACGGCGCAGCGCGCGAAGCCCGGCGCCGGCTCGAAGGGCAGGATCACGCCGTCGGCCAGGGCCTCGCGCGCGGCGGCGAGGCCCTTCGGGCCCATCGGCGCCAGCCAGAGCGGCACCTCGATCGGCCGCTTCGGCGCGAAGCCCGGCGAGTGGATCATCGCGCAGGCGGCGCCGTCGATCAGGACGGTCTCGCCGCGCAAGAGCGCGCGCACCTGTTGTACCTGGCGCGCGACCGTCGCCCACGCGAGCGGCTTCTTCCCCATCGCGCGGCGCGCGGTGAAGCCGGTGCCGAAGGCGCAGACCAGGCGCCCCGGCGCGAGCTCCTCGAGCGTCGCGATCGCGGAGGCCGTCACCATCGGGTGTCGCAGGCTCGGCACCGCGACGCCCGTCCCGAGCCCGATGCGCCGGGTCGCCTCGGCGATGCGCGCGAGCGCGACCCAGAGGTCGCCGTAGAGCGCCGGCGAGTCGTAGACCCAGAAGCGCGCGTAGCCGAGCTCCTCGGCGCGGCGCGCGAGCTCGACGATGTCGCGCCGCGGCGGCGATCCGCACGAGATCTCGGGCTGGGGCATCGGGAGCTCCTCCGGGCTAGCCTCGTCGCCGGCGCCGTTCCGAGGCTCCGCGCGGACGGACGATCGCCGAGGAGGATCGGCATGGATCTCCTGGTCCGCAATGGGCGACTGGTCGACGGCACCGGCGCCCCCGAGCGGCAGGCCGACGTGGTCGTCGAGGCGGGTCGCATCCGCGAGGTGGCGCCGGCGGGCTCGGTCGACCCCGCGCGCGCTCGCAGCTGCCTCGACGCGACGGGGCTCCTCGTCACGCCCGGCTTCGTCGACGTCCACACGCACTACGACGGACAGGCGACCTGGGACCCGATCCTGGCGCCGTCGGCCTGGCACGGCGTCACCACCGTCGTGATGGGCAACTGCGGCGTCGGCTTCGCGCCGGCCCGCCCCGACCGCCACCGCTGGCTGATCGAGCTGATGGAGGGCGTCGAGGACATCCCCGGGACGGCGCTCGCCGAGGGCATCCGCTGGGGCTGGGAGACCTTCCCCGAGTACCTCGACGCGCTGGACTCGCTGCCGCGCGCGATCGACGTCGCGGCGCAGGTGCCGCACGGCGCCGTGCGCGCCTACGTGATGGGCGAGCGCGGCGCGCAGAACGAGCCGGCGACGGCCGAGGACGTCGCCGCGATGGCGCAGATCGTGCGCGAGGGCGTGCGCGCCGGCGGCGTCGCCTTCTCGACCAATCGCATCCCGCTCCACACCTCGATCCACGGCGTGCCGGTGCCGGGCACCTTCGCCTCCGAGGAGGAGCTCGGCGCGCTCGTGCAGGCGCTCCAGGACGTCGGCGCGGGGCTGCTCGAGTCGGTGCCCGCCGGCGCGATGGGCGAGGACCCGGCGGCGCCGCTGCGCGAGCTCGAGCTCTACCGCCGCATCTCGCTCGCGACCGGGCGCGCGATCACCTTCACGCTCGCGCAGCTGCAGACGCAGCCGCGCCACTGGGTCGAGATCCTGGAGCGGACCGAGCGCGCGAACGCCGAGGGTGCGCGGCTCGTGCCGCAGGTCGCGGGGCGGCCCGCGGGGCTGCTCGCGAGCTTCGAGACCTTCAACCCCTTCGCCGACCGCCCGGGCTACGCCGCGCTCGCGAAGCTGCCCCTCGCCTCGCGCCTGCGCCGCCTGCGCGAGCCGGGCGTGCGCGCGCAGATCCTCTCGGAGCGAGCGCACGATCGCGTCGCGATGGCGCTGATGCGCCACAGCCTCGACACGACCTTCGCGCTCGACGGCGGGCCGGTCTTCGAGCCCGACCCGGAGCAGTCGATCGCCGCGCGCGCGCGGCACCGGGGGGTCGACCCGCTCGAGCTGCTCTACGACTCGATGTGCGAGCTCGGCGGCGACCTCGAGGCCGGGCGGCCCGGCTTCCTGCACGCCTTCTTCTCGGGCTACAAGGGCGGGAGCCTCGACGACATCGGCGCGATGATGCGCCACCCGTCGACGGTCGTCGGTCTCGCGGACGGCGGCGCGCACTGCTCGATGATCTGCGACGCGAGCCTGCCGAGCTTCGTGCTCCAGCACTGGGTGCGCGACCGCTCGCGCGGGCCGCGTCTCGCGCTGCCCGAGGCGGTGCGCATGCTCAGCCAGGACCCCGCCGACCTCTACGAGCTGCGCGACCGCGGGGCCGTGCTGCCGGGACGCCGCGCGGACCTGAACCTGATCGACCTCGGCGCCCTCGCGCTCGAGCTCCCCGAGATCGCGCGCGACCTGCCGACCGGGGCCGCGCGCGTCGTGCAGCGCGCGAGGGGCTACCGCGCGACCGTCGTGGCGGGCGAGGTGACCTTCCGCGACGGCGCGCCGACGGGCGCGCGCCCGGGGCGGCTCGTCCGCACACGACCGCGCACGTCGTGACGGGCCTCGCGGCCGCGGGACCCGCCGCCCCGGCGGACCGCGGACGGACCTCCCGGCTCCTCGCCGCGATCGCCGCCTGCGCGGCGACCGCCGCCGCTCCGGTCTCGGCGGACGACGCGACGCCGAAGCCGCTCGCGGAGTGGGCGGTCGAGGAGGGCTACGCGCTCGAGATCGTCGCGAGAGGGCTGGAGCTGCCGACCTCCCTCACGCCCGTTCCCGTTCGCGGAGCGTCGCCGGGCGCGCCGCGCTGGCTCGTCACCGAGCTGCGCGGGGCGATCCGCACCATCGCCAACGACGGGACGGTCGCCGCATTCGCCGAGCTGCCGACCTTCGCTCCGACCGGCGAGTGGCCGGAGGCCACGGGCGAGGCCGGCCTCGGCGCGCTCTGCCTCGCGCCGGAGCACGGCTACGTCTTCGTCACCTACGCCTACCGCGACGAGCTGGGCGTGCTGCGGAACGGGATCTCGCGCTTCTCCGCACGGCCGTGGAGCTTCGAGGGCCCGCCGACGGAGCGACGCGACTTCAAGCAGCTCCTCGCCGATACGCCGTCCTCGTTCTCGCACCAGATCGGCGCGTGCGTCGTCGCCGGCGACTCGCTCTACGTCAGCGTGGGCGACGGCGGCGACCCCGCCAAGGCGAACGATCTGGCGACGCCGCTCGGGAAGATCCTGCGCCTGACGCTGGACGGCCTGCCCCATCCGGCGAATCCCTGGCCGGAGGCCACGCCCCAGCAGGCCGCGGTCCACGCCTACGGTCTGCGCAACCCGTTCGGCCTCACCATGGCCGGCGGGCACCTCTTCGCCGCCGAGAACGGGATCGCGCTGGATCGACTGCTCGAGATCCGCGCCGGAAGCGACTACGCCTGGGACGGCACGGACCGCTCGATCGCGACCAACGCGCTCGCCGTCTTCGTGCCGACGATCGGACCGGCCCACCTGGTCCACGCGCCGCCGGGCTCCCCCGCGCTCGCGCCCGCGAACCTCGCCGCCGACCCGGACCGGTTCGTGATCGCGGCCTCCGATTCCCAGCAGGGCCCCGGGATCGTCGACGTCCGCTACGACCTCGCGCGCGGCATGGTGCTGCGCGCCCCGGCCTACATCGCGCGCTTCGAAGGCCACCAGCGCGGGCAGGGGGTCACGGGCGTCGCGGTCGCGGAGGAAGGCATCTACTTCACCCCGATCCTCCCCACCGACGACGGAGGCTCCGTGCTCGTCGCCCGCTACGACCCGGCGCACGCGCACTCGCGGGTCCTCGGTCGGGACGAAGGCGACCTGCTCGCGAAGTACAACTGTCTCGGCTGCCACTCGCTCGACGGCGTCGGTGGCCGCGTCGGCCCGGCCCTCGACCGCAACTCCGTGATCCACCGCGTCGATACGCGGGTGTCGGACCCGTCGTACGAGGCGCTCGTCGCGCGGCTCGACCGTCTCGAGGACCCCGCGATCGCGCGGGGTCGCGCCGCCCGGCACGAGGTGGTCGACGCGCCGCCGAAGCGCAAGGTATGGACCTGGGTGGTGCAGCGCCTGATGCAGCCGAAGTTCGACGATCCCGACGCGCAGATGCCCGAGGTCGGGATCCCGCGCGCGGAGGCCGAGGCCATCGCCCAGCGCCTGGTCGGCAGCGGCTCGCTGCGGCTGCGCCTCGCCAAGCTGCTGGCGAGCCCGGACTTCGTCCGCGGCGCCGCGGCCGGCGCCGCGGCCGCCTCGGCGCTGCTCCTCGCGGCGGCGACGCTCTGGGGGTGGCGGCGCCGTCGGCGGCGAGGCCTCCGCCCGCCCGCCCCCGCCTCCCGCCGGTAGCGAGGGCCGGCGCAGACGCGCGGTCAGTCCAGCTCGCCGCGGCGCACCGCGGCCCAGACCTTCTCGCCGACGATCGCGCGCGTCACGTCCGAGATGTCGGGGAAGCGGCGGATCGTGTTGCCGCCGTCGACCGTGAGGCACTGCCCGGTGCACCAGCCCGACTCGGGCCCGGCGAACCAGCGCACGGCCCCCGCGATGTCCACGGGCTCGCCGCCGCGCGCCAGCGGCTGCTGCGCGAGGAAGCGGGCGTGCAAGGCTTCGTCGGCGAAGAGCCCCTCCGTCGTCCCGGTCTTCGTGAGCCCCGGCCGCACCGCGTTCACGCGCACGCCGTGCTCGCCGAGCTCGTCGGCGGCGACCTTCACGAGCTGATCGACGGCGGCCTTCGCGGCGCCGTAGGCGCCGAGGCCCGGGCTCGACATCACCGCCGCCGTCGAGGAGATGGCGACGATCGAGCCGCCGCCGCCGCGCACCATCGCGAGGCCCGCGTACTTCACCATCAGGAACTGTGGGCGCACGTTGCGATCGATCTCGGCGCTGAAGACCTCGTCGTCGTAGGCGAGCACCGGCGAGAAGACGCCGCCGCCGGGGATCGAGACCGCGATGTCGAGCCGCGCGCCCGCCTCGGCCCGCTCGACCGCGCTCCGCACCTGCGCGCCCTGCATGCCGTCGCAGACCGCCCACTCGAGCGAGCCGCCGCCCGCCCGGGCCACGGGGCCCAGCGCCTCGAAGGTCTCGCGCAGCGTCTTCTCGGTGCGGCCCGCGATCAGCACCGAGGCGCCGTCGGCGAGCAGCAGCGCCGCGGTGGCGCGGCCGATGCCGCTGCTCGCGCCGATGACCAGCGCGCGGCGCCCGGCGAGGGGCTTCGCCGCGGCGCTCACTGGAAGGCCACGCTCATGCTGTTCTTCGGCATCTCGTCGGGCGCGAGCGGCACGCAGACCTCCTCGGGCCGTGGGCCCACACGCTCGGCGAGCGGCGCGAGCTTCGCGAGGTCGAAGCCGTAGAGGCGGGCCGCGTTCTCGCCGAGCATCGCGCGCGTCTCGGCCGGGTCGACGTCGTGGAAGGTGCGCCGCAGGCTCTTCCGCGTGTGCGGGTAGGTGCCCTCGTAGTGCGGGTAGTCGCTGCCCCAGAGGATGTGCTCGACGCCGATCTGGTGGCGCCCGGCGAGCTCGCGCGGCGACGGCGAGCTCGCGCCGTAGAAGCAGTTGCGCTTCGCGTAGAAGCTCGGCGGCTCGGGGGGCATCACGCCCTTCGCGAACTCGAACTCGCCCGCGAAGCCGCTGCGCACGCGCTCCCAGATGCGGTCGAGGTTCCCGAGCATCGACGGCACCCAGGCGCAGCCCGACTCGGTCACGATGTAGCGCAGCCGCGGGAAGCGCTCGAAGATGCCCGAGAGCAGCAGGTGCGCGTAGCTGCGCGTCGAGAACCAGGGCGTCTCGAGGAGCCGGATCGGGAGCGCGATCGGGTGGGGGCCGTAGTCGGGCGAGCCGGTGCCGCCGTGGTGGTTCAGCACGAGGCCGAGGTCCTGGCACACCGCCCAGAAGCGGTCGTAGTCAGGCGCGTAGAGCGGGTGGATGTGCGTGCAGTCCGGCGGCACGTGTGGCAGCAGCACGCCGCCGCGCAGGCCGTGCTCGGCGATCCACCGGGCGTCGGCGATCGCGTCGTCGACGTCGTTCAGGTAGACGAGGCCGATCCCCGCGCGCCGCTCCGGGTACTCCGCGCACCAGTCGACCAGCCAGCGGTTGTGGGCGCGGATCCCCTCCAGGCGCAGGCGGTAGTTCTCGGGCGAGGGGTTGCCGCAGATCAGCACGCTGGTCTTGAAGAAGGGCGGCACCGTGTTCGGGAAGATCACCTCGCCGATCACGCCCTCGGACTCCATGTCTGCGATGCGCTCGGCGTCGTCCCAGTTCTTGTGCTTCTTCGAGCCGATGTGCCCGCGCTGCGGGTTCTGGTAGCCGCCGCGCCACTCGTCGAAGAGGCGCTGGTGCTCGGCGTCGAGGTACTCGCGGTAGGTCTGGATGCTGGCGCCCGCGTGCGTGTCGGCGGAGATCAGGGCGTAGGGTCGGGAGGGATCGGGGCCGGCCGGCATCGGGGAACCTCGCGCGTGGAGCCGAAAAGCTATGCCTTCCCGGCCGGCTGCGGTAGGGGAGCCGCCTCGAGCGCCGTGCCGGCGAAGAAGCGCGGATTCGCGCCGAGGAAGAGCTGCGCCGGGTTGCGCCAGACCAGCTCCGCGAAGTCCTCCTCGTCGAGCAGGCCGCCTTCGACGAGGCCCCACGCGGACGCCAGGATGCCGTCGAGGTCGCCGGCATCCCAGTGGCCGAGGTCCGAGGAGAGGATCGGGCGCAGCCGCGCGCCGGCGGGCAGGGCCTGCGAGAAGGCGAAGGCGATGGTGCGGTCGTCGGCCTCGCAGCCGAAGTAGAAGCGCCTCGCGAAGAGCGCGACGAGGTCGTCCTCGTCGCGCGCACCGAGGTGGCGCCAGTCGTCGCGGTCGGCGGGAGGCTCGCCGGTCGCGGGGAGCGTCGCGAGCCCCGCGCGCAGGTCGCCCCCGCCCGCGCGCGCGATCAGGTCGCCCGCGTGGCGCCGCATCAGGCGCTCGAGCTCCGGCCAGTCGATGCCGGCGGGGTCGAGCGCCTCGAGGGCGCGCGGGTTGCGCTTCTCCCAGTGCTCGACGAGGTCGTGCAGCAGGATCGCGGCCCAGCCGACGCCGCACTCGAGCACCGCGAAGTCGACGTCGGGCAGGCGCCGCGTGGCACCCCCGAGGAAGAGCGCCTTCACGAGCACGTGCATGCGCTGCGCGAAGGCGCCGACGTGGTTGAACGAGTAGTTCGAGATCGAGGTGAAGGAGAGCGGCACGTGGCCAAGCCCCGCGTGGAAGTTCACCGCGAAGCCGAGCTCGCGCGAGCGCCGCCACACCGGATCGTAGTCGTGCGCGCTGTCGAGCCCGAAGCTGTCGAACCAGGCGCGCTGCCCCGGCATCAGGAAGGGGCTCGCATCGTCGTCGGGCTCGGGGATCGCGCGCATCACGCCCTCCGGGAAGGCCGCGACCCGGAGCCCGAGCGCGGCGCAGTGCTCGAGCTCCGCGATCGCCTCGGCCGGCGCGTGCATCGGGATCACGCCGGCGACGCAGAGGCGATCGCGGTAGCCGGCGTAGGTCGCGGCGTAGAACTCGTTGAACGCGCGGCACACGCCGATCCGCAGCTCGTCGTCGTCGATGCCGGCGATGCCGAAGCCCTTGGTCGGGTACAGGATCGCGTAGTCGATCCCGAGGTCGGGCAGGCGCTCGTGGAGCAGCCCGGGGGCGACGGCGGTGGCGAGGTCGCGCGTGTTGCGCGCCGGCGTGCCCCACCAGGCGCTCTGCGGCGCGCGCGTGGCGAGGCGGCGCGCGGGGTCGGCGTCCATGATCCGCGCGAGCGGTGTCTTGCGCGAGCGCCAGCGCTCGAAGAGGCGGAGGCCCAGGCCCTCGCGCAGGAAGGGCTCGACCGCGGGCAGGTACTCGAGCACGTGCCCGTCGGCGTCGATCACGGGATGGCCGAGCCGGCGGCGGATCTCGTGGCCCTTCATCGCGCGTCCTCCCCGCGCAGAGACTACCGCGCCGCGCGCGAAGCCGCGTTGCCGACGGGCGCGGGCGGTGCGAGGATCCGCGCCATGTACCGCGACGACGCGACCAACCCCCGCGACGAGATCGAGCTCGGAAGCGTGCTGGTGAGCCTCCTCGACCCGGAGCCCGGGAAGGAGGCGGCCTTCCACCGCTGGTACGAGCGCGACCACTTCTACGCCGGCGTGATGATCGGCGCGGGCTTCTTCGCCGGACGCCGATTCGTCGCGACGCGCGAGCTCAAGGACCTGCGCTTCCCCGCGGACACGCCGATCCTCGACGGCCTGCGCCGCGGCTCCTACCTCACGCTCTACTGGATGCTCGCGGGCCACCACGCCGCCATCGAGGGCTGGTCGACGCAGCAGGTGCAGGGGCTGATCGCGAACGACCGCATGCTGCCCGGTCGCCGGCCCGCGCACGCGGGCTTCTACCGCCACCTCTGGAGCGGCTTCCGCGATCGCGACGGCGTGCCCGCGGAGCTCGCGCTCGACCATCCGTACGCGGGCGTGGCACTCGTGATGCTCGACCGCGCGCCCGAGCGCGCCGCGGCGCTCGAGCGCTGGCTGCGCGAGGACCACCTGCCGCGCGCCCTCGCCGGCTCGCCGGCGGCGATCTGCCTGGGCCTCGGGCCGATGCCGCTCTCCGACGCGATTCCCGCGTACATCCCGCGGCCGCAGGGCCTCGAGCGCCGCACGCTCCTCGCGGTGTTCCTCGAGCGCGACCCGCGCGAGTGCTGGAAGGATCTCTTCGAGCCGCTCGGCCGCGCCGTCGAGGCCGCGGGCCTCGGCCGCGTCACCCTCGCCGCGCCCTTCATCCCGACGATTCCCGGCTCGGATCGCTACTGCGACGAGCTGTAGCTCACGCACGGGCGCGCGCCCCGGCGCGAAGAGGTTGTTGACGAAGGAGCCGGGGCGGGAGGCGTGCTCGACGCGCGGCCAGTGCGCCTGCGAGCGGGCGCCGGCCGCACCCGCTCAGCGCCCCGGCACCTCCGCCGGATCGATCAGCCCGTGACGCCGCCATCCCGCCGCCAGGATCCAGGTACGCGGCGGTGAAACGTCGCGCGGCCCCGACTCGGCGTACGGGCCCTCTGGCGGCCTCGATCTCCATCCATCGAACCACCGCCCCGAGCTCGCCTCATCGAGCTGTACCGGTGCCGCCACGCCATGTCTCTGCCACCAGTGCTTCCGGACGTTCAGCAGGACGTACGCGAGCGCACTCCGCACCTCCCGCGGCGTCCGCAGGATGCGCAGGTGGTAACGACCGTGGAGGACGGATCCCGTCCGATCGAACGCGCGATGCACGGCCCGCGCGACGCGCGCCCCGACGGCCTTCATCCCCCTCCCGAGCGCCTCCTTCCCCGCCGCCTCCACGATCAGGTGCAGGTGGTTCCCCTGGACCGAGTAGTGCGCGACGCGGAACTCCCCGCGCTCGCAGGCCTGGCGCAGGCTCGGCCGCAGCTCGCGCAGGAAGCGCTTCTGGCGCAGCGCCGGCACCCCGCTCCGCACGCGGAGCGTGACGTGCGCCGGACACCAACCCGGCACGCGGGGCCGCTTCACGTGGTACACCGGCGGATTCTTCGAGAGCGGCGGCCGCCCCGCGCCGATGCGCGGCCCGCCGCGCCCGGTGTGGTAGCGACCCGAGTCGAGCGAGAGCTGCTTCGGCAGGCGGTTCACATTGAAAGAATAATGCTATGTATTGATCCTGTCAAGCCCCCAAGCAATACCCGCCCCCGCGCCGAGATGCGACGCATGCAAGAGAGCACCCCCGCGCCGCCCCGCGGCCGCGACCGGCCGCTCCCTCAACAGCGGCTTGGGGCTTGGGCCTTCGCCTTGGGGCTCGAGCTCGGATTCGATCGCTGCGTCGCTACGCGAACCGCGCCCACGCGAAGAGCCCGAGGATCGCGACGGCCAGCGACAGCTTCGCCGCCACGCCGAGCACGAGCCCCATGGTCGCGCCGAGGCCCGAGCGTCCGGCCTGGCGCAGGTCGCGGCGGAGCGAGAGCTCCGCGAGCGCGGCGCCGAGGAAGGGGCCGAGCACGAGACCGAGCGGGCCGAAGAAGAGGCCGACGAGGGCGCCCGCGGCGGCGCCGAGGATGGCGCGGCCCGAGGCGCCGAAGCGGCGCGCGCCGAGCGCGCCCGCGGCGAGGTCGATCGGGTAGCTGAGCGCCGCGAGCGCGCCGAGGACCGCGAGCCAGCCCGCGCCGACGTACGCGAAGCCCTCCGCCCAGGCCGCGCAGACGAGGCCGAGGAAGAGCAGCGGCGCTCCGGGGAGCGCCGGCAGCACGAGGCCCGCGAGCCCGAGGGCGACGAGCACGGCGGCGGCGATCCAGAGCAGGGCGCTCATCGCGGCAGGTGGAACGCATTGTAGGCGCTCGCGACGACCGGCGCGGAAAGCACGGCCTCCGAGAGCGTCGCCGCGGCGCAGACGCCGCCGAGCAGCGCCCACGCGGCGCGCCCGCGCCAGCGCTCGGGGAGGAGCGCGGCGCCGACCTCGACGCCGCGCGCGACGAGCAGCGCGAAGGGCACGAGCGCGCCGGCGACGAGGCGTCCGTTCGCGAACCAGGGCCGCTCGAGCGAGGGGTTCGTCGCCGCGCCGTAGCTGAAGCGCAGCGAGAGCCCGACCAGGATCGCGAGCGCCGCGGCGAGCGCGACCCACGCCGCGCCCTCCGTGACGCGCTCGCCGCGCGGCCGCGCTCCGCGCAGCCCCGCGGCCGCGAGCGCGAGCCCCGCGGCGCTCGCGCCGACGTAGAGCGCATCCGCGGCGCCGTGCGCGAGCGGGACGCGCCGCCACGCGAGCTCGCCGCGCCAGAAGGTGCGCGCGAGCTCGGCGAGGAAGCTCGCGAGCCCGCCCGGCGTGAAGATCGCGTGCCGAGGCCACTCCGCGAGCGGGCGCAGGCCCCAGCCGAGCTTCTCGATCTTCAGCGCGTCGCCGGTCGCGTCGCCCTGCAGGAGCCAGTTGTGCGCGAGCCACGCCGCGACCGGCAGCGCGAGCGCCGCGAAGAGCGCGAGCCACGTCCCGCGCCGCGGCGCGCGCGGGGCGCCGCGCGCGGCCGCGGCGCAGAAGAGCGCCACGGCGGCGAGGAACGCGTTCGGGAGCTTCGTCAGGATCGCGGCGGCGGCGACGAGCCCGACCGCCGCGCCGCGCGCGGGCCCTCCCCCGCCGCGCACCGCGAGCGCGCCGAGCCCGAGGAACGCGGCGCCGCCGAGCAGCGGCGAGAACGCGTCGCCGGTCGCGTAGTAGACGCAGTCCTGCGGCAGGAACG
>Ga0075428_100007915_pt1 | contig 11782 bp, 10 predicted proteins | sample RhiMetdeltSRZDD2_FD_75291 | JGI IMG/M metagenome (GOLD analysis project Ga0075428, IMG submission 75291) | Populus rhizosphere microbial communities from Tennessee, USA - Rhizosphere MetaG P. deltoides SRZDD2 | ecosystem: Host-associated > Plants > Roots > Rhizosphere > Soil | place: USA...
CCTGAATTTCAGAAACTGGGGAAATGACGCTAGCATATTTTGCTAACGCTTGTCAATTCATTGTGTACCGTCATCAGACGCCGAGGTCTCGCGTTGCAGCTGCAGCAACGCCAGCACACGGTGTAGATCGTCCTCGCCCGTGTAGGTGATCTCGATTTTACCCTGCTTACGCCCTGGTCTGATCGCCACGTGGGTACCAAAGTGGCGCTGCAACGCCGCCTCGATGACAACGAAGTGCGCCGGTTTGGAACGACCGTCCGGAGCGGCACGTTTCTGGATGCGCACCTGTGCCTCGGTCTCCCGCACGGAGAGACCTACCGCGAGAATCTGGTCGCGCAGACGCAACTGGGCCTCTTCTGACTCCAACGCCAGCAGGGCGCGCGCGTGTCCCATGGTCAAGCGGCCGGCTTCGAGATCGTCCTGCAACACCTGGGGCAGTTTGAGCAAGCGCAGCGCATTGGCAATCGAGGAGCGATCCTTGCCAACGTACTGTGCCACATCCTCCTGGCGCAAGTGAAACTCGGCTTGCAAGCGCTGATACGCCCGTGCCTCGTCCAACGGGTTGAGATCTTCGCGCTGCAGGTTCTCCAGCAACGCTAGCCCCAGCACTTCTTCATCATTAGCGCGCCTGACGAGGGCTGGGATAGTCTCCAAGCCGGCCAGTTGCGCGGCGCGCCAACGGCGCTCCCCGGCGATCAGTTCGAAGCCTTGCAGCTGGCGGCGCACGACGATAGGTTGCAAGAGCCCCTGCGCCTGCAGGGAACTCGCCAGTTCCTGCAGCCGCTCCGTATCAAAATGTTGCCGCGGCTGATAGGGATTGGGGCGCACTTGTGATACTGGCAGTTGCAGCAGTTCAGCCTCACCAACTGCCTCTGTCCCTTCAAGGAGGGCTCGTAGTCCTCTACCGAGAGCTTCGCGTGCCATGTGCTAACACTTCCTGAGTCAAGCGCAGATAGGCGTCTGCCCCACTGCTACCAATATCATAATGAATAATCGGCTGGCCATGACTCGGGGCCTCGCCAAGTTTAATGTTGCGCGGAATGACCGTCTGATAGACGGTGGGACCAAAATAGCGTCGGGCCTCTTCCTCCACCCGACGGGTCAGCAGTGTACGACCGTCGTGCATGGTCAGCAGCACCCCCTCCAGGGCCAGGGTCGGGTTAAGCCTTTGGCGCACCAGCTTCACGACACTCAGCAAGCGCCCTATACCCTCCAGGGCATAATACTCGCACTGCAACGGCAGAAGGACGGAATGCGCTGCAGTCAGAGCATTGATCGTTAAAAGCCCCAGGGAAGGTGGGCAGTCAATCAGGATGTAGTCGTAGGTCTGCACCACTTGTGTGAGGACCTGCTGCAAGCATTTCTCACGATCATGCAGGGGCACGAGTTCAACCTCCGCGCCTGCCAGGTCGCGGTTAGAAGGCATGACATCGACACCATCTACCACGTTTGGCATGATCACCTGGAGCGCCGGCAGGGCCTTGATCAGAGCGTCGTAGATACTAGGGGTACATTGGTCACGATCGATGCCGACGCCGCTCGTGCTATTGCCCTGGGGGTCGAAATCGACCAGCAAGGTGCGTTTCTCTGCCGCACCAAGACATGCCGCCAGGTTGATCGCCGTGGTCGTCTTGCCCACCCCGCCTTTTTGGTTTGCAACTGCGATGATGCTACCCATAGTTGACCGTGTTGCATGCCCCCTCTTGCGTCAGTTGCTAAGAAGATAGCATGCTCCTCCTGGTCGTCACAAGCCTGGAGCAACTTTCGGACGCGGGGGGTTGGCAAGTGTTCGTGCAATGCTGTAGCATCTTTAATTATGTTACGGACTCCTGTGCCGGAGGATGCGCTGTTGATAGCCTGGACTCCTCAACACCGAGCAGGACATCCCAGAGCCCACGGGGCTAGAAGCGCAATATTATCTCGTGCTGGGGCTCTGCTCTGTGTACTCGCCCTCCTGGTTCAGCTTGCCCTCGCTGTGGAGCACACCTGGGAGGTCTCGCTAGAGGCAAGCGCGACTTCGGCAGCGCTCGCTTCGCAGCAGCCGGCCACTGGCTCCGCAGGCACAAGAGCGATCTTCAAGGCAGTAAAAGGCCAACGTCGCGCTTCTCACGATCCTCTGCTGTGTGCGGTATGCCAGCTCCTGTCCCAGGCAAAAATTGGTATCGCGTCGCATGGTCCTGGGATTTTCCCTCTCCAAACCAGCTTTACGTTCCTGCTGAGTTCCACCTTCCATGGCTCTGGCATTGATCTTGCCGCATCGGTGCCACGGGCTCCTCCGTACCTCCTCTAAATATCACGTCATAAACGTGGTGCTACGATCTTCATCCTCGCTCCATCGGATACTTGCGGGATAGGTACCTTTGCACGCCAGTGCTAGCTACGCCGTGCATCCCACCTCTCTCTGCCTGGTGCGCAGGAGGTAGATCAGTGCCATCAGCTCACCTTCCCTTGTGCCGGACGTGATCCTGGGCACGTCGGGAGGGTGTGGCGAGGATATGACAGAGGAGAAACGCATGCGAAGCATCGCACAGGTACTCATTGTTGGTACAGTGTGTTTATTCTCCACGCAGGCCTTGGCCCAGGGAACACCTGGCCAGACTCGCACCCCTGACGCGTCAGCCCAGCAGCTGCGGCGTGATCTTGAGATCATGAAGGAACAAATGCGCCAGATGCAGGAAAAGATCCAGCAACAGGAGGAAGCAATCGAGAAACTCAGTATCCCGGCAGCTCCCCCTGAGCCTATCCCTGCACCTGTCCCTGCGCCACCTACCACTCGCGACCGCGAACAACTCAAGCAAGAGGTCAGGGAGGAGGTCATGCGCGACATTCAGCCGCAACTATCGGCGGCGACTAAGACCTTCCCCTCACAGTTTAACCCGGCAATTGGCCTCGCTATCGACAATATATTCGCGTATCGGCAGCACGAGGGTAATAATTTTGAGTTCCGGTCTGCCGAAATCGGGCTCTCTGCCTCGGTCGATCCCTTTGTGCGTGGCTATGCGTTCTTCAACGGGACATCAGACGGCTTCGAGGTCGAAGAAGCCGCTGTTGTCACCACCTCGTTACCCTTTAATCTGGCAGTGAAGGGTGGACGGTTTTTCGCCGACTTTGGCCGACTCGCCAAGTTCCACGATCATGATCTGCCATTCGTCAACCGGCCGGTCTCAGTCGATCGCTTCGTCGGCGGTGAGTCACAGGCAAATGGCGTCGAGGTGAGCTATCTGCTCCCGATAGAGCATTACGTGACCCTGACGGCCGGCATATACAACAAGATTGGGGCGGAGAATGACCGCGTCAGCAACGAAGTGCCGCGTGACCTGGGCGAATTTACCTACCTGGGACGTGTCGCAACCTTTATCAGCCTGAGTGATGCCCACAGTATTGATCTAGGCGTGAGCTATGCTTATACGCCGCAGGTCGCCATCGAGGAGAAGGCGCATCGGCAGCTGGTCGGCCTTGACCTTACGTACCGCTATGTCCCTCTCAGCCAGGCGGCCTACCGTGGTCTCGTCTGGGGTACGGAAGTGTTCTTCAATCGGGAGAACCGTCCTGTTGGTGGTTTTCCGACGGATCCGACGATACCATCACCCGTAGTCTTCGAGCGCAACAATGCCTGGGGACTGTACACTTACCTGGAGGCGCGACTGAGCCGCCGCTTCTATACTGGCTTCCTCTTCGACTATGCGCAGGCTCTCGACGCCGACGTCGGCGATACCAAAGCCTACTCGCCGTACCTCACGTTCTGGCCTTCGGACTTCCAGCGCCTCCGCCTGCAGTACACTTATCGGGACCAGCCAGGCATCCCACAGGTGCCAGCCTACGCGAACCAGGTCTTTCTGCAATGGACCATTGTCCTTGGGAGCCATGCGCATAGCTTCCGGGACCGCTAAGGAGTCAGCTCATGAAGCGTATTGCATTCGTCTTGCTCTCTGTCGTGCTCATGCTCCTGGCGTCCCATGCGGGAGTGGACGCGAAAATCCGCGTCGTGGCCACGATACCTGATCTGGCCGACATGGCCAGGAACATTGGCGGCGAGCTCCTGGAGATCAAAAGTCTCGCCACTGGGGTTGAGAACATCCACGCCGTGCCAATGAAGCCGAGCTTCGCCACACTCCTGAACCGCGCTGACATTGTAATATTGATGGGGCTCGAGATGGAGCACGCCTTTCTGCCGGCACTGCTTGAGGCGGCGCGAAACCCGAAGATTCTGCCTTCAGCCCCAGGCTACATCGATTGCTCAGTGTATATTACCCCACTGGAGGTGCCGACACGCATCGATCGGGCCCTGGGTGATATACACCCCGCGGGGAACCCGCATTTCAACCTCGATCCTGTCTCTGGCAAGGCGATAGCCCGGGCCATCGCGGATGGCCTAGCACGCAACTACCCGCAGCACGAGGCTGTCTTCAAGAGGAATCTCGCCGCCTATCTCGCCACACTGGACACGGCTATCACTCGTTGGCAGCACGAGGCAGCGCCGCTGCGCGGTGTAAAGCTAGTGAGCTACCATCCTGACCTGCTCTACTTTGCCCAGCGCTTCGGCATGGAGCCAGTTGGCACGATCGAAATCCGTCCTGGGGTGGATCCCACACCGGGCCATATCGTCGAGTTAGAGGAGCGCATGCGCCGCGAGGGTGTGAAACTCGTGGTGCGTGAACTGCATTACCCTGCGAATCTGGCACAGACAGTCGCCCAGCGTACGGGGGCGCAGGTGGTGGAACTGCCCGTCATGGTGGGTGGGGTCCCAGAAGCGCGGGACTACGTGAGCTTTATCGACTACAATATCCGTACCATGCTCAAAGCTGTGCAGGGGGGATAATGTCAGGTACGCTCCTCACGCTCCGAGATGTGAGTCTTGGGTATGACAGCCGGGTCGTGCTCGAGCACCTCTCTTTGGCTATCGAATACGGTGAATGCCTTGCCCTGGTGGGGCCCAATGGTGCTGGCAAGACGACCCTCTTGCGCGGCATACTGGGGCTCATTCCCGTGCTCGCAGGTCAGATTGAGTACGGCTTCGACCGCTCCACCAGCCCCCCGGGGTACGTCCCACAGCGGGACACCCTTGACCCGATCTTTCCCTTGACCGTATTCGAAGTGGTGCTCATGGGCACCTATGGGCGGCTGGCGTTGCTGCAACCCGTGGGCCGACGGCAGCGCCAGTTGGCAGCTCACTGTCTGGAGCAGGTAGGTCTTGCTGACCTGGCTAACCGACCGTTTTGGGCGTTATCAGGAGGCCAGAAGCAACGGGTGCTGATTGCGCGTGCCCTGGCTGTCGAGCCGACCCTCCTCTTGCTCGATGAGCCCACTGCCGGTGTTGATCCAGGAGCCGCTACTGCCATCATGGGCCTGATTGCGCAGTTGCATCGTGATCAAGGCCTCACGGTCGTACTGGTCAGCCACCACCTGCGGCTCGTCCGCTCCCTGGTGCACTCGGTCGTCTGGGTCGAGGACGGCTGTGCCAGCAAAGGAGCCACAGAGGTCATGCTGGCGCCGGAGCGCATCATGGAGCTCTTCGGGCCGCTGCGAGGCATAGAGTGAACACGCTCGTCGAGATGCTCAGCCCCGGCTTTCTTCTGCGCGAGGCCCTCATTGGCAGCGTGCTCGTCGGCTGTCTTTGCCCTCTGGTGGGGGTGTACTTTGTACTCCGGCGCATGATTTTCCTGGGGGTGGCCCTTCCCCAGCTCTCAGCCGCAGGCATCGCCCTGGCCTTCCTGCTGTATCGCATGCTCGTTGGTCAGCACCAGCACTTTATGCCGAGCGAGCGCTGGCTGGCGATGCTCGGTTCATTGAGTTGCACATGCGTGGGACTGTTGGTGCTGGCGGCGCTGGCCCGGCATCGTGAGACGGTTGAGGCCCGCATTGGCATCACCTATGCGATTGCCGCCGCTGCTACGCTCCTTTTCCTGGCCATGGATCCGGCGGCGGAGGCACACATGGTGAACCTCCTCAAGGGCGATATCCTGGCGACTACTGGCCCGAGCCTCTCTCTCATGGCAGGAGTATTCGGCGCTGTAGCATGCCTGCTGATGGTATTTCGTAAAGAGTTTCTCCTGGTCTCCTTTGATCGTGATCTGGCGGTGGTCTTCGGCAAGCAGGCCGGCCTCTGGGACGGTCTGCTCTACTTGATGATTGGCATTACCATTTCTCTGGGGGTCATGACTGCTGGTCCTATTGTCACTTTTGGCTTCCTCGTCATCCCACCGCTCACAGCCCGCATCATCACGCGCCGGATGCTGACCTTCTCACTGACGGCAGCAGGCCTCGGCACTAGCACAGCGTTTGCCGGGTTTTACTGCGCCTATCACTTCGACCTGCCGCTTGGACCTGCCGAGGTGGCGCTGGCGAGTCTGGTGCTGGCCATAGTCGCAATCACACGTGGGCTGTCTCGTATAGTGCAGAGGTGGCAGGCAGCATGAAGGGTATCCTCTGGCTCTGCTTCAGCATTTCGGGCGCTGTGGCCCTGGCCCTTGAGGTGCTCTGGATGCGTTCGGCCGGGCTTGTGCTCGGTGCCACCGCTCCGACAGCGGCTACCGTCCTCGCCTGCTACTTTGCGGGTCTGGGGCTCGGGGCCGCCATGGCGCGTGGCCTACGGTGGCGGCCGGTGTCGTTGTATGGCCTGCTGGAGCTTGGGGCCGGGCTGGGGGCGTTGTGGTCGCTCGGCATCTTCCGGATACTCGCCAGCGACTCTGCGCAGGCATGGCTCCCTGGCGCAGACTCTGTGGGGCGCGTTGCCGCAGTCGCCGTAGCACTGCTACCAACGACGCTCTGTCTTGGCGCTACGCTGCCAGTCATCGCTCAAGCGCTCATCACGACCGGCTCTGTGGGGCAACGGGGCGGCCTCCTCTATGCCCTCAACACTCTGGGTGGCGTCCTCGGGACCGTTGCCATGGGCTTCGGGCTCCCAGCCATGATTGGTATGACCGCGAGCTACAGTGTCGCTGCCGGGGCGAGTATCCTGGCCGGGCTGGGGGCACTCGCTCTGAGCCTGCAGCAGCCGGAGATACGACCTTCTCCCCCATCCCAACCTTGGCGCGACTGCGTCGGCGCAGGGCCAGCAGGCCCGTTCCCCGCGACTGCGTCGGCGGAGGGCCGCCTCATTAAGGGCGGCCCTTCCCCCACCAGGGGGGAAGGAGCAAAATCCTTCTCCACGGCTCAGGTGGGACGCCTGCGTCTTGTTGCTGCCGGAACGGGCGCAATCGGTCTGGGCCTCGAAGTACTCTGGACGCGGCTGTTCGCTCAGGTACTGCATAATTCGGTGTACTCCTTCACGGCCATTACTCTTGTCTTTCTAGTGGCACTGGCGCTAGGGGCTGTGGTTGCTGCGCTCCTCCTGCAGCGTGTCGCTGCGGCCACCATTGCATCTGTGGCACTGGTGACCGCAGCCGCCACGACTGTCGGTGGATTGTGGCTCTTCGTCTGTTGGACCAATGGGTTGACGTACGTCGGCATGCAGTCTGGACTTGGTGAATACCTAGGGCGCATCGTTATGCTCGCTGCAGCCATCGCCGGGCCGGCAGCGATAGCATCAGGAGCTGTACTGCCGGCCCTGTGGTCTGCCTGGGGTGACCGTGGCAGTGTGGCACACCCGCTCGGTGACCTCACAGCAGCGAACATGTTTGGTGGGGTCATCGGTGCGCTCGCTGCAGGTTTCGTCATTGTCCCGACCATTGGGGTGCGTGGCGGCCTGGCTGCTGCGGCAGCGGCATATGTCGTGCTCGCTGATCTGCTGGCGGCGCCCCAGAGCCGGTTCCGGCCACTCGCCTACGCCGCATTATTGCTCATCGTAGTGGCTGATCCACTGCGGGCGCCGCTCGTCCATCTGCGCTCTGCAGGTGAGACTCTGCGTGTCCTCATCGAAGGAGCCCATGGCATTGTAACGGTTGTCGAAGCCGGCGATGACCTCCAGCTGCGGCTCGATAACTATTACGTACTGGGTAGCAGCGCAGCAGCGCCCAATGAGCGCCGCCAGGGGCTGCTGCCGTTGTTGCTGCACCCTGACCCGCGCCGTGCTGCATTCATTGGGCTCGCCACCGGTATCACGGCCAGCGCCGGACCCGCACTGGGTGTGCAGGAGACCACCGTTGTTGAACTCGTGCCTGAGGTAGCCGGGGCAGCACGCACGTATTTTGCGACCTGGAACGGGCAGTTGCTCGAACGCTCCGACGTACGCCTCGTGCTCGACGATGGCCGTCGCTATCTCGCCGCCAGCCGCGATCGCTTTGATGTCATCGTTTCTGACCTCTTTATCCCGTGGCATGCCAGCGCCGGGAACCTCTACGCACGCGAGATGTATGAGGCTGTGGCTCGGCGCCTGGCGCCGGGCGGGCTGTTCTGTCAATGGTTGCCGCTCTACCAACTCACACGCGAAGAGTTCGACACAATCGTGCGCACGTTTCTCACCGTTTTCCCTCAGGCGAGTCTCTGGCGCGGAGATTTTTACCCGGACCGGCCCATTGTCGGCCTGGTAGGTCAGTTCACTCCTCAGCCCATCGACTTCACGCGTCTGAGCGAGCGTCTCCTGCATCTTCCCACGTGGAGCCGCGACGCGCTCCTGGCCTCACCCCGGGGACTCCTCATGCTCTACGCCGGCAACCTGACCTCAGTGGCTGACCTCTTTGCCACAGCACCACTCAATACCGACGATCGTCCGCTTATCGAGTTCCTCGCGCCACGCCTGACCCGCATGACTACCGCCGGTGACAAGGATTGGTTCACGGGCGAGTCCCTCGCCGCCTTTTACGATACCCTCGAAGCCCGTCTGAGGGGTACTCCTGATCCACTCCTACCGCTGTCCGACGAGACTGCCGCAGCCCGCCGCGCTGGCACTGCGCTCTATCACTATGCTTTGGCCGCGGCCCGGCGTGACGACCTGACTGCAGCCCGCTTGCAGGATGAGGTGCGCGATCTGGTGCCAGAAGTGATTCTCGCGGCCGAGTCGAGAGACCCTGGAGCGAACACGGCCGCAGCCCGCCAGGAACTCCAAGGGCTGCGCGCAGAGCAGGAGCAAGTGCGTCAACGCCTTGAGACCATGGAACAGCGCCTCAAGGCGATCATGAGTTCCCCAAGAGGACAGCGATGAGATTTCGACGTTTCCTGTCGTTATTACTGTCAGTACTCACACTCAGTTGTGCCTTGCCGCCCAACACTCCACCGCTGCCGGCAACGGTCCGGACAATCGCGGTGCTGCCGCCGAACAACCGTACAGGCGACCCTCTACTAGTCGAAAGCGCTTCATTTTTGCATCCTTATGCGGACCGTCCTGGGCGCGTCACCGTCTCTGATGTCCTCGCGGCAGAGGCGCGGGAACAGCTCGCACGGCAAGGCGTCAAGGTCATTGCCCCTGAGGTTGTCACCGCGGCTATAGGCAATCAGACGCCCAGGAGCCCCGAGGAGGCGGCTGATTTGGCCGCGCATGGCAAACTCGAAGGCAGCGCCCTCTACATCGAGATACGACGCTGGGAAGCTGATCTCTCCCCTCTGCATCCCCAGCGCATCATCGTGGCTCTGGAAGCGCGCTTGCTGGAGCCGGCCACAGGGCGTACGGTGTGGGCCGCCCAGCGTCCATTGCACCCGGTGCCAACGCCAGGAGTGGCCACCCGATGGAGAGCCTATATGATTGCCGCTCGCAAAGTCGCAGAAGAACTCTTCGCTTCCACAACCATGGGGGAAAACACCATGCAAGGTAGAACGCCAACATCCAGGCGTGCCGAAGCCCCATCCACCAGTGCACGACCACCGGACGGCATACAGGACAATCCTGCCGCACGACAACTGCTTCAGGAGACACATGCACGGATGTACAAGTGGCCGGCGACCTTTGCTGGCTACCAGGCTCTATTGACAGTGCAGGAGGAAGCACGACAGTGGCACGGCACGGCCACAGTGCGGCCGCGGCACGCAGTCGAAGTGCAGCTAGACGGTGATGACAGTATACGGGCCTGGGTGCAAGAAAGCCTCTCCACCCAGGCCATGCACCTCGCCTATATCCCATTTGAGCAGGGGGACGGGCGGTACGTCCTCACCTTTGATCCCCAGGAGACCGGGACAGGGCGCCATCCGCGTGGGATTCGCGTCATCCTGCACGGCGGACGCCTGGCTTCCTGGTACCGCATCACAGAGCAGCGCTATAGCCAGATTGGGCGTACCGCCCCAGATGGCACGCAGCGCATCAATACCATCGAACGCTACGAAGCCGCCGCTGATGGGCGCCTCTATGCCACGCACTATATCCTGGCGTCCTTCTCAGCCCACGGCGCGACTCTGGTCGGACTCGCAAGCTATGTCAACGCATTCGTGGAATACCAGCCCGCCCTCCTCCTGCCGTCACGGCGTACGATCTGGCATGTCGAAGATGGCTGCACCAGGGCACGCGTCATTGCCCTGTCGGCCCATTGTGTACTGGGATAACTCCCCGGGAGTGTGCGGTGCCGACGGCTAGGCAGGTTGCCCCGACTGCCCTACAAAGAACGGAGTCGCCAACCCCGCTTCGATAGGGTGCTGAAGAAATTCCCCACTATAAGGAGCCGTTTTCTGCATCAAGTAGAAGGTCGAATGCGCCAGCGATGGAAACAGGCGGGCAAGGATACGCGCCATGGCCCGCGGCCAGGGATAAAATTGTGCGCCGCGCCACAACACGCATTGAAAGCCCCCCGGAAAGCAGACGGAGAAAAAGCGGGGGAGTTCGTGCGCTGTAAAGCCCCGGACGTGAGCGGAGTAGGATTTCATTTGCGACGGCTGCATCCCAAAGAGAAAGGTCAGGCGATTATGCAGCGCGCCGATATTGGGCACCCCAAGAATGATGTGCCCGCCAAGACGGAGCTTCAGGGCCATTTGGTGACTGATCCAGAACAGTTCTTTCACGTGTTCAAGCACCTGGTTCGCGATAAAAAGATCAACGCTGGCGTCGTCGAACGGGAAGACCGCGCGTTCGAGATCGAAAACCCGGAGCTCGATCCCGTCTTGTTGCAAGAGGTGCCTATACGTTTCAAGGCAGTCAATGCCGAGCAGGCGTGCTTCTGGAAAATGCCTTCTGACCAGACGCAGGTCGTGCCCTTGGCCCACACCGAGATCACATGCGAGCTGCACCAGAGAGAGCTGCGCGAGCATCTCTTCGATGATATGCCGCCCGTATTGCTCATGCATATCGACAAACCGCAACAGAGGGGAGGAACCACCCACAGCGCCTGGTCTCACGTGCATAGATTCCTCCTCTGAAAAGGCTCCTAACGCTAAGTCAGTATAACGCTCGCGCCACTGTGCGACCTAAGCCAATAGCCATTCGTGAGACATCATACGCTACACCGTCCGCTCTCGACAAGCCCTAGGCAACGTGGCGCTTCCAGGATGTCTGCTGGACTCTTGACCCCGCGACTACCCTGATAGAGTACGCGCGTATAAATCATCGTCGTCCTGACGTCTTTTGCCCGAGTCATCCCTGCACCGTCCGCCTTTGGTGGCCCTGCTGCCCAGACACTGGAGTGCTGCGACACTTATCAGGAGCTGTGCTTGTCGTGAGCAGATGGTTCTGATACCCTGAGAAGCACTGTTTTGAAAGCGTGCACGGGCCAGTCCAAGCCTGTCCGGCATCATACCCTGCGATTGCAAGCGAGGCATCCCTGTGAAATTCGGTGTCAACCTGATTAACTTCGGCCCTGGGGCGTGTCCTGACTCCCTGACGCAATGGGCCATGCTGACAGAAACACTGGGGTATCACTTTCTCATGACCTCTGATCACCTGGCCATCACACCGGATGTCCAGGAGCGCTATCCGGCGCCTTTCTAC
>Ga0075428_100007916_pt1 | contig 11782 bp, 11 predicted proteins | sample RhiMetdeltSRZDD2_FD_75291 | JGI IMG/M metagenome (GOLD analysis project Ga0075428, IMG submission 75291) | Populus rhizosphere microbial communities from Tennessee, USA - Rhizosphere MetaG P. deltoides SRZDD2 | ecosystem: Host-associated > Plants > Roots > Rhizosphere > Soil | place: USA...
CTCCTGCGAAGCCAGTTGTTCGGCGTCCATCCGGTCGATCCTGTTGCGTATGCGGCGGTGATCGTCGTCGTCGCTCTGCCTGCCTTCGTCGCCTGCTACCTCCCGGCGCGGCGCGCGGCCGCCGTGGATCCGATCGTCGCGCTGAGGCAGGAGTAGGCGAGGGCAGAGGGCAGAAGGCAGAAGGCAGAGGGCAGAAGGCAGAAGGCAGAAGGCAGAAGGCAGAAGGCAGAAGGCAGAACAGAGTCGCTCGAGCATTACAGCCATCGCGCCATTGCGGTGAGCGTGGCGGCCAGCGGCCCTCTAGCGCGCCGACTTCAGTGCCTCGCCGTAGCTCGCCAGATTTCACCGCGAGCGGAGGCGGGCCGCGAGCGCCTGATGACCGGCCTTCGTATCAGCAACTACGCGACGCGATAGAGTACGAGCGTAGCGCCGCTTTCCCGGCGCGCGGTAAGGGCCGCAGGCTGTCACGCTCACCGCAAAGAGCGATGGTCAATGTCGTCAAGGACTGATACGCACGCGTGGCGTGACGTGATCAAGTAAAACGCGCCCGCGGCGATGAGCGATCCTGAAATGGACTCGGTCACAATCCGCGTTCCGTGGTATGGAGAGTCCTATGTCTACTGACGTCCTCCGCACGCGCCGCCCGTTCGTCTTGCCCGAAGCCATCGGCCTCCTGGCGCGGACGCCGCGCGTGCTTGACGCGATGCTGCGTGGATTGTCTGAACCGTGGATTGTCGCGCACGAAGGCGGCGAGAGCTGGAGCCCCTTCGACGTCATCGGCCACCTCATTCACGGCGAACGCACCGATTGGGTGCCGCGAGCAAAGATCATCCTCGAGCATGGCGACGCCCGGCCGTTCGAGAAGTTCGACCGCTTTGCTCAATTCAACGCGTCTCACGGACGAACGCTGGAGAGCTTGCTCGACGAGTTTGCTGTCCTTCGCAGCCAGAACATTGAGGAGCTGGAAGCGCTGCACCTCACGCCGGCCGATCTGGATCGGCCCGGCCGGCATCCGGAACTGGGTCCAGTGACGATGCGGCAGCTCCTCGCAACGTGGACCGCCCACGATCTCGACCACGTCGTGCAGATCTCGCGGGTGCTCGCGCGCCAATACTCCGACGAGGTCGGCCCGTGGCGCGCGTACCTGCGGATCATCAGCGGCTCGCAAGGGTAACCTCGTCGTCCCAGCACTGCTATCATGGGCGCGCATGCGCGCCCTGATCAGTGCTGCGACGCTGGCCACCATTCTTACCGCACCGGCGCCAGCCGCCGCTCGACCCAACATCATCTTCATCATGTCGGACGATCACGCGGCGCATGCGATCGGCGCCTACGGATCGCGCATCAACGAGACGCCACACCTGGATCGCCTCGCGCGCGAGGGCGCGATGCTCACGCGCGTCTTTGCAACCAACGCGATCTGCACGCCGAGTCGGGCCGCTATCCTGACCAGCCAGTACTCACACCTGAACGGCGTGACCATGTTCAACCGGTTCGATAGTTCACGGATGACGGTCGCGCGATTGCTGCAAACCGGCGGCTACTACACCGGCATGATCGGAAAGTGGCACCTGGGCAGTGACCCTGTTGGGTTCGATCGCTGGGAAATCCTGCCCGGGCAAGGCGCCTACATGGATCCGGTTCTGTACACGGCCACGGGTGAGAAAACCTACACGGGTCGATACGTGACGGACGTGATCACCGAGCTCGGGCTCGATTTCGTCAAGACCCGCCCGCGCAACAAGCCGTTCTTCTTGATGCTCCATCACAAGGCGCCGCACCGGCCGTGGCAGCCCGACGCCACGCAGGCCGCGCGGTTCAAGGATCGCTGGATTCCAGAACCCGAGACGTTCTGGGATTCGTACACCACGCGGACGGATGCGCTTCGCGAAAACCAGCAGCGAGTGGCTGCCGACTTGACGCGCCGCGACCTCAAGCTCCAGCCGCCGGCGGCTCTCACCGGCGCGGCACTGACGGCGTGGCTCGCCACCAAGCCAGACAGCGTCACCACGACCGTTGCGGGTCAAACGGTGACATTGACCGGCGAAGCGTTGACGCGTTGGAAGTACCAGCGCTACATGCGCGACTATCTCGCCACGATTCAATCAGTCGACGACGGAGTGGGCCGGTTGCTCGCGTTCCTGGATCAAAACCGCTTGGCCAAGAACACGATGGTCATTTACACCAGCGATCAGGGGTTCTTCCTGGGCGACCATGGGCTCTTTGACAAGCGCTTCATGTACGAGGAAGCGCTGCGGATGCCGTTCCTCGTGCGCTGGCCCGCATCCATCAAACCGCGGACGCGCAACGACGCCATCGCGCTGAACATCGACTTCGCCCCAACCTTCCTGGCAGCCGCCGGTCTGCCGGTACCAGCCGAGATGCAGGGCAGGAGTCTTCTCCCGCTCCTTCGCGGCACGACGCCCTCCGACTGGCGCAGCTCGATGTACTACCGCTACTACCACGATCCGGGCGATCACAACACGCGGGCGCATTACGGCGTCCGCACCCGCACGCACAAGCTGATTTATTTCTGGAAGAAGGATCAGTGGGAACTGTTCGATCTCGTGAACGATCCGTCCGAGCTGCACAACTTGTACGGCCAGCCAGGGCAGGAGGAGCTGACCGCGAGGCTCAAGGCGGAGCTGGCCAAGGTCCAGCGCGAGGCACGCGACGAGAATCAACTCGCCACCGAGCAGATCCCGAACGGCGTCGACGGTCAGGTTGCGAAGCTTCGCGGAAAGTAGCGTCAGGGCGCAATCGTGCCCGCCGGTCGGACGTTCTTTCCGACGCGCTTCGTCAGCGAGTCGCCGAGATCGTCACGCGCCCGCTCGGCGAATTCCAGAAGTCTCTTGACTGTCTCCGGATTGCGGTCGGCGACGTTCGTCGATTCACCTGGATCGCTCTCCAGATCGAACAGCGAGAGCTCCAGCTCCTTGCGCACGTAGGCACCGGGGCTTCCGTCGTTGCCGGCCCGCTCGAGTGATTGATACGGGTGCGGCAGGTGCAGCTTCCAACGGCCGCTGCGTATGGCGTGCAGCTCGGTTCCCCAATAGAAGTACAGCGCGTCGTGCGCCGCCTGTGCCTTCGTTGGCGTGGAGAGGAGCGACCAAACGTCGCGTCCGTCGATGATTCGATCGGCGGGCACGGTGCCGCCAGCCAGGCGGGCGAGCGTCGGCACTAGATCGATCGTCATCGCCGGCAGCGTGCCGACGGCGCCTTGTGGGATCCGTCCTGGCCAGCGTGCCACGAACGGCACGCGCACGCCGCCCTCGAACGTCGTGCCTTTTCCTTCCCTGAAACCATTGGCGGAACCCGCATGATTCCCGTACGACAGCCAGGGGCCGTTGTCGGACGTGAAGATGATGATCGTGTTGTCGTCCAGCTTGGCGCGCTTCACAGCGTCGAGGAGTTGGCCAACGGACCAGTCGATCTCGGCGATGACATCGCCGTATAAACCCTGCGACGTTTTGTCTTTGTACTTGTTCGACACGAAGAGCGGCACGTGCGGCATCGCGTGCGCGACATACAGAAAGAACGGCTTCTCGCGATTGCGTTCGATAAACGACACCGCCCGCTCCGTGTACATCGTCGTCAACTGCGTTTGATCGGGATCGAGCTTGGCGACCGTGTTGCCGTCGATGAGCGGTAGATCGGGATAGAAGTCCTTCTGCTGAGGATGCCGCGGCCACATGTCGTTCGAGTAGGGAAGGCCGAGGTACTCGTCGAAGCCGTGCTGCAGCGGCAGGAACGGCCGTTCGTGACCGAGGTGCCATTTGCCAAAGATCGCGGTCGCGTAGCCGCGTGGCTTGAGGATCTCGGCGAGCGTTGACTCGTTCGCGTTGATGCCGTGGGTGGCGCGATGGTTCAGGGCGCCCGTGATTCCGACGCGGTTCGAGTACGAGCCCGTGAGCAGCGCCGCCCGTGACGCGGAACACACGGCCTGCGCGACGTAGAAGTTCGTCAGCCGGACGCCCTCGGCGGCCATCCGATCGAGGTTGGGGGTGCGAGGCTTCGTCTGGCCCGTGTGCGCGCTGAAGGTCCCGATGTCGGCATAGCCGAGATCGTCTGCAAAGACGATGATGATGTTCGGGAGCCGCTGTGCCACGACGACGTTCGCAGTCGAATTGAGGCCGTGCGGTAACAGGCCAGCGATGATCGCGGCCGAATAAAGCGCAAACCGGCGAACGAGCGTCTGCATGGCGGTTAGCATACGACGGCGGCGGCCGACTCTGCCGCATAATGTCGGCATGCAAGAGCGAATCGCCTGGCTGTATGCGGAGTTGCCGCGGCTGGTCGAGCGCGGCGTGCTGACCCCGGAGGCGGCCGAGGCCCTGCGGCGCCATTACGGTCCACCCGATCCCTCCGGCGCGCGCGTTCATTGGGGCCAGGTGTTGTTGGCCTCTTTCGGCGCGCTGCTCATAGGCGGCGGAATCATCCTGATTCTGGCTCACAACTGGGACGAAATCGGCCGCCCGCTGCGCGCGGCGATCGCGCTCGGCGTGCTGCTCCTTGCTCAGGCGTTAACCTTTTATGCTGTTCTCCGCCGCGCTCAGTCGGTCGCCTGGACGGAGGCCTCGTCGGGATTCCTTGTCGCTGCCGTCGGCGCGGCGATCTCGCTCATCGGCCAGACGTACCACGTTGGCGGTTCGTTCGAGGGCCTGATGCGGGCGTGGCTTTGGCTAGTCGTGCTCGTGCCGTATCTGACCGGTGCAAGCCTGGCCGCAATCGGGTTTTGGGCGTTGCTTGCGGTCCGCGTGTTCGACTTGCCCTGGCGCGGCGCAACGCCAGACGTCTGGCCGCTTGCATTTGCCGGTCTTCCATTCGTGGTCGCTCGCCTGAGGCAGCGACCGGGTTCGTGGGCGACTGCGCTCGTCGCGCTCACGTCGATGACTTCGGTCTTCATTCTTGGCAGTGTCGTTGCCAGCTTCGCGAGCTGGCCCGGCCTGTGGAACGTGTTTGCCGTTTCCTTCCTCGCCGCACTCGTCGGTGCCGCGTCGTGGCCACCGGGCGCGGACGCGACCGAGATATGGCGGCGGCGCGTGCTCGTGCCGGCATGGCTCGCCCTGATAGTGGTCGGCACCATTCTGACGTTTGACAATGAGTGGCGTCAGGTGGCGCTCGACGACCGTCAGCTTCGCGATCCGAACGTCGTCATGACGCTGATCGTTTCGGGGCTGTGCGCGGCGTTCGCCGCGCTGTTCGCTCTTCGACTCGCCAGTGCCGGCCGCACAGCGACGGCCGTCGCCTCGAGCGCGGCAGTGCTCGTCATCGTGATGCATTTGCTGTCGATGTTCAGTCTCCAGGAGGGCGGCTGGATCGCGTTCAACGTCTGGCTGTTGGCACTCGGCGTTCTTACCATCCTTGAAGGACTGCGTACGGTCCGCCTGGGAACGGCAAACCGGGGCCTCGCGGCGCTCGCCGCACTCGTCATCGCGAGATTTTTCGACACCGATTTGAGTTTCCTGGCGCGCGGCCTCGTCTTTGTATCGTTCGGCGTCGGTTGCTTTGTGCTCAATTTCTGGTTGATGCGTCGCATGCGGAAGGTGGCGTCATGAACATCCCGGTGAAGGCAGGACTCCTTGCGCTTCTCAGCGTTGCGCAGTTGACCGCGGCAGGCTGGTCGATTGCGCGTTATGAATCCGTCCTCAGGTCCGGAGCGCCGTACAAGATCCGCATCGAACCGGTCGATCCCGCCGACGCGTTCCGTGGACGATACGTGCAAATCTTCCCGTCGATTCGGATCCCCATGCCGGTTTCTGTCGAGACAAAGGAGCTGATCTACCGCATTCAGAATGGCGAGCAAGGGCATGTCGTTCTCGCCAGCGACGCCGATGGGTTTGCGCGTATCGCGCAAGTGCTCACCACTCCTCCTGCTCAGGGAAACTACTTGAAGATTGCACACGTCTGGGAACAATGGTCCACCGATGCGCCGCCCGGCGGGCAGCCGACGGCTATCGGATACAACGTCCGGTTGTCATTCGATCGCTATTACATGAACGAAAGGGTTGCACCGGCCGCCGCGCAGCAATTCTTCGAGGCGACTGTCCGGAACTCGCCGCAGCGCGCCTGGATCACAGTTCGAGTCAAGGACGGCGTCGGCGTGATCGAAGGATTGTTCATTGACGATGTTCCGATCGAGAAGGTCGTTGTTGGAGGTTGAACATGGCGTGGGTCATGTTGATCGTAGCGGGCCTGCTCGAAGTCGGCTGGGCTGTCGGTCTCAAATACACGCAAGGATTTGCGCGGCTGTGGCCGACGGTCGGAACGGTCATCTCGCTGATTGCCAGCATGACGCTGCTCGGTCTCGCCGTGCGCACGCTGCCGCTGGGAACCGCATACGCCGTCTGGACCGGGATCGGCACCGTCGGCACGGCCTTGCTCGGGATGGTCCTCTTTCAGGAGCCGGCCACCGCCCTTCGCCTGATCTGCATTACGTTGATCGTCGTAGGCATTCTGGGATTGAAGCTCGTCACCTAAACGTTGTGTACAATCCCGGTTGATGCCTGCCGACGATCGTTCACCGACGATCTTTGTCGTGGACGACGACCCCTCTGTCCGAACCGCCGTCAAGCGGCTCCTGGCGTCAGTTGGGTTGCCGTGTGAAACGTTTGGGACTGCGCTCGAGTTCTTGAAGCGCGCCGAGCACGGCGTGACCGGCTGCGTCCTACTCGACGTGCGCATGCCCGGACTCAGCGGTTTGGACCTTCAGCGGATCCTGAGAGCTGATGGGAACGAACTTCCCATCATCTTCGTGACCGCCCATGCGGACGTGCCCATGACCGTGCGCGCCATGAAAGCGGGCGCGATGGAAGTGCTCACCAAACCATTCGAAGAGCAAGCCCTGCTCGATGCCGTCAATCAAGCGCTCGAGCGGGAGCGAGTGCGGATGGCCGCGTTTGAGGAACTGCAGGTGTATCGCGAGCGCTTCGATACGTTGACCGCCCGCGAGCGCGAAGTGATGGGGTTAGTCGTGACCGGTCTTCTGAACAAGCAAGTGGCGGACGCTCTCGGCACTGCTGAGAAGACGATTAAGGTTCACCGTGGCCAGGTCATGCACAAGATGCAAGCCAGGTCATTTGCCGAGCTCGTTCGCATAGCGGATCGGCTTGGCCTCTCCCCCAAAATCTGAACGTCAAGAGTTCGTCGGTGCGGCTCGATCGGCGTCCGACGGTTGGAGGCTGCTCTCTCGTACCGCGGGAAGAGCAAACGAGAAAGCGGCGCCTCCATCCGGCAGGTTCTCAGCCGACAGCCTGCCGTCGTGCGCCGAGACGATCGAGCGGCAGATCGCCAGGCCAAGCCCAAGCCGATGCGGCTTCGAAGTCACGAACGGTTCGAACATGCCATCGAGCGACTCCAGGTCGATACCTGGTCCTTTGTCGCTGACGCGCACGCACACGTCGCCTGCGCTGTCGATGCTCGTCGTGACGAGCAGCTTCCGATCCACCGGAGGCATCGACTCCATCGCATCGCATGCGTTGATGATGAGATTGAGGAGCACCTGCTGAAGCTGCACGGCGTCGCCGACGACTGGCGGTAGGTCTGAGGCAAGGCGCTGGGTCAGCGACACGCCGCGCGACAGGATGTCGACGCGCGCCACGTCCATGACGCTCCGTACCATGTCGTTAGTATCGAGGTTCGTCCACGTGCTGTCGCCTCTCCGCATCAGCGCGCCGAATCTCGCAATCACCGAAGCGGCCCGCCGATTGTCAACGGCAATCGCCTCGACGATGTCGCTCAGTTCGCGAAGGTCGGGAGGGTTGTGAAGAAGGTAGCGTCGCGCCGCGCTGGCGTTGGCGAGGATCGCGGCGAGCGGTTGATTGACCTCGTGGGCGAGGGCTGTCGACAATTCGTCGGCAATCGACACGCGTGACAAATGGGCCAGCTCGCGGCGCTGCTCGTTGATTCGCAACTCCGCAGCCTTGCGTTCCGTGATGTCCAACTTGACGCCCACCATTCGCTGCGGGCGTCCTTGATCGTCGTAAATCGTCTGCCCCTTCGATAGGATCCACTTGATCCGGCCGTCCGGAAAGCGCAAGCGGAATTCCACGTCGATCGGCCGGCCGCTCAGACTGTCCACCGTCGTCGCGGCAATCAGCGGCCGGTCATCAGGGTGAATGATCGCCTCGAATGTCGCGGGACTGACCGGCACATCCGGCGGCACTTCGTAGATGCGCCGAGTGATCGCCGACCACGTGAGCTGCTGCGTGTTGATGTCCCATTCCCACCGGCCGAGTTGTGCCGCCTCGATCGCCATCGCCAGCTGCTCCTCGCTGCGCTGCGCCTGCGCATTGGCCGATGCACCTTCGCGCATCACCGACGCCAGCGACATCACGGGGATCCACGCGACGATGAGGAATGTTTGAATGGCGAGCGCGTTCTCCCGCTCCGAGCTCGTCACGAACGGACCTTGCCCAATGAGCGCGCCCCAGATCGCAACCATCGCACACGTGAGAATCGAGGCGCTCGCGCCCCATGGTCCGAACCGCACGGCAGACGCGATCAGCAGCAGCACCGGCGAGTAGAGCAGCGCGGGAGAGGTGCCGGGGCCGGGGTCCTGGCGCACGAAGACGACCCAGCACAGCACCGCGAGGACTGCAAACAGGCCGATCCCTTCCGCCACCTTCCGCCTGGGCACTTCGCGAAGTCGTCCCAGGCGCTCGACCGTCAGAACGATCACGGGAACGAGCGTGAGCGCAGCGAGCACATTCGACGCGAACCGCGTGCGCCAAATCGTCCAATAGTCGGCGTTGCCCCATCCGTTCGCGACAACGAAGCCGGCATCGACGAACGATGACAGGAAGGGCGCCGCTACCGCGACGCAGAAGAACAGCGCGGTGTCGCGAATCGAGTCGAACACCAGCGACCGTCCACTGAAACGGCGCAGCAGCAAGGTGCCGATCAGCGCCTCCGTGCAATTGCTGAGGAACCAGCACAACGTCATGCGGAGCGGTACGCCGCTCTGAGACTCAACGCCCACGTGTGCGACGAAGACTGCCGTCAGCACGAGTGGCCAGCGTCTTACGGGTGTCAGGAACAACCCGGCGAGGAGGATCGCGTTCGTGGGCCACAGCACGGACACCGGCACGGGCGCGAGGGTGAGCGCGAATCCCAGGTTTGCGCCGATGTAATACCCGATGGCTATGATGACGGCAGGCCACACCGCAGAGGGGCCGGCACCCAGGTGTTTGCCCGTATCAAGCGCACGCTCCGGCGTGATGCCCATCAGCGGAGGGGGTTAGACAAACGGTGGTGTAACAGATACCCGTCGCTCGCAACGCAACGACTCATTATCGGAAGGTTTTAATTTAAATGGGCTAGGACCAAGGTCCAACAGGCCGCGGTCCTTGGTCCAATGGCCGTCAGTCGCCGCTCTCACGTATCGTCCACGCATAGCCGTGCTTTCGAAATTTGGTTTTTTCTTCGTGGGTGAGGAACCTTCTGCCCAGCGCCGGCACCGGAGCTTGCGCTCATGCTGATCGTTCTGATTCTGCTGATTCTTCTGCAGGCCGCTCTCATCGCCGGCTTGCTCGTTCAGGCGCTGCGACGGCGAGTCGCGGAGCAAGTGGTTCGCACCAGTGAATCGGCGCTGCGCAACAGCTACGCGCGCATCCGCGACCTGGCCGGCCGGCTCATTCACGCGCAGGAGACCGAGCGGACGCGAATCGCTCGAGACCTGCACGACGACGCCTGCCAGGAAGTGGCGCGGATCGCCGTTGACGTCAGCCACGTCCGGCAGATGAAGGGCCGAGTGCAGGATTTCCAGGTGCAGCAGGCGCTGCTCGCCGTCCAGAGTCGGGCCGCGAACGTTGCTGAGAGCCTGCGACTTGTGTCGCACGATTTACATCCAACCGTCCTGCAGCACCTCGGGCTCCTCCCAGCGCTCGAAGCCCATTGTGCTGAAGTCGAGCGAAGTCACAACGTCCAGATCACGTTCTCGCCAGACACTCAAGCCGAACCTGGCAGCCCCGAGGTGGCTCTCTCGCTGTTTCGTATTACGCAGGAGGCGCTTCGGAATGCATCGCGGCACGGACATGCGCGGCGCGCCAGCGTATCGCTCATCCGCCAGAACGGGCATCTCACCCTGACCGTCTCAGACGACGGCGAAGGCTTCGACCTTGCTCGGGCACGCGCCAACGGCGGTTTGGGACTTGTCAGTATCGAGGAGCGCGCGCGGTTACTCGAGGGCGAGGCCGCGGTCCGATCCACCCCGACGAAAGGAACGATCGTGGAGGTTCGCGTTCCCGACCGGCCCTCGAGAGTCGCTCTCTCTCCATCGCCACGATATGCGTCGTCAAACTATTCTGTTGGCCGATGATCACGTCGTCTTCATGGACGGCATCATCCGCCTGCTCTCCGACCGCTTCGATGTCGTCGGCTGCGTCACCGACGGCACCCGCCTGCTCGAGGCCACTCGTCACCTGAATCCCGACGTCATCATCATGGATATTTCCATGCCGAAGTTGAGTGGCATGGAAGCCTTGCGGCAACTGAAGCCGCAGTCCAACGCCAGGCGAGTCATCGTCCTGACGATGCACGGCGACCCGAAGATGGCGGCTGAAGCGTTCCGGCTCGGCGCGAAGGGTTTCGTGCTGAAGGCCTGCACCGGCGATGAACTCATCACCGCGATCCAGGCCGTGCTGCAGGGCCACACATATCTCTCTGCCGCGCTGACCGAGGAAGTGTTGGCGCTGGTGTCGTCCGCACACGGCCACGACTCGTCCGATCTCAGTTCCCGGCAGCGCGAGGTGCTGCGGCTCATCGTGAACGGTCAGCGAGTCAAGGAAATTGCCACGGCGCTCGATCTCTCCCCGCGGACCGTGGAAAGCATTAAATACGAGATGATGCGCACCCTCGACGTGCACACAACGACAGAGCTGGTCCGGTACGCGATCCAGCACCGGTTGGTTCACTTCTGAGGTTCTCCCCAGCACAGACGGTCGGCGTCGCAGGAACTGCGGCGCCGACCCCCTGCCACCGACGATTGCCCATGCGTCAAAGCCCGGGTTTACGCGACGTCGGGTGAGATGGCGAGCGGTGGGAACGGGCTGATGTGGATTTCTCCGTGAACCGCGGCGCGGACAGCCGTCGCCAAATCTTCTCCGGCGCGGAACTTCAGCACGTACCCGTACGCGCCGGCGGCAAGGCCGCGCCGAAGCATCATCCGGTCCGCATGGACAGTGGCAAACACGATCCGGGCGGCTGGGTCGTGCCGCCGAATCGTTTCGGCAGCGACAAGCCCGGTCAGGAGTGGCATAGCCACGTCGGTGACGACAACGTCCGGCGAGAGCAGGTCATACGCCTCGACCAGCGCATGGCCGTCACGGACGCTCCCAACGATCTCGAACTCTGGCTCGAGAAGCGTATGCCAGCAGCGGAGTGTCTCCGCATGATCGTCAGCCAACAACACGCGTGCACGGCCCATCGTCACTCGTCCCGCTAATCGGTTATGCACAGCTTAAAAACTACGAGCGGTCGGCGATAGCGGAAGATTACGGTCGGGCTTGGGGGAGAAGTACGTGTTACAACGATGAAAAATACTGGTCAAACCTCAACGTAGTTTTTCTTGGCCCCAGCGGTAATTCTTCGGTCTCGGTTCCCGTAGTCTCCCGCTTTCGGCGACAGCCCCGCTTCTCCTACTCTCGATTCGTAAGGTACGCGATCCCAGCGCACAAGTAGATGGCTGCTTCGAACCCCTTCGACGTGTTGCTCGTCGTGAGCGGCCTCATCATCGGCATCCTCGCCGTAGGTGTCTGGATCGAGCACCGCCGCGTCCGCACCG
>Ga0075428_100007917_pt1 | contig 11781 bp, 10 predicted proteins | sample RhiMetdeltSRZDD2_FD_75291 | JGI IMG/M metagenome (GOLD analysis project Ga0075428, IMG submission 75291) | Populus rhizosphere microbial communities from Tennessee, USA - Rhizosphere MetaG P. deltoides SRZDD2 | ecosystem: Host-associated > Plants > Roots > Rhizosphere > Soil | place: USA...
TACGCGACGGGCTTCCAGACCACGCGCTTCCTCTCGGCGCTCGAGGTCACGGGCCGCGGCGGGCGCCGCCTCGTTGACGCTTGGAGCGACGGCGCGCAGGCCTACCTCGGGATGACGACGGCGGGCTTCCCGAACCTCTTCATGCTCTACGGCCCGAACACCAACAACGGCTCGATCCTCTACATGCTCGAGAGCCAGGTCGGCTACGTCGTGCGGCAGCTGCAGCGCATGCGGGCGGAGGAGCTCGCCTGGATCGACGTCCGCGCGGACGCGATGGCGCGCTACAACGACCGGATCCAGCGCGACATCGCCGCGGTCTCCGTCTGGCAGGCCGGCTGCAACGGCTACTACCGCAGCCCCTCGGGCCGCGTGGTCACGCAGTGGCCGCACACGATGGCGGAGTTCCGGCGGCGCACGCAGCAGCCCGACGCCGCCGCCTACGAGGTCCGCCCGGAGGCGGCGATTGCGGCGCTCCGCGCCGCGGGAGGGGGCGCATGAAGGACCTGCGCGGTCGCGTCGCGGTGGTGACGGGCGGGGCGAGCGGGATCGGGCTCGCACTGGGGCGGCGCTTCGGCGAGGAGGGAATGCGGGTCGTGCTCGCCGACGTCGAGGCGCCGGCGCTGGAGAAGGCCGCGGGCGAGCTCGCCGGCGCGGGCATCGAGGCGCTACCCGTCGTCTGCGACGTGCGCAGCCCCGCGTCGGTGGCGGCGCTCGCCGACCGGGCGCTCGCCCGCTTCGGGAAGGTCCACGTCGTCTGCAACAACGCGGGCGTCGGCTCGGGCTCGCAGGGCCCCATGTGGGAGCACGAGCTCAACGACTGGGCCTGGGCGCTGGGCGTGAACGTGATGGGCGTCATGCACGGGATCCGGACCTTCGTGCCGATCCTGCTGCGCCAGGGCGAGGAGGGCCACGTCGTCAACACGAGCTCGGGCAACGGCGGCATCGCTCCGCTCGCCGGCACGCCGATCTACGCCGCGACGAAGAGCGCCGTCACCGTGATCAGCGAGTGCCTCTACGCACAGCTCGCCGCGGCGAGCCCGCGCGTGAAGGTCTCCGTGCTCTACCCCGGCCCGAACTGGATGCGCACCGGCATCTTCGACTCGGAGCGCAACCGCCCGGCCGAGCTCGCGCAGGCGCGGCCGAGCGCGGCGCCGCGGCCGAGCTTCGACGCGCTGCGCGAGCAGATGCGCGCGGCCGGGATCCCGTTCGAGGAGACGCCGCTCGAGGTCGTGGCCGAGAGCGTCGTCGCGGGGATCCGCGGCGAGCGCTTCTGGATCCTCCCGGCCTCGGAGCGCAGCGACGCGGCGATCCGCGCGCGCGCCGAGTCGATGCTCGCGCGCTCCGAGCCCGAGTACATGCTCGACAAGCGCCCGCCAGCCGCTGGCGGGCTCGCGCAGAAGTAGCGCGCACCTCCGCCGGCCGGCCGGCACGCAGGAGCTTCGCCATGGACCGCCACCTCGTGATCTCCTCCGACTGCCACGCGGGTCTGCCTCCGCACGAGTACCGCCGCTACCTCGACGCGCGGCATCGCGAGGCCTTCGACCGGGCGCTCGCGATCCAGATCGAGCGCACGCAGGAGCTCGAGAGGCACTTCCTCGTCGCCGACATCAACGCGCAGTGGCGCGCGGGGCGCGAGCGAGCGCTCACGGGGGCCTGGGACCACGAGGAGCGCATCCGCGTGCTCGACGGCGACGGCATCGCCGGCGAGGTGATCTTCCCCGACGGCATCACCGAGATGAACTCGCCGCCCTTCGGCGCGGGCCTCGGCCTCTCGCCGCGCAACGCCAACCAGGAGCTCCAGTGGGCGGGCGCGCGCGCACACAACCGCTGGCTCGTCGAGCTCTGCCAGATGGCGCCCGAGCGGCGCGCGGGCGTCGCGATCGTGCCGGCGACCTGGGACGTCGCGGAGGCGGTGCGCGAGGCGCAGTGGGCGCGCGAGCACGGCCTGCGCGGGATCCTGATCCCCGTCGTCTGGGGCGACCACCCGCCCTACCACCACCCGCGCTACGCGCCGCTCTGGGCCGCGTGCCAGGATCTGGGACTCGTCGTGCACTTCCACTCGGGACCGGCCGACTCGGAGCAGTACTTCGGCAGCTGGCCGCCGGAGCCCGGCAAGCCGACGCTGCGCGGCGCGATGGGGATCTACGTCTCGGAGGTGGTGTGGTTCGTCGCGCGGCCGCTCACCTTCCTGATCTGGGGCGGCGTCTTCGAGGACTTCCCGCGCCTCAAGGTCGCGATCACCGAGGGCACGGCGATCTGGGTGCCGCACACGCTGGCGCTCCTCGACGAGCGCCACTCCGACCACCCGGGCAACGCGAAGCTCGGCGACTACAAGAGCCACCTCTCGCTCAAGCCGAGCGAGTACTTCGCGCGCAACGTCCGCGTCGGCGCCTCGGTGCCGCGCCGCGAGGCCCTGCTGCGCCACGAGATCGGCGTCGCGAACCTGATGTGGGGCAGCGACTTCCCGCACCCCGAGGGCACCTGGCCGCAGACCGCCGAGCGCCTGCACGCCTCCTTCCACGGCCTCCCCGAGCCCGAGGTCGCCGCGATCCTCGGCGCCAACGCCGCCGCCTTCTACGGCTTCGACCCCGAGAAGCTCGCCCCGCTCGTCGCCCGCATCGGCCCCGAGAAGCGCGCGCTCGCCTAGGAGGGCGGGGACGGTCTTAAGATCTTAAGGAAATTCAGATTCGCCCCGCAGGGTGTAACTGAATTTCCTTAAGATCTTAAGACCGTCCCCGTCGGCGGGTCCCCGTCGGCGGGCTAGCGCTCGCGGGCGATCGAGAAGCGCTCGCGGTAGGCGCGGAACTCGGAGGCCAGCGAGTCCCAGCTCCAGCCGAAGTCGGCGGGGTCGTAGGCGTGGCGGCCGAAGGTCTCCTGGGGGCGCTCGCGCATCCAGGCCTGCATGCGCCGGGCGTGGAGCGTTCCGACGTCGTCGCCGAAGTGGCGGTAGATGCGGCGCACGGTCGCGACCGGGTCGGCGACGAGCTCGGCGTAGGACACGTGGCAGCACCAGCCGGGGTCCGCCGACGCGTCGAAGGCGAGGCCCCGCTGCACCGCGTGGCGCGCCTTGTGCTTCCACTCCTCGGCGACACGGCGCGGGTCGGAGCGGCGCGTGAAGATGCTCTGCATCGCGGTGTTCAGGCTCGCGAGCGAGGTGACGACGGGACCCGGGTCGCGGTGCGTCCAGACGATGCGCGCGTCGGGGTAGGAGGCGCGCAGGGTCTCGAGGCACCAGAGGTGGTTCGGCGACTTCAGGACCCAGCGCTCGGTCGGCTGCGCCGACTGGAGCGTCTGGAGCGCGAGCCGGTGCTGCGCGTAGGCCGGCGCCATGTCGCAGCTCTCGAGCCAGCGGCCGTAGCTCGGGACGCAGGCCTGCGTCTCGACGCCGAGCGTGCGCACGTCGAGCATGAAGAACGCGACGCACTCCTGCGCGATCGTCGGGCCCCAGGGGTGCATCGCGCGCAGCGGCGGATTCAGGCGCAGCAGCTGCCCGGTCTCGCGCGCGCATTCGGCGATGCGCGGGTCGTGCGCGGCGTCGGCGAGCGTCGGCGGCGGAACCGGACGCGCCGCCTCCCAGGTCAGCGGGGCGCGCGCGAGCGGGTCCTGCCCGAGCAGGATCGAGAGCAGGCTGGTGCCGGTGCGCGGCAGACCCACGATCACCCACGGCGCGGCGATGCGCTCCTCGCGCACCTCCGGGTGCGCGCGCGCCCAGGCGTGCAGGCGGAAGCGGTTCGCGAGCGACGCGACCAGCATGCCGCGGACCGCGAGGCGCCCGAAGGTGTGGAGCTCGGCCTCCGCCTCGGCCGCGGCGAGGTAGCGCTCGAGCGGCTCGCGGAAGCTCTCGCCGCCGGTCTCGTCGGTCGCGGCCTGGCGCCGCGCCGCGGCGACGATCTCGCCCGGGTCGAGCCGCGGCCGCTCGACGCCGAGCCGCCGCGCGGCGGCGCCGACCGCGTTCAGCGCGAGCAGCGCGCGCGAGCGCAGGCGCGCATCGTGGAAGCTGACGGCGGCGGCGCTCATCGGTTGCGGATCAGCCGACGACGACGTCGAGCGTCTCCGGGCCGTACTCCTGGATGTGCGCGACGCAGCGCCACTCCCAGCCCGGGGCGAGCCGCAGCGCGCCCGGGGCGAAGCGCTCCTGCATCTCCTCGAGCACGACGCGCCCCACCATGCGCGTCAGGTGGTTCCCGAGGCACAGGTGCGCGCCCGAGCCGAAGGCGAGGTGCTCGGGCGGGTCCTCGCGGTCGAGCCGGAACTCGTCGGCGCGCTCGTAGGTCGCCTCGTCGCGGTTCGCCGAGGCGATCCCCATCATCACGTGCTCGCCCTTGTGCACCGGGCAGCCGCCGATCTCGGTGTCCTCGAGCGCCGTGCGCATCAGGAAGGTGACGGGCGCCTCGAAGCGCAGCGACTCCTCGACCGCCTTCGCGATCCGCCCGCGGTCCTCGCGCAGCGCGCGCTCGAAGCCCGCGTCGGTGATCCAGCGGTAGAGCAGGTTCCCGAGCATGTAGCTCGCCGAGAGCGAGCCGGCGAGGATGTTCACGGTGAGCGTGCGGACGTGCTCGGGCGCGATCTGCCAGCCGTCGTCGTCGCGCGCCTGCACCATCAGCGTGAGCAGGTCGTCCGCGGCGAGGTCCCCGCCCGGCTGGCGCCGGCGGATCTGCTCGTCGAGCACCGCCGCGAACTCGGGGAAGGCGCCCGCGATGCCGACCCCGCGCGGGGTCCGGCCGGTCGCGGGCCAGCTGCTGTGCAGCAGCTCGTCGCACCACTGCATCACCGGGTCGTGGAGCGCGTCCGGCAGGCCGAGCACGTGGGCCGAGACCGCCCCGGGGAGCGGGATCGCGAGCGCCTGCATCAGGTCGCCGCCGCCCCCCGCCGCGAAGCCCCCGATGCGCCGGCGCACGTCGCCGCGCGTCCAGGGCTCGGCGTCGCGCGCGCCCTTGCGCGTGAAGCCCTTCAGCAGCACGCGGCGAATCCGCGGGTGCAGCGGGGCGTCGATCTCGCCGAGGAAGCGCTCCTCCTCCGGCACCACCACGCCCGGCGCGCGCATGTCGCCGAGCGCGGAGAAGGTCTTCGCGTCGCGGAACACCCGCCCCGTGTCGCCGTAGCGCGAGGTGAAGACGATCCCCTCGGTCGGCCGGAACACCGGGCACTCGCGCCGGATCCGCTCCATCCGCGCCGGGTCCTTGGTCTTCGACGTGTCGAGCGGGTCGAAGCCGAGCTCGCTCTCGACCGGGGGCTTGCGCTGGGTCACCGGGTCTCCTTCCTCCTACGCGCCGGATCCCGCTCAGCCCTTCACCGGCTCGAAGTGCACGGGCGCGTGCGCGATGCCACGCGTCGGCACGAGCTGATAGCGCACGACGCCCGCCTCCGGGACCTCCCAGTCGCCGAGCGAGTCGACCAGCACCTGGAGCGCGACGCGCGTCTCGAGCCGCGCCACCGCGCTGCCGAGGCAGTGGTGGATGCCGCGCCCGAAGGTCCAGTGCGACTTCACCGGGCGGTCGAGGTCGAGGACGTCGGGGTTCGCGAACACCGTCTCGTCGTGGTTCGCGGAGCCGTAGAGCAGCAGCACCTGGTCTCCGGCGGGGATCGTCACGCCGTGCAGGGTCACGTCCCGCGTGGTCGCGCGCGCGAGGCCCTGCACCGGCGACTCGTAGCGCAGGAGCTCCTCGAGGCAGCGCGACCAGCGCTCGGGGTGCTCGCGCAGCTTGCGCCGCTGGTCGGGAAAGCGGCCCAGCGAGATCACCGCGTTCGAGATCATGTTCATCGTGGTGTTCTGCGAGGCGTCGTGGAGCAGGGAGCAGAAGCCCCCGATCTCCGCGTCGCTGAGCTCCTGGCCCTCGACCTCGTTGTGCAGGATCTGCGAGATCAGGTCGTTGGTCTTGCGCTTGCGGCGCTCGACCACGAGCCCGCGCCAGTACTCGTCCATCTCCGCGTAGGCGCGCAGCGCCGCGGGGCTCGTGAAGTCCGCCCCGGCGAGCGTGTCGAGATTCCACTTCAGGAACCGCTCGCGGTCCTGGAGCGGCAGGTCCATCAGCTCGCACATCGTCAGCGTCGGGATCAGCTGCGCGTAGTCGACGGCGACGTCGAAGCGGCCGGCCGCCGCGAAGCCGTCGACGATCTCCTGCGCGGAGCGGCGCACGTGCGCTTCGAGGGCCGCCACGCGTGCCGGCGTCAGGACCCGCGCGAGCACGTCGCGCAGCTCGTCGTGGCGCGGCGGGTCCATGTTGAAGACGTTCGGCGGGATCAGCGAGATGTCGGTGTCGATCAGGGTGCCGCGCGCCGACGAGAAGGTGCGCCAGTCGAGCAGCGCCGCGTCGACGTCCTGCGCGCGCGAGAGCATCCAGTAATGCGGCCAGACGCGATGGTTCGCGATCTCGCGCCGGTACACCGGATGCTCGTGGCGCATCACCCGGTAGGCGGGGTACGGGTCGGCAAAGCTCTTCGCGTCGAAGGGATCGAAGTCGAGATCCGCCACGGGGGGCCTCCTGCTCACCAGAACCAGTTGCGGCGCGCCGCTCGCGCGTCGCCGATCAGCTCGCGGATCCGCGCCTTCACCAGCGCGACGCGCGGCTCGATCGCGGCGTCCTCCTCGCTCGCATCGCCCTCGAAGCGCAGCGGCGCGCCGAAGTGGATCCGGAACTTCACCGGCAGCGGCAGGAGGCCACCGAGGCCGAGCCACGGGAAGGTCGGCGTGATCGGGAAGGCCGGCGCGCCGACGAGCCGGCCGAGCGCCGGAAGGTTCGCCAGCGCCGGCGACTGCTCCTCGCCGCCGGCGATGCCGATCGGCACGATCGGGGTGTCGGTCTCGAGCGCGAGGCGCAGGAAGCCGAGGCCGAAGCGCTGCAGCTGGTAGCGGCGGCTCCAGGGCTTCACGAAGCCGCGGGCGCCCTCCGGGAAGACCATCACCGCCTCCTCGTGCTCGAGGAGGTGGGCGCAGTTGGCGGGCGTGCCGACCACCGAGCCCGTGCGGTGCATCAGCGTGCTGAAGAACGGGATCGTCGGCAGGTAGTACTCGCCCATGCCGCGCAGCATGCGCGGCGGCTCGGCTTCGAGCAGCAGCGCCATGCCGAGCATCGCGCCGTCCCAGGCGAAGGTGTTGCCGGCGTGATTCGCGACCAGGAGCACGCGCCCCTCGGGCACGTTCTCGATGCCGTGCGTCTCGACCCGCAGCCACCAGCGGTAGACCAAGGCAGTGAAGAGCACCATCTGGCGTGCGTACTCCGGGTCGAGCCCGAAGGGGTCGTAGCCGTACTCGTTGAGCCGCGTCGGGATCCGGGCGACGCGATGGTCGACGGTCTCGGCGAGCTCGCGCAGCGGCGTCGGGAGCAGGCGGCGCACGAGGCCCGGCCGCGGCGGCGCGCGAAAGGGAGCCAGCGCGCGCGTGCTCACGCGAGCTCCGCGCGCAGGAAGGCGAGCAGGCGCTCCCAGCCGCGGGCCGCCGCGGCGGCGTCGAAGCGGTCGGGGCGCGTGTCGTTCATGAATCCGTGGTCGACGCCCGGCTCGACGGCGACGGTCGCGTGCTTCCCGGCGGCACGCAGCGCGGCGCGCAGGCCCGCCACCGCCTCCGCGGTGATGTAGGCGTCGCGCTCGGCGAAGATCGCGAGCAGCGGCGCGGCGACCGCCGCGACCTCGACCGGCGGGTGCGGGAAGAGGCCGTAGAAGTCGATCGCCGCGCCGACGCGCGGCGTGCGCGCCGCGGCGAGGAGCGCGAGGTGCCCGCCGAGGCAGAAGCCGAGCACTCCGACGCGCGGGCCCTCGACCGCGTCGTGGTTCTGGAGCGCTTGCACGGCGCCGGCGAGGTCCTCCTCGACGCGCGCGGGCGCGAGCGCGTCGGAGAGGCGCTGCGCCTCGGCGACGTCGGCGGCCTGCTTGCCGCCGAAGAGATCGGGCGCGAGCGCGACGAAGCCCTCGCGCGCGAGACGCGCGCAGGCGCCGCGGACGAAGGCGTCGAGGCCCCAGGCCTCGTGCAGCACCACGACGCCCCGCCCGCGCCCGGAGGCGGGCAGCGCGAGGTGCGCGCCGACGCGGCGCGACCCGGCGGGGTAGGCGATCTCCTGGGCGCGAGCGTCCGCGGGCATGGGGCGTCGGCGAGGATACCAGGGGTCGATCGGAAGCTCCCGCCCGGTACACTCGGCGGATGCGGACCACCGCCATCGATGCCGGGTCGATTCCTCCCGCCGTGCGCGTCCTCCTCGACGCGCTGCGCCGGGCCGGGCACCCGAGCTGGCTCGTCGGCGGCTGCGTGCGCGACCTGCTGCGCGGGCGCGTTCCCGTCGATTTCGACGTCGCGACGCCGGCGGGCCCCGACGAGCTGCTCGCGGTCTTCCCGCGCGCGGTGCCGATCGGCCTGCGGCACGGGACCGTGATGGTGCCGACGCCCGCGGGCCCCGTCGACGCGACCTCGTTCCGCCGCGGGCCGAAGCTCGAGGACGACCTCGCGCACCGCGATTTCACGATCAACGCGATGGCCTACGAGCCGCGCGAGGAGCGCCTGGTCGATCCCTTCGGCGGGCTCGAGGACCTCGCGCGCGGGCGGCTGCGCGCGGTGGGGCGCGCCGAGGACCGCCTCGCGGAGGACCCGCTGCGCGCGCTGCGCGCCTGCCGGCTGGTGGCGACGCTCGGGCTCGCCGTCGACGCCGAGCTCGAGGCCGCGCTTCCCGGCGCGCGCGCAGGGCTGGCGACGGTCGCGCGCGAGCGCGTGCGCCAGGAGCTCGCGGCGCTGCTCCTCGCCGACGGCGTCGCGGAGGGCCTCGGCCTGCTGCGGCGCGGCGGGCTCGAGGCCGCCCTCGCACCGGGGGCCGCGGGCGACGCGGGGCCGGTCGCGGCCGCGCTCCCCGCCGAGCTCGAGCTGCGCGTCGCGGCCTGGCTGCGCGGCGCGCGCACGACGCCGATCCTGCGCGCGCTGCGCTTCCCGCGGCGCGTCGGGGAGGCGGTCGCCGAGCTGCTGCGCGCGCACCCGGTCGAGGCGCTCGTCGCGGGGACCGGCGATGCCGCGCTGCGGCGGCTCCTGCGCCGCGTCGGCGAGGGGCGCTTCGCCTCGCTCGCCGCGCTGCGGCGCGCGGAGCTGCTGCACGGCGCGCGCGCGGGGACGCCGGCCGCCGAGGAGGCGCTCGCCCGGGTCGCCGCGCTCGAGGCCGCGGTCGCGCGCGTGCGCGAGCAGGGCTCGCTCGCGCTGCGCCGCTTCGACCTCGCGATCGACGGCGCGGAGGTGATGCGCGTGCTCGGCTGCGGGCCGAGCCCGGCGGTCGGGCGGGCGCTGCGCCTGCTCACCGACGCCGTGGTCGACGATCCCGCGCTCAACACGCCCGAGGCGCTGCGCGCGCGGCTCGAGGAGCTGCGCGGGCGGGTCTAGCTCGAGCGCGCGGCCGGGCGATGGGGCCCGGCGCTCAGGCCGCGTGCGGGAGGCCGCGCGCGCGCGCCCACAGCGCGAGGCCGAGCGCGGCGAAGGCCGCGTTGGGGAGCCACGGCGCCGCGACGGCGGGCACGCCCCCCGCCAGCGCCACGGCGCGCGCCGCGACGAAGGCCGCGTAGTAGCCGCCGGCGAGCGCCGCGCAGAGCAGCGCGCCGCGCGCGCGCGCCGCGCGTCCGCGCCGCTGCGCCAGCGGGATCGCCGCGAGCGCGAGCACGAAGGGCGCCGCCGGGAGCGCCCGCCGGCGCTGGATCTGGAGCTCGTAGTGCTCGACGGCGCCCTTCTCGAGCCCGGCGAGCGAGCCTCCCGCGCGCGCGCGCGCGACGATCTCGCGCAGCTCGGCCTGGCTCATGTCCTTCGGCAGGAGATCGCCGGGAGCGGCCGCGAGCAGCGCGTCCGAGGGGAAGGCGTAGTCGAGGCGGTCGAAGCTCATGCGCGCCGGTGCGCGCTCGCGCGCGGCGCCGCTTGCGCTCTCGAAGACGACGTCTCCGCGCTCGAGCCGAAGGCGCAGGCGCGCGCCGGACTCGTCCCAGCGCAGGCTGCCGCGCTCGGCGAAGAGCACGAACGGGCGCTCGGGCCGACTGCGGTCGGCGAGGAAGACGCCGAGGAGGCTGCCGTCCGGCGCGCGCTCGCGCGCGAAGAGCGTGCGCCCGTCGAGCTCGCGAAAGCGGCCCGGCTCGAGCTGCGTCGCGCGCCGCGCGAGCGCGTGGAAGCTCTCGCGCAGCTCGCGCCGCGCGCGCGGCTCGAGATCGAGCGCCGCCCAGCCCGTCGCCGCCGAGACCGCGAGCGCGAGCGCGAGCAGCGGCGCCGCGAGCGCGCCCTGCCCCACCCCGCAGGCTCGCAGCGCCAGGATCTCGCCGTCGGCCGCCATGCGCGAGAGCGAGACCGCGAGCCCGAAGAGGAAGGCGATCGGGAGCGCGTGCGCGCCCATCACGAGCAGCACGCAGCCCGCGATCCGCGCGAGGTCGCCGGGCCCCGCGCCGAGCTCGAGGAGCCGCCCCGAATAGCGCAGCAGGTTGCGCGCGAGGTAGAGCAGCGCCACGGCCCCGAGCCCCAGCGCCGCGTTCGCCGCGATCTCCCGCCAGAGCGCCGCCCACAGCCTCCGCGGGAGCCGCATCCACGCATCCTAGAGCGCGGGCGGGGACGGTGTTAAGAAGTTAAGGAAATTCAGATTCGCCCCCGAGGGTGAATCTGAATTTCCTTAAGATCTGAAGACCGTCCCCGCCATCGGGGGCGAGGAGGTGGGGATGGCGGAGGGCGAGTCGGAAAAGCTCAAGGAGTACGCGAAGGTCGTGTTCGGCGCCCTCGGCGGGGCCATGACTTCCGCGATGATCCACCTCGGCGACCGGCTCGGGCTCTACCGCGCGCTCGCCGAGGCGGGGAGCGCGACCAGCGAGGAGCTCGCGGCGCGCACCGGCCTGCACGAGCGCTGGCTGCGCGAGTGGCTGGCGCAGCAGGGCGCGGCGGGGCTCCTCGAGCACCGCGGCGGCGGCCGCTTCGCCCTTCCCGTCGAGGGGCAGGCAGTGCTCGCCGACGAGAGCCACCCGGCCTTCGGCGCGGGCTTCTTCGAGCAGCTCCCGGCGCTGCTCGGCCTCGTCGCGCCGCTCGCCGAGAGCTTTCGCACGGGACGCGGCCTGCCCTACGACGCGATGGGCGCCGAGGGCGCGGCGGGCGTCGAGCGCGGGCTCGCACCGTGGTTCCGCGCGCTGCTCGTCCCCTTCGTGCTGCCACAGGTGCGGGGCGTCGTCGAGGCGCTGCGCGAGGGCGCCGAGGCGGCCGACGTCGGCTGCGGCGCCGGCGTGGCGGTGCTCGAGATGGCGAAGGCCTTCCCGCGCTCGCGCTTCCGCGGCTTCGACATCTCGGAGCACGCGCTCGCGCGGGCGCGCCGCCACCGCGAGACCGCCGGTGTTGCGAACGCGAGCTTCCACGACGCGCGCCGCGACCCGCTGCCGCAGGACGCGCGCTTCGCCTTCGTCACCAGCTTCGACTGCCTGCACGACATGGCCGACCCCGCCGCCGCGATGCGCGCGATCCGCGCCGCGATCCGCCCCGACGGCACCTGGCTGATCGCCGACATCAAGTGCCACCCGAGCTACGAGGAGAACGTCGCGCGCAACCCGATGGCGGCGATGATGTACGGCTCCTCGGTGCTGACCTGCATGTCCTCGGCGCTCTCGGAGCCCGGCGGGCTCGGCCTCGGCACGCTCGGCTTCCACGAGGGCCTCGCGCGCGAGATGACGCGCGCGGCGGGATTCACGCGCTTCGAGACGCTCGACCTCGGCCATCCGGTGAACGCCTTCTACGTCGTGCGCCCGTAGCCCGCGGGCGCCGCGCGCGCCGCTTCGGTAGCCTCGCAGGCCTTTCCGAGGGGGGCG
>Ga0075428_100007919_pt1 | contig 11780 bp, 8 predicted proteins | sample RhiMetdeltSRZDD2_FD_75291 | JGI IMG/M metagenome (GOLD analysis project Ga0075428, IMG submission 75291) | Populus rhizosphere microbial communities from Tennessee, USA - Rhizosphere MetaG P. deltoides SRZDD2 | ecosystem: Host-associated > Plants > Roots > Rhizosphere > Soil | place: USA...
TAACGCACGGGCATCCGCTGAACTTTTCGGGCCGCAGCTACAAGATCGTTCCTTACGGCGTAAAGTCCGACACCGAACAGATCGACTATGAAGAGCTGGAACGTCTCGCTCACGAGCATAAACCAAAAATGATTTTGTGCGGCGCATCGGCGTATTCGCGAATCATCGACTTCGAACGAATAGGAAGAATCGCCCGCGATGTTGGTGCGCACTCGATGGCCGACATCGCGCACATCGCGGGTCTCGTTGCCGTCGGTCTCCATCCGAGCCCAATCGCCCATATGGACTTTGTCACGACGACTACTCACAAAACACTCCGAGGACCGCGCGCTGGAATGGTGATGTGTCGCGAGCAGTTTCAGAAGGAGGTGGACCGGGCGGTCTTCCCGACCGTGCAGGGCGGGCCGTTAATGCACGTCGTGGCTGCAAAAGCCGTCTGCTTCAAAGAGGCAATGGAAGCCGGTTTCAAGGACTACCAGCAACAGGTCATCTCAAATGCCCAGACGCTGGCGCGCGAGCTATCAACCGCCGGCTTCAGAATCGTTTCCGGAGGAACGGACAATCACCTAATGCTCGTGGACGTATTTGTTCGAGGGCTGACTGGTGCTCAGGCGGAAAAGGCTCTCGAACGCTCGGCGATAACGGTAAACAAAAACGCGATCCCGTTTGATACTCAACCCCCGATGAAGGCGTCTGGGATAAGAGTCGGTACTCCGGCACTGACAACGCGCGGGATGAAAGAAGACGAGATGGCCCTGATTGCCGGCTTGATCAGCGAAGTCCTCGGGGATCCCGAGAGCGAATCTCTACAAGCAAGCGTACGCACTCGGGTCAAGGAACTGTGTGAGCGCTTTCCTATCTACGAAAATCGATTGGTGCGGAGCCGGGCGCACAACAGTTAGCTTACAAGGCGCAGTCGGAAAGCAGGTAACGCGGATGAGCACGCAGATCGCAAACTACTACGAAATAGTCTCCCAGCTTCCGCGACTCCTGACTGAGACTATTGACCGCATGCGAACAGATGGCGAACTCATTGCTCTGCTGGCCTTCGATGAGTGGCTGCGATCGCGAGAATAACTTTGAACCGCTGTGCGCTTTGCGTAAGAAATTGCTCGCAGAGCTTCTTTTAAAGATCTGATCTATCATTCAAGAAAGACAGGCCCAACTTAATGCGCTTCTCCAGACCGCTGATAACCTGCGTTCTTCGCTGCACAATCTGCCTTCTGATCTGGCACTTGAGCGGTGCGCTATCTACCGCATTGCGGGCCAGCACTGGGGCGCTGAGCTCATCCCACAGACAACCCGAATTCCTGTCGGCAACTGTTCCGCTATACGTCGAGAACAATCGCCCGTTTGTTGACCTGGAATTCACTCGGCCAAACGGTACCATTCGGAAGGCTCGATTCTGGGTTGATACCGGCGGGGGCGGATTCATAATGGTCGAGCCGCTTGCGCGTGAACTGGGTCTCAAACTTGGGACGGTCACATCAGAAGGTGATTCGCAATTCGCTTCGACCGAGACACCTGTGGTCCACATCGGTCGGATGCGGCTCAACCTCGAAGGCGCCAGGGCGATTGTCGCGATCGGTCAGTCGAAAATGATGCCGGGCGTTCCTGCTGAAGGCCTGTTACCCGGCCACGTGTTAATGCGTTATCACGTTGTTTTTGATTATCCCGGGCGCAAATTCCAAATCGCAAAGCCCGGCACAGTAAAGCCGCGCGGTTCGAAGCTACCTGCTCCAATTAATAAGCGTAGCGGGTTTCCTCGAATAGAGGCGACGATCGGCAATGTGATCTACGGCTTTCTGCTTGATACTGGCGCTTCATTTACAATGGTCTCACAAGAATTGCTTAATAAGTGGGTCACCGAGCAACCTGAATGGCCTCAGGCCAAGGGAGCTGTGGGTTCCGCCAACATGGGGCTTGGGTCTGTGGAGGTCAATGGCCTGATGATGCGGATACCTCGCGTTGGGATTTCGAGATTTCAACTTAGCGGCGCGGCGGTGGTTTCACGACCGAAAGGAACCTTTGAGAATTATATGTCTCAGATGATGAGTGCTCCTATTGTAGGGGCTATAGGCGGAAATATTTTGAAGCAGTTTAGAGTTGAAATCGATTATGCAAATGGAGCCGCCTACCTGGAGAACACAGGGAAGCCAAACCCGCATGATCTTGATGTGATTGGCATAACATTACAGGCTCAGCGTGACGGCAACTATGTGATCGCGGGGATATCCGACCAGACCAACCAAAAGATCTATAGCGCTGCGCGACGCGGCGACAGACTGATCAAAGTAGGAACGCTCGAAGTAACTGGAGCTTCCTTTGCCAGGGTCATCGATTCGTTGCGGGGTAAGCCCGGCAACTGGCGGTTGCTTGTGCTTGAGCGTGACGGAAAACAGTTTGAAGTCAAAGCACCAATCATCAGGGTACTTTAAGGTGCCCGTTCCGGCCTGAGGTCCAGGTTGCTTATGGAAGAAGTATTCGGTCCGGGCGGCCTGATCGCCCAACATCATCCAAACTACGAGTATCGCCCCGGTCAGGTCGAAATGGCCGAGGCCGTGAATAACGTCATCAGAGACGGCGGTCTCTCGTTGATCGAAGCCGGAACAGGAACAGGCAAGACTCTCGCTTATCTCATACCCGCGCTTGCGGCCGGACGCCGCGTTCTTGTTTCAACCGCGACCAAGAACCTCCAGGAGCAGCTTCATAAAAAAGACGTCCCCTTTCTTCAGCACATCATCCCTCGCGACTTCAAAGTGACTTGCATGAAGGGACGGTCTAACTACGTCTGCCTTTATCGGCTTAAGAAGGCCGCCGGCACGCCGATGCTACAGGGCCTCGACGAGGTCGACTACTTCGATGAGATTCGCACATGGGCAGGAGAAAGCGAAACGGGCGATCGAGCCGAGCTCACCGATCTCCCGGAAGACCTATCGTTCTGGCCCGAGATCGACGCTCGCGCGGATACGTGTCTCGGTCAAAGATGCCCGGACTACGACGCCTGTTTCATAACCCGTATGCGTCGCGAAGCAATTGAATCTGACGTCGTTATTGTCAACCATCATCTGTTTTTTGCGGATCTTGCGTTGCGCGGTGGGGACTATGGTTCGGTGCTGCCCGACTACAACACCGTGATCTTCGACGAAGCGCACGAGCTTGAAGATGTCGCCGCTTCTTATTTTGGAACGAGTGTTTCAAATTATCGCGTGAGCGATCTCATTCAAGACGCCAACAAACTCGATATCAAAGAGGCGGAGCAGCAGGGAGAGTTGATAAAGGCGCTCGCGAGGTTATCTCAGCGTTCGGACATGTTCTGGCTATCGTTTCGAGGAGCCGAGCTCGATGGCGACGATCAACCGGCACACGGCGAGGCACCTCAAGGCGGCGGGTGGCAAGCGGCGCGCAATACTTACCGGCGTCGTCCAGGCGCCGCGGCCTCATCTGACGGACGCTATCCGCTCAGTAACTCCCGATTTGCCCGGCCGGATCGCGATGGCAATCTGGAACCCACGGCGGCAGGCGAGGCCTACATCTCGCTGAACAACGCCATCGATCGCCTTACAACGATGCTTGGCGTGGTCAAGGACCCGCCGGCCGAGCTCGACAACATCGTGCGGCGCGCGCAGAGCCTAAAGTTCGATCTCGAGTTCATCGTCAGCGGAGACCAGCCCGATTTTGTGTACTGGTGTGAGAAGCGTGGCCGAGGCGTGTTCATAAATGCAACGCCGATCGACGTTTCCGGGATACTCGAGGAGAATCTGTTTGGGAAGATCCAGACGGCGGTCTTGACGTCGGCGACGATGACCGCCGGAGGCAGCTTTGACTTTATCAAAGGCCGTCTTGGCATCGGTGCGGCCCGCAGCGTGATCGTCGAATCTCATTTCGACTTTAGGAAGCAAGCGGTTCTGTATCTGCCCAGACGCATGCCCGATCCAAGAACCCGGGACTTCCTGGACGCTTCCGTCGAGGAGATTGTTCAGATCCTCGAAGCGACCCGCGGACGCGCGTTTGTTCTGTTCACCAGCGTGGCTTCGATGCGTGAGACTTACGAACGGGTCCGCGACCTGATCGACTACCCTGCGTTTATTCAAGGACAGGGCTCAAAAGCCGGCTTGCTCGAGCGCTTTCGCAACACCGAGGGTGCGGTGTTGTTTGCGACGTCGTCGTTTTGGCAGGGCGTCGATGTTCAGGGTGAGGCGCTTTCGTGCGTGATCATCTCAAAGCTGCCGTTTGCGGTTCCGAGCGATCCGGTGGTTGCGGCTCGCCAAAAGTACATCGATGATCAAGGCGGGAATTCGTTTTATCAATACTCGGTGCCTCAAGCGGCGATTACGTTGAAGCAGGGCTTGGGGAGACTGATTAGATCGACAACTGATCGAGGCGTGCTATCGATACTTGACCCGCGTATAAAAACAAAAGCATACGGAAGAGTCTTTCTTCAGAGTATTCCGCAGTGTCAGATAACCTCGAGCATCGAAGAAGCGGCCGCGATCTTCGGATCCGAAGACTTTGCGTCTTAGCGGCCCTTTGTGGCTTTGCGAAGAAACGCGATTCGGTAAGTTAGTTTATAGCGCAAAGACGCAGAGGACCGCAGATACGCAAAGAAGACGTCACTTCTGAAACACCTGGGCGACTGGGATAACCTCAACATTCTTCGTATTGAAGTTCAACTTGTAAGCCTCAATGATCTTGTCCTCGTCGAGAATCTCCTTTGGCGGCATCGAGGTGTAACTGATCGGCGAAGGCTTGCCCTCGACCGCAGCTTGCTTGAACGCCGCGGCGTCTTTTGTGACCACCGCAATCTTCACGTTCTCCGCTTGAAGGTGTTTCTTGATCGCCCGATTCACATCATCCAGTGTCAGCTTCCCAAGCCGATCGCGGACGTAATCCGTAAAGGTCGTTATGCCGTAGTACTTGCTGTCGAGCGCGTAGCCCAACTGCGAGTCCTGAGTCTTCGTGAGAGCGTTTACGTTCTTTGTAAGAAACCGGCGCGTCGTGTCGAAGTCCTCTTGTGACATTCCGTTCTTCACTAGCTTGTTCAGCTCGTATAACCCGGCTCGGAGCGTGAACAACCCATTCTTCGGTTCGACCGGCCGAATCCACACCTGGAAAATCTGCTGCCGCCGGCCCAGATTTGAATCGGGCGCAAGCAGAAACATCCCCCGCGGGAAATACTCAATGTAGGCATAATCGCCGTAATTTAACCCGCGAATCTGCCGGAGCCGCTGATACAAGTAACTATTGCTCGAACGGTGCTGCCCAAAATATGACTGCACGAGCAAAAGCGCAGGCCAATCGGGATCGGAACGCGTTACCGCTATCGGAAAGCCAAACGAGATCGCGGTGCCCGGCGTGTCCTTTTCGATGACCTGCATTTCCAGACCGCTGATCTTCTGCGGTTGAGGCAGAGTGAGCTTAGACGCGGTGCCGGCTGGTAGCTTCGAGGAAACATCGGCTTCAATCTTCTCTTCGAAGTTCTTTGGAAACCCGCCTGCTAGTCCAAGCACGAGGTTAGTCTGCGTGTAGTTGTCCCGATAAAACCTCTTGACGTCTTCGATAGTGAGTTTTTCGAGCGACTCCACCGTGCCAACGTTTTGATGGCCGTAGGGGTGACCATCATAGATCGAGATGTACATCGCTTCCTTGCCCAGCTCTTCGTCGTTATTCCCGCGAAGACTTTCTTTCAAAAAAGTGATCGCATCGGTGCGGAGCCTGTTGAAATCATCCGCGCGGAACCCCGGGTCGAGCAGCATCCCTGAGGCGATCTCGTAATACTTCTGAAGATTGTCCCGGTGCGTCGTCCCGGCAAACACGGTCATCTCCTTATCGACCTGCGAAGCAAAGCCGGTCGCCATTGGGTACATTGCCTGGACGATCTGGTCGTAGCTCATCGAGCGGCTGCCGCCGTCCGAGATCATCGACGCAGTCAACGCAGCAATTCCCTCCTTCCCTTTCGGGTCGGAGGCCGAGCCGACGTTAAACAGAAAACGAAAACTGACCAGGGGCGACGTGTTGGGCAAGAGGACTGATGTCATGCTGATCGAGGCCTTTCCGGCGCGTGCGATGCCCGCGCCCGGGGCAGCTACCGCTATAATCAAAACTGCTGACATCAGCGCCAGCCGATTACTTAACTGCATTCTGTTTCTCCTTATGCGCGAGGACAACCGTGGTACGCTTCGACTCGACAAAATACTTCTTCGCCATCTGCTGAATGTCCTCCGGGGTAATCGAGGCGTACAAATCGTAAAGCTTGTTCAGGGTCTCGGGCGTCCGCTTTAACGAAATGTAAGGAGCAAGATTGGCGGCGATCGCTTCCGAGTTGTCCAGGCTCAACGCGAACGCATATTTGAGATTCGACTTAACTGCGGTCAGCTTCTGCGCCGGAACAGGTGTCGTCCTGTATGACTCGAACGCCTTGATGATCTCCGCTTTTGTGTAATCCACATCCTTTGGGTCCTTCACGCGCGCCACGACTGTCAACAGGTACGGATCGCTATGATCCTCGAAGTCGGCAAATAACGTGTCAACCTTCTGCTCCTTGATGACCAGTTTTTGATACAGATCTGATGTCTGCGAGAAACCGAGGCTGCTGATCAGATCCAGCGCGGGTTTGTCCTTCTGTTCGTCGGAGTATGCCGGGCCCTTGAATGAGACGGCGACCCACGGCAGCGTTGGAGTCGGCCAGGCGACTTCAGTTGATAACGACTTAGTCTGATCGGGTTCTTTTGGGATTTGCGGCACATAACTCCCGCGCTTCCAGCCTGCCCAGTACTTGTTGACCAGCTGCATCACATTCTCATGTTTAACGTCTCCCGCCACGATGATGGTGGTGTATTCCGGCCGGTAATACCGATTGAAGAACTCAAGGCTGTAGTCGTAAAGATTGGGCATGTTCTCGATGTCGCGCAGAAAGCCCATCGCGGTGTGCTGATAGGTGTGCGATTTGAAGGCGGTCTCGCGCAACGCCTCATAGATCTTGCGCACAGGGCTGGAGGCGTTCTTGTTGTACTCGCCGAGCACCGCTCTTGTTTCGGTCTTGAACAGGTCGACGGGCACTTTAAGATTCTGAAAACGGTCGGCCTCGAGCATCATTATTTGATCGAGATCTTCCTTCGAAAACACGGTGTGATAGACGGTGCGGTCATCACTTGTGTAAGCATTCGAGTCGGCACCAGCGTTCTTCAGCGCCTCGTTATACGCTTCAGCAGAAAACTTCTCGGTGCCGCGAAACATCAGGTGTTCGAAAAGGTGAGCGAAGCCAGACTTACCGGGTTCTATTTCGTTGCGCGAGCCGGTGTTGACCGCTAAGTACAGCGCGACGATGTTGGGGTAGTCAGTCGGGATCGTTATTACCCGCAAACCATTTGGCAAATCGTCGGTGAAGTACTTGAACGGGAAGATCTTGTTTTGAGCAGGTGTTGTGAGTGGCATAAGAATAATCAAGAGAAGGAGCGACGGTTTAAACAATCTCATTACACTTACCTCGAATTTGGATAATCAAATTATCGTTTGGATGCAACGGAGTGTGCAAGGGTGGGCCGTTTCACAAATGGACATTGGCTTCGCGCCAAGACACAGAGTTCCGCAAAGCAGCGAAGAAAACCGTTAAAGACTTTGCTGGTTCGACCGCACGAGCGCGAAATCCGGATTGTTCTTGCGACGCCAGATAAACCCGTCAAGAACATAGTGCACAAGTTGAGGAAGCGCCAGCAAAGGCACCAGCACCAGTTTCCACGTGCCGATCTCCCACGGCGACCCGAACAACCAGCTTCGGTCTTGCCACACTCCGCGATCCCAAAACATCTCTTCTACGTAGGCAATCGCCCACAGCGCCATAAGAAAGATCATCGGCCCGCGCGAGAAGATGCGATACACGCCCCGGCCATCGGTTTGCTGCATGCGAGCGCGGCTATACCAATAGATCAACGCAAAATACGGCACTCCGTGGATGACCACATTGGTGACCGTAAACGCATAGTCTGAGTTGTAGGCCACGATCCCGATGTACCAGCAAAGCGCCGTTGTCACAACGACGATATCCTTGCCCGGATTCCCTTCCCTGCGCACAAACCACCCGTATAGCGACTTGAAACCGTAAGCCCCCAGCGCGAACCAGTAAATTGGCGCGGCAACGCGCTCGATGATCAAGGACATCGACGCGAAGTCATTCGTCAGGAACCACCAAAATCTCCGCGGCAGATGAGTGTGCCAATAGATCAACGGGTACAGCGTCGCCGCGTAGATTGCTATTGTATCGATCCACTTTCCCAAAACGTCGCGTTCGCCGGCTCGCACGCGATAGAGCGCAACCCAACCGTATTGCTGTCTGATGAAATGAAATACCGCCAGGTAAGCGAGAGCTCGCCAGAAAACCAGCTCGCCTTCGGAATAGAGCGCGACTCCGATCGCAAACCCGAGCAGCGGAACAAGCGAATACAACCACGGCCTTCGTTTGAGTTCGTTGGAATCGAGATAGACTCTAAAGCTGGTCGACCAGACGTGCGCGACGTCGATGAGCAACACCGCGGGTACCCAGGCCCAATCAGGCGTGTCGCCGTAGAGAACTCCAAAGCGAGCGCCGATCCACAGAGCAAGCAGCGACACTACAGCGCTACCGAGAAAAACGGTCAGGTCTGTTGACGCCGAAAAGAGCCAGGGGAAAGCGGGGCCAGAGGGTGAAGAGGCGAGGGGGAGAGCGGGAGAGGGGCTGAGGGGCTGAGGAGCTGAGGAACTGAGGAGCGGAGCAGTTGAGGTGTTAAAAAAGTCATCGGTATGATCCACCGGTGTTAGGTTTACGGATTTCATGAGTTTGCCTCTAGTCCGCTGCCTCTGCTCCTCAGCTCCTCTGCTCCTCAGCTCCTCTACTCCTCTGCTCCTCTGCCCCTCTACTCCTCTGCCCCTCTGCTCCTCCGCTCCTCTGCCCCTCTCCCCTTCAACTCCTCCGCGCCGCCAAGATCTCGTCAGCTGCCCGAGTGCCGTGATAAAACGCTTCCTCAAACAGCGGCACACCGCTCAAATCCGTATTCGCGAAATGAATGCCACGATACGGTTTTGAGCCAGCTCGCCGAGCCTCGCTCCACACAAACCCGGGCCGCGGCCTGATCATCGCGTGACCCCATCGCATGACGTCGAGACGCTCGGTCAAAGATCTTATCTCTCGATGGGCGCGGGACAAATCAGTCAGAGCAATGTCCGCCCATTCATCCCGGCCAGCCGCCAGCAACTTTGTTCTGGACTCCCGTGGATCGTCGTCGCAAATCGGATAGTAATACGTGAAAACCGTGGGGCCGCGGTCCAGACCGCGCTGGTGCGTTGCGACAACATAGCCGAGCGCCGGACTCTCGTAAAGCACATTGTCCCACGCAAGCGGAAACCCGCGGTCCTTTGGCCGATCTTTCAAAAAAAGATTGCCGACCATCCAGGCGCCGTATTGAAACTCGGCTACGTGAGGTGGTGGGTTCTCTCGATATGGACGAATAACATAGCTGCTGAGAAACATCGGTGCTGCGAAGATCACTCGATCTGCGTGAAACCCGATCGCGTTTCCGCCATCGTGATCGACAGCTATGACGTCCACGCCGCTTCGCCCGGCAACGTCGGTTGGAATAAGCTCTGCGACCCCAAGCCCCAACCTGACTTTCGACTTTACCTTGCCGTGTATGTGAGATACCAACCGACCGTTGCCTTCGGGCCAGGTTATCAGCGGCTGAGCTTCGGCATTCGGTTTGGTGACACGCGAACAAAAGTAAAACAGCGCCGCCCAGGCGCTGGTTTGATCGATCGTCAATCCATAATCGTCCCTGCAGCCATAATCGATCAACCAGCGAAGCCGCGCCGATCGCCAACCTCGGCGATCAAGCCAATCCGACATTGTGATCTTATCCAGGCTCGTTATTTCGGTGTCATCGGTTCCGGTCGCGACTGGAATTGCAAAGGCACGGCGGCCCTTCGCGTCACGCCACCCGACCAATCGACTGATCTCGGCGTTGAACGCTTCGAACTGTGCGAGTTCTTCAGTGCTTGCGCCGGCGTGCAAGTACAAGCCTTCATACCAGCGATCCTTATAGAACACTCGCTCCTCCGGATCACGACAGAGAAACTGCTCGGCGACAATCGGTTCGCCTCCAGTGTCACGGCCTTCGAGCACACGCATTTCATCAAGCAATCCAACGAGCGCGGTGTTCTCCTTCATCGGGGCGGGCAAATAGTGCGCGCCCCAGGGATAAGAAATAAGCGGGGACGTTCCGCTTCGCGAGGTTCCCCCGGGGGCCGTTTCGAGCTCAAGCAAAACGAAATCCTGAAACCCGGCTTTTAGCAATTGCCAGGCAGCAGAGAGTCCAGCGATGCCGCCCCCGACAATTACTACGCTAATTCGCTGCCAATTATCTTGCGAAGGAGTTATACCAAGCCCGTCTCTGATGCGATGTCCGATCACGTCGGACGCGCCGACAAGTTCGCCCGGAGGCAGGGGTATAGATTCTCGGGAGTTGCAAGCCGTCAGGGCTGCGGGCACCCCAAGGAATGCAGCCAGAACCTCGCGTCTTGTGAAACCATAACCGCTGGGTAAACCGTGACGCATTGTTGTGAAGTGGTTCAGGCAAGACAGTTGGGGAGTGTCCGGACTCGACACTCGCAACCCGCTAGCGATCCGCAGCATCCGTTAAGTCAGGTCACCTCAACGAAGGTCTACGGAGGATAGAAACAACCTCTTTGCCGCCAATCGCCGTGTCTCCGACGGTGACCCCGACGAAAACAAAACCCTCCGCGCCAGCTTCGTTTAATTCCTTTTGCATTGTCGAGGTCTTCTTGGTTGCCAGAAGCTTGTATTCCCACTGAGCATGTTTTGCTTCGGAGTCACGTTCTAAGATAACAACAACCTCTTTGCCGCCAAAAGTCGATGAGTAAACTGACTGGCCTTTGAACTCGAACCCCGCATTGCCCGCTTGTTGCAGCTCTTTCTGCATCGTGGATGTCTTGCTGGTGGCGAGCAGTTTGTATTCGTAACGCTTTTCTGGAGCCGCCGGGTCTCTGGACATGATGACTACAACTTCCGAGCCGCCGAACGACGTCTCGCCACCCATTGTGCCTTCGAAATGGAATCCCGCATCCGCAGCCTCATTCATTTCTTTTTGCATGGTAGATGTCTTGTTGGTCGCCAGAAGCCGAAATTCGCGTTGCGCACCGGAACGCGCAGAAGGAGCTGCATCGGTCACGCCTGCCCGGCTACCGTTGGCAATTGCCGCGATCAGATTGGGGCGCGCGCGTCTATCGCGATTCCCACGCAACGATTCCTGTGCATGATCGGTACACGTAAAGCACAGAATGAGCAAACAGACTCTTACCAGCATAATCTTCTCCTTGAATCGTTCGAAGCCAGTCTCAATTCAGAGGCCTTATTCGTATCGCTTCCACTCGGACTCGTAGTACCTGACCAGCGCTTGATTATCCAGCCTATTGATCTCGACCGGAACGGGGCTCAGATCCGCCGGCAACACGAATAGCGCAGACATCGCTTGATCATCAAGGAACCGGAGCCCGGAAGGCGCAGTTCGCGGCGCTTCAAACGGTTGGCGGCGAGCGAGCGCGAATCCCCACACTCCGAACGACGGCACCGCTGTTTGATAAGGCCTCACTGCAAACCCCGCTGCTTCGATGGTCTTCAGTATGCACCAGTAGGAACTTCGCGCGAAAAGCGGCGATGTGCATTGAACGGACACCGTCGCTTCAGGTGCAAGGCTCGCCTGAAGCAGTCTGTAAAACCGAGTCGTATACAGCTT
>Ga0075428_100007922_pt1 | contig 11779 bp, 12 predicted proteins | sample RhiMetdeltSRZDD2_FD_75291 | JGI IMG/M metagenome (GOLD analysis project Ga0075428, IMG submission 75291) | Populus rhizosphere microbial communities from Tennessee, USA - Rhizosphere MetaG P. deltoides SRZDD2 | ecosystem: Host-associated > Plants > Roots > Rhizosphere > Soil | place: USA...
CGCGCTGGCGGCCACTGCGTTCGACCGGCAGATCGAGATCGGCGACGACCTGCATCGCGTCGAGGTTCACCCGGGAGTGTGTGCCAGAACGGTCTAGCGTCTTGCCGAACGTTCCTTACCAGTCGAGATTTCATCGAATTTTCGAGCGGTACGGAACGTTCGCCGCAGCAAGGGGAGGTGTGCGGTGGGGACGAACGGCAGGGGTGGCGACGCGCTCGCGGATTTGGCTGCCGCCGTTGGAGAAGCGGATCGCGGAGGCAGCCTTTACGAGACCGCGAATGCCCTCGCACGGGTGGTTGTCGACGGGCAGACGCCGACGAAGCACTGCGGATGCTGTCGGCCGTCCGCCCGCGCACCTGGCTGCGGCCGGACGTCGAGCTACGGAGCTTGCGCCATTTCTTCCACCCTCGCGGCGAGTGGCAGCAGATCACCGCCGCTGCCTGGGCCGGCGCGAATCCACTCGCCTTGCTCCTCACCGCATGCTCGGGCGACGGGCGGCTGAGGCAGCGTGCGGTGCATATGCCGCTGATGCGCAGTGATCAGCGGTTGCTCCCCGTGCTGCTGATCCGGACCGCCGACTGGGCGAAGCAGGTGCGGGACGACGCTCGGCAAGTGCTCCCGACCGCGCTCGACGCGGCCAATACGGACGGGCTGATAAGGGCGGTCGGCGTGGCGCTGGCGATGAGGGAGTGGCAGCGCGGCGAAGGAGCGTTCGCAGCGGTGACCGAGGCACTACGCACGCGATCGGACGGGACGCTTGACGCGGCCCGCACGAGCGACGACCTTCAGGTGCGCCGGCTCGCTTATCGGGTGTGGCTGGAGTCGGGCCACGCCGACTCGGACGCGCTGGTTGCGGCCGCCCTGACCGAACCCGACATCATTTGTCAGAGCCTGAGCGTCGATGGTGTCGTCCGCGCCGCCGTGCGCGACCGGCAGCGCGACGCGTTGGATCGTTTGCTTGCAGCCCGTTTCGCCCGCGTGCGCGTCGAGGCGCTTGCCGGACTGGTCCAGATCGGGCACCCAGAGGCGGGCGAAGCGTTCCTAGCCGATCGGTCGGCAATGCTGCGAGCCACCGCGCAATGGGCGACGCGACGAGCAGGCCGTGACGCAGCCGAGCGATACCGAGCCATGCTGGCGTCGGGTGACGACTCACTGCTGCGCGCAGCCGTGGCGGGGCTCGGCGAATGCGGCGCCGTCGACGACGCGGAGTTGGTCGCAGGTTTTCTCTGGCACGACCGTCCGCGGGTGCGCGCGGAGGCGGTGCGGGCCGTGCGCCGGCTGGGCGGCGCGCTCAACCAGATCGCGCGGATGCTCACCGACCCAGCTCCTGTGGTCGTGCGAGCGGTCGCCGACGCGGTGCTTGGCCAGCCCGGTCTTGTGCCCATCGATCGGCTGTGGGAGCTGGTGGCCGCGGATCAGCCAGCACATGTACGGCGCACCGTGTTCAGACTGCTGATCGCCCGTGACACGTGGACACGGATCGAGGCAGACCTCCGGCTCGTCGGCGACTCCGACGACCGGCTCCGGCCTCACGCCAGATCGAATCTGACCAGCTGGCTCGACCACGAGGCCTCGACGGCGTACCAGATGCCACCCCGGACCACCCGCGAGCGCCTGGGACGGCTCATCGACGCCGCCGAACCGAACATTGGTGCCCCGAAGGCCCACCTACTCCGCTGGCACCTCGCCCTCTCGCGTTAAGCGGCAGCGAGCTGATCCGCGACTCCCGCAACACAATTGAGATCGGTGTCGGTCAGCGGCCTGCCGCGGGCGATCACCACGACGTGTCGCACGCCGAGATCGCCCAGCTTCCGGCATCGTTGCGCCAGCTGGTCCGAGCTGTCGCCGTCTTGGAGCGCCGTGGTTACCGTGCGCTCGATCTCCTCGGGCGGCCGGCCAACGTCAGCGCAATGACGATCGAGGACGCTGAGCTGCCTGCGGATCGCGGTACCGCCGTCGGGCACGTCGAACAGGTTGCATGCGTCGCCGTACTCGGCGACCAGCCGCAGCGTCCGGCGTTCGCCGGTGCCTCCGATCAGCACTGGAGGCGTTGTGACGGGGCACGGGCTGCCAACTGGGTGCTCGAGGTCGAGATATTCGCCGCGGAAAGGTGTTTCGTCGCCGTTCCACATTTGCCTGGCCAGCCGCAGCAATTCGGTCATTCGGGTGAACCGCTCGGCTGTGTCGGGGAGGAACAGTCCCATCGCGCGTGCCTCGTCGCTGTTTTAGCCCGCGCCGATCCCTAGCCACGCCCGGCCGGCGGACAGCACGTCGAGCGTAGTGACGGCCTTGATCAGCAACGCCGGTGCGCGGAATGTTGCAGCAGTGACCATGGTGCCCAAGCGGATTCGCGACGTGGCGGCCGCGAGATATCCCAGCGTGGTGTAGGCCTCCAGCATCGGTTCGTCGAGCTGGCTTGCGGGATCGGCTTGCAGAAGATGGTCGGCCACCCACAGTGTGTCGACGACGGTATCGTCGAGCACGCCGGCGAGTGTCGTGAGCCGGTCGCGGATCGAGTCGGGCCACGAGTAATTCGTCACGCTCACACTGAGTTTCATGATCGAGCCGTCACCTCCTGTTTGTTGCGTCGGCGCAGCGGCAGGAGCACACCGGCGACGATCAGCCAGACCAGTCCGGTGAACCGGGCGACCGGCAACAGCGGCGATAGGCCGGGCCAGATCAGCACCAATGTCGTTAGTTCGGCGAGACCCGCAATCACGAGGCCGGCCCATGCGACCGCTCTGGGCAGCAGGCCGACGATGAGGCCGGGCACTGCGATGCCCGCGATCAGAAGGCCGAGTGTGACGACATGCCAGGGACCTCCGGTGAGGTAGGTGAGGTAGTACAGCGCGCGGACGAGCGCTGGGTCGGAGGTGACCTCCGGCCGCGACAGAGTCCATGCCGTCAGGCTCGATAGTGCGAGCCCGGCCGACGCGAGGAGCCCTCCGGCGAGTGCGATCGTCGCCCCCGGCGCGGTGATGCCGAGCTGACGCAGCCGTGCGCTGGCGGTGGCCGCGTAGATGGCCAGCGGTATCGACGACCCGAACGTCCCGACCGCAATCGCGACGGCGGAGGCGTGGTTGCCCGCGACGTAGTTCTGGATTTCTGTAGCGGAGCCGTACGGAAGCGGCATGACGCCACCCGCGAGCGCGACCCCCACGACCAGTCCTGCGAGCAGCAGCACCAGGGAGATCGCGGCAAGCGGCGCCAAAGGCGGGCCAGCTTGCGGCGGTCGGCCAACCGCGCCATTCGTATTGACGAATGAATCATTCATAATTTGAACGATATGCCTGATCTTGAACATAGACAAGGTGATTCACTAATTTGTCTGAGCAATCGTTCACGAATGCTACGATTTATCCGTGTCAACCAGCGGTGACAATGTGGCGTTCTTGCTGTCCCAACTCGGCCATCGTTCTGCCTCAGTGTTCGCGGAGCTGATCGCGTCGATCGACCTCACCCCACCGCACTCCGGGATTCTGCGTGCGATCGCATCCGAACCCGGGCGCAGCCAGCAGGCGCTCAGCGGCCAGCTGGGTTTGTTACCGAGCCGGGTGGTCGCCTATGTCGACGAGCTGGAGGACCGTGGCTATGTCGAACGTCGTCGCAATCCCGAGGACCGGCGGCTGCACGCGCTCTATCTGACCGCGTCGGGCAAGAAGATCATGAGCAAGATCGGCGAGCTGGGCCGTCAGCATGAAAAGGTGATGACCGCGGGGCTCAACGCAGAGCAACGGGACACGTTGCGCCAACTGCTGTCGATCGTGGCCGACCATCAAGGCCTGACGCCCCATGTGCACCCGGGTTACCGCACCCTGGGCCGCGTGAAGCCGTAACAACTCGCGCCGAACGTTCCTTACCGCTCGAAATTTCGCCAAGATCTCAAGCGGTAAGGAACGTTCGGCGGCTAGGCCGGGGCGCCGGCGGTGCGCAGCGCAGCTCGGGTACGCGCAACGATAATGTTCGGCCGGTACCGGACCATATCGGCGCTGACGCGGACAATCCGCCATCCCAGCGCCTCTAGTCTGGCCTGCGTCTCAATGTCGTTGGCGCGTATGTCGGCGTCGGTCCAGTGTTGGGCGCCGTCGTACTCGACGCCGACCATCCAGTCATCCCAGCCCATGTCGATGCGATGCACGAATTCGCCGAATTCGTCGAATACTTCGATCTGTGTCCGCTGTGGCCGTAAACCTGCGCGCGTAAGGATAAGGCGGGTCCGGGTTTCCTGCGGGGACTCCGCCCCACTGTCCGACAGCTCGATCGCTTCGCGCAACTGCACGACGCCGCGTGCGCCGCGATGGCGCTCCGCCAGCGCTTCGACATCTGCAGGCTTGAGATTGGTCGCTTGCATCAACGCATCCAGTCGGATCACCGCGGTGGTCAGGCCGCGCCGTCGGCCAAGGTCGTATGCGGTGCGCGCAGGTGTGGTCGCCGCTACGCCGTTGGCGATACACACCTCGTCATCGGCCAGCTTGTCGCTGTGTAACACGATGCCGTCCGTCTTGTGGCGTTGCCGTTGGTTGAGCTCGGCGGGTAGTTTCGCGTCAAGCCAAAGGGTTCCGTGCAAGGCAGCTGCGGATAACCCCGCCGCGGTGGCCCGCCTTCTTGACCACAGCCAGGCTGCGACCGCCCGGTCGGCTGCAGTTAGCGCCTGACCCTTGGGCACGTACACATCGCGATAGACGGCGTCATACCGGGTGCCAAGCTGATAGCGATTGACGACACCCGCCGCCAACCCTTCGCTGCCGATGAATGGAAGCATGGTGATACGACGCGCTCAGCGTCACACCGGTTCCATCGACGAACGTTCCGTACCGCTCGAAAAATCCGCGGAATTTCGAGCGGTAAGGAACGTTCGCGGCGGAGGGCGTTAAGCCAGCCGGGTTATCTCCACGACGACATCCAGGTCCGTCGAGCCCTCGCCGGAGTAAATCCCCTTCAGCGGGCTGACATCCGAGTAGTCACGCCCGACCCCGACACTGACGTACTGCTCGTTGATCTCCTTGTCGTTGGTGGGGTCGTAGCTCCACCAGCCACCGGTCCATGCTTGCACCCACGCGTGGCTCTGCCCGTCGATGGTGTCACCGACCTTCGCCTTGCCCTTCGGATGCAGATAGCCCGACACATATCGGGCCGGAATGCCCATGCTGCGCAACAGGATCAGCGTCAGATGGGCGAAGTCCTGACAGACGCCCTTGCCTTCGCGGTGCGCATCCAGCCCCGACGAGTGCACACCGGTAGTGCCCGGTACATATTCCAGCTCGCTGTGAACCCAGTTGGCCGCGGCGGTGACCGCCTCTTGCGGATCGTGGTACTTGGCGACGCGCTCCCCCACCCGCCGAAACCTCTTGCTCACCGGCGTGTAATGGGTCCCGCTGAGTACCTCGTCGAACCGATCTATTACCGCCTCCGAGCGCAGGTCATCCCAGCTCACTTTGTCTTTGGGCATTTCATCGCGGTCGGTCTCCACTACCGAGCTCGAGGTGACCTCAAGTTCGGTATGCGGCGCGTGCAGATCGAATGCGGTCACCGCGGTGCCCCAATAGTCGACATAGCGGTACGACCGTGTGGCAGGAACAGTTTCGACGCGGTTGAGGATGACGTTCTGGCGGGAATCCGATCGTGGCGTCAACCGGGCCTCGTTGAAGGATGCGGTCACCGGCGACTTGTAGGCGTAGCCCGTCGAATGCACCACCCTAAGCCGCCACATCTAGACCTCACCTTCCTCGATAACCAGCGCACCGTTGTGGCCGGCATCATGCCAAGCCACCCACGGTGCGGAGTGAAAGTACTGAACCGCCAGCGCTTCTCCGACATCACGACACGTTTCCTGCAGGCCGGCCAGCCTTTTCTCCAACGAGTCCAGCAGCAGACCGGGACGCAGGAATTCCAGCTCGCTGCGCGCCCGGCCCAGCAGGCGCTGCGCCTCTGCCGTTGCGCCCAGCCGGTTGTGCGGCCGCTTCATCAACTCGTCAAGGCTGTGCTCGGCCAGCCGCAGCGAATAGAAGATCGACCGCGGGAAAAGCCGGTCGAGCAGCATGAATTCGACCACCCGGCCCGCGTCCATCGTGCCCCGGTAGGTACGCAGGTACGTGTCGTGGGCGCCCGCCGACCGCAGCAACGTCACCCATGCCGGTGAGGACGCGCTGTCACCGACGCGGGACAATAACAGCCTCACCGTCATGTCGACGCGTTCGATGGCGCGGCCCAGCACCATGAATCGGTAACCGTCGTCGCGACTCAGCGTCGAGTCGGCCAGACCAGCGAACATGGCGGCGCGGCCTTCGACATACGACAGGAACTCGTGCGGCCCAAGGCGTTTGGCGGCGCGCTCGCGCTCGGCCAACGCGTTGTATGTGGTGTTCAGGCACTCCCAGATCTCGGTAGACGTGACTTCCCGTGCACCGCGGGCGTTTTCCCGCGCCGCCGAGATGGATTCGACGATCGAGCAGCCGCCCGCCGTGTCGCGGCTGAACGCGACGAGATCCGTCAACGACCACACATCCAGCTGCTCCTTGGGCGCTTCGATGCCCAACACCCGCAGCAGCGTTCGCGACGCCTGATCCGGGTCGACGCTGGAATCCTCGAGTAGTTGGTGCACCGTCACATCGAGGATGCGGGCGGTGTCGTCGGCTCGCTCCACATAGCGGCCAATCCAGTACAGCGATTCGGCGTTGCGCGCCAACATCAGATCATCACCGCCTACTGCTGCTGTTGTTGTTGCTGTTGACTCGAGCCGGTCGTCGGCCGTTGCGCCTGCGATTGCTGCTGTTGTTGCTGCTGCGACGACCCGTCGGAGCCGTTATCGGTCTTTGCGCCCTTGGTCGACTTGGGCAGCGACCGTACGACCTCGGCCGCTGCGAGCTCGCGGTCGGCCACCGACGCGCGCGATGCGAGCACCCAGGTGTCCTTCGACCCGCCACCCTGACTGGAGTTGACCACCAGGGACCCCTCAGGCAGCGCCACCCGGGTCAGCCCGCCGGGCAGCACCCACACCTGGTCGCCGTCGTTGACCGCGAACGGACGCAGGTCGACGTGGCGGGGCGAGAGCTTGTCGTCGATTTGGGTTGGCACCGTGGACAGTTGCATCACGGGCTGCGCGATCCAGCCGCGAGGGTCGTTGCGGATCTTCTTGCTGATCGCGGCCAGCTCCTTCTCGGACGCGTCGGGCCCGAACACGATGCCGTAGCCGCCGGAGCCCTCCACCGGCTTGACCACCAGTTCGTCGACCCGGTCAAGCACTTCCTCGCGTTCGTCGTCGAGCCAGCAGCGATAGGTATCGACATTGGCCAGCAGCGGCTTCTCACCCAGGTAGTACTCGATGATCGTCGGCACGTACGTGTACACCAGCTTGTCGTCGCCGACACCGTTGCCTACGGCGCTGGAGATGACGACATTGCCGGCACGAGCGGCGTTGAGCAGCCCCGCGACGCCGAGCACCGAGTCGGGCCGGAACTGCATCGGGTCCAGGAATGCGTCGTCGATGCGGCGGTAGATGACGTCGACCTGGCGTTCGCCTTCGGTGGTGCGCATGTAGACGGCGTTGTCGCGGCAAAACAGGTCGCGGCCCTCGACCAACTCCACGCCCATCTGCCGGGCCAACAGCGAGTGCTCGAAGTACGCGGAGTTGTAGACGCCCGGCGTCAGCACCACCACCGTGGGATCGGCGACGTTACTGGCCGAAGCGTTGCGCAGCGCCCGCAGCAGGTGCGAGGAATAGTCGCCTACCGCGCGCACCCGATGCGTCGCGAACAGGTTCGGGAACACTCGCGCCATCGTGCGGCGGTTCTCCATCACGTACGAGACGCCCGATGGTGAGCGCAGGTTGTCCTCGAGCACGCGGAAGTCACCTTTGGCGTCGCGGATCAGGTCGATACCGGCGACATGGATGCGCACGCCGTTGGGAGGCATGATGCCCGCGGCCTCGCGGTGGAAATGCTCACAGGACGTGACGAGTCGGCGCGGGATGACGCCGTCCCGCAGGATCTCCTGCTCGCCGTAGATGTCGTCGAGGTAGTGCTCCAGCGCTTTCACCCGCTGCGTGATGCCGCGCTCGAGCCGCGTCCACTCGGCCGCCGAGATCACTCGCGGGACGAGGTCCAGCGGGAATGGCCGCTCCTGGCCGGACAGCGAGAACGTGATGCCCTGGTCGATGAACGCACGGCCCAGCGCATCGGCGCGGGCCGCCAGCTCCGACGCGTCGGACGGAGCAAGCTCGGTGAAGATGCCTTTGTACGGTCCACGGACATTGCCGTCGGCGTCGAACATCTCGTCAAACGCTTCCGAATAGCGGCCCACGTTGGTGTAGCCGTCGAAGATGCCGTCGTACCGTTTGGCCGTCCGCCCGTTGGCGCGCGACGTCCGAGCGGTCTCATTGGGCAGGGTTCGAAGGCTCACCCATCACATGCTGCACCAATTGACGGGTTTCGGCAGGCCAGACGGCCTCGCTTTGGGAGATTCGGGGGCGCGCTGGTACCCTGAACAGTCGCTGCCCGCCGATAGGCGCGGCGCGGAGAGACTTTGAGCAATCCAACCTAGATTTCGAAGGAATTACCGCGTGGCCAACATCAAGTCGCAGGAAAAGCGCAATCGCACCAACGAGCGCCGCAGACTGCGCAACAAGTCGGTGAAGTCGTCGCTTCACACGGCGGTCCGCGGATTCCGGGAGGCCGTCGAGGCCGGCGACAAGGAGAAGGCCGCCGAGTTGCTGGCGTCCACCAGCCGCAAGCTGGACAAGGCCGTCAGCAAGGGCGTGATCCACAAGAATCAGGCGGCCAACCGCAAGTCGGGTCTGGCCACCGCGCTCAACAATCTCTGATCAGTCCGCCGCTAGTTCGGCTACTTTTCTGACCGCCGCCTCCAGCGCGTAGTCCGCGTCGGCAGCGGCTCCCTTAACGTCGGCGTTCAACGTCGCGACCAGTCGCATGGCCTCGGCGATCGAACCGCGTGACCATCGTCGCGCCTGTTTTTGCGCCTTCTGCACCCGCCACGGCGGCATCCCCAGTTCGGCGGCGAGCCGGTACGGATCCCCGGACAGTGGGCCGACCCTAGCGATGGTGTGTACGGCCTCGGCCAGCGCATCGGCCAGCACAACCTGCGGCTCACCGCTCATCATCGCCCAGCGCAGCGCCTCGGCGGCTCCGGCGACATCGCCGACGACGGCCTTGTCGGCGATGTCGAAGCCTTTCACCTCCGCCTTGCCGGAGTGGTAGCGGCGGACCGCGACCGCGTCGACGGCGCCGTCGGTGTCCGCCACCAACTGCGAACAGACAGCGGCCAATTCGCGAATGTCGGAGCCGACCGCGTCGAGTACCGCGGTGACGGTGTCGTCCCCGACCTTGACCTTCAACGCCCGGAACTCCTTGCGGACGAAGTCGGCGCGCTCGCTGGCCTTGGCGATCCGGGCGCATGGATGTACTTGCGCACCAAGCTTTTTCAATTGGTCGGCCAAGGCCTTGGCTCGGCCCCCGCCGGAGTGCACGACGACCAGCATGGTGCCCGGCGGCAGGTCGGCGGCGGCGTCGGCGATGAGCGCGGCCGCGTCCTTACCCGCTTCCCCGGCCGCCTCGAGAACGACGACGCGCTCGTCGGCGAACAGCGACGGGCTGAGCAGTTCGGCCAGCTCGCTGGTGCTCACCTCACCGGCGCGCAGCCGGTCCACCGGGACGTCGTCGGTGCCTGCTTGCTTGCGCGCCTGCCGAAGGACGGCGCCGACAGCGCGCTCGACGAGCAGCTCTTCGTCACCAAGCACCAAGTGCAGGCCCGCGACCTCTTCGCTCACCTCACGATCGTGTCATGTCCGGCCGACAGTCCCGACACCGTCCACGCCAGTAGGCATAGTGCGGCGCAGCCCGTTCCGATGCGGACCCACCGCCACCGCCACGCCAGCACTGCGACGACTCCGACGGCGGCGACGCACACGACGCCGAGCAGTCCCGACGGCACACCGAGCGAAGCGCCCGGCACTCCGGCCGCCCACTGTGCGGCGTGCAGCAGCCACCACAGCTCCGGGCCGGTGAATCGGATCAGCAGTTGCGCGCCCGACGGCCACAGCGGACACAACGCCGCAGCCGCCGTCCCCACGACAGTGATCGGCGGTATCACGACGGCCACGGCGAGGTTGGCGACCACAGACACCACGCTGAACCGGCCCGATATGCCGGCAACCAGCGGCGCGGTGACCAGCTGCGCGGCCACCGCGACACTTACCGCATCAGCCATCGGTTTCGGCCATCCGCGTCCGACGAGGCGTCGCGACCACACCGGTGCGATCACGACAAGCGCCGCCGTCGCCGAAACCGACAGCGCGAATCCGACGTCGACGGCCAGTTCGGGCGCGGCGATCATCAGCATCAGCACGCACGCCGACAACACGGGGATCGCCTGCCTGCGCCGGTGCGACAACACCGCCAACAGCGTGATGCCGCCCATGACGGCCGCCCGCAGCACACTCGCCGACGGCTGCACGACAACGACGAACCCCACCAGCGCCAGCGCGGCCAGAACGACGGCCACCCTCGGCCCGACCAGCGCCACGGTCATCAACACGGCACCGCAGACGATCGTGACGTTGGCGCCCGACACCGCGGTCAAGTGGGTCAACCCGGCGACTCGGAACTCCTCGGTGGTCTGCGCGGTCAGCGTCGATGTATCGCCGAGTACCAGCGCCGGCAGCATTGCCGCTTGATCCGCCGGCAGCGCGACGCGTGCCGCATCGGCGAAGGCGGCGCGGATGTCTTGCGCGAGCCTGTTTATCGGCGCGGCCTCGCCCAGCTTCGGCTCACCCGTTGCCGACAGCACCGCCACCGTCAGATCTCGCCGTGTGGGTCTGCCGATGCGGGCCCGGAAGCTCGCCGGCCGACCAGCCGTCACGTCGGCGAACTCTGCGCCGCGCGTGAAAACGACTACCCGCCCAGATATTTCACTCCGAAAGATCTGCTGCAGCGACCCGCGGAACATCAGTCGGCCGCCGCCCAGTGAGCGAGGCGTCTCGGTTGCTGTGACCACGACGGGGGCGACCGTTCCGTAGTGCTCGACGATCGGATGGTGGCGCAGTTCGCCAACACGCAACCCAATCGCCACGGCGAAACCCGCACCGACCACCGCGACAGCGACGATGCCGGCACCGATCGCCCCGGACCCCGCATCCCACTCACGCCGCGCACTACCCCACCTCCCCACCGCTGCCGTCGCGACGATCGCCACGGCAACGGCCACCACCGAACCGCCTACCTGCCAGAGGATTCCGGCTGCCGTCACCGCCCAACTGGTGAGCGCCGCCGGGACCAGTCGCAGGTCTAACCGGTCCATGCCGGTAGCGAGGACCGTCACACGCGGACGAGGTCACGTAGCTTCTCCAGCCGCGCGGGCCCGATGCCGTCCACGTCACCGAGCTGGTCGACGCTGGTGAACCGCCCGTTGGCGTCACGCCAGGCGACGATCGCGGCCGCGGTGACCGGACCGACACCCGGCAGTTTGTCCAGCTCCTCCACCGTGGCTGAATTCAAGTCCACCAAACCGCCTGGGGCCGAGTCGTTTCCAGTGGCCGACGGGTTATCCGTCGGTGCGGCTGTGGCCGGCGGCGAACTGATCGAACTACCCATCGCTGCGGCCTGGCCGGGTGCCGCGACGATCCCAACGATGATCTGTTCACCGTCGGTGACTCGCCGTGCCATGTTCAGCCCGATCAGGTCGGCGCCGTCCAAGGCGCCACCTGCGGCTGTGAGCGCATCGGCGATCCGTGCGCCGGGCGCCAACGTGACAAGCCCGGGCTTATGCA
>Ga0075428_100007924_pt1 | contig 11779 bp, 10 predicted proteins | sample RhiMetdeltSRZDD2_FD_75291 | JGI IMG/M metagenome (GOLD analysis project Ga0075428, IMG submission 75291) | Populus rhizosphere microbial communities from Tennessee, USA - Rhizosphere MetaG P. deltoides SRZDD2 | ecosystem: Host-associated > Plants > Roots > Rhizosphere > Soil | place: USA...
CGGATCGCCGTCGGCGCGGTGTACAGGATCGTGACGCCGTACTCGGCGACGATCTCCCACCAGCGGCCCTGGTGCGGGCTGTCCGGCGTCCCCTCGTACAGCACCTGCGTGGCGCCGTTGGCCAGCGGGCCGTACACGATGTAGCTGTGGCCGGTGATCCAGCCGACGTCCGCGGTGCACCAGTACACGTCGGTGTCGGGCTTCAGGTCGAAGACGACCCGATGCGTGTACGCCGTCTGGGTCAGGTAGCCGCCGGTGCTGTGGAAGATCCCCTTGGGCTTTCCGGTCGTCCCCGAGGTGTAGAGGATGAACAGGGGGTGCTCGGCGTCGTGCGGTTCGGGCGTGTGCTGGCCGGGCGCGGTGTCGACCACATCGTGCCACCACACGTCGCGGTCGTTGTCCCAGGCAACGTCCTGCTTGGTGCGCTGCACCACGAGCACCTTGGTCACGCCGGTGCCGGCGACTGCCGCGTCGACTGCGGGCTTGAGCGCGCTCGCCGCACCGCGCCGGAAGCCGCCGTCCGCGGTCACCACGAGGGTCGCCTGCGCATCCTCGATCCGGCTGCGCAGCGCGTCCGCACTGAAGCCGCCGAACACCACGCTGTGCGGTGCCCCGAGCCGGGCGCAGGCCAGCATCGTGACCACCGCCTCCGGGATCATCGGCAGGTAGATCGCGACGCGGTCACCCTTCCCGACCCCGAGCGCGGTGAGCGCGTTGGCCGCCCTGCACACCTCGCGCTGCAGCTCGGCGTAGGTGATGTCGCGCCGGTCGCCGGGCTCGCCGACGAAGTGCAGCGCCACCCGGTCGCCATGCCCCGCCTCGACGTGCCGGTCCACGCAGTTGTACGACGCGTTCAGCCGGCCTTCGGTGAACCACTTCGCGAAGGGCGCACCGGACCAGTCCAGCGTGGTCGTGAAGTCGGTGTCCCAGCTCAGCAGGTCCCGCGCCTGCCCGGCCCAGAACGACTCCCGGTCCGCCACGGCCTCGTCGTACAAGGTCTGCGTGCCGACCGCGTCGGCGGCGAACTCCTCGCTGGGCGGGTACGTCTCCTGGTCGGTCACGGCGGCACTCCTCGGTCTGGCGGCGGGGCACGTGCCGTCGACTCTGCGACGCCCGCCCGGCAGCTGCCAAGCCGTGCCCGACGTCGTACGCCGAACTGCGCAACCCGTTCGACCAGCGGGTCCGCTGCGCGCGCCGAGCGGTCCTTTCCAGACGACGAACGGCACCTGTGACGGTCATCACCACCCCTTTCCGGTCGTTCGTCAGTCCCGCCCCGACACGTCTGGTCACAAGGGCCCGATGAACGACGACACGCCGGGTCACAAGGGCCCGATGAACGGAATGAAGGTCAGGCGATCCAGGGTGGGGTGCCGCGGTCGGTGGGCTCGCCGAGGACGGAGACGACGGCGGTTCCGAGGCCGGTGACGACGGCTTCGAAGCGGTCGCCGGCGGTGAACTGGCGGGGCGTGCCGGCTGGCAGTATGACGGTGTCGCCTGCGGACAGCGCGACCGTGTCCTCACCGAGCAGCAGCTTCGCGTCGCCGGCGAGGACGGTCCAGATCTGCTCGGTGTCGAACACGTGGTGCGGTCCCTGCGCGTGCGGGTTCATCGCGACCCGCCACAGGCTGAGCGACTCGGTCTGGCCCTGGGTGGGGGAGGCCAATGTGGTCATCACCCCGTTCGGCGTCTCGGTACGGCGGTTCGCGGTCTCGGGTACGACGGGCATGGATGCTCCTCCGACAAGTAGGCAACCTGGTTGTCCAAAATAGTACACCTGGTTGTCGATCGTGCAACGATGTCGCATGGAGCGTTTCGGGTTCGAGCTGCCGTTGCTGCTGGCCGGCGGGTTCCGGCTGCTGATCGACCAGCTGCACGAGCAGCTGGCCGAACGCGGGCACGCCGACCTACGGCCGGTGCACGGGTTCGCGCTGCAGGCGATCGGGGCGGACGGCGCGACCACGTCCGAGATCGGCCGCCGGCTCGGCGTGTCCAAGCAGGCAGCGGCCAAGACCGTGGCCGGGCTGGAGCGGCTCGGGTACGTGACCCGGCAGGCCGATCCGGCCGATGCCCGGGCAACCCGTGTTCTGATCACCCGCCGGGGCCAGGACGCCTTGCGGGCTTCGGCGGAGATCTTCGAGCAGCTGCGCCGGCAGTGGGTCCGCACCCTCGGCAAGGACCGGGTCGCCGCCCTCGAGGACGACCTGGAGACGGTTCTCGGCAGTGCCGGCGGCGTACCGCTCGCCGACCTCCCCGGCTGGCTCCGCTAGGACGCCTTACAGGTCCACCGGACCACCACTGCGCCAGTACTGGCCGTTCTCGCGGTCGAGCAGCTGGGCGTCGATCAGGTACCGGCGCAGTGTCACGTAGTCGTCGTACACGGCGATCAGGATGCGGTTGACCTCGAGCTCGTCGTACCGGATCCCAGGCTCGAACAGCTGCGCCACGTGCTCCAGCAGAAGCGTGCGCCGGGACCACTTGGCCGGGAACCTGACGATCCGGCCGTCCCGGACGAACGCGCGGAAGACCTTCAGCGTCTCGGCGTCGGCATCCGGAGCAGGCTGGGCAAGCAGGCGGTCTGTTGTCACGACCCCAACGTTATCGGCCCGGACGCAGACGGGTCCGGCCGTTTTCACGGCCGGACCCGCCATCTCCACGGGTATGTCGGCGCCCGGGAGGAGGGCCTGCCGGCCGGTCCCGAGAGGGGTTGGGGGCGGGACCGCCCGGCAAGCGGGAGGGGTGGAACTGCCAAGCAGGTTCGTCGCCAGCGGCCGAACCTGCCCGGCAGGCTTTTGCTAGTGCTGGATCGCCTTCTCGGCGCCGGCACCGGTCAGGGAACGGACCTCCATCTCGGCGAACTTGTCCACGTCGGTCTCCTCCTTGCTGGTGACCGAGCCCAGCCAGCCGAGGAAGAAGGCCAGCGGGATCGAGACGATGCCCGGGTTGTCCAGCGGGAACCAGTGGAAGTCGATCGACGGGTCGGTGATCATCGACAGGCTGGCGCCGGTCTTGGCGTCGACCTTGCCGGAGACGACCGGCGAGAACGCGATCAGGATGATCGAGGACGCCAGTCCGCCGTAGATGCTCCACAGCGCACCACGGGTGGTGAACCGCTTCCAGAACAGCGAGTACAGGATCGTCGGCAGGTTCGCACTCGCCGCGACCGCGAAGGCCAGCGCGACCAGGAACGCGATGTTCTGCCCGTTGGCGAAGATGCCGCCGACGATCGCGACGAGGCCGATCACCAGCACGGTGATACGCGCGACCCGGACCTCGCCGTCGGCGCTGACCGTACCCTTCTTGATCACCTGGCCGTAGATGTCGTGCGCGAACGACGTACTGGCCGCGATGGTCAGGCCCGCCACCACCGCGAGGATCGTGGCGAACGCGATCGCGGAGATGATGCCGAGCAGCAGCTCACCGCCGAGCTCGTAGGCCAGCAGGGGCGCGGCCGAGTTCGCCTTGCCCGGTGCGGCCTTGATCGCGTCCGGCCCGACCAGTGCGGCGGCGCCGTACCCGAGCACCAGAGTGAACAGGTAGAAGATTCCGATGATCCAGATCGCCCAGACCACACTGCGCCGGGCTTCCTTCGACGACGGCACGGTGTAGAAGCGGGCCAGCACGTGCGGCAGGCCCGCGGTACCGAGAACGAGCGCCAGAGCGAGCGAGATGAAGTCGAGCTTGGTGACGCCGCTGAGGCCGTACTGCAGGCCCGGGTTGAGGATGTTCTCGCCGGCGGTGGTGTTCTTGTCGACCGCCGCGCCGAGCAGCGACGACAGGTTGACGCTGTACTTGCCGAGCACCCAGAGGGTCATGATGCCGGCGCCGATCACCAGCAGCACGGCCTTCACGATCTGCACCCAGGTGGTGCCCTTCATGCCGCCGACCATCACGTACACGATCATCAGCAGGCCGACGACCGCGATCACGACGCCCTGCCCCGCCTTGCCGTTGATGCCGAGCAGCAGCGCGACCAGGCCGCCGGCGCCGGCCATCTGCGCCAGCATGTAGAAGAAGCACACGCCGAGTGTGGAGATCGCCGCGGCCATCCGGACCGGCCGCTGCTTGAGCCGGAACGACAGCACGTCGGCGAGGGTGAACCGGCCGGTGTTGCGGAGCAGTTCCGCCACCAGCAGCAGCGCGACGAGCCAGGCGACGAGGAACCCGATCGAGTACAGGAACCCGTCGTAACCGTTCACCGCGATCGCCCCGGCGATGCCGAGGAACGACGCTGCGGACAGGTAGTCGCCGGATATCGCGACCCCGTTCTGTGGCCCCGTGAACGACCGGCCGGCGGCGTAGTAGTCCGCCGCGGTCCGGTTGTTGCGCGAGGCCCGTACGACGATGGCCAGCGTGGCGACCACGAAAAGCCCGAAGATGATGATGTTCAGCGCGGGGTTGCCGATATCGGTTGCCAACGGCAACAACTGTGGTGTACTCATCGCTCGCCTCCTTCGATCTGGCCACGGAGTCGCTCGGCGACCGGGTCGATCTCGCGGTCGGCCCAGCGGGCGTACACCATCGTGATGATGAACGTCGACGCGAACTGGCCGAGCCCCATCAGAAGCGCCACGTTGATGTTGCCGACCACCTTCGTCGACATGAAGTCGTGCGCGTAGGCCGCCAGCAGGACGTAGAGGAAGTACCAGGCCAGGAACAGGCCGGTCATCGGGAACACGAAGCGGCGGAACCGGCGTCGCAGCTCGGTGAAGTCAGGCGCTGCCTGGACTTCCCGGTACGTCGCGAGGTCCCGGTCGCCGACACTGCGGGTGTCGCTCATGGGCGGGCCTCCGGATATCGGTTGGCCGGCACGGGTACGCCGGCACAGCGGACTGCGTCACCGACCATGCGCCCGCGCCGTACCAGCTCGAAAGAGGTCTACGTCTGTCCAGCGGCAAGCGGCCAAGCACTCTCGACCGACGGCCGTCGCCCGTACGACGAACGGCCCATCCCGCACGACGAACGGTCCCGTCACACTCCGTTCGTTCGTCAGCCCCGCCGCACGCCCGCACCTCCCGTACGGACACGCCGCCGACCCGGCGCCAGGACGGCGTGTCCGTACGGGAGGTGCGCCAGGTGGTCGGACAGGGCCGGACTGAGGAGGGAGCTAGGGGAGGAGGGTGCGGTCTACGTCTACGGACTCGGGGGCGTGGAGACGGACCATGCTGCGGGCTACGCCGCGGGGGATACGGGCCGGGGTCAGGAGCGAGACCGCGATGACGGTGCCGAAGGCGAGCGGCATGGTCCACGCCGCCGGCTGCGCGAACACCGCGTCGGCCCAGCCGGACAGTTCGACGTCGGCGACGTTGACCAGCACCGCGACGATCGTCGTACAGCCGCCGACCACCAGGCCCGCAGCCGCCCCGACGGTGGACATCCGCCGCCACCAGATGCCGAGCACCAGCAGCGGGCAGAACGTCGATGCGGCTACCGCGAACGCCAGTCCTACGGTGTCGGCGAGACTGATCGGGCCGGCGACGGTCCAGACCAGGTATGGCACCAGGATCGCGAGCACCGCGGCGATACGGAAGCTGTTCACCGCGACGTAGTCGCCGCCGGTCCAGCGCCGCAGCCGGGCCCGCAGCAGGTCCTGGTCGATCACACCCGCGATCGCGACGGTCAGGCCGGACGACGTCGACAGGAATGCGGCGAACGCACCCGCCGCGGTCAGCGCCCCGAGCAGGTCGCCGGCAGCGCCGTCGCCGAACACCCGGCCGGGCAGCTCCAGTACGACGCTGTCGCTAGCCGTCTCGACCAGGTCGGGCGCGAAGGTGCGGCCGAGTACGGCGTACATCGGCGGGAACAGGTAGAACATGCCGAGCAGCGCGAGTACCACCACGGTGGTCCGGCGGGCGGCGCGCCCGTCCGGGTTGGTGTAGAAGCGGACCAGTACGTGCGGCAACCCCATCGTGCCGAAGCAGAGCGCGAGGATCAGCGAGTACGTCGCATACAGCGGGTGCTCCCGGCCGGCCAGCGTCGACAGCGGTTCGGCCCACTCGGACCCGGCTCCGCGCAGCGCGTCGAGTACACCGCCCGAGTGCCCGACCGAGCCCCAGGCGATGCAGATGACGAAGATCGGGGTGGCCAGCGCGGTGAGCTTCAGCCAGTACTGGAACGCCTGCACGAACGTGATCGACCGCATCCCGCCAGCCGCGACGTTCGTCACCACGATCACCGCGACGAGCAGGGCGCCGACCCAGGTGGGGGCGCCGGTCACGATCCGCAGGGTCAGCCCAGCCCCCTGGAGCTGGGGCAGCAGGTAGAGGGTGCCGATGCCGAACACCAGCACCGAGCAGATCTTCCGGATCGCGATCGACTCGAACCGGATCTCGGCGAAGTCCGGCAGCGTGTACGCCCCCGACCGGCGCAGCGGTGCCGCGATCAGCACCAGCAGCATCAGGTACCCGGCGGTGTAGCCGACCGAGAACCACAGCATGTCCGCGCCGTACACCAGGATCAGTCCGGCGACGCCGAGGAACGACGCGGCGGACAGGTACTCGCCGCTCACCGCGGAGGCGTTCCAGCGTGGCGACACCGCCCGGCTGGCGACGTAGAAGTCGCTGGTGGTGCGGGAGATCCGCAGCCCGAACAGGCCGATCCCGACGGTGGCGGCGATCACCAGCGCGATCGCGGTGAGGCTGAGCGCCGGGGACAACTCAGCGCCGCCCGACGAACTCGGTGAACGCGGCCTCGATCCGCTCTGCCCGGCGTACGTAGTACCGCGCCGCGCCGTACAGCATCGGGTAGACCACCAGGCCGAGCAGCAGCCACGGCAGCGGTATCCCGAAGACGGCGACCGACCGGGTCGCCGGGACGAGCGCGAACAGCAGCGGGATCCCGCCCAGCACCCCGAGCGCAACCGCGATCACCGACAACGCTAGCCGCAGCTGGTCCTGCATCAGCGAGCGCATGTACACCTCGCCGATCCCGGTCTGCTCGTCGATCTCCCGGGTCGCGGTCCGGGCCGGTGGCCGACGTGTCGCACTGGTCCGTGGCGAGGTGACCCGGACGCGCCGCGGCGGTTCCTCGGGAGGCACGGCGCTAGCTCCGCAGCGAGCTGGACCGGACCAGGAGGTCGCGCAGCTCGCGGGTGTGCCGGCGGCTGACCGGCAGCCAGTCGCCGCCGAGCCGGACCGAGCAGCGGCCGGCCTCCACCTTCATCTCGTCCACGTGCGCGAGGGCGATCAGCGTGCTGCGGTGGATCCGGGTGAACCCGGCCTCGTGCCAGCGGTCCTCGAGCGTGGACAGCGGGATCCGGACCAGGTGCGAGGCGGTGGCGGTGTGCAGCCGGGCGTAGTCGCCCTGCGCCTCGACGTACCGGACCGACGACCGCTGCACGAACCGGGTCACGCCGGCCAGCTCGACCGGGATCACCTCGTCCTCGTCGTCCGCGTCCGAGGCGCCGGCGACGCCGACGACCCGCCGTACCGCCTCGGCCAGCCGGGCCTCCCGGACCGGCTTCATCACGTAGTCGGTGGCGTCGAGGTCGAACGCGGCGACCGCGTGCTCGTCGTACGCCGTGACGAACACGACCCGAGGCCGGGTCGCGAACTTGGACAGCACCCGGGCCAGGTCGATGCCGTCCAGCCCGGGCATCTTGATGTCGCAGAACACCACGTCGACGTCACCGCCCTGCAGGATCTTCAGCGCGTCGGGCCCGTTCGACGCCGTCTTGATCGGCCCGATCCGGTCGTCGCGGGACAGCAGGTAGACCAGCTCGGCGAGCGCCGGCTGCTCGTCGTCCACCACCAGAGCGCGCAACGGCTCCGGTGCGGCGGGGGACTGGGGACCTGGCATTGCGCACACCATAGGACGCGCCCGCTCATCGTGTCGCCTGCTTGCGCGGCGGTACGCCTCACGCGGACGCGTGCACCCCGGACGAGTACTTCGGCACCCGGAAGGTGACCTTGGTGCCGGCGCCCGGGGCGGTCTCGACGACCAGGCCGTACGCGTCGCCGTACACCGAGCGCAGGCGCGCGTCCACGTTGCTGAGCCCGACCGACTCGGAGCCCGCGTCCCCGGCGAGCACCGCGCGGACCACGTCCGGGTCGCTGCCGGCGCCGTCGTCCTCGACGCTGATCTCGGCCTCGGAGCCCTGGTCCTTCGCGGTGATCGTGATCCGGCCGGAACCGCTGCCGCCCTCCAGCCCGTGCCGGACCGCGTTCTCGACCAGCGGCTGTACGACGAGGAACGGGATCGCCACCGGCAGCACCTCCGGGGCGACCAGCAGCGAGACCTCGAGCCGCTCGCCGAACCGGGCCTGCTCCAGCACCAGGTACCGCTCCACGTTGCGCAGCTCGTCCGCGAGCGTGGTGAACTCGCCGCCGCGGCGCAGCGCGTAGCGACTGAAGTCCGCGAACTCCAGCAGCAGCTCACGGGCCCGCTCCGGGTCGGTCCGGACGAACGACGCGATCGCGGCCAGCGCGTTGTAGATGAAGTGCGGGCTGATCTGCGCCCGCAGCGCGCGCAGCTCCGCCTCCATGGCCCGGGTCCGCTCGTGGCTCAGCTCAGCAAGCTCGACCTGGCCGGAGACCCAGTTCGCCACCTCCTCGGTGGCCCGCACCAGCCCGGCCGAGGTCCGCGGCCCGTACGCCGTGAGCACCGCGACGACCCGGTCCTCGGTGACGATCGGCGCGACCACCGCGGTGCGCACGGGACAGGTCGGGTCCGGGCACGCGACGTCGTCCGGCCCGAGTACCGCGGTGCGCCCGCTGGTCAGCGTCTGCTGCGCCAGGCCGAGCGCGTCGGCCCGGTGGTTGCTCTCGTACGGACCGCCGACGCCGTCCCAGGCGAGCACCCCGGACGAGTCGCAGATCGCGATCGCGGAGGTGCCGAGCAGGTCGCGCAGGTGCCGGCTCGCCTTGCTCGCGGCACTGGCGGTCAGGCCCTCGCGCAGGTACGGCGCCGCCAGCGAGGCGGTATGCAGGGTGGCGTACGTCGCCCGGTCCGCCGGGGTGCCGAGCTGCCGCCGCCGCTGGAACATGGCAGAACGGTAACGCCAGCGGAACAGCGGCGCTTAGTAGCGACGATTGAGCAAGGAGTCAATGTTGCGTTAGGCAATTGTGATACGAGACTCAAAGGCGTAGTTTTTTCGGCACGGGTCCAGGTGCCGTGGATCCCACGCCGCGCCGCGGCGTCCCGGGGGATGGTCTGTGGGGGAGGTATGCGCCGATCCGCGGCGCCACGAAGGAGCCGCGCCGGGCCGGTCCAGGCCCGACGAGCCGGATCTCCTGAGGGGGAGACATGTACCCATCGCTTGGCTTCGGCGTGCGCGCCAGGGGCAGTCCATCACGGCGAATGCTGACGGTCATTGACTGTGGCGTGCTGATATCCAGTGCGCTCGCTGCCACGCCCGCGCGGCGTGCATAGGTCGATCAGTCAGCGCCGCTAGTTGCTTGATGTGTACGGGTGACTCGTCCTGTCGTGGGCGATGCAGTGGGGGATTTTCGTCTATCTCGGCGAACGGTGGAGTAACCGCACGCCGGCAGTCCTGCGCGCCGGACCGGGACCGCAAGGTCGCCGCCGACGCGCCTCGGCACCGGCTCGACCGGGTGAGTCTCGCTGTGCACAGGTCGACACGTGTGACACGACGGTTCGCGAAGCGGCCGCCTCGACTCGGGGAATTGACGAATCGAAGGGAAGCATCAGCATGATTCGACTACGTAAGCGCGGTGAGCACGCTCACCGTCGGGGGCTACGGCACAGGCGCGGAATCATCGGGCTGGCGGTCGTGTCCCTGGCAACACTCGGTCTGGTAGTGACCTCGACGCCTGCGATGGCGGGACCCGTCTCGGATGCGGCGGGATTCGAGGGCGACGACGGCAACCTGGCGCCGGCGGCCCCGATCAACTTCGACTGGAACAGTTTCGCTCCGACTACCTGGACAGGCACCGCACCGGACCGAACGGCCGCCAAGACCGTTGCGGGTTGGGCGTTCACCGGTCTGGAGGACGCAGCAGCCACAACCAGTGACGACGCGTTCGCCGGCGGGACGAAGCAGGACAACAACTGTCCGACAGTGAATACCGGGAAGGCGCCGAACAAGGACGACCTGGAACGGGTCTACGTGACCAGCAAGACCGTGAGCGGTGACGTGTTCCTGGGCCTGGCCTGGACGCGCATCCCGCAGAACACCACGTCGCCGTCTGCTCACATCGGCTTCGAGTTCAACCAGGGCAGCACCGCATGTCCGGCCGGCTCGGACGGCCTGGTGCAGCGTACCGCCGGTGACATGCTGATCGTGTACGACTTCGAGGGCGGCGCCGGTGACGCCCCGGTGCTCACGCTGCGGCGTTGGGTGACCACCGGATCCTGTGAGGTCACCACCAACAGCCCGCCGTGCTGGGGACCGGCGACCAACCTGACCGCAGGCGGCTTCGCCGAGGGCAGGGTGAACACGACAGCCTCGGTCGTGGACACCAACACGCCGCCGACTCCACCGGCGACGACGTCGGTGTCGTCGACGTCTGGGCTGAATGAGTTCGGTGAGGCGATCATCAACCTGACCGACGCCGGTGTGTTCCAGCCGGGTGTCTGCGCGGCCTTCGGCAAGACCTACGCCGTGAGCCGGTCGTCCGGCAACTCCGCGCAGGCCCAGATGAAGGACCTGGTCGGTCCGGGCGACATCCGCATCGCCAACTGTGGCCAGGTGATCATTCGCAAGGTGACCGACCCGAGCCCGGACCCGACGGACACCACCTTCAACTACACGACCACCGGTGGCCTGGACCCGGCGACCTTCGGTCTGAAGAACGGCGGGTTCCTTGATTACGGCCCTGATGTCCAGGCGGGAAGCTACAGCGTCACGGAGACGGATCCGGCCCCGACGTTCGCGTTTACCAGCCTCGACTGCTCGGCCTCTGAGACAGGGGACGGTACGACGATCACCATCAACGGTCGAACGGTCAGCTTCAACCTTGCGGCGAGCGACATCGTGGACTGCACGTACACCAACACGTTGCAGGTCGGTGCATTGCGGATCCTGAAGAACAGCACCAAGGGTGGACCAGTGTCCCAGGCGGGTGCCGTCTTCTCGTATGACGGCTCTAGCGTCACGGACAACGGCGCCGGCGACGAGGACGCGGATGTCGGTGAGGTGTGTGTCTCCGGGCTTCTCCCCGGTGACTACGACGTCACCGAGACGTCGGCGCCGCCCGGCTACGGTCTTCCGACGGACCCAGGCCCCGAGACGGTCACCGTCGTCGCAGGGACCAACTGCACCACCATCCCACCAACAGGGTCCGCTGTGGTGACGTTCACCGATCCGCCGCTCGCGGACATCCAGGTGAACTTCCGCGACGGTGGCTCCGGAGAGACCAGCGCCACGTCGATCGAGTGCACGAACACTGGGACGACTGCGGACACGACGCCGGCAACCGGTTGGGACGACTCGAGAACCCACGAGGACATCCGGATCGACCCGTCGCCGCGCACGATCGTCTGCACGATCGTGATCGACCCGTGATCGACACCTGATCGGCGGTTAGGTCAGTCCGCAACCAACGAAACAGCAACAGCACAGAGCCCAAGGCCCACGCCTTGGGCTCTGTGTATGCGCTCACGGAGAACCGTCGCGGCGAGCAGGACTGTGGCCGCGTGGCAACCGCCGGCAGCACGCCGTGGATGTCGGACAGCAACGCGACCCGGGCCACCAGGTCAGCGCATGTGCCCGGTGACCAGCCGCAGTACCGCGGCGGGATCCTCGACGTGCGCGTTGTGTCCGAGCCGGCCCAGGGTCACGACCTGGTTGTGCAGCGCGGCGAGCTGGCTGTCGGTGTTCATC
>Ga0075428_100007925_pt1 | contig 11778 bp, 7 predicted proteins | sample RhiMetdeltSRZDD2_FD_75291 | JGI IMG/M metagenome (GOLD analysis project Ga0075428, IMG submission 75291) | Populus rhizosphere microbial communities from Tennessee, USA - Rhizosphere MetaG P. deltoides SRZDD2 | ecosystem: Host-associated > Plants > Roots > Rhizosphere > Soil | place: USA...
GCGTTCGACACGCAGCACAATTATCCGCTGCCGAATATGTTCGTCTCGATGCTGCAACGCATGGCCCTGGAGGCCGACAAGTTCGCCTCCTCCACCGGCACCATGCGCGGCTTGGAACTGGCGTCCTGAAGAGAGTAATCAGCAGCTTAGCGGCTCCCGGAACGAACGCCAGCATCACGATTGCTGGAAAATCCAGGGCCGCCTGCAGCAACGTAGCCGTAACTGGCTCCGGAACTTTCCTGCGAAACCCAAAAGGCGTAGAGCTTGCCGTTCTTCAAGCGAAAGCGAAAGCGAACGGGTTGGTTCGCCAGGGACGACAAATCATCAACGCCATTCCAGCGAACAGCCTGCAAGGTTTGGTCGGCCGTCACGGGCAGACAGTTCTCCGCGGAGAAGCGCGGCAGGACTTCTCCTTCCTGATCCAGTATCTCGACGCGCAGTTCGCCCTTTGGATTGTCGACGTTAACGAATAAATGTTTTCCGGTAAAACGCACTGGCCGCGTCGTGAGCGTGCCTCCCGTTTCTCCCGTGTCCATGGAGACGAACCCGTCGCGGCGCAGCGTGGCCAATCCCGTTGACAGGGTGCCGGCTTTGTTGCCGCCGGGCCGGCCGCTTCGTCCACTGACGTAGAAGTAAAGCTCGTCCCCCACGACCAGGAATCCGCCGCCAGCGGATTGAACATTGTTGGCGTTCCAATCGCCCTGCTTGTCGGACACGGGACAGAACGCGCGCCGATCCGGACGAGACCAATGCCATCCGTCGCGGCTGTAGCCCAGGACGACGTCGTTTGGTTTGTGACGGTCCGCGGGCTGACCGCGCCAGATGGTGAAGAAGCCAACCATCAAACTTTCATAGGCGACGGCGTCGAGATTATAAAGCTGGGGCTTGATCTTGAGATCGTCGCGCTGCGGGTCCAGGCGGTCCACGTCCGTCCAGCGCAGCGGCTCGTTTACTTCCCACCGCGCTGCGGCGAGAACGTCGGGACCTTCCTGATAAGAGCGTTTTCGTGGAAAACCGTAACTTCTGTCCACCGCATCACCGACTTTATAGACGTGGCGAATGCTGTAAACCCACGCCTTGCGAAAGGGGTTCCAGAACACCGTGCTCCGATCCACGACTCGGCCGCTTTTGGCGACGGGCTCGCCCCAATGAATGCCATCAGGAGAAAAATGGATCGCTATCACCCAATTGTTCCACTCTGTGACTGGATCGGCGCCCCCAGCGCCGACGACGCGGAACATTTTGAAACGGCGAGCGGGATCTTTTTCTTCAAGATCGAGCCAGACGGTGCTGGAGTCGCGGCCCCCCGGTTGCACGATGTTTGTGGGAGGCCGCACATCGAGGGAAGGTTTGTTCCATTGGATTCCGTCGCGAGAGGTGGCGTAGGCTGTGGACGCGCTCTCCCCGACCATGTACCACATCTTGAAAAGCTGATCCTTCGGATCGTACCAGACACCGTCGCTGAACACCATCGCGGCCGCGTGATCGGGATTCTTCATTTCCCAGGGCTTGTCCGGTTTGAGGACGGGGCTGGCGGGATGGTAGGTGGCAAGGTGGAATATTCGCGTGAGCGTGGTCTCGGCAATGAGAAAATCATCGACGAAGAGTTGCCGCCCGATATCGATGGGAATGACGGTGGGTGGAGAGGCCAAGTATGGAGGAACAACAGGATCCCTTTCGACGGAAGTGGGAAAAACGGCGAGACGAGGCGGCCACTGCCGGGGAAGAACGATGCCGTTGTAGAGGGTGTGTTCAGCGTTCGTGGCGTCGCCTTCAGCAAGCAGTAGAGATGGGAATGTCGCTAGCGCAAGCGCAGCGAATTGGGCCCGCATAACAACCCAAGGAAGCACGAAGGGTTGGACGGAACTTCATGGAAGGCGATTCAACGGGTGTCCGAAGCTTCAAGGATTGACCTCCAACGCCGTCAATTCTAAGCATCTCCTTCAAATCATTTGATGTGATGCGCGCAATCTCTACGATGATGATCATGGTCGCGTGCTGGTGTGACGTAACAGCGACTGAAGTGAGGACGGCGCGCGGGCAGGCGACCGCCGACGGCAAGCGGCCGGCGCATTTTCCGCATCGAATTTGGGCCGCGTGCGATTTTGAAGGGCGCACGCCTGATTACGGCTGGTTCGGCCCCGCGGAAACCAACAACATCCCACGGTATCCCGGAAACGCGACCGCTCTCGCCTCGAGTGACCGGCCTTACAAGGATGTGAGCGCGGTCATGACCGGGATCAATCCGGTGCCCAGCCCGCGCATGGGCAAAGTGAACCACCTTTACTGCCGATATTTATTGCGCGGCGGGACCGAGGCGACGTTTCAATACTTCAGCCTCACTCGCGAAGATAACCAACACATCCGTGTAAGCGGCCTCACGGAGGGCAAGTGGTCTGAGGTGACCATGAACTTCACGCGCGACGCGCGACGCAACGATGGCAGTCCCGAGCCGTTTGGCAATGGCGAGCGCATGGACGATTTGAAGATTTTTGCCGGGCGGGCCAGTGAAGCCGCCAACTATAACCTGTGGATCGATGATGTGATTTTCTTCGCCAACGATCCAAACCTCCCGCCGGATCCGGAGCCGTTCCCCAATCGCGTTATTTTTCTCGCTGCGTTCGACACCGGCCCGAAGGAAAAATATTGGCCGGGCGATTTCGAAATCGCGGACAAAGACGCTCCTGCAGGAACCTATTGGCGTGCCGCTCGCGCCGTCCTTCGCAAGGACGGAAAAAGCAAGCTGGTGCGTCTGCAGATCGAACCGCCGCGTCCCGTCGGCGCGCGTACAAAACTGCGCTTCCGCTACTATCTCGACGGAGCAACCGAAATGACCGTGCAAATCTTCGACGCCACCGTGCAGGATAATCGGCACATTCGCCTGACCGGTTTGAAACAGCGCGAATGGATAACCACGCATCTCGATTTCTCTCGCGATTCGCGACGCAACGACGGCACGGCAAACTCCCAATTCAGCGCGGGGAACAAAGTCGACGACCTCTTCTTTTTTGTGGCATCTGCGCCCGCCGGGAACGCGGAATTGTTGGTGGACGAGGTCGTCTTTTACGACGCCAGCCATCCGTAATCACAGTCGATGCACTTTAACTAAAGAGATGCAAGCGCTGTTTCTGCATCGGGCGGGTTCCACCAGATTGTCTTGCCGAGATCAGCCGCAATGACACGCGCCGCATTGTAGCCGCACAACCCGGTGATGTTGCCTCCTGGATGTGTGGAGCCGCCACACAGATAGAGACTGGGAACTGGTGTGCGATAACCGCCCGCGCCCGCGAAGGGACGATTGTACCCAACCTGCCCGTTTGCGAAGGAGCCGACCAGCAAGTCTCCGCGGCTCATATTAGGCAACGTCGTTTCCGTGTCGGCAGGACTGAGAACAAACCGATCTCGGATGATGTCGCGACGGAGATTCGGCGCCAGCTCACGCCACAGGCCAAGCAGTCGCGCGCCGATAGCATCCTTCTCTCCCATCCAGTTTGCGGGGTCGCCGCGCAGCGAGTAGGGCAACTTTTCCCATAAGAACGCCGTGTGCTTCCCGGGAGGCGCTTGCGACGAATCGAAGATGGTTGGGCACGCGCCCCACGCGGCGGGAGCCGGGAGTTCGCCGCGTTCGTGGGCGGAAACGATTTCGTGAAATTGGCCAAAGCGCTCCAGCCCAATCAGGACCATGAAAGCGTCGTTGAGTTCCGGACGCTGGGCCGCCGCCGCGTAACGCGGTGGCTCGTCCAGCGCGACGTGCAAACCAAACAGTGGCGCGAGCAGGTTATATTGGAACCGCGCCGCGGCCTCACGCACCGATATGGGAAGTCCTTCCGCCGGCATCAACTCAAGGAACGTTTGCTGTGGATTCAGGCCGGATGCAACGAAGGCGCTCGCGTGAATCTCCTCCCCGGTCGCCAGTTCAATGCCGGTGGCGCGGCCATTCCGAACGAGAATGCGGCGCAGTTCCACGCCGCACCGCCACTCGCCGCCATGCTCAGTAATGTCGGCTACGAGGCCGCGCGCAAGGCTCGCCGAACCGCCCACAGCCATCTGCGCCATGGGCCGCGACGCAAGCAGTGCGGGGATCGAGTGGCCGAAGCCCTGTAAGCGAAGATCGACTTCGCGCAGCCCATTGAAAAAGAGAAGCCCGGCGCGTACGGCATCGTTCTCGAAGTGGCGTGTCACGAATTCAAGCGGCGACAACGCAGAGATTTCCAGCAGCCGTCGACCGAGTGCGGACCGTTCCAGTAACCTGCGGCGCAATCCCGGTTCCAACGGCGGTGATTGCGCTTCCGGCAGAAGAATTTTTTCTACGATCGGTTTGAATTCCTCGGCGAACCGGCGCAGCGTGTCCGCGTCGCGCCGTGAGAACTCGGCGCACGCCGCGACGGTGCGCTCGAGGTCTGTCCACCATTCGAGTGCGCGACCGTCGCCCAGGAGCATGGCCACATTGAGCTCCGGTTCGAGATAACGGACGCCGTGGCGCGCCAGTTCGAGGTCGCGATACCACGGCATCGCGGTCAGCGCGCGATGAAAGAACGAATGCGGGTTGTGCCGGAAACCGGGCAGGCGCGGGTTGTCAATTGTTCTCAGTCCGCCGCCGGGATTCGGCGCGCGGTCCACAGCGAGTGTTTTGAGTCCGCAGCGCGACAGGTAGGCCTGCAGGACCAGCGCATTGTGGCCGGCGCCAAGAATGATGCCGTCAAAGGTCACATTTGCGCTCGGATTTCATACCTCATGATTGGTCGCGTGGGAGAGCGCCGAAGTTGCTCAATGAATCCAGCTTCGCGGAATGCTCCGACAATGCCAGTGTGCGCAAAAACGTCTGGCATCGGATTTTTGCGGGGATCCTGGGGATAACCCTCCACAATCCTGCACCCACTCGCGGCGACTTGTTTGACGGCTGCCTTGATCAGTTGAACCGACACGCCCCTTCTGCGGTACTGTCGAGCCACAAACAGACAGGCGATAGACCACACTCGCTGATCGTCAATTGGTTTGAGTATTCGTGAGCGCTCCAGCGCCGGGTAAACTTCACGCGGAGCCAGCGCGCACCATCCGACGGGTTGGCCGTCGGCATAGGCCAGTAAACCGGGCGCCTGACCTGACTGAACGATTTTCCTCAGGGCCTGCCTGTTCTTCTCGCCTTTCTGGGCCTCGTATTGAGAGCGCTTCAAACGCCACAACATGCACCAGCAGCCACCGCAAGCTCCACGCTCACCAAAGAGCCTTTCTAAGTCAGGCCAGCGATCAGCCGTGAGTGGGTGTACTTTCACGGTCACTCCCCTCGTGACCTTTCCTGGTGACTTGTCTCTCATGGGGAGAGAGCAGGTAGGATACAGCCGGCGCGCCCTACTTCACCCGATTGAATTTGTGGAGGTGGCCGAATTGGCTCCACTCCGACACGATGAGGTTGCCTTGGCTATCGATTGACGCGCCGTGCGGCGAGTTGCAGATGCCGTCCTTCCACTGGTCCGGCGGCAGGCCGAAATTCGCGCGCTGCTTCTCGTTGGGATTGTCGCCCACTTGCGCGGCGATCGAGCCGTCCGCGTCCAGAACAGTAACCCGGCCTTGCAATTCGGGAATCACGGCGAAATCACCACGGATGTGAACCGCAGCGGGCATCCTCAGATTTTTCTGGATCACTTTCACGAAGTTGCCGTCGAGATCCCAGTGTTCGACGCGATTGTTGTTGCGATTGCACACGAGCAGCAGCGGCCTGTTCTGGCGCAGATCCAACCCGATGCCGTGGCAGGTCTTGAACTTTCCTTCGGTTTCGCCCGGCCCGCCAAACGCTTTCACGAACTTGCGGTCCTTGTCGAACTTCAGCACGTAGTTCGATCCGTAGCCGTCGGCGATGAAGATCGAACCATCAGGCGCAACGGTAACCGCGCAAGGGTTAAAACCTTTCTCGTCCTTATAAATCCCCTCTTCCGAAGGGAACCGAATTGCCCACACCTGTTCGCCGTCAAGCTTGAGTTTGACGACTTCGTGATCAGAAGGACGCGCGGCGTAGATGTACTCGATGCCGTTTTCCTCGCGTACCTCCAGGCCGTGAATGCGCGTCGGTCCCACGGCACGCAGGAACTTGCCTTGCGGCGAAAAGACCACGATGCCTCGCTTGGTATCAGTCGTGACGTAAATGTTGCCGGCCTTGTCGATCACCGCTCCGCCGTGGCACGGGCCGAGTTGTTGATTGTCCGGTTTGGTGTCGAAGAAATTCGGTACGATCGCGAACTTCAACTCCGCGGCCAAAGCGGTGGTGGAGACGAGTCCTATAATAAGGGGTATAGCAATTCGATTCATGGCCTGCTTCTAAACGATTCGGAACAGCAACGCAACACGCGCCGTGGCCGGTCAACTACTGATTCGTAGTGACGCCGATCAATGCAGTCACGCCGGCGCCGATATTGAATATGTCCGTGCCGCCCAGGCCGTTGACAATCAGATCGTCGTTCGCGACTTCGGGGTTGCGGATTCTTACTACGGGAACAAGACCCGACACGCTGACAACGCCCGCACTCGCGGTCATGTTGAACGTGTCCGCCGCCGCTGTGCCATTGACGGTGATCGCGTCTATTTGCGCATCGCCTGCGCTGCCGCCGAGGGTGCTCGCGAGATCGACGGTTACTTCGGTAACCGCCGTGCCAGCGAGGCTGTTGACGACCACTATGTCCGCGCCGCCCAGCGCGTTGAAGGTGACGCGCTCCACACCGTCGACATCCATGATGATGTTGGCCACATTGCGGAAGAAGCGCAGTCGCGTGCCGTTGGCAGACACATCGATGCTCTCACTGATGTTGCTGCCATTGAACAACAGCGTGTCCGTGCCAGCCTGTCCCTCTACCGTGTCATTGCCATCGCCCGGGTCCCACTGGAAGGTGTCATTGTCCCCGCCCAGAAACGCGGTGTCGTTGCCCTGTTGGCCATCAACGAAGTCGTCGCCTGCGCCGCCCAGGATCACGTCCGCTCCGTTGCTGCCGAGCAGCGTGTCATTGTCCGCGCCGCCATCGATTGTGATCGGAACGATTGCGGCCAGGTTTCCGGTGCAACTGACCGTGTCCGGCCCGCCCAAGCCGTTCATCACCAACGTTAGCGCTCCGCGCACCTGGACGGGAATCGTAAATCCAGTTGCGTTAGCAAGGGCGTTGCTCCCCGAGGCGGTGACCGTCATGGTATCCGCGGCGGCCGATCCGTTGATGTTAACGGTGTCGCCACCAACCCCGACGACGCTAACGACATCGTTGCTCCCTTCTCCATTGACGACCCGTACGAGTGCACCGAGTCCCGCTGCCTCAACCGAGCCGGCATTGGCTGCAATGTTGAAGGTATTCGCCGCGGCGGTTCCGTTGAGTGCGACCGTATCTATCAGCGCGTCGCCCGCGCTGCCGCCGAGAGTCCCGGCCAGATCGACGGTTACTTCGGTGACGGCAGTCCCGGCCAGGCTGTTGGCGATAAACGTATCTGCGCCCCCAAGAGCGTTGTAGGTGACGCGCTCGACACCGTCCACATCCATGATGATGTTGCCCACGTTGCGCGTGAAGCGCAGCCGCGTTCCATTGGCCGCAGCCTCCACGATCTCAGCGGCCGCGCTGCCGTTGAACAGCAGCGTGTCCGTGCCGACCTGTCCTTCGATCGTGTCGCTGCCATCGCCGGGGTCCCACTGGAACGTGTCGTTGCCGTCGCCCATGAACACGATGTCATTGCCCTGCTGGCCATCGATGAAGTCATCATTGTCTCCGCCGATCAGGACGTCCGGGCCGTTGGACCCCAGGATGGTGTCCAGACCAGGCCCGCCATCGACGGTGATCTGAATGAGGGCGGCGAGGTTGCCGGTGGCGCTGAAGGAGTCGTCACCACCGTTGGCAAGGAGCACGAGGCTTTCGCAGGTGCCAATGTCAATAGAGAACGGCGCAGGGTTGACCCGGTCGAAACGAACGCGCGTGCCGTTGGCGGTGGTGGTGAATTGCTCAGTGCCGTTGCCGCCGTTGACTTCGACGGTGTCCAGGCCGCTGCCGCCCTCGTTGAGATCGGTGTCATCGCCGGGGTTCCACACCAACCGATCGTTACCGGCTTCACCGAAGGCCTGGTCGTCAGCGTCCCCGCCAGTGAGCCGGTCGTCGCCAGCGCCGCCGAACATCAAGTCAAAGCCGCCCTGGGCCAGCAAGGTATCGTTGTCGATGCCGCCAAAGAGCAGGTCATTGCCCGCCCCCGCGCTGATGGTATCCAGACCCGCACCGCCAAAGAGCATGGAGGCCGGCAGCGCGCCGTTAGCCTGATTGAGCGTGATCACGTCATCGCCGCCGCGGCCAAAGACACGGATGAGCGCGGTGTTGGCGATGGTGGCGCCGGGAATGGGCACGCCATTGGAGAGAATGTTGCCGCCGGCATTGCGACTGATCGTAATCATGTTGGCCGCGCCATCGCCAAAGACCGAGACAATGCCGGTGGTCGTGTTAGGGCCATCCTGAAGGACGGTGTTCTCGCCCAGACCGCCGTCAAGGATGTCAGTGCCGGGGCCGCCCATGAGCACGTCGTCGTTGTCCCCACCCAGCAGGTTGTCGTCGCCGGCGCCGCCCAACAGAATGTCATCGCCTAAACCGCCATCGAGGGTTAAGCGCGGGCCGGTGAGGTCGACGGCGGAGGCGTCGATCACGTCGTGGCCGCCGAGCCCCTGGATGCGGATGATGTCCAGGGCCGTCTCGAAGTGCTCGACACGCACGCTGACGGCCGGACCGCTGACCACCAGTTGGCCGACGGCATTGGTGGCAGTCATGATGTCATCGCCGTTGGTGCCGTTGATGATAACGGTGTCGGCTGCCGCGTCGCCGGTGGTGCCGCCCACTGTGCCTGCCAGATCGGCGTTGACGCTGGCCAGGTCGGTGCCGCTCAGGTCGTTAACGGTGACGATATCGACGCCGCCAAGCGCGTTGAGATCGAGGATCTCCACGTCGTCCAGATCCATCACGATGTTTCCTATGTTGCGGGTGAAGCGCAGCCGCGTGCCGTTCGCGGCAGCTTCCACGATCTCAGCGGCCGCGCTGCCGTTGAACAGCAGCGTGTCCGTCCCGGTTTGGCCCTCTACCGTGTCGCTGCCATCACCGGGGTCCCATTGGAACGTGTCGTTGTCTCCGCCCAGGAACGCAGTGTCGTTGCCCTGTTGACCATCAACGAAATCGTCGCCTGCTCCGCCTAGAAGTATGTCCGCCCCATTGCTTCCGAGGATCGTGTCGTTGTCATCGCCTCCGTCGAGAACGATCGGAACAATCGCGGCCAGATTCCCCACGCAACTGATCGTGTCCGGCCCACCTAAACCGTTCATCACGAGGGTCAGAGCACCGCGCACCTGCACTGGAATGGTGAACCCCGTCGCGTTGGCCTGGGCATTGGTGCCGTTGGCAACGACAGTCATGGTATCAGCCAGAGCGGACCCGTTGATGTTAACGGTGTCGCCACCAACCCCAACGACGCTAACCACATCGTTGCTTCCCTCGCCGTTGACAACCCGCACGAGCGCGCCCAATCCGGCCGCCTCAACGGCGTTGCCGTTTGCCGCAATATTGAATGTGTTGGCAGCGGCGGTTCCGTTGAGCGTGATCGTATCGATCAGCGCGTCGCCCGCGCTGCCACCGAGAGTCCCGGCCAGATCGACGGTTACCTCGGTGACGGCAGTCCCGGCCAGGCTGTTGGCGATAAACGTATCTGCGCCCCCAAGAGCGTTGTAGGTGATGCGCTCGACGCCATCCACATCCATGATAATGCTGGCGATGTTACGCGTGAAGCGCAGCCGCGTTCCGTTCGCGGCAGCTTCCACGATCTCAGCGGCCGCGCTGCCGTTGAACAGCAACGTGTCCGTCCCGGCTTGACCCTCTACCGTGTCGCTGCCATCGCCGGGGTTCCACACGAAGGCGTCGTTGTCCTCGTCCCCGAACAACCGGTCATTGCCACCGCGGCCGATGAGCGTGTCGGAGCCGGGTCCGCCGAAGAGATCGTCGATGGCGGACGCGCCCGTGAGAGTGTCGTTGCCCCCCTCGCCAAACAAGTCGGCCGCCGGCATGACACCGCCTGCCTGATCGATTGTCAGTTGATCGTGGCCGTCCCGACCGAATACCTCAATCAGAACGGTGTTGGTCACGGTCGCGGGCCCGCCGATGATCGTCACCGCGCCGCCGTTGACGAGGATGTTTCCGGGTACGTCCCGGCCCACAATGATCGTGTTGTCGGCATTATCACCAATCACCGTCAAAACACCGGTCCCCGCGTTGAAGACCGCGGAGAGACCGCCGGCGACAGCCAGTCTCTTGATCCGGTAAAAGGCTTGAGGTTGTGCGACGATGGAGTTCGTGAAAAACAGAAAGCCGCCGGAGCCAGTGATGACTAAACTGGAATTGGCCCACGTAGTCAGGTTCGACGTCGATTCGACTTGATACGGCGCTGCGTTGGACCCGAACCACTGCAGAACAACATTTTGGTTCGTGCGCCGGATTGTGACACTCAGGTTGGGATCAATCGCGCCCTGACCGGCTTGTTCGCGCAGCACGCCGCTAAAGCCCAAAACGAAAATGGCGAAAGCGAAACGGACGGTTCCGTTCTTCACGAGGCGATTTGATTGACAGTGCAAGGGGCGTTTATTGGTGCGCAGTCCCTACACGGCGATGTAAGACTGCGGAACGAGAATTTGCAATCGCCGAAAAGGGAGCGAACGGTCCTTACCACATGGCCCAGCAGCCCTGCGCGCCCCACTGGCGCGAGCCGGAATAAATTTTCATGTGGCGCACATGGATCCACTCCACCGAGCCGTCGAGCAGGCCCACGTTGCCGCCCGCAGCGCCCGCCTGGGCCGAGGTGATGCCGCCAGACTCCGGATTGTTGGGACCACCATTGAGGATAGAGCCGTTCTTGCCGTGTGGCGCGAAGGTTTGTCCGTAATCAGGCGACCAGTCGTTCATGTCTGAGATGAGCACGAGAGATGGGTCGTCGGTAAGGCGGTTCGGGGAAATCCACGTGTTGCCCGCTAGCGCCTGCCACGGCGTGTTGGTGTGGCCGCCGTGATAATTGTAGCCGATGACGTACCCATACTCCTTCTCTTCGTAGGGTCGCTGCGCCTGTTGCGTGATGAACCAATCGCCGTAGCTCGGACAATGGACAATGCGCGAACTGCCGCCGCAGTATTCCACAATGGAATTGGAGGTCGCGGTGCTGATCACGGGAAGATGATCGTCGGGAGATTTGTTCGAGCCGCCAGAGGGAACATTGTCTTCGTGATCGTTGGCGTAGAGGTGGACCGCAATCGAAAATTGACGAATGGCATTCTTGCAGGCGGCGCGTTTGGCGCGTTCTTTCCCGCCGAGGATCGCCGGGAGCAACAGCGCCGCCAGGATGCCAATGACCGCGATGACAACAAGCAGTTCGACCAGCGTGAACGCGCGCCCGCGGCAATTCCCTTGCTTCCCGCGCTCTGCTGATGAGTGCATGACGCTAGTACGAGGTCTGGTTCCTCAGTCTGGTTCCTTGACGATAAAGTAACGACGCGGGTGTCCGCTGGAATCGACGTTGTCGATGCGCACCCGGCCATTGGTCAGCGCCAAACCGTTCGTCAATTTGATCCACTGCGAGAGACTGTCTGCAAGATTTGTGCCCGCCAGTAATTCCATGCTCGCCACGCGGTTGGAGGTGAGCGGCGCGCCGTTGGCGGCACTCACGGTGAGCGCAAGCTTATCCACACTGGTAAAGTGAGGTGGCTCGAATTTGAGCGACGACGGCGATAAATCGAACGCGGCA
>Ga0075428_100007928_pt1 | contig 11777 bp, 7 predicted proteins | sample RhiMetdeltSRZDD2_FD_75291 | JGI IMG/M metagenome (GOLD analysis project Ga0075428, IMG submission 75291) | Populus rhizosphere microbial communities from Tennessee, USA - Rhizosphere MetaG P. deltoides SRZDD2 | ecosystem: Host-associated > Plants > Roots > Rhizosphere > Soil | place: USA...
TCGGGGGAAGGACCTCGCGGATGACGCAGAGGGTAGCGGAGCAGGCGACACCCCCCAGGGCGCTAGCGTCGCGGCCGTGCCGCGCCGCGCGCTCGTCCACGCCCTCTTCTTCGCGTCCGGCTTCGCGGGCCTCGTCTACCAGGTGCTGTGGATGCGCGAGCTCGGGCGCCTCTTCGGCAACACCGCCCACGCCGCCGCGACGGCGCTCGCCGCCTTCTTCCTCGGCGTCGCCGCGGGGAGCTTCACCTGGGGGCGCCGCGCCGGGCGCATGCGGCGGCCGCTGCTCGTCTACGCGGGGCTCGAGGCCGCGATCGCGGCGAGCGCCCTGCTCTACCTCGCGATCCTCGACGCGTACGCCGCCGTCTACGCGCCGCTCTACGCGCAGCTCGGCGCGCACCCGCTCGCCTTTCTCGCCGCGAAGTTCGCGCTCGCGCTCGCGGCGCTGCTGCCCCCGGCCTTCTTCATGGGCGGGACCCTCCCCGCGATGAGCCAGTACGCGGTGCGCGCCGACGCGCTCGGGCGCGGCGCCGCGGGCCTCTACGCCTGGAACACGCTCGGCGCGGCGCTCGGCGCCTGGCTCACGGGCTTCGCGCTGCTCCCCGGGCTCGGCGTGCACGGCGCCCTCGCCGTCGCGCTCGCGACCTCGACGGCGGTCGCGCTCGCCGCCGCGGGGTGGGCGCGGCGAGACCCGCTCCGAGCCGCGCCGTCGGCCGCAGCCGCGGCGGCGCCGCCCTCGGCGCGCGCCGAGGCCGCGCCCGCAGCGGCGCTCGCGCCCGCAGCGGCGCTCTCGCGCGCGGCGCTCGGCGCGCTCGCCTTCGCCTCGGGCGCCGCGACGCTCGCGCTCGAGGTGCTCTGGACGCGGATGTTCGCGCAGGTGCTCCAGAACTCGGCCTACACCTTCGCGCTCGTCCTCGCGGTCTTCCTCGCGGCGCTCGGCCTCGGCGCCGCGCTCGCGCGCGCGCTGATGCGCCTGCGCGCCGATCCCGCGGCCGTGCTCGCGGCCCTGCTCCTCGCCGCGGGGCTCGCCGTCGCCGCGACGCCGTGGCTCTTCACGTGGGAGAGCAGCGGGCTCGACTACCTCGGCGGCGAGAGCGGCTTCTGGCGCTACGTCGCGGGCGCGAGCCTCGCCGCGCTGCGCGTCCTGCTCGTCGCGGTCGCGCTCGCGGGCAGCGTCTTCCCGTTCCTGCTGCGCGCGGCGCAGCCGCAGGGGCTCGCGCCGGGGCGCGCCGTCGGCGAGCTCGCCGCGCTGAACACGCTCGGAGCCGTCGCGGGCGCCCTCGCCGCGGGCTTCGTCCTGCTCGACGCCTTCGGGCTCTGGGCGAGCCTCGAGGTCGCGGCGGCGGGCTACCTCGCGGCCGCGCTCGTCGTCGCCGCGCGCCGCCGCGGCCCGCGACCGCTCCTCGCCGCCGCCGCAGCGCTCGCGCTCGTCGCGCTCGTCGGGCGCGTCGACCCGCGCCGGCTCCCGCGCGTGCGCGTCGACCCGGCGCTGCACGAGCGCGTCGTCGAGGTGCTCGAGGGCAGCGGCGGCAGCGTCGCCGTGATCGACCGGGGCGGACTGCTGCACCTGAAGCTCGACAACCACTACGGGCTCGGCGGCACCGACGACGTCGAGCAGGAGGAGCGCCAGGCGCTGCTGCCGCTCGTGCTGCACCCCGCGCCGCGCTCGGCCTTCTTCGTCGGCCTCGGCACGGGGATCAGCGCCGGGGCGGCGCTCCTCCACCCGCTCGAGCGCATCCGCGTGGCGGAACTCAGTCCCGAGGTCGTCGCGGCCGCGCGGCGCCACTTCCGGCCCTGGCTGCACGGCCTCTTCGAGGACCCGCGCGCGAGCGTCGTCGCCGAGGACGCGCGCAACTTCCTCGCCGGCAGCGACGAGCGCTTCGATGCGATCGTCTGCGACCTGCTGCTGCCTTGGCTCGCCGGCGCCGGGAGCCTCTACAGCGTCGAGACCTACGCGGCGGGCCGGGCGCGGCTGCTTCCGGGCGGGGTCTACGCGCAGTGGCTGCCGCTCTTCCAGCTCTCGCGCCGCGAGTTCCTCGCGATCGCGCACACGATGGCGCAGGTCTTCCCGCAGCTGACGCTCTGGCGCGGGGGCTTCCGCGCGTCGCGCCCGATCGCCCTGCTGCTCGGGTCGGTCGACGCCGGCGCGCTCGACCCCGCCGCGGTCGGCGCGAACCTCGCGGCGGTCGCCGACGCCTCGGGCTCGGCGGCGCGGGTCGACCCGGCGCAGGTGCTCCTGCTCTATCAGGGCAACCTCGGCCTCGCGCCCGAGCTCTTCGAGGCAGCGCCGATCGAGCGCGACGCGCGGCCCTGGATCGAGTTCGGCGCCGCCGTCGCCCACCGCGAGAAGCGCGCCGGCCGCGCCCACGCCCTGATCGACGCGGAGCTCGTCGCGCTCGGCGACGCGCTGCTCGCCCGCGTGCCGCCGGAGACCGACCCCTTTCTCGCCCGCGTGGACCTCGCCGCACGGCGCCTCCCGGCGGCGGGCCAGGAGCTCGTCCGCGCCGCGGCGCTCGCCCAGTCCGGAGACCGGGCGGGCGCCGCGTCCGCTCGCGCCCGCTTCGCGCAGCTCGCCGCCGAGGGCGGCCTCGGGGTGTCTCCCGCGGCTGCGAAATCCCCCTAGGGAAGAGAACGGATCTTCCTCTAGAGGGAAAAGCCGTTCCGAGGGGCGCACATGCCCGAATCGGCCCGCGCGGGCAGGCGTGCAGTGAAACCGTTCAGCTACGGGTACTTGGGAAATTCCGCGCACTTCGCGGGGCTGCGGCATCCCGGTTGCATGTGGATCGAGCGAGGATTTTCGACGCGCGCCGACCGGTGGTGCTGCCGGCCGGGCGATCAACTGGAGAACAGGAGGCAACATGAAGAAGCTGTTAGGGCTCGGCACGGCGGTGGCGCTGGTGCTGGGCGCCGGCGTGGCGGGCGCGAAGCCGCTCAACTGGTCCGGCACGCTCTCGAACTTCATCGGCGACCTGCCGACGCTCAGCGCGACGGGCGGCGGCGTCGCGACGCTGAACGGGGGCGGGAACATCCCGGCCCACCTGGATTCGCTGAAGCTGGCGGCGAGCCGCGGTCACGTGACCGGGACCGACACGAACATCGTCACCGACCCGGAGACGGTGGGCAACGGCATCGCGGCCGTGATCATCCAGTTCCAGCCCGGCACGGGCACGCTGGCTCCGGTCTCGGGCGCGGCGGGGTCGCAGTCGAACCTGACCCAGAACGTGATGCCGATCGGCGGCGTGGCGAAGATCTGCCTGCTGTCGACCGTCTGCAACGACTTCCTCCCGCTGCTGCTCACCCAGCCGACCACCAACGGTGCCCGCTACCAGGTGAATACGGCCACGACCAACCAGCTGACGCCGAACCAGCTCCAGGGCAAGAAGCTCGGGATCCCCGGGACCGGCATCAAGGGCCTGGGCGTCGGCGGCCTGATCACGGTCGGCGGCTTCTCGGCGATCCGGATCTCGGTCGAGGCGGCTCCGTGGACCGTGAAGACGGCGACGGCGATCGACCAGACCAACGACAACACCGGCTCGGCGGCCTTCCACGCGGTCACGCGGATGGGCTTCGCCCACGGTCCGGCGTCGGGCACGACCAGCACGGCCCAGCCGAGCGGCGTGCTCCAGATCGTGACGCCGTCGCAGATCCGCACCAACCTGAGCCTCGGCAGCAGCAAGAAGCTCGGGTCGATCACGACCCTGATCGTCCACTTCGTCCCCGAGCCGGGCATGCTGCTCCTGCTCGGTTCTGGCGTCGTGGGCCTCGCGCTGCTCGGCCGCAACCGGATGCGGAAGTAGTCCGAGTCTCGTAGCTCTCCGGACCCCGCGGTCCGGAACCCGGCGGCCCCCCTCCTCGCGGAGGGGGGCCGCTTCGTTTCCGGGCGCCGGACCCTCGGCGCGCGCCGAGCGCGCGCGCGGGCTGCGCGGCGAGGCGCGCGGTGCCAGAATCCGCGCCATGCGCTCGGAGTGGCTGCTCGCGGCCGGGGCGGTGGCGGGCCTCGCCACGGCGGCGGCGAGCCTGCTCTCGGCCCCGGGCGGCGGCGCGGCGCTGCCCCCCGGCACCGCCGCACGCGTGAACGGCACCGCGATCCAGGAGGCCGACCTCGAGCGCCTGCTCGCGGGCCTCGCGAGCGAGCGCCGCACCGCGGTCGGCCCCGAGGAGCGCGCGCGCGTCCTCGACCGGCTGATCGAGGAGGAGCTGCTCGTCCAGCACGCGCTCTCCCTCGGCCTCGCGCGCAGCGATCGCCGCGTGCGCGCCGATCTCGTCTCGTCGCTGCTCGGCGCCCTCGCCGCCGCGAACGACGGCTGGGAGCCCGATTCCGAGGCCGTCGCGCGCTTCTACGCGGAGAACCGCGACTACTTCGCCGGCCCCGGGCGCCTGCGCGTGCGCCAGGTCTTCGTCGCCGTCGACGGCGCGGGCGAGGAGGCGGCGCGCCAGCGCGCGGAGCGCGCGAGCGGTCGCCTGCGCGCGGGCGAGGCGCTCGAGGTCGTGCGCGCGGAGCTCGGGAGCGCGGAGATCGCACCGCTCCCCGACGCGCTGCTGCCGCCCGCGAAGCTGCGCGAGTACCTCGGGCCGAGCGCGCTGCTCGCCGCGCTCGACCTCGCGCCGGGGCAGGCGAGCGCGCCGGTGCGCTCGGCGCAGGGCTGGCACGTGCTCGTCCCGGTCGAACGCGAGCCGGGCGGCGCGCCGCCGCTCGCGGAGATCGAGGCGCAGGTGCGCGCGGAGCTGCGCCGGCGCGAGGACGATCGCGCGCTGCGCGAGCAGATCGACCAGCTGCGCGCGGAGGCCGACGTCGAGGTCGCGCCGACCGCGCCGTGAGGCGCCTCGGGTCCGCCCGCGGCGGCGCCGGCCGCGTGCCCGGGCGCCGCCTCCTCGCGGCGCTGCTCGGCGCGGCGCTCGCGACCGCGACGCCCGCCGCGGCGCACACCCGCAGCCTCTCGTACTCGGCCTGGGAGCTCGAGCCCGACGGCGCGCGCGTGCAGGTGCGCGTCTCGCAGCTCGACCTCTCGCGGCTGGGCCTCGCCTTCGCCGAGCCCGCGGCAGGCGTCGACCCGATCGGGCTCTACCTCCAGGCGCACCTCCACCTCTCCGCGGCGGGCGAGGCCTGCACCGCGCAGGCGCCCCACGCGCTCGAGGCGCCCGAGGGCTGGGCCGTGCGCAGCTGGCGCTTCCGCTGCCCGGCGCCCGGCCCGTACGCGGTCGAGAGCGAGGTGCTGCTCGACGCCGCGCCCGGCCATCTCCACTTCGCGCGCCTGCGCACGGGCGAGGGCCGCATCGTCGACCGCGTGCTGAGCGAGTCCGAGCCGCGCTGGGAGTGGCCGCAGCCCGGCCCGGACGCCGCGCGCTCGTCGCGCGCGAAGACCTCGCTCGCGGGCTACCTCGCCCTCGGCATCGAGCACATCCTCACCGGCTGGGACCACCTCGCCTTCGTCGCGGCGCTGCTGCTGCTCGCGGGCACCTTCGGCGAGGTCGTGGCGCTCGTCTCCGCCTTCACCGTCGCGCACAGCCTGACGCTGGCGCTCGCGACGCTGGGCCTCGTGCACCCGGAGGCCGCCGCGGTCGAGGCGCTGATCGGCTTCTCGATCGCGCTGGTCGCGGCCGAGAACGCCTGGATCCTCGGCTCGCGCGGGCGCGCCATCCCGGTCGCGGTGGCGGCGGGGCTCGCGGCGCTCGCGCTGCTCCCGGGCGGATCGGTGCCGCGCGTCGGGCTCGCCGGGCTCGCGGTCTTCTCGCTCTGCCATTTCGGCCTGCTGCGGCGCGCGCGCGAGCCGGCGCGCCTGCGCGTCGCGGTGGCGTTCGCCTTCGGCCTCGTCCACGGCTTCGGCTTCGCGGGCGTGCTGGCCGAGCTCGAGCTCCCGACGGCGCGGCTCGCGCTCGCGCTCTTCGGCTTCAACGCCGGCGTCGAGCTCGGGCAGCTCGCCGTCGTCGCCTGCCTGTGGCCGCTGCTGCGCGCGCTGGCGCGCGGCGCGGGCGCGCGCGCGCACGCGCTCGTCGCCGAGGCGGCCTCGGCAGCGATCTGCGGGCTCGGCCTCTTCTGGTTCCTCACGCGCCTGCGCTGACGAACGCGCTTGATTCTGCGCATCGAGGCCTCGGATAATGTGGGGCGGGAGAGATCTTCGACCTTGAACACCGCCGCCTGCATCGCCGCTTCGCTGCTCCTGCTCGCGCTCTCGGTGCCCCCGCTGCGCCTGCTCGTGCGCCGCGCGCGCCAGCGCAGCCTCCACGCGCGCATCCAGCGCCGGCTCGGCGCGCGCGTCGGCAGCGTCGCCGCGCGCCGCCCGCCCGCGCTGCTGCCCGAGCGCTTCCGCAGCTAGGGCGCAAGTCGCGCGCTCAGCGCGCGGGCTCGACCCAGATCGGCGAGGTCCAGGCGCGCTCCTGCACGCTGCGCGGCCAGCTCTCGTCGCAGCAGGCCTCGAAGCCGCTGCCTACGCTCGCGGGATCGCGGCAGTCGACGCCGGCGTCGAGGCACGCCCAGGCGCTCCACCGGCAGCTCGGGTTCTCCAGCACGCGCGCGTAGTAGAGCGCGCGCTCGGCGGGGTCGAAGTCGGGGTCGCGCCAGACGCCGCAGAGCGCCGCGAAGCCCGGCCCGCGCGGCGCGCAGGTCGCCGGATCGACGTCCGCCGCTGCCTCCGGCGGGCCCGCCGCGAGCACCACGCGCTCGCGCACGGCGCCGTCCTCGACCCAGAGCTTCACGATCTCGATGCGCTCGAGCAGGCTGCCCGGCCCGTCGGCGCCGCCGGGATCGCGCAGCGCCTGCACGGCGAAGGCCGGCGCGGCCGCGGCGGGCTGCGCCGCGAGGCGCCCTCCCATTGGCACCCCACGCGCGTAGCCGACCTCGGCGAGGTCGGCGCGCTCGCAGAGATCCTCGGGCAGGCCGAAGCCGCCGAAGAAGCGCACCGCGAGGCGCGGTCCGCTGGTGCCCCAGACCTCGCGGCGGCGCAGCGCCGCGAAGAGCGCGTCGCGCGAGTTCTCCTCGGCCCAGACGCCGGCGAGCCCGCCCGGGTTGAACTCGATCGCGTCGGTGAAGCCCGCGGGCAGGCGGTCGCCGACCGGCGTCCCCGCGCCGCCGTGTCCGGGGTAGCCGCGCTCCGCGACGAGGCCCGGCGTCCCGAGGTGCGTGTCGGTGCTCGCGACCAGCCCGAGCTCGAAGGGGTTCACGCCCGTGCGCTCCGCGACGGCGAGCCCCTCGCCGAGGGCGCTGCGCACGAAGGAGAGCGGCTGCAGCGGCGAGCGGTGCAGCGGCAGGTAGCGGCCGAGGAAGTCGTCGTAGGGCAGCGGCTCGAAGTCGCAGCGCTCGTCCTCGGTGCCGACGCCGCTGCGGCACTCGGAGTCGCCCTTGTGCTGCATCACCTCGACGAGCGGCTCGTTCGCCGCGCGCAGCGCCGCCTCGGACGGCGTCAGCGGCGCGCCGCCGGGGCCGACCGGCTCGAACATCAGCCCGGCCGAGAGGTTCGAGTTGTGCGGGATCGCGAGGAACTCGCAGCCCGGGACGCCGCGGCGGCAGGCGGCCTCGAGCGCCGCCCAGAGCCCCCAGGGCGAGGGCTCGTCGGCGGCCGAGACGGGGAGCTCGGGGACGCGCGCGTCGCGGAAGATCACGTTGCGGTGCAGGTTCCGCGTACCCGCCGAGCCGGTCCACTCGTAGGCGACGAAGCTCGTGAAGGCGCACGCGGGCGCCCGGTCCTGCGCCGCCTCGGCCGCGGCGCGCACCTCGTCCCACGGCCCGCGCGCGGCCTCGAGGCAGCGCTCGCCGCCGGGCCCGCAGAAGCGGTGCCGCTCGCTCCCTCCGAGGGCCGAGACGCGGCCGTTCATCACGAAGAAGGCGAGCCGCGGCCAGCGCCGGTAGACGCGGCACACGACCGAGTCGTGGCCGGCGAGCGCGGGATCGTTGCAGATGCGCGCCTCGCCGAAGAGCTCGGCGTGGTCGGTGACGGCCGCGAAGTCGAGCGGGCGCGCGAGCCGCGCGCTGCGCAGCGGGCGCCCCTCGGCATCCCAGGGTGCTACGCCGAGCGGCTCGCCGCGCGCGAAGCGGTAGGCGTCCCGCGGGGTGGTTCGCGTGCCCTGGGTGCTCGCGTCGAGCGAGAGCGCGGTGTGGACGTGGAGGTCGCCGAAGAAGGGGAGCCTCAGCGGGTCGCGGCGCGCGCAGGGCACGCCGGCCTCGGCGCGGGCCGCGGGCGCGGCGACGGCCGCGAGCAGCGCGCCTGCGGCGAGCGCGGCCCGCGCCGCGCGCGACACGCCTCGCCGCATCAATCGAAGAGCCCGAGCCAGTTCGAGGTCGCGCTGCGGCTCGAGAGCGGCGTGCGGTAGAGCGGGAGACACGCGAGGCCGATCAGCAGCGCGACCGCGACGCCGACGACCCCGGCGCGCAGCCGCGGCGCCGCGCGCGCGAGCGCCCGCGCCGCGAGGTGCGCCGCGCCCCAGAGCAGGCCGGTGTAGAGCAGGCCCTGCGCGAACAGCGCGCCCGCGAGCACGCCGCCGGTACCCCCCGTGCCGTCTTCGATCACGACTGCGCCGAGCACGGCCGCGAGCAGCCCGAGGCGCAGCAGCGGCGCGACCTCGACCGCCGCAGCGAAGAACGGCAGCGGCAGCAGCAAGGCGAGCGCCGCGAAGAGCACCCCGCGCGTCGCGCGCGTCGACATCGCCGCGGAGGCTACCACGGCCGAGGTGGCGGCCCCCCGGGGTCGAGCCCGGAGGCGGAGACGAGATCTGGTGAATGGGCGATGCGCCGGCTTCATCCAATCGTCACAGGGCCCCCGGCGGGGCCATTGCTACACTTCCGCGCGCCTTGCCGACCCGCGCGTCCAGCCACGCCGCCGACCCCGTGTCGCTGCCGCAGCCCGGCGAGCGCTTCCTGAACCGGGAGCTCTCCTGGCTCGCCTTCGACCGCCGGGTGCTCGCGCTCGCGGGCGACCCGGCGCTGCCCCTGCTCGAGCGCGTGAAGTTCCTCTCGATCTTCGCCGGCAACCTCGACGAGTTCTTCCAGGTCCGCGTCGCCGGCCTCCAGGAGCAGCGCGCCGCCGGCCTCGGCACCACCTCGCCCGACGGGCGCAGCCCCGAGGAGCAGATCGAGGGCATCCGCACCGAGGTGCAGCACCTGATGCGCCTCGCCTGCGAGCTCTTCGACAAGGAGCTGCGCCCGGCGCTCGCCGAGCAGGGCATCCGCATCTGCGACTGGGGCACGCTCCAGGAGGGAGCGCGCGCGCACCTCGGCCGCGTCTTCGAGCGCGAGATCTTTCCGGTGCTGACGCCGCTCGCCGTCGACCCGGCGCACCCCTTCCCGCACATCTCGAACCTGTCGCTCAACCTCGCCGTGCGCGTGCAGGACCCGGCGACGCACGCCGAGCGCTTCGCGCGCGTGAAGGTGCCGCCGCTCTTCCCGCGCTTCCTGCCGCTGCCCGACGGCGCGCACTTCGTGCCGATCGAGCAGGTGATCGCGGCGCACCTCGAGGCGCTCTTCCCCGGGATGCGCATCGTCTCGCAGCACGCCTTCCGCGTCACGCGCGACGCCGACATCCCGCTCGAGGAGAGCGAGGCCGAGGACCTGCTCGAGGCGCTCGAGCTCGGGCTGCGCCGCCGCTCGCGCGCGAGCAGCGCCGTGCGCCTCGAGATCGCGACCGACGTCTCCGAGTACGTGACGACGATCCTCGCCGAGGAGCTCGAGCTCGACCCCGACGACGTCTACCCGACGCCGGGCCTGCTCGACCTGCGTGCGCTGGCCGAGATCCACGCGCTCGCGCGCCCCGACCTGAAGGACGCGTCCTTCGTGCCCCAGACGCAGCTCGCGCTCGCCGCGCGCGGCGACGTCCCGCTCGACCTCTTCGCGCGCCTGCGCGAGCGCGACGTGCTCGTGCACCACCCCTACGACTCCTTCGCGACCTCGGTGCAGGCCTTCCTCGAGCTCGCGGCCGACGACCCGCAGGTGCTCGCGATCAAGCACACGCTCTACCGCACCACGTCGGGGCCCGAGAACCCGATCGTGCGCACGCTGATCCGCGCGGCGGAGGCGGGCAAGCAGGTGGTCACGCTCGTCGAGGTGAAGGCGCGCTTCGACGAGCAGGTCAACATCGAGTGGGCGCGGCTGCTCGAGCAGGCCGGCGTGCACGTCGTCTACGGCCTCGTCGGCCTGAAGACGCACGCGAAGGCCGCGCTCGTGATCCGCCGCGAGCCCGACGGCATCCGCCGCTACTGCCACGTCGGGACCGGCAACTACAACCCGACGACCTCGAAGCACTACGAGGACCTCGGGATGCTCTCCTCGCGCCCCGAGCTCTGCGCCGACCTCGCCGAGCTCTTCAACAATCTCACCGGCTGCTCGCAGCAGCGGCACTACCGCCGCATCCTCGTCGCGCCGGAGACGCTCAAGTCGGCCCTGCTCGAGCTCGTGCGCAGCGAGGCGGCGCGCCCCGGCGGCCGCATCCTGCTGAAGCTCAACCACCTCGAGGACCCGGAGCTGATCGACGCGCTCTACGCCGCCTCCGGCGCCGGCACCGAGATCGACGTCGTGGTGCGCGGCATCTGCGGGCTGCGGCCGGGCGTGCCCGGGCTCTCGGAACGGATCCGCGTGCGCTCGATCCTCGGCCGCTTCCTCGAGCACTCGCGGATCTTCCGCTTCGGGAGCGAGGGCCCGGCGTCGCGCTACTTCATCGGCTCGGCCGACCTGATGCGCCGCAAGCTCGAGGGGCGCGTCGAGCTGGTCGTTCCGGTCGAGGACGCGGCGCTCCAGGCGCGCCTCGAGGAGATCCTCGCGCTCTGCCTCGCCGACCGCGGCGCCTGGATCCTCGGTGCCGATGGGAGCTGGGCGCGCAACGGGGGCGGCCCCGGGCCGCACCTCCAGGAGAAGCTCCAGGAGCTCGCACGCCTGCGGGCGCTGCCGCAGACCGATACGGAGGACGGCCCGCGCGGCTGACCCCCCGGGTCGCGTGACGTAGACGCAGGACGATGCGAAAGATCCACCTGATCCGACACGCCAAGGCGGAGAAGCTCTCGACCTGGGACGGCCCCGAGCCGCTGCGCCCGCTCACGCCGCGCGGCCTGCGCCAGGCGCAGGAGCTCGCCGAGAGCCTCACCGGCGCCGGCATCCGCAAGATCCTCTCGAGCCCCTTCCTGCGCTGCCGCCAGACGGCGGCGCCGCTCGCGGCGAGGCTCGGGCTGCGGGTCCACGTCGACGAGCGCCTCGCCGACGGCGAGCCCGCGGCGAAGGCGCTCGAGCTGCTGCGCGAGCAGGCGGTCTCCGTCGTCGCCTGCTTCAGCCACCGCGCGCTCCACGACGAGCTCGGGCCGGAGCTCGCCGAGCAGGGCGTCGAGGTGGCGCGCGTCGACCGCGCGGCGGCCGAGGCCGAGGAGCTGCCGGCGCAGCGCCTGGCCGTGATCGACCTCGGCAGCACCTCCTTCCACCTGCTCGTCGCCGATGCGACGCCGGCCGGGCGCCTCACGCCGGTGCACTCGGAGCGCGCAATGCTGCGCCTCGGTGCCGAGCTCGGCGGCGGGCGCATCCCCGACGAGGCCTGCGAGCGCGCGCTCGAGACCGCACTCGCGCTCGGCGACGCCGCGCGGCGCGAGCGGGCGAGCCGGATCGTCGCCGTCGGCACCGCGGCGCTGCGCGACGCGGAGAACGGCGCCGAGCTGACGCGCGCGATGGCGGACGTCCTCGGCGTGCCCGTGCGCCTGCTCAGCGGCGAGGAGGAGGCGCGGCTGATCTTCGGCGCCTTCCGCCGCCGCGTCTGGATGCCGAAGGGCCGCACGCTCGGCGCGGATCTCGGTGGCGGCAGCCTCGAGCTCGCCGT
>Ga0075428_100007929_pt1 | contig 11777 bp, 9 predicted proteins | sample RhiMetdeltSRZDD2_FD_75291 | JGI IMG/M metagenome (GOLD analysis project Ga0075428, IMG submission 75291) | Populus rhizosphere microbial communities from Tennessee, USA - Rhizosphere MetaG P. deltoides SRZDD2 | ecosystem: Host-associated > Plants > Roots > Rhizosphere > Soil | place: USA...
GTGCCGGCCAGCAGCGCCGGCCAGAGGAGCGCGAGCGCAAGACACATGATCGCTAGCGTCCGTGCGCCGCCGAGCCGGTCGGCGAGCAGTCCGAAGAGAACACCACCCGCCATCCCGGCGCCCCCCATGACCGTGAGCAGGAACGCGGCGCTCTGCAGGCTAAGACCTGCGCCGGTCGCAAACGGAACCAGGTGCGTGCTGATGGTCACGCCGGTGCCGGCGACGATGCCTCCGCAGTAGGTGGTCGACCAGAAGGCAGGCGCGCGTAGCAGCGCGCCACCGCCGTCAGTGCCCTGCGCGGACGAGACGTCGCCGGATGCTGCAGCAGTCTCGCCTCCGAGGGGCGCCTGGCCGACGTCCGCCGGCCGATCGACGATCAGGCGCGTGAGCGGCAGCGCCACAAGGACCACGACCGCGAGCCCGATCGCGGTTGGCCGCCATCCGAAGGCGGTAATCGCGGCCGCCGCGATCGGCGGCGTCGCCATCACGAGGAACGGGATCATCACGATCCCCGTCGCCTTGCCGCGCTGCGCGATGAACCAGTTGTTGACCAGCGTCGTCGGCGGCACGATCACGAGGCACGCAGCCGCGATGCCGCCGAGCAGCCCGAAGAGCGCCACGAACTGCCAGGCGCTCCCGGCGAGACTCACAAGGATCAGCATCGACGCGAGGAAGCCGAGGCCGAGCGAGACGACCCGCCGGATCGACCAGCGCGTGATCGCCCGCCCGACCACGGGCGCAAGCAGTCCCATGAACGTCACCACCAGCGCGAGCCCGCCGGAGAGCAGCGACCGCGAGGCGTCGAACTCGCTCGAGAGGCTCGCTACGAACGGGCCGTAGGTCCCGAAGGTGAGACCGAGCGCGAGGTTTGTGCCGAGGAAGGCCAGTGCGACCATCCGCCAGCCCAGGAATCGGGTCGAGGGGGCGGTGGTCATCAGTCCGTGATCTCGCCGCTCACGATCGCCGATTCTGGCGTGAGCACCGACCAGCCGTCGCGGGCGAGCGCGGCGATCGGAAGCCGATGCAGCGTCACCGGTGGCGGGTCACCCTGCGTCTTGATGAGCCGCAGGCTCATCCCGCCGTGCGCGTGACCGTAGGGATCGATCCAGTTGCCGCCTGCACCGGGGTCCGAGTCCGCGATCACGATGCGCACCGAGCCGTCCGCCTCGTACATGGCGCGGTACTTGGTCACGTAACCCTGGCCCTCTTCGTAACAGTCGAGGTTCTCCTGCCAGATGTTGCAGAGCTGGAAAATCCAGTAGTCGCAGGGCGTCGGCCGAAAGCTCACTACCAGCGCCTCGCCGGCGGACTTTTCCCAAGTGCCGAAGCCGTGGTGCCGGTCGGGGACGCCGCCATTGCTCAGGTATACCGCGCGGCTGAATCGGATGCGGTTCGGACGCCTGGCCAGGTTGTCCTGCCACCAGTGCCGCACGAGCTCCGCGTAGCCGAGCACCACCTGCCCGGACTTGGCGAGCGCCTCGCTCATCTCCGCCGGCCCGATCGGCCGCGGCGCCGCACCATCCAGTCGCGCGATGTGCATGACGGGTGGCAGCGTTTCACCGCGCCGGTGATGCACGATGCGCACCAGGAGGCCAACGCAGTCGGAGGTGATCGGCAGCCAGTTCGCGCCGCCCGCGGGCCGCTCGCGGCTCACGATGATCTCGAAATTTCCATCTGCATCGAAGCGGATGTCGTCGCTCGTCAGGAAGGCGGTGGTGCAGAGCGTAGCGGGATCGAATTCCGCGAGGCCCTCCACCCCGCGCGGCGCCCAGTCGTGCGCGCCGAGATCGGCCGGTTGCTTCGCCGTCCAGGCCGCCAGCACGAAGTAGGGGATGTTTCCGCGGATGCCGGTGATGCGGTAATCGAACCGCCCGTCGACGAACTCCGCAAGCAGGTGATCCTGGTCCGGCGACTGGAAATTGATCCCCTGCCGCCAGGGCGCATCGCGCAACCGCGGACGCTCGGGCTCGCAGTTCTCCATGTACCGCTCGAAGCCGTTGCGCATCAGCCGCGTCATGAAGCGGTACCACTCGGCACGGTCGAGCGCATCGAGCTCGTCGCCGAAGCGCTCGATCAGGTGCCCGGCGCTGCGCACCGACTCGCAGAAATCGTCCCAGGCGCGGCCTGAGACCAGACGTCGCTCCGCGTCGCTCATGCGGTCTCCCAGGGCGTAGGTTCCGGCCGCACCCCGAATCGTTCGTAGTAAAAACCGAACCGGCGGCGGAGCGCCGCCACGTCGACGCCGAAGTCACCGGCCAGGTCGTAGGCGACCTGCCCGTGTCTACCGCGCGGGTTGGCCGCGAGGTAGGCGTCGATGCGCGACGCGGCCTCCGCGGCGAGCGGCAGCCCCGCCATCGCGTACACGCGCCGGATCACCGCCTTCTGATCGGCCATGTACTCGTCGAAGCGTACGTCGATCGAGCGCTCTGCCGGTATCACCTCGCGGTCGCGGACGCAGGCGCGCAGCAGGTGCTCGATGCGCTCGATCCAGTAGCTAGCGAGCTCGCCGAGATCGATAGTGCGGCGGCGGATGCGATCGCCGTACGCCAGCATCGTGATCGCGGACTGGATGACCGCCGCCGGGTCGCGGTGCGTCACGATCACCGTCGCATCGGGATAGATGGCCGCGAGAGCGGGCAGGTTTTCCATGTGCGGCGGCGACTTCATGACCCAGCGGTTCGGCCCCTTGAGCCAGGTCAGCGCCTTGAGCACCTTGCGGCCGTAGGCATAGTGCGGCCGCTGGTCATGCGCGTAGTAGTAGTCGCGCCAGCGATAGGGCCGCGATTGCCATTCGGGCAGGTACGAGGAGAAGTCGATGCCCTGCAGCTCGATGTCCTCGTGCACGTGATCGGGCGCCATCTCGTGCATGGCGGGCATCAGCGGCAGCACGGTCTCGAAGGCGCCCCACATTTCGCGGGTGCGGAGGAAGCGGGGATCCGGCGCGTCCGGCGCCGCGTGTTCTCCGGCAGCGGGAATGGGCTCCATGGTCTCCCACAGCTGCATCGAGCGCAGCCGCGGATCGGCGGCGAGGATGTTGACGAGATGCGTGGTACCCGAGCGTGGCAGGCCCGCAATCACGATAGGCCGGTCGATCGTCACCTCGAGGATCTCCGGGTGGCGCCGGATCAGGTCCTCGACGCGCAGCCGGCTCGCGGCATAGCGCACCGCTTCGCCGAACATCGTCGCTCGCCCGAGCGGACCCAGGTCCCTGTCCTCCTCGAAGCTTGCTAGCCACACGCGCAGCCGCTCGCGGAAATCCTGCGGACCGAAATCGCTGAGACCCGTGCGCTCGCGCGCCGCATCGAGCACGGCCTGCTCGCTCATGACTACGGGCGGTGCCGATGCGATAGCCTGCCGCTGCAGGTCGGTGAGCACCGGGTTCGCGAGATCGCGGATGCGGATCGTGTCGCGGCTCATCGCGCGCGGACTCACGCCGGAAAGGTGATCAGGACCTTGCCCGAGGCCTGGCGATCCTGCGCCACGGCGAAGGCCTCGGCGTAGTCGTCCAGCGCAAAGCGATGGCTGATGATCGGTGCGACGTCGGCGCCGCCCTCGAGCGTCGCCAGCACCTCCGGGAACTCGTTCGGGTAGGCCATCGAGGTGGTGATGGTCATCTCTTTGCCGAGCGCCATCAGGAAATTCACCGGCACCGGCTCGTGGTGCACCGCCACGACGACGAGCGTCGCATGGAAGGGCGCCATGCCGATGATCGAGGGGATCACCGGGGCCGCGCCCGATACCTCGAAGAAGGTGTCGGTCTGCACTACCGGCCAGCCGAAGAGCTCGCCCCTGCCGTGCAGCTCGCCGAGCCGCGACGCGACATCGTCCCGCGACGGGTTGATTGTGAGGTGCGCGCCGAGCGCGCGCGCGCGGGCCAGCCGCTGATCCGACACGTCGACGACGGCGATGTCCGCAACACCGCGCCGGGCGAGGAACAGGACAATCCCGAGACCGATGGATCCCGCGCCGAATACCGCGACCTTCGATCCTGCCACGACCCCCGAGCGATGCACGGCGTGCAGCGAGACGGACAGCGGCTCGGCAAGCGCCGCGGTCTCGAACGGCAGCGAATCGGGGATCGGGTGGATGCCGTCGCCCACCACGGCGTTGCGGACCAGTAGCAGCGGCGCGAATGCGCCCTCGGGACTCCCATTGCCGATCGCGTTGCCGCCGCCCATCGGATTGACGATGACCCGCGTTCCGGTAACGAGCCCACGGACGTCGCGGCCGACCGCCTCGATCGTGCCGGCAAGCTCGTGGCCAAGCCCGATCGGCTCTACGACCGGAGCTGACACGCCGCCCGTGCGCAGGTACGAGAGATCGCTGCCGCAGATGCCGCAGGCAGCGACGCGGACGACGATGTCCGCTGCACCGGGTGTGGGTTCCGTGATCTCGTCCAGGCGCAGATCGCCCGGCCCGTGCAGCCTGACCGCCTTCATCGTGCTCTCCTCAGCCCGCGATCGTGTAGCCGCCGTCGACCGGCAGCGTCTGGCCGGTGATCCAGCTCGCCGCGGCGCTCGTGAGAAAGAGCACGGCGCCGGCGATGTCGAGCGGCACGCCGTGACGACCGGCCGGCGTACGCGCGAGCGTGGGGGCAGCCCACTCGGGATTGGCGATGGTCGCCGCCGTCATGCGGCTCTCGGTCAGCCCGGCGGCCACCGCGTTGACGCGCACGTTGCGCCGCGCCCAGTGCACGGCGAGCGCGCGGGTGAGACCGACGAGGCCGGTCTTCGCGGCGCCGTAGCCGGGCACGACCTCGATGCCGAAGTACGAGGCCATCGAGGCAATCCCGACGATCGAGCCGCCGCCCGGCAGCTGGCTCGCAGCGAGCTTGTCGATGCAGCGATGCGCCATGCGATAGGCGCCGGTCAGGTGCATGGCGATGGCCCGCTCGAAAATCTCGGGTCGGTACTCGTCGAGCCCAAGCGAGGGCAGGGCGAGCCCGGCGTTGTTCACGAGCACGTCGAGCCTGGACAACGCCGCCGCGACGGAATCGATGCTCGCCGTGTCCTCGACGTCGAGATGCAGGTAGCGATACGCCGAGAGATCGTCGTCGTAGTCGGCGGCGCTCCCCCGGGTCCCCGTGACGTGGACCTCGGCGCCGGCATCGCGATAGGCGGCCGCGATCCCCGCGCCAATGCCGCTCGTCCCGCCGGTGACCAGCACCGTGGCGCCTTTGAAGTCGAAGCGGACGTTTGGCCAGGTCGAAGTCATGGGCAGCAGCCCGTCGCTCGGGCGCCTCGAGGTGCGAAGGGATCAAGTCGCCATGCGCGGCAAGTATGCATCAGCCGGCTGATACAGCGCCAGAATGCGTAGCCAGTGGCCGTCGGGCCTACGCACAGTCGCTCGGCGGTCTATCGTCGATGCTCGGCCGGAGTACCGGCGGGCGCGTCGCCACACGCCTCGAGCTCGTCCCACAACGGCTCGAAGAGGATGCGCAGGAACTCGGTGTCGGCGTAAAGCCGTTCACCGGCGAGCGCGGTGTCGCCGAATTTGAGAAGACCGATGATGCGGAAGTCCCGCACGCGATCGTCGTCGCAACGGACGGCGACCCGGTACTCCTGCAAGACGCCGAGCTCGTTGACCCACTCGCCGAGCATTTCGTAGCCCGCGATCCGTGGCGCCACCCGAGCGAAGAAATGCTCGTAGTAGCGGCGGGCGAGCGGCAGCCCGGTCATCTTGAGTCCGACCGGGTAGAGCTCGTAGACGGGCTCCGCCTCGAGGGTGGCGAGAGTGCCGGCGAGATCGCCCTCGTCCTCCGCCGCGGCGTGACGATGCGCTACGCCTTCCAGCTCGGCGATGGTCTTCGCCACTGCTGGCGAGGACTCAGGAGCCGCGCCGCGCGGTCACCAGCATCCAGTCGGCGGTGAGCCGCTCGGCCTCGCTCACTGGCGCGTAGCGAAAAGTCGCGACCCAGTTGCGAAGCGCCTCCTTGAGGCAAGCCGGTGCGTCCGGCGGGCTGATTTCGTCGGGCTTTCCGGCGCGTCCGGCGGTGTCGACCAGGTAGCTCATGCGGTAGGGTTGGCCGACCGGCACGGCGCAGCCCACGGGCAGCGTGAGCGATCCCGCGTCGAGCAGCGTCGTCGGAGGCGGCGCAGCCGGCGCCGTCGGCCGCGTCAGCGACTCGCACGCCGCGGCGAGCACCAGCACGCACAGGATGGTCACCCCCCGGACGGAACGGCGAGCATGGAACGCGGCGACGTCGTGACTCATGATTGCGTCCTCGGCTGGCGACCGGGCCGCCGTATCTCGATGCGCTTGCTCACTCCTTAGCCCTCGACGCGGGAGAACGTCCGCGCGCCCATGCAGCGCTGCGTCCCACTCGTGCGAAGCGTACTCGCCTCTACAATTGGGCGCCAAGGTGTCGTTCGGCTCCGCATCGCGCAGGTGGGATAGCTGCCCCGCGGGTCGCGACGCCGCTCCTTCGAGGTGCCCATGGCCCATGCGCGCAACGGCCGTTTCATCGGATTCCTCCTGGCGACCGTGCTCGCCCCGAGCGGGCCTGCGTTGGCTGAGTCACACACGATGACGCTCGACGAGATCGCGAGCGGCTACGTCGAGCTCGCGCTCGCCATCGGCGAGCACGATCCGAATTACGTCGACGCGTACTACGGCCCTGAGGCGCTGCGCGCCCGGATCAAGGCGGCCAAGGCGGACCTGGCTACGCTCGCACGGCGCGCCGCCGAGCTCGTCGCGGCCGCGGCGACTGTGCCGGCGCCGATGGCGGGCACCGACGCTCCCCTGCTCGAGCTGCGGCGCGAGTACCTCCGCGACCAGCTCGCGAGCGCAGCGGCGCGGATCGAGCTCCTGCGCGGCCGGAAGATGAGCTTTGACGAGGAGTCCCGAGCGCTCTACGGCGCGGTCGCACCACGACACGACGAGGCGTACTTCCAGGAGCGACTCGACCAGATCGCGGCAGTGCTCGACACGCTGCCAGCCGGTGGCTCTGCGCAAAGGGCGGCACGCGGCTCGCTGTTGGACCGCATCGAGGCGCTGCGGGCGCTCGTGACGATCCCTCCCGAGAAAGTCGGCACCGTCTTCGATCGCGCGATCGCCGAGTGTCGGGCACGCAGCGTCACGCACGTCACGCTGCCGCCTGGCGAGAGCTTCACGGTCGAGCAGGTGACCGATAAGCCATGGAGCGGATACAACTGGTATCAGGGCGGATACCGGAGCGTCATCCAGGTCAACGTCTCGCTGCCGATCTGGATCGACCGTGCGATCGATCTCGCGTGCCACGAGGGTTATCCCGGACACCACCTCTACAACGCGCTGCTCGAGCGCGAGCTCGTGCACGGTCGCGGCTGGCCCGAGTTCCAGGTCTACCCGCTCTTCTCCCCGCAGTCGCTAATCGCCGAGGGGACGGCCAACTACGGCGTGGAGCTTACATTCCCGGGCGGGGAGAGGCTCAAGTTCGAGCGCGACGTGCTCTTTCCGCTCGCCGGACTCGAGCCGGCGCTCGCCGCACCCTACGCACAGGTCCGCGAGTTGATGGAGGATCTTTCCTACGCCGGGAACGAGGCGGCGCGCCGCTATCTCGACGGCGCCATCGACGCCGCGACGGCCGCCGCCTGGCTCGAGCGCTACACGCTCGTTGGGCCCGAACGCGCGCAACAAAGCGTCCGCTTCATCGATACCTATCGCAGCTACGTGATCAATTACAACTTAGGCCAGGACCTGGTTCGGGCGCACATCGAAGAGCGGGCGGCGGCAGCCGGGGGCGATCCGGCGAGCCTGCAGGAACGGAAGTGGCGTGCCTTCGTCGAGCTGATCTCCTCGCCGCGGCTGCCATCGGGTCTGTAAATCGGACTATTTCCGCCCGCCGCGGTCTGAACTCGGAGCTCGGCGTGGATCTGGCCGCCGCGCGTCGGGGAGCCCGGTGTGCTGGGTTCGGAAAGGTGTCGCCCGGCTTCGTGGCTTGCGCTTGCCCTCGTGCGCACGACCGGTCCCTATCGGCTGGTAGGTGGGCACGAGGTGCTGTCGGCCGTTGCCGATCAGGTCCGCGCGACCCATTTGCCGCAGCGCCTCGCGCAGGAGCGGCCAGTTGTTCGCATCGTGATAACGCAGAAACGCCTTGTGCAACCGGCGCACCCGCAGACCCTTCGGGATCACGACTTCCTCGGATCGGTGATTGACCTTGTGCAGGGGATTCTTGCCCGAGTGATACATCGCGGTTGCGGTTGCCATCGGCGACGGCAGGAACGCCTGTACCTGGTCCGCGCGGAAACCGTTGCGCTTGAGCCAGAGCGCGAGCTGCAGCATGTCCTCGTCGGTCGTGCCCGGATGCGCCGCGATGAAGTACGGAATCAGGTACTGCTTCTTGCCGGCTTCCTTGGAGTACCGGTCGAAGAGCGCCTTGAAGCGGTCGTAGGTACCGACTCCCGGCTTCATCATCTTCGAGAGCGGCCCCTCGGAGATCGCCTCCGGCGCGATCTTCAGATACCCGCCCACGTGATGCTGGGCCAGCTCCTTGACGTATTCCGGTGATTCGGTCGCGAGGTCGTAGCGCACGCCGGAGGCGATCAGCACCTTCTTGATCCCCGGTAGCTCGCGCGCGCGGCGGTAAAGGCTGATGAGCGGCGCATGGTCGGTGTCGAGATTCGGGCAGATGCCCGGATAGACGCAGGACGGGCGGCGACAGGCGCTCTCGATCTCGCGTGACTTGCACGCGAGACGGTACATGTTGGCCGTCGGCCCGCCGAGATCCGAGATCACGCCGGTGAACCCGGGCACCGTGTCGCGCACCGTCTCGATCTCGCGGATGATCGAATCCTCCGAGCGGCTCTGGATGATCCGGCCTTCGTGCTCGGTGATCGAGCAGAAGGTGCAGCCGCCGAAGCAGCCGCGCTGGATCGCTACCGAGAATCGGATCATCTCGTAGGCGGGAATCTTCGCCTTGCCGTAGTTCGGGTGCGGCACGCGCCGGTACGGCAGCTCGTACACGCCGTCCATCTCCTTTGTCGTGAGCGGAATCGGTGGCGGATTCAGCCACACATCGACGTCGCCATGCCGCTGCACGATGGCGCGCGCGTTGCCAGGGTTCGACTCCATGTGCAGGATCCGCGACGCGTGCGCGTACAGCACCGGGTCCGCCGCGACCTGCTCGAACGAGGGCATGCGCACGACGCTCCGGGCGCGGTCCGCGTTCGGTACCTTGCGATAGAACTTCACGACGACAGGGGCGATCTTGTCGGGGACATCCGAGGGGACGCTCCCCTTTTCCACACCGTGTGGACGGTGATGAGCCGATTCCCGTGCGTTCCTCCGGCTCGTATCCGAAAAGGGGAGCGGCCCCTCATAGGCGTACGGATCGACCGGCGGTGCGAGCGGCCCCGGTCTGTCGACGGTCGTCGAGTCGACCTCGATCCACCCGGCGGGTGTTCCGCGACGGACGAAGGCCGTGCCGCGCAGGTCGTGTATGTCGCGGATCGACTGACCCGCAGCGAGACGATGCGCGATTTCGCAGATCTGACGTTCGGCGTTGCCGTACACGAGCAGATCGGCCTTGGCGTCGAGCAGCACCGATCGACGCACCTTTTCCGACCAGTAGTCGAAGTGTGCGATCCGGCGCAGCGACGCCTCGATGCCGCCCACGACCAGCGGCGTGTCCCGGTAGGCCTCGCGGAGGCGCTGCGCGTAGACGAGCACGCAGCGGTCCGGGCGGGCGCCCGCGACGCCTTGCGGTGTGTACGCGTCGTCGCTCCGTATCCGGCGATCCGCCGTGTAGCGGTTCACCATCGAATCCATGTTGCCGCCGGTCACGCCGAAGAAGAGCGCAGGCCGGCCGAGCCTGGTGAAGTCGCGTGTCGAGTGCCAGTCCGGCTGGGCGATGATCCCGACGCGGAAACCCTGCGCCTCGAGCACGCGACCGACGATGGCCATGCCGAAGCTCGGGTGATCGACGTAGGCGTCCCCGGTCACGAGGATTACATCGCAGGCGTCCCAGCCGAGCTCATCCATTTCGGCGCGCGACATCGGCAGGTACGGCGCCGGGCCGAGCCGGTGCGCCCAGTGTTTGCGGTAAGAGAAGAGGTCCCGGGCGGCGTCCATGGGAGGTATTAGATCATTCGTGCGGGCGATCCGCTCCGGGCCACGAAGGATCCGGCCCTGCAGCCCGTCTAAGCGATCTGGGGCCTCGAGCGGCTCCTGGCCGAGGTTTGCAAAGGGGAAAGGAGGAAAAACGATGAATACGGAGCGCGAACGCGCCCGGATCGCGGTAGCGACTGGGCGACACCAATTCACTCTGGTCGCAGTCGCGGTGGCCCTGGCCGCCAGTCCGGCGGGCGTCTGGGCCGCGAACGCGGAGAAGAAGGCGGAAAAGAAGGCGCCGGTGGAGTTCGATGACGTCCGGCTGATCATCGAATTCAACGCCAGCGACGAGGACGTTGGTGTGCAGTTCTTTCTCGATGTCGATAGCTGGCAGTCTGTCAGGATCTTCAACCCGGCAGGCAAGGAGATCTTCGACGCCCGAGCCAAGAGCAGCCTGCTGAACCAGGGCGGTGGCACCGAGATGTTCGTCGAGAGTCAGGAGCCCACACTCGATGAACTATCGCTGCAGGAGTTCTTCGAGATTTTTCCGGAGGGAACCTACCGCTTCGCCGGCCGTACCCCCGATGGCGCGCCCTTGACTGGCGAGACCGAGTTCTCGCATGACATTCCGGCCGGGCCCGAAATCGTCCTGCCCGTGGTGAGCGAGGATGAGTGCGCCGAAAACGTTCCGATTCCAGCCGTCATCGATTGGAACGACGTGACGACCGATATCAACGGCGACCCGATCGACGTCGAGGCGTACGAGGTGATCGTCGGAGGCGAAGAGAACGACAACGTGACCTTCGACGTCATCATGTCGGCCGACCTCGGCACGACGCTAACGGTGCCGGCGGAGGTGCTCGAACCGGGGACGGAGTACGAGTTTGAAGTGCTCGCGATCGCGGAGAACGGCAACCAGACCATTACCGAAACCTGCTTCGTCACGGCCGACTGAGCGGCCGCCGACCACCGCGGACGAGGCCCGAGGGTCCCCCCCGGGACAGCCGATTGCCGGTCGAAGGGCTCGGGCCGTCGTTCGCACCGGCGTCTGGGTAGGTTCAGTCGGCGCGGGCGCCCTCCCCATGCTCACGCCAGCGTGTGGTAGACCTTCTGCACGTCCTCGTCCTGTTCGAGCTTGTCGATCAGTTCCAGGACCTCGGTGGCCCCGGCCTCCGGGAGCTCGGTAGGCGCGAGGCAGATGTACTCATGCTCGGCTGAGATCGGGGTTATGCCGCGGTCCTCGAGTGCCTTCTGCATGTGCCCGAAATTCTCGAACGCCGCCCGCGCGACGAGCTGCGGCTCGCCCTTCTCGCCCGTGCTTTCCCCCATCTCCTCGAGTCCGTGGTCGATGAGGTACAGCTCGAGGTCGTCCGCGTCGATGCCCTGCGGGTTCAGACGGAACACACCCATCCGCTTGAACTGGAATGCGACGCTGCCGGTGGTGGCGAGGTTGCCGCCGTGCTTGTTGAAGAGATTGCGCACCGAGGCCACGGTGCGGGTCGGATTGTCGGTCGCGGTCTCGACCAGCATCGCGACCCCGTGCGGGGCATACCCCTCGTAGAGGATCTCCTCGAAGTTGGTCGCATCGCGCCCGGAGGCGCGCTTGATGGCGGCCTCGATCTTGTCCTTCGGCATGTTGAGCGCGCGGGCGTTCTGGATCACGCGGCGCAACGCGGGGTTCGAGCCGGGGTCCGGCCCGCCGCTGCGGACCGCGATCGTGATGTCCTTGCCGACCCGGGCGAACTGCT
>Ga0075428_100007931_pt1 | contig 11776 bp, 11 predicted proteins | sample RhiMetdeltSRZDD2_FD_75291 | JGI IMG/M metagenome (GOLD analysis project Ga0075428, IMG submission 75291) | Populus rhizosphere microbial communities from Tennessee, USA - Rhizosphere MetaG P. deltoides SRZDD2 | ecosystem: Host-associated > Plants > Roots > Rhizosphere > Soil | place: USA...
GTCGCGATCGGAGACCCCGTATTGATCGAGACCGTCGGAATCTGGAACGTCTGGACCGACAACGCCTTCGTGGATGCGCACCGCTATGACGTCCAGGCCCTGCGCATCCACAAGGAGCCGACGCCGGCCGGGAGGCGCGCGCTTGCGCTCGCCTACGCGCGCCGCGGCCTGCGCGAGTCGCCCGGGGCATTCGCCCGCAAGGTCTGGGACAACCTCGAGCATTTCTTCCGGCCCGAGGGGCTGCATCAGCTCCTGACCGTGGAGCAACCGCGGACGGCGTGGCGGTCCATCGCCGCGCTCGTCCTCGACGACGGCATTCTCCTGTCCGCCGTCGTGCTGTTCGCGGTCTTCGCGGTGGCGGGCCGCAGGAGCCCCGCCGCCACGCTGGTCTTCCTCTGGATGGCCTACTACCTGTTCATGCTCGTCGTCGTGTTCCACAACGAGATCCGGTACCGGAGCGCGTTCGTGCCTTTCATACTGGCCGGCGCCGCCGCCGGCCTATCCGTCCTGCTCGACCCGACGGAGCGGCGCCGGCCAGTCGGTCCAGCGTTGGCTGTTGGCGCCGTTCTAGCGGTTCTCATGATTGTTCCCTTTGTCTTGCCCGCCAGCCGGTCCCTGGCCTCATGGTTGTCCCTGCGCCCCGCCCGCGCCGCGATCGAGCGCGGCGACCTGACCGCGGCATCGACGGCGGCCTTCGCCGCGGCGAGCCGCGACCCGAACGCCGCACGGCCCTGGCTCACGTACGGCGGCTGGCTCCTGAAGGGCGGCCGCATCACGGAGGCGATCGAGGCGTACGAGCGGGCGCGGCTCCGCAAGCCCGCGCACTGGACGCCGATCGTCGTCCTCCCCAGGCTGCTGCGCGACGCGGGACGGAACGCGGAAGCGGACGAGCGGCTACGCGACGCCGACCAGTTCTCCTGGAACGTGGACCCGTGGCTGGCCCTGGAGGTCGCGTGGCGCGAGCTGCCGCCGCCACGGACGGACGAGATCCTGCTCGGCCGGGACGACTACGGCGCGGTCCGCGGGTTCCTCCACGCCAGGGGCGACCATCGCTGGACCCGGCATCGCGCCTGGCTGCGGCTCGTCCCGGCCACGCCGGCGCCGGCCTACGACGTCACGCTGGCGATGGGTTCGACGGAGCCCTCTCCAAACGCGACGCCCACGGTGCGCGTGCGCGCCAACGACGCTCCGGGCGTCGCGTTTACGTTGTCCAGGGATGTCCAACCGTACTCGTTCCGGACGGTCTCTCCCAAAACCGGTCCCCTCCTCGTCGAGATCCGTTCGCCCACCTGGAACCTGTCCGGCCAACCCCCGGAGCAGGGGATACGCGTGGATCGGGTGACGATCGTCCCGGCCCGATAGTAGAATCCGCCCGCTATGGACAAGAAAGTCACGGTCGTCGGCGGCGGGAACGTGGGCGCCACCCTGGCCCAGCGCCTGGCGGACAAGGAGCTGGCCGACGTGGTCCTCATCGACATCATCGAGGGCATGCCCCAGGGGAAGGGCCTGGACATCATGGAGGCGACGCCGGTCGAGGGGTCCGACGCGCGCGTGACCGGGACCAACGACTACCGCGACACCGCGGGCTCCGACGTCGTGGTCATCACCGCCGGCATCGCGCGCAAGCCCGGGATGAGCCGCGACGACCTGCTCAACACGAACTACAAGATCGTGAAGGAGTGCACCGAGAACGTCCTGAAGCACTCGCCGGAGACGATCCTCATCATCGTCTCGAACCCCCTCGACGCCATGTGCCAGGTGGCCTACAAGGTCTCGGGCCTGCCCAAGCACCGCGTCTTCGGGATGGCCGGCGTCCTGGACAGCGCCCGCATGCGGACCTTCATCGCCATGGAGCTGGGCGTCTCCGTCGAGAACACCCACGCCTTCGTCCTGGGCGGCCACGGCGACACCATGGTCCCGCTCCCGCGCTACTCGACGGTGTCGGGGATCCCGATCACCGAGCTGATGCCGCCCGACCGCGTGGAGGCCATCGTCAAGCGCACCGCCAACGGCGGGGCCGAGATCGTCGCGCTCCTCAAGACCGGGTCCGCCTACTACGCGCCGTCGTCGGCCACCGCGGAGATGGTGGACGCGGTCCTGAAGGACAAGCACAAGGTCCTGCCCTGCTGCTGCTACCTGGAGGGCGAGTTCGGGATCAAGGACCTCTACGTGGGCGTCCCCGCCCAGCTCGGCGCGAAGGGCGTCGAGAAGATCTGGGAGATCACGCTCACCGACCCCGAGCGCGCCGCCCTCCACAAGTCCGCGGCGGCGGTCAAGGAGCTGGTGGACATCCTCAAGATCTAGGCCGCGTCCGCATGGCGGGGTAGGATCCCACCGTGCGACCGCTCTCCGCCGATACCGATTCCGAAGCGGAGAGGGTCCACCTCGAGCTTCTGCGGCGGGCCGGCCCGGCCCGCCGCGCCGCCATGGCGATGGCGCTCAGCGCCCAGGTCATCGGCCTGGCGCGGCGCGCCATCCGCAAGTCCCACCCCGGCGCCAGCGAAGAGGAGATCGGGCTTCGCTTCGTTGAGCGGACCTACGGTCCGGAGCTCGCCTTCGAGTTGCGCCGCTTCATCGCCTCGCGACGTTCTTGACCTCCTCCGACCTCGTGGGGGCGCTTTCGCCGGTGATCAACGCGCTCGAGGGCCTCGGAGTGCCCCACTACGTCGGCGGGTCGGTGGCCAGCTCCGTCCACGGAGTTCCCCGCGCCAGCGTCGATGCCGATGTGGTCGCCGACCTCCAGCCGGAGCACGTCGCGCCCTTTGTAACCGGCCTCGCGGGCTCCTACTATCTGGATGCGGACCGCATCAGCGCGGCGGTGCAGGCTCGCCGGTCGTTCAACGTCATCCACCTCGTAACGCTCTTCAAAATCGACGTCTTCGTCGCGAAAGCGCGGCCCTTCGACCGTGAGGCGCTGAAACGCGCACGGCTGGAGGCGCTGGAAGACTCACCGCAGGCGCGCCGGTTCCGCGTGGCCTCACCGGAGGACACGATCCTGGCCAAGCTCGAGTGGTTTCGAGCGGGCGGTGAGACATCCGAGCGGCAATGGACGGACGTCGTCGGTGTCCTGAGGGCCGTCAGCGACGCCGTGGACGTCGCCTATCTCCGCCGCTGGGGCCAGTCGATCGGAGTCGAGGATCTGCTCGAGAAGGCGCTTCGCGACGCGGGCGGGCCATAGCCCGCTCGACGACGATCAGGGCGCGCTGCGGCCGTGGGCGATGGCCTCGAAGAACGCGTTGGCCATCACGTCGTAACCCGCTGCGTTGGGGTGGACGTCGTCCGCGAAGAAGCGCGACAGGTCCCCGCCCTGGTTCTGGAAGGCCTGGTACAGATCGACCAGGAACGCCCCTTCCTGCGCGGCCATGGTCTTGATCCCTCCGTTGATGGAGGTGATCCACTTGTTGCGATCGTTGTTGATGGCGGGGTTGGCGGGGGTGAGCGTGGCGACGAAGGGCAGGGTGCCCACCGCCTTGACGCGCTGGACGACGATCCGCAGGTTCTCCACGGTGGGGCAGACGGTGGGGTCGCTCTGGCAGCCTGCGATGTGCCAGTCGTTGGTCCCATAGAGGATGAGGCCGAAGGCGTCATTGAACAGGTTGCGGTTCAGCCGCTCGAGCGCCTCGTAGCTGTTGGTGGCGTCCGCGCCGCGGTTGCGCACGTTGGCCACGCCGAAGTGGCTCCGCAGCCGGGCCTGCAGACGGGCCGGGTAGCCGCCAGCCGGGTCGCCCTCTCCGCGCGTGATGCTGTCGCCGAAAGCCAGGTACTGGTTGGGATTGTTCTGGCCGATGGGAAGGACGATGGGCACGAAGACCTGTGTGCCGACGGCGATGGGCACGTTCACGGGGACCGGCGCGCCCGGCCGATAGAACGGCGGCAGCGTGTCGTTCTGGATGGCCGCCGTGTAGCTCCCGTTTTGCACGCCGGTGACCACCGCGCGGCCGCTGAGCGTCTCGGAGCGGGCGGTGCGCCCCCCGACGCCCACCATGACGTCGGGGACCCGCATGGCCTCGCTCGGTTCGGGCGCGGCGTTCCCGTTCTCGTCGTAGAAGAGGACGAGCGTCACCGACGTGCCCGGCGGGGTGGGCGACGGTGTGGGCGCGGAGGGCGAGGAGCCGCCGCCGCAGCCGGCGATCCCCACCGCGAGGGTCATGACGATCGACCGGCGCATCGCTACTTCCCCAGCTCGGCCACGGGGACGTCGAAGGTCAGGTCGAGGCCGACCTTCTCCGTGTTGAGCTCGATCATCGGCTCCTTGGTGCGGATCCGCCCGACCAGGCGCGGGGTCGTCGACGTCACTTCCACAACGAGGTAGTCGTCCAGGATGCCGAAGTTGTCGTCGCGGCTCTTGCCCACGAGGACCTCGTCCAGGATCACCCGGTTGTCCTTGTCGAGGGTGAAGGAGAACCCTGACAGGGCCTTGTCCTCGGCGTGCATCGTGACCCAGGCGCCGGTGACGATCCCCGCCACGATCCTCTCGCCGGGCCCGATGCGCGTGTACTCCTGGAACGCCTTGGGATCTACCGCGTTGTCCGAGACGAGCACGCTGATGAGACGCCCCGGCGACGGCGTGTCGTAAGTGACCGCGGTGATGTGCTGAACGGGCACCGTGGTGCCGTTCACGACCAGGGTCCCCGACACCTTCCCCGGTGCTTCGCCCGCCGTTGCGGCCGCGGCGCAGAGCCCGGCCAGCAGCGTCATCACGTTGAGACGTAAAGAAATAATCAAACCGAGACCTTCCTGGTTGGCACCCTATGATAGCCGACCCGCGGCTATTCCCCTCGGGAGACCGTCCGCACCAGCGGGTGGTGCAGGATCGCGAGCATCGCCTCCTCGTGGAGGCCCTTGAAGCCCACGAGCTTCATCTGGATGACCAGGTCCACGTTCTCCTGGCGGGCCGAGCTGTCCACCACCTCGAGGCCGGTGCGGCGGACGAGGGCCTCGAGATCCTGGAGGGCCGTGGGGTGCGGGCGGGCGTGCACGATCAAGCGGGTGGTCGTGGATTGCCGGCTCAGGAAGTCCTCGAACCGGCCCAGGCCGGCCAGCACGAGCATGACCAGGACCGTGGCGCCCAGCGCCTCCACGTAGGCGCGCGAGCCCAGCGCGATGCCGATGGCGGTGACGATCCAGATGGTGGCCGCGCTGGTGAGGCCGGTGACGGCGCCGCGGGTGTGGAGGATGGTTCCCGCCCCGATGAACCCGACGCCGGTGAGGATCTGCGCGGCCAGGCGGCCGGGGTCGCCCCGGCCCTGGGCGAGCCGGATGGAGAGGCTGGTGAAGAGGACCGCGGCCAGGCAGATGAGGATGTTGGTGCGCAGGCCCGCGGGCTTGCCCTTCAGCTCGCGCTCGATCCCGATGGCCCCGCCGAGCAGGACACCCAGCAGGAGCTGGACGAGCAGCTCCAGGTTCAGCGCCCGAAGCTCCGCCGGGATCATGGTGCCGGTGCCGTCAGCCTTCTCCGCCCTTGCCCGTGGCCTTCGGCTCGCCCAGCAGGCTGGCCTTGATGTAGTCCCTGTTCAGGCGGGCGATGAACTCCACGCTGATGTCCTTCGGGCAGACCGCCTCGCACTCGAAGTGGTTCGTGCAGCTGCCGAAGCCCTCGGCGTCCATCTGGGCCACCATGCGGCGCACGCGAGAGTACCGCTCGGGTTGCCCCTGGGGCAGGAGCCCGAGGTGCGAGACCTTGGCCGCCGTGAAGAGCATGGCCGAGGCGTTGGGGCAGGCGGCCACGCAGGCCCCGCAGCCGATGCACGCCGCGGCGTCCATGGCCAGCTCGGCGTCCGGTTTGGGCACCGGGATGGCGTTGCCGTCCGGCGCGCTGCCCGTGGACACGGAGACGAAGCCGCCGGCGGCGATGATGCGGTCGAAGGCCCCGCGATCCACCACCAGGTCCTTGATCACCGGGAAGGCCGCGGCCCGCCAGGGCTCGATCGTGATGGTGTCCCCGTCCTTGAAGCTCCGCATGTGGAGCTGGCAGGCGGTGGTGGCGCGGCGCGGGCCGTGGGCGGCGCCGTTGATGACCATCCCGCACGTCCCGCAGATCCCTTCGCGGCAGTCGTGGTCGAAGGCGATCGGGTCCTCGCCCCCGGCGATGAGCCCCTCGTTGACGACGTCCAGCATCTCGAGGAACGACATGTCGGGGCTGATGTTGGCCGGCGTGTACGTCACGAAGCGGCCCGTGTCCCGGGCGTTGCGCTGCCGCCAGACATGGAGCGTGAGCTTCACTTGTAGCTCCGCTGGGTGAGGTGCACGTACTCGAAGCTGAGCGGCTCCTGGTGCCGCCGGGGCCGCTCGCCCGGGCCCGTGTACTCCCAGGCCGCCACGTGCGCGAAGCTGGCGTCGTCGCGCAGGGCCTCGCCGTCCGGCGTCTGGTACTCCTCGCGGAAGTGGCCGCCGCAGGACTCGCGGCGCTCCAGGGCGTCCAGGCACATGAGCTCGCCCAGCTCCAGGAAGTCGGCCACGCGGCCCGCCTTCTCCAGCGACTGGTTCATCTCCTCGCCCACCCCCAGCACGTTCACGTCGCGCCAGTACTCCTCGCGCAGGGCCGGGATCTTCTGGAGCGCGGTCTTCAGGCCCGCCTCGTTGCGCGCCATCCCGCAGTACTCCCACATGACCTTGCCCAGCTCGCGGTGGAAGGAGTCCACGGTCCGCTTGCCCTTGACGGCGAGCAGCTTGCTCACCCGGGCCGCCACCTCGCCTTCCACCTGCTTGAAGGCCACGTGGCTCGTCTCGACCTTGCCCAGCGTGGTGGAGGCGAGGTAATGGCCGATCGTGTAGGGCACCACGAAGTAGCCGTCGGCCAGGCCCTGCATGAGGGCGCTGGCGCCCAGGCGGTTGGCCCCGTGGTCGGAGAAGTTCGCCTCGCCGACGACGTGCAACCCCGGGATGGTGGTCATCAGGTTGTAGTCCACCCACAGCCCGCCCATCGTGTAGTGCGTGGCGGGGTAGATGCGCATGGGCACCCGGTAGGGGTTCTCGGCCGTGATCCGCTCGTACATCTCGAAGAGGTTGCCGTACTTCTCGCCGATCACCGCCGCGCCCAGCCGCTTGATGGCGTCGGTGAAGTCCAGGTACACGCCGTAGCCCGTCTCGCCCACGCCGCGGCCCTCGTCGCACACCTGCTTGGCGTTGCGCGAGGCCACGTCGCGCGGGACCAGGTTGCCGAAGCTCGGGTACTTCCGCTCCAGGTAGTAGTCGCGCTCGTCCTCGGGGATCTGGTCGGGCGGGCGCTTGTCGCCCTTCTGCCTGGGCACCCAGATGCGGCCGTCGTTGCGCAGCGACTCGCTCATGAGCGTCAGCTTCGACTGGTGCTCGCCCGACACCGGGATGCAGGTGGGATGGATCTGCGTGTAGCACGGGTTGCCGAAGGCGGCGCCGCGCTTGTAGGCGCGCCAGATGGCGGTGGCGTTGGCGCCCTTGCAGTAGGTGGCCAGGTAGAAGACGTTGCCGTACCCGCCGGTGGCCAGGATGACGGCGTCGGCGGCCCACGGCTCCACGGCGCCCGTGACCATGTCACGGGTGACGATCCCGCGCGCGCGGCCGTCCACCAGGACCAGGTCCAGCATCTCGTGGCGCGGGAACATCTTCACCTTGCCGGCGCCGATCTGGCGCTCCAGCGCCTGGTAGGCCCCGAGCAGGAGCTGCTGGCCGGTCTGCCCGCGCGCGTAGAACGTGCGCGACACCTGGGCCCCGCCGAAGGAGCGGTTGGCCAGCGTCCCGCCGTACTCGCGCGCGAAGGGCACGCCCTGGGCCACGCACTGGTCGATGATGTTCACGCTGAGCTGGGCCAGGCGGTAGACGTTGGCCTCGCGCGCGCGGAAGTCCCCGCCCTTGACCGTGTCGTAGAAGAGGCGGAAGACGCTGTCCCCGTCGTTCTGGTAGTTCTTGGCCGCGTTGATCCCGCCCTGGGCCGCGATGGAGTGGGCGCGGCGCGGGCTGTCCTGGTAGCAGAAGCACTTCACGTTGTAGCCCAGCTCGGCCAGCGAGGCCGCGGCCGAGGCGCCGGCCAGGCCCGAGCCCACCACGATCACGTTGAAGCGGCGCTTGTTGGCCGGGTTCACGAGCTTCATCTCGAAGCGGTGCTTCTCCCACTTCTGCTCGATGGGGCCGTCGGGCACGGAGGATCGCAGCTGCATGGGCGGGCGGCTACTCGTGGATGAAGCCGGTCAGGACGGCGACCGGGAAGGTGACGTTGCCGACGACCACCGCCACGGCGACCAGCGTCGCGAAGGCGTGGCGCAGGCTGTCGTAGCGGGGATGGCTCAGGCCCAGCGTCTGCAACATGCTCCAGACCCCGTGGTACAGGTGCAGGCCCAGCGCGGCCATGGCCGCGATGTAGAAGCCGGACACCACCGGGCTCCGGAAGCCCGCCACGAAATTGTGGAACACGTCGCCGGGCACGAAGTCGGGGTGCGCGTTGCCGAAGGTGAAGTGCATGAGGTGATACACGATGAAAAGCAGCAGGATGACGCCGCCCCAGCGCATGGTGCGCGAGGCGTAGGTGGACTCGCGGTTCTCGCGGTCGCGGTAGCCGACGGGGCGCGCGGCCCGGCTCATGCGGGTGACGGACCAGGCGGACCAGATGTGGAGCACGACCGCGACCAGGAGGCCCGCCCGCATCGCCCAGAGCAGCGGCCCCAGGCGGCGCAGCTTCTCCGCGTAGCCGTTGAAGGCCTCGGGGCCCAGGTACACCTGCAGGTTGCCCAGCATGTGCGCGATCACGAAGCCGAACAAGACCGCGCCGCTCGCCGCCATCACGACCTTCTTGCCGATGGACGAGCGGAAGAAGCCGGGGGACCCCGCCGTGGCCATGTGACGGGATTCTATCCAACGCCCGAAGGTCCGCCAAACGTTGACAGGAGCCGGGGGCCGGTGCATCGTTTGCTGCCGTGAGCCTGCGCAAGCGCATCGCCGTGATCGACGACGACGCCTACGTCCTGCGCGTGGTGGAGGCGGCCCTCCGCGGCGAAGGCTTCGACGTGGCGGGCTTCGCCGACCCGCGCGACGCCCTGGCCGGGATGCGCGAGGCGGTCCCCGACCTCATCCTGTGCGACGTGCTCATGCCCTTCATGGACGGCCGAGCGCTCTTCCGCGAGGTCAAGGAGAGCCCCAAGCTGAAGGACGTCCCCTTCGTGTTCCTCTCGGGCGTGGAGGACGACGCCGAGATCGTGGACACGCTGGAGCGCGGCGCCGACGACTTCGTCAGCAAGCCGTTCAACATGTCCCGGCTGCTGGCCAAGGTGCGCGCCATGCTGCGCCTGGCCGAGCGCCGCCACGACGCGCTTTCGGGGCCGGTGGGGCCCGGGGGCGCCCTGCCGCTGCTGAAGTTCTGCGAGGACAGCCGCCTGTCCGGACGGCTCTCCCTGCGCTCCGGGGAAGAGAGCCGGTGGGCCGACTTCCTGGGCGGGGAGCTCGTCTACGCCGGCGGCGCGCCGGAGGTCCCGGGCGAGGAGCCGCTGGACCTGCTGCTGGCGATGGAGTCGGGGACCTACCGGATCGAGCAGCGGCGCCTGGACCCCGAGGCGCTGCGGCGCAGCGAATCGAAGGCGGCGGAGGAGCGGACGCCGGGGGAGCCGGGGCCCGGCTTCGTGCCCGTGCCCGCGGGGCGGCTCTCCATGATCCGCGTGCGCGGGCAGGACATCCAGGTGCAGACCGAAGGTGAGAACCGCCCGGAGTTCACGGTCACCACCGTGGTGGCGCGGGACGGCCAGGTGATGCGCAAGGTGCAGTCCGCCTGGCACCATCCCTTCAAGCGGCGCGAGGACCAGGAGGTGGCGCGCACCCAGATCGACCGCCAGCACGACCGCGTGGTGGCGATGCTGCAGGGCCTGTCGGTCGAGGCCGGCCCGGTGCCGGTCCCCACCGCCCCCGCCGCTGCCCTGGGCGTGGACCCGTCGCTCCTGGCCTGGGCCCTCTCGTTCGTGGCGGAGCAGGTGCGCGACCACCTCGGCGCGGTGATGACGCTGGCGCAGCTACGGGGAAGCCTGCGGCGCGCGGCGCAGAGCCGGCCGGCCCTGCGCGCCTTCCGCGTGGCGGAGGACGGCCGTGTGGTGCCGGCCACCTCCGAGGCCTCGCTCTCCGCGCCCGCGGTGGAGGCCGTGGCCGCGTGGACGGCCGACTTCCTGTCGTCGGCCGGCGAGATCGTGGACCGCGCCGGAGCGATCCGCCTGCGGCAGGCCACGCGCATGATGGAAGCGGAGCTGGAGCGGATCGGCTTCTACGCCGCGTTCGACGCCGTGGTGGCGGCCGGTCTGCCGCCCCCAGCCAAGCCCTAGATCCCCGACAGGGGGGGCTCGCCGAGCGGCAGTGCGCCGTCCTCGATCGCCTCGGCCACCGGCGCCCGCGACGCCCGCGCGGGCCGCAGCAGCTGCCGCAGGATGATGCTCTGGAACGTGGGCTCGCGGTAGATGCCGTGGTGGTCGGCGCTGCCGAACATCGCCTGCGTCACCTCGGGGATCCCGCAGCCGGCCTCGTCCTCGTCCGCCGCGGGCAGGTGCTGGGCCAGGACGCTGGCGCGCGTCAGGCGGCCGTCCCCGGCCTCGAACATGGCCTCGGTCTCCGTCCGGTTCCAGGGCTCGAAGCGCGGCGGCAGGCCTTCCTTGTCCGGCACCACCGCGCGCGCGAGCGTGGGCAGGCAGTCCCCGCCGAGCAGCGTGACCCGGACCGGGCAGGGCGCGTCCGCCGGGCGCGCCAGCGCGCCGTGGAAGGCGCGCGCGCGGAGGAGGGCCGCCTCCAGGAACCGCCGATGCGGCTGGATGTCGCCGTCCGACCCGCTCAAGCGGCGCACCACCGCCGGCGCGAAGGGCCCCCAGCCGAAACGCTCCCAGGTCGCGATGTCGTGCAGGTCCGCCGGCAGCGGCTCCAGCGTGTGATCCAGGAGCGCGGGGGCGTTCGCGGGCGGCAGCAGCTCGTAGACCGACGGCATGCGCGCGATGACCTCGGCGGCCAGCGTGGTGTAGGACAGCCCGACCCGGTTCCCGTAGAGCAGGGCCTCGAGCGCGTGCACGGCGCCGCCGTTGGGGACGGCGACGAGGATCAGGTTCTGGATGCGGCGCGCGCCGGCCCACGTGACCGGCGCCCCCTCGTCCGGCTCCGCGGCGCCGTAACGCAGGTAGTACCGCGCCACCAGGCCGCCCATGCTGTGGCCGATGAGGTTGAAGCGCGCGTCGGGGTCCCCCCTCGCCTCGGCCAGCGCATCCAGCATCTCGTGCAGCCGGCGCGCCGAGTCCACGAGGTCGCGCCGCCAGTCGTAGCTGAAGACGTGATACGCGGGCCGGGTCTCGTCCCGGCGTGACGCGGCCCGGAACCCGCCGGACTCGAGGACCTCGAGCAGGTCCGCGTATTCCGTGAAGCCGAAGAGCCGGGGCATCACGGCCTCCGTCCCCAGCAGCGGGCCGGGGACGAGGTCATCGCGGCACTCGGACAGCGGGAGCGCGAAGGGCAGGCTGAGGTTGTAATGTCCCAGGGCGTTGCGCAGGTTCAGCCAGACGGCCGTCCCATCGGGCCGGAGCAGGCAGCTGCCCATGATCCCCGGGACCACCACGGCCGGGGCGATGCCGCCCTTGCCGAGAAGGCCGCGGAACAACCGAGGGTCGATGGCGGGCTTGCGCTCGAGCGCCCGCAGCAGCGCGACACCGGCGGTGCCGGCGGCGACGCCGGCCAGGAACGGCAGCGCCCAGCCACCGGTACCGTTCCTGCTCTCCACGCCCCCATTGTAAAGGCACCGCCTCATCCACCTGATTCGTCGCGCCGCTGTAAAACGTACACGGAAGGCCCGTCC
>Ga0075428_100007933_pt1 | contig 11773 bp, 9 predicted proteins | sample RhiMetdeltSRZDD2_FD_75291 | JGI IMG/M metagenome (GOLD analysis project Ga0075428, IMG submission 75291) | Populus rhizosphere microbial communities from Tennessee, USA - Rhizosphere MetaG P. deltoides SRZDD2 | ecosystem: Host-associated > Plants > Roots > Rhizosphere > Soil | place: USA...
CGGAGTGTGCTGGCGATCAAACTTTGGTGCTCGCGTCGCGGACCACTTCAACACAGCACCGGTCGGGTCGAAGGTTGTCCCTTCCAGGCGCCCGCGAACCAGACTACCTTCGAACCTGAGATCCGATTTGTGCGACTCGTACTGAATTGGCAGGCTGAATGTGAGTTTCCCGTTTGCGACCTCGATGGTCTTTATTGGCCGCTGACTCCCGACTCTGCCAACAAAGCGCCCGGAAAGCTTGCCCGCACTCTCAGTCACCTCGAACCACGACGGGTACTGATTGCCGTTGGTTTCGTAAACGGTCATATCCCAGCGCCCGATGATCTTGTCATCCGCACGGGGGGTTGAATGCGCACCGTAAGCGCCAACCGTGGGAATGCTCAGCAAAGCCAGGCATATCCCGGCCAGGGATTTTCTCACAAACATTTGATCGCTCCTTCAAAGAGTATTAGTCTTCCAGGCGTGGATTGAACGTACCCATTGCAATCGAATCGAGCACGAGGATAATAATAGGCTTCCAACAGACGGGCAACCAGCAGCACAAACTTTAGTTTAGTCTCTCATTCGAGACACAGACTAAAGTCTATGGTACTTCAACAGGAGATTGAAAATGGACTCTACAGGAAGAACCTCTCGCCGCGATTTCATCAAGCTGACCACGGCCGCGACTGTGACCGCCGCGACCTCAACCACGATACTTGCCGCCGAAGAACACTGGCGGCCTGAACGAGTTGCGCCGAGCGACAAGATAAGGCTCGGTCTGATCGGAGCGGGCGGGCAGGGAATGGGCGACACGCGTGAAGCTTTGAAGAACCCGGGAATCGAGCTCATTGCCGCGGCCGATCTGTACGACGGCCGTCTGATCCGCGCCAAGGAAATCTGGGGGAACCAGCTCGTCACAACTCGTGACTATCGCGAGATCCTTGCACGTCCGGACATCGACGCGGTTATCATTGCGACCCCCGATCACTGGCATATGCGCATTTCGAACGATGCGATGAAAGCCGGCAAAGACGTCTACTGCGAGAAGCCTATGGTCCAGACGCTGGACCAGGGGAAGAGTGTCATCGAGACAGCACAGAAGACGAATCGCATTCTGCAGGTCGGCAGCCAGCGAGTCAGCTCGATCGTCTACAAGAAGGCCAAAGATCTTCTCGCTTCCGGAGCGATAGGCGAGCTAAACACGGTTGAATGCTGGTGGGACCGCAGCAGCGCGATCGGCGCGTGGCAGTATTCCATTCCGCCTGACGCCTCGCCGGCCACCGTTGACTGGGATCGTTTCCTCGGCGACGCGCCGAAGCGTGAGTTCGATGCCACGCGATTTTTCCGCTGGCGGAACTACCGCGACTACGGCACCGGAGTCGCCGGAGATCTGTTCGTGCACCTCTTTTCCGGGTTGCACTTCATCGTGGGAACGACCGGCCCTACAAGAGTGATGGCGACAGGCGGGACGCGTTACTGGAAGGACGGACGCGATGTGCCGGATGTCATGCTCGCGTTGTATGACTATCCGAAGACCGCGAGTATTCCGGCCTTCAATTTATTGCTTAGAGTCAATTTTGCCGCCGGCGCGAATGAGAGTTCCGGGTTCCGATTCATAGGCAATGACGGAGTGATGACTGTTTCGGGCACGGTCACGCTGAACAAGAGACAAAAGGCGAAGGAACCCGGCTACACGATCGACACGTTTCCAAAAGCTACTCAAGAGGCATTCCTGAAGGAGTATCGAGCCAAGTATCCCGAGAACAAACAGGAGATCAACGCTGCGAGTCAGGATACCTATGCCGCGCCTTCCGGCTACAGCGACTCGGTCGATCACTTTGCTGCGTTCTTTGAGGGGATGAGAACTCGAAAGCCGGTTGTCGAGGATGCGGTATTTGGTTTTCGCGCGGCTGGTCCTGCTCTGCTAACCAATCGAAGTTACTTCGACAATCGGACCTATGAATGGAATCCGGAGACAATGACATTCAACAAGGAACGAGGGGCGTGAGGCGACGGGGATAGAGGATGGAGGATTGAGGTTAGAGGATGGAGGATAGAAGATGGAGGATCGAGGATCGACGACCGAGCATTTTCAATCCTGTATCCTCTATCTTCCATCCCCTATCTTCCATCCTCTATCTTCCATCCTCCATCTTCGATCAGTTCATCTCACGCATTAGCTGCGTTCCACTGCTTCAACCGATCGAGACTCGCTATAAACGGTTTTAGACCCGCCCAAAGCAAACCGGCCGCTGCGAAATGTGCAAAAGTGGCGACGCTTACTAGTGAATAGCGGACCGCCTGATCGTCTTCAAAAATGAAATCGGTTGCCGCCGCGACCGCCGATGGACCCAACCCGAGTCCAATAAGGTTGACTACAAACAAATAGATCGCTGAGGCCTGGCCGCGCATGGAATTCGGCATCATCTGCTGAATCGCGGCAGCAGACACACCAAACGGCGCGCTGGCTAGAAACGCCGCCGGAACCAGCAACACCGCCGCCCAGTAACCACTCGGAACCAGCGGATAAAGCAGCCCGAAGGGGAGCCACGCGAGTGACACGATCAGCCCGACGCGCATCGTCGCATCTCGGTAACCCCGTTCGACCATCCAGTCCGCAAGCCTTCCTCCGGCGACGATCCCAATCGTGCTGGCTATTGCTACGATCCAGCCGTAAATCTGACCGGCCTGGGATTCCGTCCAGCCGTGGTTCCGCACAAAGAAAGTCGGAATCCAGGCGCTGCTGCCATAGGACGAAAATGACAACAACGCAAACCCAACGTTGTGACAAACAAAGGTGCGCCAGTTCATTTTGATGTAAGCGAACACTTCGTTCATCGGGATTTGCGCGACTCTTGTCTTGCCGTCAGCTGCGGTCATCGTCTTGATCCCGCGGCGTACGGGCTCACGGACTGTGTACATAAGAAGCGCGAGGAACACTCCCGGAATACCGACAATAAAAAACACCACTTGCCAGGGCCGCGTTGCCCCAACCAGCGGCACGTTCCACGTCTCCTGCGCCGCGGCCAGTCCTGCAACAAGACCACCGACGATGAACGCAATGCCAGATCCAATATAGATACCCATCGAATAAACGCTTATGGCGGTCGCGCGGCGTTTGGGAGGGAAGTAGTCGGTGATGATCGAGTAGGCCGCCGGCGACAAAGCGGCTTCGCCGACTCCCACTCCAACTCGCAGCAACAGCATCTGAACGAAGTTTCTGGCCAGCCCGCATCCCGCGGTCATCAGGCTCCAGACCGCGAATCCTACGGCGATGATAGTCCGGCGGCTTCGTGAATCGGCAAGCCTCCCAAGCGGAATGCCAAAAAACGTGTAAAAGAGCGCAAAGCTGAATCCCATCAACAAGCTCATCTGAAAGTCGGTAATACCAAGATCGCGCCGAATCGGCCGCACAAGCAAATTTAGAATCTGGCGGTCGATAAACGAGAATATGTAAACGAACGTAAGCACGCCAACCACGTACCAGGCGTAGCCTTGTGGTGGGTATGGTTCTTCGTCCTTCTGTTGCTGAATCATTGATATCACCTCGGATTAGGGGTTGAACTCGTCCTGACGAACTAGCGGCGCGTCACTATACCGCAGATTCCTGTCGCCTCAAAGGGAGAAGGAGAGAGGGGGAGAAGGGGATAGGGGGCGCGTTACCGAAGCGTTGCGGGTATCGAGTGAGTTGTGGGATAAGTGCTGACTGAGTTCTGGCCGTAAGAGCAAAACAGCTGCGGCGAGGTGAAGATGATGAGACACGTACGACTTTCGGTAATAAATATCTTAATAGCGATCCTTGCGGCTGGCGGATTTAGCAGCTCCTCCGCGCGTTCGCAGAACAAACCCGCTCAAAGAAGCATCGACTCGGCCGCGTCGAAAAAGACAAACGATGCGATTCCCGGGTTGAATGACGTTGACTCGAAGCAAAGCGAGTTGCGCGGCATTATCGAGAGATACACCTCAGACCGCGGAAGCCTTGCCCGGTTTTATTCGGTCGAAGCGTCGTCGGTCCGAAATGCGCGAATGAAACAGTTTTACACCGAGTGGCTTGCTACGCTCGCGAAGGCTGATTTCGATTCGATGAGTCAGGACGGCCGCATCGACTACCTGCTGTTTAAAAATCATCTCGATCACGAACTGCGCTCGCTGGACCTGCAGATCAAAGCGCTGGCCGAAGTCGCCCCGCTGTTGCCCTTTGGCCAAACAATCACCGATCTCGAAGATGCGCGAAGGCGTATGGAATCCATTGACTCGGCCAAGACCGCTGCATTGTTCACAAGGATGGCCAGGCAGATCGACGCGACGGGCAAAGCGGTCGAGGCTGGCCTCAAACCCGACGCAAAGCCCGAAGCGATCAAAGCAAAGAAGACTGTTGTTAACCGCGGGGTCGCGGCGATCGTGAGCCTTCGCAACACGCTGCGAAACTGGTACGGGTTTTACAACGGCTATGATCCGATTTTTACGTGGTGGGTGGCTGAGCCGTACAAATCGGTCGATCAAGCGCTCGAAAAATACGCAGCGTTTCTGCGCGAAAAAGTGCTCGGGTTAAAACCTGGCGACACGACCGAGATCGTCGGCGATCCGATCGGGCACGACGCGCTTATGAGCGAGCTGGCGTACGAGATGATTCCTTACACCCCTGAAGAATTGATTGCAATCGCCAACAAAGAGTATGCGTGGTGTGAAGCAGAGATGAAGCGCGCGTCTCGGGAACTTGGCTACGGTGACGATTGGATGAAAGCGCTCGAATACGTAAAGACGTTGTATGTTGAACCGGGCAAACAGCCCGAGCTGATCCGTCAGTTGGCAGTGGAGGCAATCAAGTTCGTGGACGATCACGATCTGGTGACGGTTCCGCAACTGGCCCGCGACACCTGGCGGATGGAGATGATGTCCCCGGAGCGGCAGTTGGTCAGCCCGTTCTTTCTTGGAGGCGAGACGATCCAGGTGTCATATCCTACAAATTCCATGGGTCACGAAGCGAAGATGATGAGCATGCGCGGGAACAATATCCATTTTTCTCGCGCAACGGTGCACCACGAGTTGATCCCGGGTCATCATCTCCAGGGATTTATGGCGAATCGCTACCGGACATATCGGCAGCCGTTCAGCACCCCTTTCTGGACTGAAGGCGGCGCACTTTACTGGGAGATGCTGTTGTGGGACATGAACTTCGCGAAATCACCCGAAAACCGGATTGGTATGCTTTTCTGGCGTATGCATCGCTCTGCCCGGATTATCTTTTCGCTTAGCTTTCATCTCGAAAAGATGACTCCACAGGAATGCATTGATCTACTGGTGAAGAAAGTTGGCCACGAAGTCGATAACGCGACAGCCGAGGTCCGGCGCTCTTTTGGTGGTGCTTACGGGCCGTTGTATCAATGCGCCTATCTGCTGGGCGGGTTGCAGATTCGCGCACTGCGTCGAGAGCTTGTCGATTCGGGCAAAATGACAAATCGTGCTTTTCACGATGCTGTGTTGAAAGAGAACCGCATCCCAATCGAGATGGTACGGGCAAGCCTCACAAAGCAAAAGCTGACCCGAGATTTTGTGTCGAGTTGGAAGTTTTACCAATAAGAATATAGGACCAATAGGACCTATAAGACCTATATTGCTTTCTCCAATGACTTGGACACCTCCCGCCGATTGGACTCGCATCACCGCGATCGACGCACATGCTGCGGGGGAACCGCTTCGGGTGATCACCGCTGGACTGCCGCCAATCCCCGGAAACACGATTCTCGCCAAACGACGCTATGCTCGCGAAAACCTGGAGCATCTGCGCAAGGCGCTAATGTTCGAGCCGCGCGGCCACGCCGATATGTACGGCTGCATCCTTACTGAACCGGTCACGCCGGATGGTGACTTCGGTGTGCTGTTTATGCACAACGAGGGCTACAGCACTATGTGCGGGCACGGCGTGATCGCGGTTGTGACTGTGCTGTTGGAAACAGCAATGCTCGAAGCACGCGATGTGATCCGGCTAGACACGCCGGCCGGACGGGTGACCGCACGAGCCAACCTGCAAGGTCAGCGAGTTCGCAGCGTGGCCTTTGAAAACGTACCATCGTTTGCGTATGAACTCGATCGCGCGATCGAAGTGCCCGGCATCGGCGAGGTTCGCTGTGATATTGGTTTTGGCGGCGCGTTCTACGCTTATTGCAAAGCCGAAGAACTCGGCGTGCGGATCGTTCCCGACGAGTTCCGCAAATTGATTGACGCAGGGATGGCGGTCAAGCAGGCGGTGATGGACTCGGTCGAGATCACGCACCCGTTTGAAAAGGAACTTAGCTTCTTATACGGGACGATCATCGACGGCCCTCCGGTGGGCGAGAGCGCTGACAGCCGCAACGTATGCATTTTCGCGAACGGCGAGGTGGATCGCTCGCCGACAGGCACTGGAGTTAGCGGTCGCGTAGCGCTCGAACACGCGAAGGAAAATCTGAGCGTCGGCGAGCCGTTTGTGATCGAGAGCCTGATTGGGACGAGCTTTACCGGTCGAGTTGTTCGCGAGACCAGTTTCGGAGGATATCCCGCCGTGGTTCCCGAAGTAGAGGGCAGCGCGTGGATCACCGGACGGCATGAGTTTGTGATCGCGCCGGATGACCCGTTGAAGGATGGATTTATTTTGCGCTAGAGGTGTGCGCGTACGAATTCGACACCTCATTTGGAGTGCGCCGCCCTCTCCAGCATTCGGCGACATTCGCATGCGTGGCGGCGCTTTTGTAGTATGGTGCAAGTGCCTAGAAAAATTCTATAGCGGTTCGTCACGCCGGCTTTGAGCCCACAACTCTATTCTCCGCGAATTGCAACTCTCTAGAGTATTCCTGAGCCCTACACCACACTACGAAAGCGCCGCCACACATGCGAATGGCGCTGAATGCTGACGAGGGCGGCGCACTCCAAATAAAGATTCGCATCTTCGCCCCTCGGGGAGCGAGTCAAAGTAGTCCTCTAGTAGATTCCCTCAGTGAGACTTCGGTTGAGTGCGCCAATCAAATCGTCAGCGTTCGCTTCGGAAAACACCATCGGCGGCTTGATCTTCAATACATTGTGCATCGGGCCGTCTGTGCTAATAAGAACGCCACGTTCTTTCATCCGCTCAACCAGGAAAGCTGCTTGTTTAACAGCCGGCATCCTTGTTTCCTGATCGAGTACGAGTTCGACTCCCATAAACAAACCCATCCCTCTTACATCTCCGATCAACGGATGTCTGCTTCTTAGTCCTTCAAGTCCCGCCTTCAAGTAAGCGCCCACCTTGAGCGCATTTTCTTGCAGCTTCTCGTCTTCAATCACATCCAACACAGCAAGTCCGACCGCGCACGAAACGGGGTTCCCGCCAAACGAGTTGAAGTATTCCATCCCGTTGTTAAATGAAGCCGCGATCTCTGGCGTTGTCACTACAGCCGCAAGCGGATGCCCGTTGCCGAGCGGTTTGCCGATGGTGACGATGTCCGGAATGACATCCTGCGTTTCGAACGCCCAAAAATGCGTGCCGACTCGTCCTAAACCCGTTTGCACCTCATCGGCGATGCACACGCCGCCGGCTTCTCTAACTGCCCGATATGCTTCTCTGAGATAGCCGTCCGGCAAAATGATCTGACCGCCGCAGCCGAGAGCGGACTCGCAGATGAATGCGGATAACCGTTTCCCGCTGTTCTGAATATGTTCGACGGCTTTGGCCACATGTCGAGCGTATTTCGGACCCGCTTCAAGGTCATCGGCCTTGTAAGGCCCCCTATAGGTGTCGGGCATCATCACTTTGTGGACGTGAGGCGGCGCGCCGGATCCACCCGGACCATCGAACTTGTACGGGCTGATGTCAATAAGCGACGTCGTGTTCCCATGATAAGCGCCCTCGACACAAATCACGTCGGTCGCTTTTGTGTGTGCTTTCGCGAGCCTCAGCGCGAGCTCATTGGCTTCGCTTCCCGAGCACACAAAGAAGCAAACGCGCAACGGATCAGGCATCGTCGCACACAAACGTTCCGCAAATCGCGCGATATTCTCGTGCAGGTATCGAGTGTTTGTGTTCAGCACAACCATTTGTTGCTGGGCGGCTCTCACCACCCGCGGATGGCAATGGCCAACGTGGGTCACGTTGTTGACCGCATCCAAATAAGACCGGCCTTCGTCGTCGTACAGATACTGCTTCCATCCCTTTACGACGTTTAGCGGCGCGCGATAGGCGATGCTCAATGAAGGCCCGATATGTTTGCGCCGAGTCTCGAGAATCTGAGTCGGGGTCAAGGTTGAAGCAGGGAAACGGTCGCCGGGGATTCCAAGGATGAGATTCGGATCGGGACAGATGCTCAACCAGACGTCGCGTTGGCTGGCCGGGGCAACGCCGGCGAAGTCGCCCAGTTTACCGAGCATATCGCAGATGATTTGGAAATGAAGATGCGGCGGCCAGCCTCCATTGGCCGGAGGAGCGCCGATGCTTGCGATGCGATCGCCGCGTTTGACCCGCTTGCCTGGATGCAAACCTTCAAGCGAGTCTTCACTCAAGTGACCGTACAGAGTAAAGAATCTTACCCGGCCGCGCTCTTCCTCGTGCTCGACGATGATCGCCGGGCCGTAGTCGAGCGGCGCCGCGTTGTTGGCGAAACTGTGAATCACGCCGTCGAGGGGCGCGAACACCGGCGAACCGGCTTTCATGAACAAATCGATGCCGATGTGGATGGTTCGGCGCTCACCGTCATTCGACTTGAACACATCACTGGTGTATAGCAATCGCGCTTCGTTGTAGCGGCCAATCCCCACGCGAACCCCTGTAGCTTTCATTCGCATGAAGATCTTTGCGGTGAACGCGTCAGTGTCGGCGAGTTCGTCCGGATCACCGAATTCCGCGCTCCCAACGCTTAGATCGAACACGATGCTCCGTTCAAAGTCGGCGTCAACTACCGGGGCAAATGTGCCCGCGTTCAGGTCAAGCCATTCGACGATACCAGTTTGTTGCGGACAGGGCTCGAGTTTGCACGCGTGTCTAAAGAGGTAGTGAGGCAGCGAGGGATCAACATCCCCAAGTTTCTGCAACAAATCCCAGGCTGGCCGCTCGCTGACAAGCAGGTATTTGTTGTCCGGATGCAGCTTTTGTTGAAGCGCGGAGTTTGTCACGCTGACGGCCAGCCGCATGCAGATCAACGAGTACATGACTTCAAGCTCGGGTTCGCTTAACGGAAACACCTGATGATACCCGGCGACGATCGCAGCCGCGGCGGCCAGCGGGTCGTCTTTGTCGAGCATCGCGTAAGCGGCGGCGACCGCAACCTCGCTTGCGGTGTAGGTGTGCAGCATATCGCCGAAGTCTATGATTCCGGCGATGACCATTTGGCCAGAGCCATCATCGGTCACCAAAACGTTGTAGTCGTTCGCATCGTTGTGAATAACCGAACGCCGCAAGCCGGCTGCATGCGTCATGACGCGGGTCTCAAACTCCCGAATACAATTCTCGACGATCGCGCGCCTGTCCGGATTCTCAATGTGATGGGTGTAGTCTTTGATCCAGAGGGCTTTTTGCAAGTCCCACTTCAAGTCTCTTTGAGCAGCCATGTGGGTAAATCCTTCAAGCGCCTTGTCGATCTCTCCAAGAAAACAGCCGAGACCGTGAAGAAGCTCGGGCGGGTGTGTTTTGACTTCGGCTAGCAACGCGCTCGGATAGTAACTCAGCAGCCGGACAAAATGAGTCGAGCCATTGTGGCCGTCGACGATTGCGATCTCTTCGCCTGAATTTGTCTTGCGAATTTGAGGGATAAACCCCGAGGTGACTCGTTGTCCGAGATGAGCCATAACCGCATTCTGGAATTCGAGAGTTTCCAATAGCTCGGCAGTGGCGGCGATCTTGAGCACGAAGAGTTCTCCCGTCTCGCACTCAATAAGAAAGTTTTGATCGCGCTCGCTTGTGAGTTCCTTTACCGGCCCTGAGACATTGTAGAGTTCCAGGGCCAGTCTCGCGCCGTCGGCCTCCGAAAAGGAAGGTCGCGGTTGCGCTTTGTCATGAGTCAACATCATTTCAACCATCGCTCGAGGTAGTGGTCAGTTCGACGGCCGGCTATTTGGACTGCGCCGCCCTTTTTTGCATTTTACGATTCTCGCATGCGTGGCGGCGCTTTCCCCTTGCGCCCGTGTTCCAGTGGTTTCTCGCCACACTACAGAAAGCGCCGCCACACACGCAAAAGTCTCCGAATGCGGAACGGGGCGGCGCAGTCCAAATAGGGGCTCTGAATCCACAGTGACCCGCTACTATCGCTCGTCACGGAATACCAGTCATTGTCTTATTCAGCGGCGCTTTCCCCTTGCGCCCGTGTTCCAGTGGTTTTTCGCCACACTACAGAAAGCGCCGCCACGCTCGCAAAAGTCACCGAATGCCCAACGGGGGCGGCGCACTCCAAATAGGGCTCTGAATCCACAGTGACCCGCTACCATCGCTCGTCACGTTGTCACTCTCTTATTCAGTGTTCGATGCGAACGGGCGTGCCGACGGGCACCGCATCAAAAAGCTCTCGGATGTCCTTGTCGTCCAGCGCGATACAACCCCACGTCCAATCGCGTTCCGACCCGTTACCGTGGATAAAAATCTCGCCTCCTAGTCGAGTGTACTGAGGCGGTTGACGCTTTGTCTTAATCGCGTCGGATATCTGGTTATACTGAACCTGAGTTATCAGCCCAGCCCGAAGACCGCGCTCGGCGTGTTGCTGGTTTGGATAGCTGAGACCTAGCGAAAGATAAAACTTACTCTTTGGGTTCTTGATGCAAACATAGAAATCCCCTTCCGGAGTCCGTCTGTCGCCAGCCCTTATTTTGTCTTCGACCGGACTCAACCCTAAACCGACGCGGTAGGTACGGACTACCTTTTCGGCTGAATAGAGAGTCAGCAAGCGTTTACTCTTTGTGACGACGATTCGTGGATTTACCAACGTGTGCGGAAGCGGCGCGTCCGTTGCCGATGAAGCGGGCGACAGAGAGCCGGCGAGGTCCGCGCTCAACGCAACAACCAACAAACTCATAAACAACCTTCTTCTCATTGTAATTCTTAACACGGCGCCGTTCGTGGATTGCGCGCCCACAGCGGTTCTCTGCGCCTCGGTCCGAAACAGCGGAACCTTCTTGCCTGAGGATAAGTTCCGCCAAAGCATAGTCTGGCCATCGAACCAAAGTATTTCACTTCTGGCAAGTTTGTTTTGTATATTCTAGACGTGGACGCGATAGCTCGTCGGTTATTCACGGAGATCATATGAAAATAGAAATCGGCATCAAAGAAGACGACCGAGCCGAGATCGCGCAGGGGTTGTCCCGATTGCTCGCTGATACCTACACCTTATACCTCAAGACTCACAACTTTCATTGGAACGTAACCGGCCCGATGTTCCAGACACTGCATCTGATGTTTGAGACTCAGTACAACGAACTGGCGCTTGCAGTAGACCTCATTGCAGAGAGGATCAGGGCGCTTGGTTTTCCGGCTCCTGCGACCTACGCCGAGTTCTCGAAGCTTAGCTCGGTCAAAGAGACACCGGGAGTGCCGAAGGCTGAGGAGATGATTAGACTTCTAGTAGAGGGACAGGAGGCAGTGGTTTCGACCGCGCGCTCGATCTTCCCCTCGGCGGATCGCGTGCACGACGAGCCCACCGCGGATTTGCTCACGCAGCGGATGCAAGTGCATGAGAAAACCGCATGGATGCTGAGAAGCTTGCTTGAGGGGTGAATCACAGGCAGAAGGCAGAAGGCAGAAAGCAGAAGGCAGAAGGCAGAAGGCAGAAGGCAGAAGGCAGAAGGCAGAAGGCAGAAG